>Ga0181520_10008418_pt1 | contig 14680 bp, 9 predicted proteins | sample PEATcosm2014_Bin_29_FD_132451 | JGI IMG/M metagenome (GOLD analysis project Ga0181520, IMG submission 132451) | Peatland microbial communities from MTU Mesocosm Facility, Houghton, MI, USA - PEATcosm2014_Bin02_30_metaG | ecosystem: Environmental > Terrestrial > Soil > Wetlands > Peat | place... | reverse complement strand
TATAAAAAGTCAACATGTTCCTCGACACAGGCGCGATTGTCGGAGCCTGACGCATGCTTTGTCAAGCAGATTCTTCAATTGAAATTTGCCTCTTAATATTCGTACATTCATATACTTAGCGGCAGTCTATACATCAAACCATAGAACCGTCCGGGGCCCCATAAATTACTGCATTGAAAGTGACTTCACCACGAGAACGCATCGGATATTCGGTCCCTGAGACTCCGGCGGCAGGCTGCGCTCCCGTAAAATGGAATATGCTGCGGAGGCTGCCCTCCGGGCCCCGGGCGCAACCGCCTTCACGGTTTGATGAGCACCCCTAGCTTCACCTGTGACCTGGATCACTTGACGATCGGACAGACCCGCGCCCGCGGCCAGTCACCGCTTTGCCTCCCATAATCACTTCCTCTGCGTCTCCGCCGCGCGCCGTCTGCCAACTACTGCAATCAGAGCCCAGCCATGAGCTTCTGTTCGGCCAGCGCAAGTCATGGACTGGCGCTCTGCGCATTTCATTCATGAACGCCCGGAGTAATGCATCCATTCGTCTCGGATTCCAACATAGATTTCAACTACTTTAGTAACATCGAGGCTATATCTACGCACTTAGACTCGCGCGAACAGACCGATATTCGGCGCGCCCACGACAAAGAGAAAACCTTAATTGCAAGTTATGCATCAAAAGTTCGTATTATTTTTGTCACGCGCGCGGAATTCTACGCTAACTCATTTAAATGCTTATGCTTACACGCAACTAATGTGACAAGAATCACCCGCTCTTGGCCCTGAAACAACATCTCTATCATTCGCGTAAGAAGTAGTGTGCGCTGCACATTTTGGGCGTATACTTCTCCGTTCATAATTTCCGGCTTCAAAATGCCACATAAGTACGCACTTGGGAGGCACTATGTCAAAGAAAGGAATCGCAATAGCAGGCCGGGCGTTCGTGCGCGGTCTGTTTAGCGTTATTCTGTTGGGCTCCTGCATTGTCGGGCTCAGGGCTCAGTCTACCTATGGAGCGCTTACGGGAATCGTTGTTGACCCATCCGGCGCGGCCGTAGTTGGAGCAACCGTAACACTCACAAACGTAGGAACAGCAGAGAAGCAAACCCAGGCAACTGGCGACACCGGACTGTATTCTTTCGTAAACCTCTATCCAGGCCAGTACCGCCTGGCGATTGACAAGGCCGGATTCAAGCATGTCGACCGGCAGAATGTCGTCGTCCTGGTTCAGCAGACAGCGCGTATCGACATTTCGCTCTCCATTGGGCAGCAAACCGATACCATCACCGTGACGTCGGAAGTTCCGCTGCTTCAAGCCGAGACCTCTTCGCTGGGGCAGGTGGTCGAGCAGCGCAACGCGGACGAGCTTCCGCTGAACGGCCGCAACGTCTTCAGCCTGGTTGAGGTTTCGCCGTCGGTGGTTATGCAGGGCCAGGCAGGCTCCGCGGCAACTACGGTCAACCCGTTTGCGTGGGGCAACTTCCAGATCGGCGGCTCTTTCGCGAATCAGAGCGCCGAGTACCTGGACGGCCAGCCCCTGAACATCGGCTACGTTACCCTGCCAATCCTCATCCCGACGCAGGACACGATCGGCGAGTTTAAAGTCCAGACCAACAACATCGGTCCGGAGTGGGGCAAGGTGGCAGGCGGTGTAATGAACCTGAGCACCAAGGGCGGCACCAATCACTTCCATGGCGAGGCCTATGAGTACATCCGCAACAAGGTCCTCAATGCCAATGACTGGTTTGCCAACAATGGGGGTCTGAGCCGGCCGCCCTTCACGCAGAACCAATACGGCGGCAACGCCGGAGGCCGCGTTCTGAAAGACAAGACCTTCTTCTTCGGCAGCTGGGAGTCATTCCGGCTACGCCAGGGAGTAACCTACACAGGCACCGTTCCCACGCAAGCCGTTTATAGCGAGATTGAAGCCAATGCCAAAGGTACGCCGACGGACGTGGATCTCACCCCGGAGTACCCCGTGGCGAATGGCGTCATCATGGACCCATGCGCCGGGAACCCCGTGCCTTACGCCGCGGGGGGCGCCAATGTCTTCGGCAATGGAGGATGCCAACCCCTGGCAGCGGGCGCGACACCCCCTAAACCGACTCCATTTGCAGGCAACGTCATTCCCGCAGCTCGCGTGAACCCGACGGACGCCAAGCTGTTTATCAAGGCCTTTCCGGCCCCGACCAACCCCACCGCGACTTCGGCGAATTACGTGAACAACTACGGCGCCGGCGGCAACCAGAACCAGGCTGTGGCCCGCATCGATCAGAAGATCAGCGACGCACAGCATATCTTCGGCCGCTACAGCTATTGGAACAACCTCAACCAACCCACCGATCCACTGGGCACCGGCTACTGCCTGGATCGCTGCACCGAGTTGATGACTACCTTCGCATTAGCCATCGGCTACAACTACGTCTTTACGCCGAACATTATCGGAAACCTGAACTTATCCGCCAGCCGGTTCAGGTACAACCGCAATCTGGTCAACGGGAACTACGACCTCTCGCAGGTTGACTGGCCCGCGGCCTGGAATGGTGAGGTAGCCGGCCCGGCCAGAACGCCACCGACACCCTTTGTCGCGGGCTTTGTCGCCGATGTCATGTCCAGCCTGGGAGCGGGCAGCTTTATTCAGAACCGCGATGCGCAGGGCTGGTTCTCACCCACCGTCACAATGGTCAAGGGACGCCATACCTTCCAGTTGGGCTTCCAGTTCCAGCTGGATCAGGACGACTATACCCAGACCAACACGGCTACCGGCACCTTCGGCTTCACGGGCAGCTACACAACGCCTCTGGGTGCAACGACCTCCTACGCGCTGGCCGACTACGTGCTTGGCTGGGCGCAGAACCCGATGAACATCACCAACCACTTCTACGGCGCGGCTGAGAACGTCAACTTTGTTGCCGCACGCCAGTACGTTTACGGCGGCTACATCAACGACACCTATCACATGACGAGCAAGCTGACGCTGAACCTGGGCGCGCGCTACGATATACAGACTCCCTGGACGGAGCGCTACGACCGATTGGTGGACTTCAACGCCACCGAACAGAACCCCTTTGCCACAGCAGCTATGGGCACAACGGTTCTGGGCAACGTCGATTTGGTCAACTCGCCGGGGAATCCCAGCCGGGAGGCTCTGAATTTGAACCACAAGAGCATCGCTCCCCGCCTGGGTTTTGCATATAGCATCGATCCCAAGACCGTCGTTCGCGGAGGCTTCGGAGTGTTCTGGATTCCGATCGACACTCCCTGGGCCACTCACCCGCTGAATGATCCGACCAGTTCCGCGCAGACCAATTACACGGGAAACAACGGCAACGGAACCTATCCGATTAACACCATGAGCACGCCTTGGACAAACTTCATCGAGCCTCCAGGACGCGCCGCATGCACCTCGGCTCTTTGCCCCGGCTTCCCTGCTTCTCTCACGCCTTCCGGTTATTCAGAAGTGGGCTGGCAGCTTGAAGGAGCTACGATCCCCGGCATCAACGTTCGCGACTACAAGTACGCGTACACACAGCAATGGAATCTCGACATCCAGCGCACACTTTGGGGTGGATGGTTCACGGATGTGGCATACGCCGCCAACAAGGGCACGCACCTGCCGCAGTACGCTCAACAAGTGAACCAGATTGCCGACAGCTACCTGGCTACGGCGGCCGCACAGGCCGGAGGCGGAGCCCAGTCGCTGGCGGAAATCGACACACAGGTGACGAACCCATTCGCCAATTACTCCTACCCCGGCAGCGCGCTGAGCCAGGCGACAATCACGAAAGGCCAGTTACTGCGTCCGTTCCCGATGTATAGCGGGCTGGAGTATGCCGGCCAGGGCAGCTTTGGCAGCAGTTACCAGGCCCTCGAGGCCACATTGCAGAAACGCTTCGCCGGCGGCGGCACCTTGCTGGCGGCTTACACCTACTCCAAGCTGCTCAGCAACACCGACAGCATCACCTCCTGGCTGGAAGCCGGCGGCGACGGCGCCATCCAGGACTGGAACAATCTGAAGGGTGAGAAGTCCCTCTCCTCGCAGGAGGTTGGCCAACACCTGATCGTCAGCTACGTGCTTGACGTTCCGTTCGGCAAGAACAAGAAATACCTCAACAACCTACCTCCCGCGGCCGACAAGATCGTTGGCGGCTGGGGCATCGACGGTGTAACTACCTTCCAGGATGGTTTCCCGGTCAACATCTCCGCAAGCACGGCTAACGGAACCGGAAACTGGGGCGGCGGACTGCGTCCCAATGTAGTTGCTGGGGTAAGCAAGAAAACCTCAGGCAGCGCGGACCAGCGCGTGAAGAGCGGTCTGGCCGGGGGCCCCGACACCGGCTGGATCAATTCCAACGCCTTCAGCCAGCCGCCGACTTACACCTTCGGCAACGAATCGCGTGTCGACCCGACGCTCAGGACGCAGGGACTCGATAACTGGGACTTCGCTGCTTTCAAGCGGACCCCCATTATCGGCGAGAAGCTGGCGTTCGAGTTCCGCGCCGAGATGTTCAACCTCTTCAACCATGTCCAATTCGGTCCTCCGGCCAGCGGCTTTGGGACCTCGACCTTCGGCCAGGTTACCGACCAGTTCAACAACCCGCGCCTGGTGCAGTTTGCAGGCAAGTTCATTTTCTAAACGTTCGCTCAACCGTGAGAGTGCGGCTTCCGCCGCACTCTCACATCCCGCCCAGAACAGCTCACCAAGCCGCAACATTCCCCGAAACAATTGCAATCAATCGGTGGCGCTGCGCCTGCCTGCATCCGGAGTGCACTCGATGACTTCGCATTTCTCGCAGCCAGATCGACGCCTTGTAGCGCCGACCTCCTGGTCGGCTGTACTGGTGGCGTCCGCGCCGTCTGAGTAAGGCCTCGTTCATCCATACCGTTTGCACACACCGTGACGGAGCAAACGAACCGGTTCGGTCAGCCCATGCAGATTTTGTTATCTTGCGCGAGGTCTCTGCTCTGCTTTCAACCGGGGCGACAGAATTGGTGCCAACCGTGGGGCGATTGCTGGCCGAGGGTAAAGCAAACGCAAGAGAGCGCCAAAAGCTGCGCGAAGAACTTGCAGTGTTTCAGGCGGCGCGGCTGGCGATGGAAGAGCCAATCGCGAAGGGAGGTTTTTGGCGATCGGCTGCTGAACAAATCGCAGAGTACATTCCAGGACCCGCCACCGAGCCGAAGCCGAATCATCGAGACCGGCATAGGTCCTCGCCCCTCCCTCATTCAAGAAACTGCCGGAATCTCCTCGGAGCATTTTGCTGTTTTTCCAGAGGCGCCTGCTTCGCATCCGGGGCTGGATTCCCTTCCAAACTGGACCGCTCCACGGTTCCAAACTCAGCTTGCAAAGGCCCTAAGTCGGATTTTCAGGGCCGGCCAAAAAGATCGCGCGCCTAAGTCGTGTGTGTTATGTTGTTGCTCAGGCGGAAGGCCAACCGTAAATCCAATCCAACTCGGCCGATTCCCACGATTTTGCAGCTGGGCGAAAACGCGGCTTGAGCTTGTGGCGACGGCCGCTTGCAGAGCGCGCGCCAGAAAAGTCAGGCTCGCACTCTAAGACTCCTGATGGCCAGAAATTTCAGCAGGGAGCAATACGATGAATCGCAGATCATTCCTCAAGCTTGGCGGACTCTTTGCTGTCGCCCCTCCGGTTCTCGCATTTCAGAGCGAAAAGAGCAAGCTCAAGATCACCGGAGTACGCCTGGTTAAACCGCGGCCGAAGAAACCGGTGCCGAGTTACTCTCCAACTCCGGGATCTTGGTCGACGGGCGATGTGGAAGTCGCGAATCCCATGTCGATCTACCCGGAGTACAAGGCGAAGCGCTCGCTGTGGTTCCCCGATCCCGGAAAGCTCGAGGGGTTCACGGTAGAGATTTCTACCGACAAGGGTGTGACAGGATATGGAACCGGCGGCGCGCTCGGCGGTCCCGTCGTTGAGCAACATTTAGTGAAGCTGCTGATTGGACAGGACCCGTTCAACGTCGAGCGTATCTGGGATGTTTTATACCGGTCCACCATGCCCTACGGGCAGGCCGGCGTGGCCATCAATGCCATCAGCGGCGTTGACCTGGCGCTTTGGGACTTGATCGGAAAGGCGCTGGATGTTCCCGTCTACGAGCTTCTTGGCGGCGAAACCAAGAGCCGGATTCCTGCCTATTGCACTGGCAACGATGTGGAGCAACATCTCAAATTCGGTTACAAGAAGCTAAAGCTTGCCATGCCTTACGGACCTGCCGATGGCCGCGAAGGGCAGCTGAAGAATGCCGAGCTGGTCAAGCAGACCCGCGAAAAGCTTGGGCCGGAAGGCGAGCTGATGCTGGATTGCTATATGGCATGGAACGAGCGGTACACCATTGAAATGGCCAGCATGGTCGAGCCCTATCGCGTGTACTGGATGGAAGAGTGTTTGCAGCCGCGCGACTACGAAGGGTTCGGGCGGCTGCGCGCGGAGATCAAATCCACGCGCATGGCAACGGGGGAACATGAATACACCCGGTACGCATTCCGCCAACTGCTGGACCACCGCGGCGCAGACATCTGGCAGCCCGACATACACTGGTGCGGCGGAATGACGGAGCTGCGGCGCATCGGCGCCTTGGCAGCCGCCTACGATATTCCGGTAATTCCACACGGAGGCTCTAGCTTCGATTCAATCCACTTTATTCTGGCTACGCCCAACAGCCCCTGGGCAGAAATGTTCATGCCCCCTCCGGGAGGCCCGGACGAGGTTTATCGGCGTTTTGAAGAAGACAACCACATTACCCGAGGGCCGGAAGGGATTTATGCTCGCCCGACGGAGATTCCGGGGTTGGGTTGGGACATTGAGGTTGATGCGTGACAATGGACGCTCGATCTCGTGTCATGAGTCCAGAATTTGAACGCATCATTGCCTTAGCCTTTCGAGGCGCGTCAGCATCGCGAAAAGCAGGTCCTTCGGCTCTCTCCGCTTCGCTGCGGTCGCTCAGGATGGCAGCAGTTATGCGGTGAATCTCAAATTCAGCGGCGATTTATGACTGCAATGAAACCGATGATGGCGGGTGGCTGGTTCCTACAATTTCGGAAGGGACCGCCCGGCTTGACGCAGTTAGGAAAGTGATTTTCGAGGAGCGTACAGGGATGCGATCCACTGTCGCGGCGCAGTCTGCAGATGCTATCGCCGGATCGAACAATCGGAATTAAGAACGTCACATCCACAAAAAGAGTAGAGAAACCGGAGGTTCCAACATGCGACGTAGAACTTTTCTGACCACCTCAGCCGCGGCCGGACTGGCTGCTTGTGCGTGGGGCGCCGAGACCAGCCAGTTGAAGCCTGGAGATATTCCCAAGCGGGTGTTCGGGAAGACCGGCGAGCGGTTGACCATAATCGGCCAGGCCGGCGGGCGCTTTCCGATGTGCGGCTGGGAAGATGCAACGGCAATTACGCAGCGCGCCTATGAGCTAGGCATCAACTATTTTGACACGGCCCGCATTTACTGGAACGGCCGCTCGGAAGAAGTATTTGGAGAAGTGCTGGCTCCATTCCGCAAGCAGATCTTTCTGGCAACGAAATCTCCTCAGCGCACGGCCAAGGGAGCCGAAGCCGATCTGGATAAGTCGCTGCAAGCTTTGAAGACCGATCATGTAGATCTGTGGCAGATTCACCAGGTGGCCACAATGGATGAGGTGGAGCAGATTTTTGCACCCGGCGGCGCTATTGAGGCTTTTGAAGCGGCCAAGAAGGCAGGCAAATGCCGGTTTATTGGATTTACGGGTCATAGCGACCCGAAGGTTCACCTGGCCATGCTGAGTAAGTATCAGAAATACGATTCAATCATGATGCCGCTCAACCCTGCGGACCCTTCGTACCAGAGCTTCGAGAAAGAAGTACTGCCGGTCGCCGTCGAACGTGGCATTGGCATCCAGGGGATGAAGAGCACCGCGAACGCAAAGTTGCTGGAGGGGCTCCACATGAAAGAATGTCTCTCTTATGTCCTTAGCCTCCCCATTCACTGTCTCTCGGTGGGGTGCACCAGCTTAGGGCAGATCGAGGACGACGTCCGCATCGCACAGCAGTTCAAGCCGCTAGATGAAGAGCAACTGGCGAAGATCCGCGAAAAAGCGGCACCGTTCAAAGGGCCTCGACTGGAGAATTGGAAGACTCATCCTGAAACTGCGGCGGTGAGCAGTTACCGGGATGGGACTTGCGCCTGAGATGTGAAGTTCCCGCTCTGCCAGCCATGGAAGGCAGAGCGGGGCATCCAATGCGTTTTGAATAAGCTTGGATTTCTCGGCGGCAGAACGACGGGGCTGGAATCCAAGGTCGTGCGGCTGCCCCAGGGCCAAGAGGCCCTCAGAGCAGCCGACTGCGAGACCGGCGCTCCAGGATTCTTGGCATCTCCTCTTGTTTGTCAGCTATCTGTTTAGCCCTACCGTAGTTCAATCACCGGAATGCCGTTCTCCCATAGGCTCTTATCCATCGAAATGCGAATGCCTTTGTCGCTGAGGTGGAAGGCGACCGGCTTTCCGGTCGCAACCAGCCTCGCCTGGGTCACCGGGCGCGCCAACGGGCCAACCGTCACTTCCGTGGCTGCCTGATCCACCACAAAGACGAAGGCGCTGCCTCCGACACTTGTGGTGCGGTACGCTTGCTGCCCCTGGACAGGCCCATAGGTGCTGCCGTAGATTGCCGCCGCGTTGCGATGGGTCCATGCGCCCAGCGCATGAAGGCGCTCCACAAACTCCGGCTGAATCTGGCCGTCCGGCTGCGGCCCCACGTCGAGCAACAGATTACCGCCGCGGCTGATGACCTCAATCAACGAGCGGATCAGCACATCGGCCGACTTGAAGTTTCGATCCTTGGGCCGGTAAGACCAGGTGTCGTTGATGGTCATGCAGGCCTCCCAAGGCTGAAATTCCTCAGGCTTGGGCACATAGGTAGAGATGCTGTCGGCTGCACCATGCAGCGGACCCGACATGCAAACAGCGTCGCTGGGCCACTCGGACTTGACTGGAACCCGCTTGGGAATGAATTGCTCGGGAGTGATGAAGTCGCCGGAAAGCTGCAGGCGGTTGTTCACCAGTGTGGCCGGCTGCACGTGGTGAACCTCGTCCATAAGACGCTGGGGATCGTAGCGCCTTTGCGCATCGGCGTCGCACACGTCGGTGTCGAACCAGAGTTCAGCCACCGGGCCGTAGCGCGTGAGCAGTTCACGCAATTGCAGGCTCATGTATTCGATATAAAGCGGCCACTCCGGCCGTTCCGGCTCACCGTTAATGTGCTTGGCGGAGGGTTTTGAGGTATCGCGGAAGCCGGGGTGGTCCATGTCGGGAGGGGAATAGTAGAAGCCCAACGGCATGGCGTCCTCGTGGCAGGCGTCGGCCAGCATCCGCGCTGTGTCTTTGCCGTAAGGCGTGCGTGTGATCTTGTAACTTGTGTAGTCGGAGTCGAACATGCAGAAGCCGTCGCAATGCTTGGCGGTGAAAACCATGTAGCGTTGTCCGGCCGTGCGGGCAAGCGCGACCCACGCCTTTGGATCGAAGAGCGTGGGATTGAAGCGAGCGGGCAGTGCGCGGTATTCGGCCTCGGTGATCTCGGGGGTTGGCGTCAAGATGGGCCAGGAGGCTTCAACCCCGGCCACCGAATACGGACCCCAGTGAATGAACATACCGAATTTGGCTTCTCGGTACCAGCGCAAGCGGTCGGCGCCGGCTGCCAGTGTGTGCAATGTGACAGCCCGGCCTGCCAGGGCCGTGGCGGCTGCCGCCCGCAGAAATTCTCTTCGATTGCAGTTCATCGTTCTCTTGCTCCTGAATACCAGGTCTCTTGCCGTGTACTCTTCAACCAGGACCGACTTTCCCACCCTCGGCATGTCTTTGTTTGCGCCTGGGGTGCTTGGGCACAGTTGTCAATCGAAGCGAAAGAAAGTACGCGATAAGAGTAGTAATTTGACAGCTATATTACAAGCCTCGATTACGATCTGCTCGTTGCGTGTGTCTTGGGGCGCGCGCTAAATTGGGACGATGTCGCTTTGTCCATCCTGTAGATGGACACGAAAGGATGCGCACTGCGCCCCGGTTCGGTTGAATCCGAACTATCGATCCGGCCCGATTGAGTTACCACAACTTCGGCCGCGACGACAAAAGCAACCGCGAACCGAGTTCTACAGCCGCTGGCTGACTTCGCGCAGCAATGCCAGAGATTCCGGGCTCAAGGTTGCCGTGCGGTCGATATCTACATTGAACGTGACGGGAACGTTGCTTTTGCCGCAGGTTCGCACATAATCGACCACCAGATCCCGCTTATACCTCGGCTTCGCCAATGGAGTCATCACCCGGCTGTGAACCCACTCTGTGTTATCGATGCAGACCCACCGATGTCCCTGCAGTTGATCCACGGTAAACCGGCTCGATGGAACCGCGACCAGGTCGTTTGCCTCTCCGCACTCATAGTCCTGGTGCGTAGAAAAGATGAAGTGCGTCAGCATACCCTCACTCAGGGTCACCAACCGCTCGCGGTGACCGGCTTTTGCCGCAGCGACAAATTCTTCCCAAGGGAACTGGAACCCGTGCAGGTCAGTGGAAACCTGGTTGTATACCGCCCTCGGATCCAGCGAGCCGCAACTGTCGAAGTACCAGGCATCTACTCTTGAACCATACCTCTCGCCCAGTTCCTTGACGATGGCTGTCAGGTTGCGAACCAATCCGGATTTATCCGCGGCATGATAGCCCACGGCATGCTCCCAGGCTGAGTCGTCCCCGCTGTTACATGAGTGGTTGTAGTACAAGAGGAAGCGCAGATTGCGCGCATGGCAGGCGTCGGCCAACTCTCCGATCAGATCGCGTTTCGTGGTGCGCCCAGGTGCGACGCGATCGATCGCCGCGCAAGGTGCGGGCAGCATTTGCAAGGCGTGGCATGAAGTGAAGACGATGTATTGCGCACCGGCCCCGGCGGCGTGATCGACGTAGGCTTGCACGTTGAAGTGGTTGACGGCTTCCTCGAATGGCAGCCAATCATCTTCTCCCACCGGTTGCGACTGCGCCGTCCAATGCGTCGAAATTCCGAAGTGACAGGCGGCAAACCAATCGGTGTTCGCCCGATGGTAGTCTTCGGCCCACACAGGCCGAAACGGCAGCATGGCGGTTCCGGCTGCGATGCCCTTCAGAACCTGGCGCCGCCCGATTTCAGTTTGACTTTTCAAGCGAAAACCTCCTCTAACCCCTGGCCCAGCAGGACCCAATTCAATGGTTTGCACATACATTCCGATACGTTGGAATTTGACTTCAAATGTAACTCAGTCTCCGGCGGGGTTCCAAAAGAGGCCAACCGGTGTGGCAAGGCAATCTCATTTGAAATGCGGTCCCAAGCGAAAGGTCTCGATTCCGAACATTGCCGGAAAACGGGCTTCCTAACAGGGCACATTAAGTTTGCATCCCTAGCGGTTTAAGCGTTTCTTTCCAAGCAAGATCCAAATGCAATTGCCCTGGTCAGTATAGGGTTCCGGTTTTCAAATTTCGCTTTGCGCTTCACCTGCCTCCCGCGTTCGGATCGTCGTTCAATGCCGTTTTCGCAGTGGAAATCAATCCCCAAGTTTTGATAAACTCCGTTCTCAAGCACGTGTTCGACGCCAATCCTCTTCCCCTGACTGGATTGTGGAGTGAACAGATGCCTATCAAATTGAATGTAAACAAGATGGCTGCCACAGTAGACGTGCCGCCCGACACGCCCCTGCTGTGGGTTCTGCGCGACATCCTTGACCTAAAGGGCTCCAAGTACGGGTGCGGGATGGGGCTTTGCGGCGCATGCACGGTGCTGGTGGGCGGCCAGGCGGTGCGCTCGTGCATGACACACGTGGGGTCGGTGGCCGGCGAACCAATCACCACCATTGAAGGGCTCTCGCCCGATGGACTGCACCCGGTTCAGGTGGCTTGGGAGGCGCTGGACGTGCCTCAGTGCGGCTACTGCCAGGCTGGCCAGATCATGTCTGCCGCGGCCTTGCTCGAACGCACGCCTCATCCCACCGACGCGGAGATCGATGCGGCGATGAGCGGCAACCTGTGCCGCTGCGGAACGTATACGCGCATTCGTCAAGCCATTCACGAAGCAGCCGATGCGGGCGCGCCAGCCCGCGGCAAGTGAAGGGAGGCCGTCTGATGAATTTGAATCGCAGATCGTTCTTGCAGTTGACGGCCTTGGCAGGAGGCGGTTTCGCTTTGGACTTCTACCGCTCACCGCTTGCCTGGGCGCAAGGGCCAGAGGCACAGCCCGACCTTAAGCCGCAGGCCTTCATCCACATTGCTCCAGACGGCGTAGTGACCATCATGGCGCGCGCGTCGGAGTCGGGGCAGGGCATGCGCAACATGCTGCCCATGCTGATTGCCGAGGAGTTGGACGTGGACTGGAAAGATGTTCGCGTCGAACAGGCCGATCTAAACGAGAAGGTCTACGGCCGCCAATTCTCTGGCGGCTCGGGCAACACGCCGTTGGGTTGGGAGCCGATGCGCCGCGTGGGCGCAGCGGCACGCCAGGTGCTGATTGCTGCTGCTGCCGAGATCTGGGGCGTGCCGGAGGCCGACTGCACCACGCAACCCTGCCGGGTGGTCCACAAGGTTTCAAAGCGCTCGGCGGGTTACGGAGAGCTTGCTGCCAAAGCCGCCACCTTGCCCGCGCCCGCGCTGAGCAGCGTCAAGCTCAAAGACCCCAAGGATTACCGCATCATTGGGCATTCGCTGCCGGGCGTTGACACGCACGCAATTGTCACCGGTAAGCCGCTGTATGGCATCGATGTGCAACTGCCGGGAATGCTCTACGCGTCCATTGAAAAAGCGCCGGTGTTTGCGGGCAAGGTAAAGAGCTTCAACACCGATCAGATCAAAGCGCTGCCGGGGGTGCGCCATGTGCTGGTAATCGAGGGCGGCATCGTTCCTGCCGCCTTGACGCCATGGGAGCCGGGCATGGAGCCGGGTATCGCCATCGTGGCCGATACCTGGTGGCAGGCGCAACAGGCCCGCAAACAGCTCAAAGTGGACTGGGACCTTGGCCCTGCCGCTACGCAAAGCAGCGAGGGCTTCGCAGCCAAAGCGGCCGAATTACTGAAAGCTCCCCCTACGAAGTCGTTGCGCAAGTATGGCGACGTGGACGCGGCGCTGAAGTCCTCGGCCAAGGTGGTCGAGGCTACCTACGAATTCCCGTTCATTGCCCATGTCACCATGGAGCCGCAGGGCGCCACAGCGCACTGGAAAGACGGCAAGCTGGAGATGTGGTCCACCAGCACGCTGCCGGCCAACGGCCTCGAACTGGTTGCGAAGACTCTGGGCATTGAGCAGGCCGACATCACCACGCACATGGTGCGCTCTGGAGGCAGCTTTGGCCGCCGTCTGCAGAACGACTACCTGGTCGAGGCAGCGTGGATCGCCAAGCAGATTGATGCTCCGGTCAAGCTGCTCTGGTCGCGCGAGGACGACATTGCGCACGATCCTTTTCGCCCCGGCGCAACCGTAGGCCTGAAAGGCGGCGTCGATGCGCAGGGCAAGCTGGTTGCCTGGCGGCACCACTTCGTTACCTTCGGCGACGGGAAGCAAGCAACTTCTGGCGGCGGTATCGGGCAGGATTCGTATCCCGCGGGCTTTCCACCGGCTTACGCGCTTGCCATCTCGATGCAGCCGCTCATGCTGCGTACCGGGGCGCTCCGGGCGCCCGGCGATAACGCCTACTGCTGGGTTTCGCAGTCGTTCCTTGACGAACTGGCTCACGCCGCCGGACGCGATCCGCTCGAGTTTCAACTTGAACTGCTGAGCAACAAGCAGCAGCCCTGGACCTCGGGCGAACACGACCCCGTGGGCGATCACGAACCGTCCGGGCAGGAAGTCCTCATTCCAGAACGGTTCAAGGGCGTACTGGAACTGGTCGCGGAAAAGTCCGGCTGGGCCACGCGGGGCAAAGAGAAGGGCCGAGGAATGGGTATTGCCGCATGGTTTTGCCACCGGGGCTATTTTGCCGAGGTTGCCGACGTGAGCGTTGACGCGCAGAACAAGGTAACGGTGCACCAGGTCTGGGCTGCCGGAGATATAGGCAGCCAGATTATCAATCCTGCCGCGGCTGAGAACTTGACACAGGGCGGCATCGTGGAAGGCATGAGCCATATGGCGCAGGCAATCTCGCTGACGGATGGCAGAATCGATCAATCGAATTTCCATAATCATCCGCTGATGCGCATGAGGCAGACTCCGAAGATCGAGGTTTACTGGCGCAAGACCGACTACCCGCCAACCGGGCTCGGCGAGCCGAATCTGCCTCCGATTCTGCCCGCGGTAACCAATGCCATTTTTGCCGCGACGGGGAAAAGGATTCGCACGCTGCCACTGGCGAAGAGCGGGTTTAGCTGGGCGTAAGTTGTCTGAGCAGCCTGCGGGGAAAGCCAGGTTTTGCAAGGGCACGACTTCAGTCGTGCCGCAAATGTCTTAAAGTCAACGCGGGCTTTAGCCCCCTGATGGATGTTTTCAAGCATCTTGGACTTTCACCAAGAACTGTTAGCCGGAGACACCTGGCGCGACCGCGCGCACTTGGCGCAACGGCAGCGCGCTGGCTTTGGCGAAGGACTTCTGGATTTCAGCAATGACTGAGAGGGCGATGGTTTCCGGCGACTCCGCGCCCAGATCAAGGCCAGTTGGGGCGTGGAGTTGAGCCAGCCATCGCTCGACGGTT
>Ga0181520_10008416_pt1 | contig 14681 bp, 8 predicted proteins | sample PEATcosm2014_Bin_29_FD_132451 | JGI IMG/M metagenome (GOLD analysis project Ga0181520, IMG submission 132451) | Peatland microbial communities from MTU Mesocosm Facility, Houghton, MI, USA - PEATcosm2014_Bin02_30_metaG | ecosystem: Environmental > Terrestrial > Soil > Wetlands > Peat | place... | reverse complement strand
TCCAAATCCAGACATCGCGCTTATGAACTACGACCGTGATCCTGTTTCCTCCAACACCTTCAGGCCGATGACTGTCTTTCATGTGCGTAAAATGTGTTTTTCGAGGATCGAAGCTGGATCGCTTATTTAGACCCAGCATGGTTGGAACGACCCGTCCATATCCACTCGCGTCAATCACGTAGCGAGCACTGATTTGCTTCCTGTGCCCGTTTGCATCTCGCAAAGTCGTTACAGACGGCTCATCATCATTGAATTGTATCGAGACGACTTCCATTTCGAATTCTATTTGAACGCCTTTCCTGACCACTTCTTCTGCCAAGATCTGGTCAAAGTCAGCACGGGGTACTTGCCACGTCCATGACCAACCTTTCGTGAATTGTTCGGAGAAATTAAAGTCACAGGCTTTATCATCCATGAAGAATTGGGCACCATACTTCTTCTGAAACCCAGCCTTTTTGACGGCTTCTAGAAGCCCGGTCTCGTCCAAGTGGTCCATGACCCTCGGCAGGAGGCTCTCGCCTATTACAAATCGTGGGAATTTAGCCTTTTCGATAACCCGCACGTTAAGTCCGCTTTGATGAACGATAGAGGCAGCGATGCATCCGGCAGGCCCCGCTCCAATTACTAATACCTCTGTCTTTTCAATATCCATTCGCTCTTTGCATTTTATAAGAGCTGGAAAAGAAATTCTGAAAATACGTGCATATTATGTTGGCCGAATTAAGGGGATCTTCCTTCCGTATGGCTAGGCCTTTGAGTGAATCCTCCACAAATGAGTATTACATCTTATCTTGTCAGTGCAGAGGTACAATGATTAAGCCCACCTGAAATCAGACTTCGCAGTATAAGGATCGCGTGAATAAATTCGACAAGGACACCGGATGGACCCAGACCAAGGCCATGTCGGCTTGTGGTTGTGGTCACAGGGAGAAGAGCCATCGACCCATCAGCCGGAAATGCAGTTTGTGCGACTGCCAGCAATTCAAGCCCGCTCAAAAATCGAAAACACATGACCCACGATAGTGTCGCATGGACGGTTCAGCCAGTGTTAACAAGCGCCGTAAAACCGAACCCGTAATTCATCCTATACGGGTGTATAATCTGGGCTAAATGTGGCTGTTCATCACGATTTATTCTGAGTCGAACAATTCATAAGGTCGAGACAAAATGGAAATACTGATCGCTGTCGGGTGTTTTACGGCAGGATTTCTTGTGGCGTGGGCGGTGTTCGGTCGTTCGCGAGGAATCCCTCGGGAACAGTATGACAATCTCCTCAAGGAGAAAACGGAAGCGACCAGCGCGGTTTTGGGGTTAACCGGGAATGTCAGCCGTTTGGAAGCCGAAAAACAGGGGCTTCTGGAAAAACTGAAATCCGATAAGGCGGACCTCGAAAACATCCAACAGAAATTTGAGGATCGCTTTAAAACTCTTGCGCAGGAAATTCTTGAAGCTCAACAAAAGAAGTTCCAGGAGTCCGGCGAGGCTGGCATCAAGTCCCTTGTTGATCCGCTTTGGAAACAGCTGAAAGACCTGCAGGAATACGCGATCGAGGCCAAAACCTTGAATCAGGATATGACTAAGGAAACCAAAAGCCTGGTCACCGCACTGCGCGGGGACTCCACAACGCAGGGACGCTGGGGGGAAATGCAGCTAAACCACATCTTAGATCGTTCAGGCCTCAAGGAAGGTGAAGGCTATGTGGTTCAAGGGAAGGGCCTTGGGCTCAAAGGGGAAGATGGGGAACTTCAAAAACCGGACGTTATAATCAACATCCCAGATCCCGAGAAACCCAAGCACTTGATCATCGATTCCAAGGTCTCTCTTACCTCTTACGACGCCTACGTCAATTCGGATGACATGGATGTCAAACAACAATCCATCAAGGAATTTTTAGTCTCGATAAGAAATCACGTTGATGATCTGGGTGGCAAACGTTACGACCGAAGCGAAAAGCTGAATTCGCCTGATTTCGTCTTAATGTTTATTCCTATTGAAGGAGCCTTCGCATTGGCCGTCCAATCGGATAAGGACATTTTCGCCGATGCCTGGGAAAAGCACATCGTCATCGCCAGCCCTACCACGCTTTTGGCGACCCTGAGAACGGTAGCCGCCCTATGGAGCCAAGAACGGGTCAGCCGCAACGTCCTGGCTATCGCCGAACGAGCAGGCAAGCTGCATGAAAAATTCGCGGGGTTCCTGGGCGATCTCGAAGAAGTCGGTAAGAAACTCAAAAGTGCCCAATCCAGTTATGATGAAGCGATCAACAAGATCACTGGCCGTGGAGGCCTCACATCTCAAGTCGAATCCCTCAAATCCCTGGGTGCCAAAACCTCCAAAACAATCGACGCAAAATTCTTGCCAGTCACTGAAAACGAGAGTGACAAATACTAATGCAGCTATGCAGTTAAAGTACATAGATCAATTCCTAGCGGCCAATGGCCTCGCAAACCCATCTTTGGCTGTCCTTCGTTCAACGGGGGACCGTTATGATGCGATGCTTCTTCAGCCTGACTCTGAAGTTGTATGTCGGAATGATTTTATCGGTAATGCCGACCCCACAACAGCGGATAAGAAGCACTTGGCTTTCTTTCAGCTCGCCTCCTCTAAAGCAGTCCACCTCGCTATAACTCCAGAATACTCGACTCCTTGGCAAACCGTTGAGAAACTTATTAATCGGTCAGTTATGCCTTCGGACGATGCGCTATGGGTGATTGGCTGTGAAGCCATAACCCCTGCTGCACTATCAACATTTCGGCAAGAGCATCCAAGCGTGACTTGGATAATTCCTGAATCGCCACAGCGTGGTACACGTACCTTTTTAGATCCGCTGTTGTACCTGTTCAAAACACGGACTCAAGCTGGAGATAGCAAGATCGTTAGCCTGGTGCAATTCAAGACTCAAGAAATGGGGGGAGATCGTGACGCCTTCCTGGAGCGGAATAACTTAATCAAGGGTGATACGATCTTTATTCTAAGAAACGATGAGGGTTCCATCTACCTGTTCACGCTTATTTGTTCAGATGCTTTGAGTTTTACGCCCAGAGACCTTAAGAACCCAGAACAACCGCATCTTATATTGCACATCCAACTTAACCCCGACCCACGACATCCGGCCATCCAGAAATACCGTAAGGACTTATTTGACACAAAATCGGACAACAAGGAAATTCTATGCTTGAACTGGGCTAGAAACATCCGTGTTCAAGGCAAAGACGATCCTTTAAACGAGATTTCGGGATCGGCTATATACACCAAGTCCCCCGAACTCGATACAAGGGACGCATCCGTATTGAACAACCATGCGGGTGGTCTATATTTGACGCATTGGAAATCGGCTCGAGGAAATGTTTTTTTTCTCAACTATATTGAGTCTGTGTTCTACTTTTCATCAACACGCCCATCACAAACGGAAGCTCCCCCTCAAACCGCAACTAGAACGGGACCTCAGATGATGTCGACTTTTCGCTGGGATTCTCGCGGACTTGATTGGCTGCAGGTCTCAGAGGCTGATAGCGGCATAGCAGGGCTTTGCAGTCAATTCGATCTGGCGCAATTTAAACGGACCGCCGCATCGGATAATCCTCTAGAATTCGAGCGCCTGCTAACGCTTTCATGTGGGCTGATAAAAGGCACTACATGGAACCCATCGCCAGACTTTTTGCGAATATTTGAGATCGACGACAAAGAGCTTGTTTTTAGAGTGGCCTTTTGCCAGGACCCACACCCAGATGCTAGCGCTTTCAGAGGTCGCACACTCAATCACTTGAAGGCATTGCGTGACATCTTGGCTGATCCTAGCCAATTCCCGATGACAATTGCTGACTTGGCTGGTAATTGTGAGATCAAATACATGTCTGCAGAAGCACCATTGAACCTATTCTCGGTCACGACGGGAGATCCCGCATTCGTTGCTTATGTTGGTCACGAAGGATCGCTTGCCGATAAGCGACAGCTTTACGATAAGATGGTCACATTCTGCTCTGCCAAGGATAATGCCCGGAGTCGGGTTGTTTTGTGGTACCACGTCGGTCTTAGCATAGACAAAGTATTCGATCAGACTGCTCCAACTGTTGCCAAGGACTTAACTGAACCACCTCAATCGATCGTCAAGGATTCTAACCCATGAATCTTGCAAGCCTAGAAACCTTCCTAGATAAGAATTTTCAAGTCGTGGAGCATCGTAAGTCTGAACGGATAATCACCGCCCACTTGATTCGTCGGGAATGCGTTGTGGCAATGTACTTTTTCGATTACAGTGAACATATCTTGGAACCCGGGTTTAACCTCTCGACCTTCCAAGAAGACAATATAGCTAAGGAATATTACAAGCAGAGTTCATGGCTGCAATGGAATATGAATCTCATTTTTGTAATGACACCAGAGCACTTTCATAATATCGCTGGGTCACCCACGCAAATCTCAATCGAAGCCGATCGTTTGTACTGCCGCAAGCATATTTGCTCTGTCACAGACCTCGACTCATTATTCCCGCTATCAAAGCCGATCTTTTCTGACAGCCAAGGGATGAGTTCTGACTTGACCAGCCGTTGGCATGAGAAATTAGCCGGCGCTGGACTTCATGATGTGTTGTCGGAGGCCCCATTTGCGCAAGTCATTCGGGAAATCATCGAGCCGCCATCCGACAAGGTTCCTTCTCCTCAGATTGACCTTAGCACAAGAGATGTCAGCGACAACGCTGGATTAAAAGTGCAGCTGGATAGGCTAGATATTAGGAACTTTCGCGTGAAACCATCCCACAAAGCCTATAAATTAGGCATGGTTAATATTATTTGTGGTCCAAATGGCGTCGGTAAAACGTCTTTTCTCGAGGCCATCGAACTATGTCTATGCGGCCGAACGTTCCGCGGTGGCGCGCAACTCGGAAGCGATATAGCTTACTGGGTTCGAGGTTTAGGACAATCGCTTACACTTGCGCTCGATGACAACAGGCTCTATCAGAGTCGCGATCTGCGCTGGTACAACAATCGGTATTCTAGGGGGAATAATCTCTCTCATAGTTTTAATAAATTCAATTTCTACGACACAGATCAGGCCTATAGGCTCTCATACAAGACCGACCCCAATGAAATCCGGTCTGCCTTTGCAAGTCTGGCGCTGGGAGAACGAGTCAACTTTTTCGACGAACGCATTCGCCGTGTGCGTCATGAACTCGGAGATGAACTAATTCGCCGACAGGCTAGGATAAAGGCTCTTGAGGCCCAGATTCAACAAAATGAATTAGAAATTAAGGAGCTATCGCTGGGCCTGCCCCCACCCGAGCCAATACTGGAGGTTCTAACGAATGATCTCCGCCGCATTTTATGGAAAGGATCTATTCCTCTCGAGAACGACAATAATCTATCGACGATAGAAGCGCCGCTCCTTGACGCTCGATCTAAACTCCGAGAATTAATGCAAATCCTAAACCCTTGGGTTTCGCCTCTTTCCAAGAAAGCGATCGCCGATGTAGATACCAAGCTCAGTAAAGTTCTTTCGAAAGTCGCAGAATTGGAAGCCCGAATTGAGAATTCCTCTAAATCAGGTAATGCGACGCAGACCGCGATCAACGGAAAGCTCCGGACTGTTGAATTGTTAAAACGCGCATTGGAGTATGCACGCATTGGGCCCTGGAACCGCTTTTCAGGTGTAGACGAACGCATTGCTAAGCTGGAAAACACTTTGACTCGCCTAGATGTTGTTCTTCAACTCATATCGGACTGCGATACGACACTTTTCCAAGACAATCATACGCCCGTCTTGACATACGTACAACAGCTGACTTCAAAATGCGAAGCCTTTCAAGCTGAATTAGATCGCATGAGCAAAGCAATTAACAATTTACGTAAAACATTAGACCACCTGGGTCAACTGAGTTCCGATCTACGCAGAATTGGTTTAGAGATCATCTCTCTCAAGCCGGATTCAGAGGAGTGTCCGCTTTGCCATGCAAATCATCCAAAGGGGGAGCTGAAGGTTCATGTAGAGCAGGTGGATTCGAGGCTAGCGACCTTGCCCGATTTGGAAAAGCTAAATGCGCAATACAGTAAGCTAACTACTAATTTAAAAGATGCCCGACAACTACTTGATTCTGCCCGGATGATTCAACGCGCAATCCGCGAGTATTCTTCAGCTCCGAACAGTGACCGAGTGGATTTCGTGGCGGCTATCGCTTCATTGAAGGGGATTTTACCAGCTCGTGAAATTGCCGCAAACGAGCATGGCCGGGAGGTCGCATTTCGGCAATCTTTAGCGGCTAAGAGGCTTTCAGAAGATGACCTACGGACCATCGCTGCCGACTTAACGGAAATGAAGGACGGGTTTCAATTGCATTTGCAAACTGAAGAATCTCTGTCTGTACAACTCAATAACTTGAATGAAGAAATACTGACACTCCGTCAAGAACTGACAAAGCATGGCGCTGAGCGTCAGCGTGATCAGCAAGCTTTGCTAACATTGTGTCAGGATGTGTTAATCGAGGAAACCGATACCCAGAAATCACTTCTTATCATACGCTCAAGATCCACAGCGTGCCGACGTGCTATTGGGAATCTTCAGGATATAGAGCAGGCAATTGACGTCTCAGACGACATGATCCTGACTGATTTACTAAATGTTACTGAACGTGCCTTAGGATACCTCGGCAAACTCAACCAACTCAGGACTGAAGCCCAAAGCCGGACAAAAGCGTTGCAATTTCGAAGCAACGCAGTTGCAACGCTCAAGGCACAACATTTGGCAGAAAGCGAACCTCTCCGCCGGATAAAGAATGCGCTCGAACCACTAGAATATATTGTTCAACACGACAACAAGGAACAAGCGTTAGAAACATTCTTCGCTGCCTACAGGGATAGAATTCTGCAAATATTTCGGACAATGCATTCCCCGAGGGAATTCGATGACATCATGATAAGCGATAGTACGGTCACTTTGCGCAATCTAAATGGGAATATTTCTGGTTTAAACAATATTAGCACCGGCCAACGAGCGGCGCTCGCACTTTCCATATTTCTGTCCCTCAATGCCTCTCTGCAAGATGGCCCATCAATGATTCTCATTGATGATGCTGTTGCCAATGTGGATGACATTAATTGCGTAGCCTTTTTAGATTTTCTAAGGGAATTTGCGGTTACAAGGAAGAGACAGCTGTTCTTTGCAACAGCAAATACGAGACTCGCAAATCTATTTACTAAGAAGTTTTCTTTCTTGGGTGACGAATTCGTAAATATTACCCTATGAGACCCTCGATCAAGTATTTAGAAGAATTGGCGCTCATCATTTGTTCGAATCGCCGTACATCCTTAATAGGTATCTGATGCCAAACAACTTAGCCGAACTCGAAATGAAACTCTGGGACGCCGCAGATGAGCTTCGGGCCAATTCCAAGCTTAGTGCTGCCGAGTATTCCACCCCGGTGCTGGGGCTCATCTTCCTCCGGTTTGCAGACCACAAGTTCACCGTAGCCGAAAAGGAACTATCCAAGACCGGTACGGGCCGCCGCACCATCGGGAAAACTGACTACCAAGCCCGGGGTGTGCTTTACCTACCCCCCGAAGCACGATTCTCCCGATTGATCGCCCTCCCGGAGGGAGAGAATATTGGCAAAGCCCTTAACGATGCCATGAAGGTGATCGAAGCCGACAACGAGGACCTCAGGGGCATCCTTCCGAAAACCTACACGCAATTTGAGAACAAGATGCTTGTCGAGCTTCTGAAACTTATGAACTCGATCCCTATGGATATCGAAGGGGACGCCTTTGGAAAAATTTACGAATACTTCCTTGGGGAATTTGCCTTGACCGAGGGCAGGGATGGAGGAGAATTCTTTACGCCGACCCCTATCGTAAAGCTCATCGTCGAGGTCATCGAGCCCTTTCACGGCAAGATCTATGACCCCGCTTGTGGTTCTGGGGGCATGTTTGTGCAGTCTGCCCGATTTGTGGAAAACCACAAAAAGAGAGCATCCGATGAGATAAGCGTCTACGGGCAGGAAAAAACGGCAGAAACAGTACGGCTCTGCAAAATGAACCTCGCTGTCCATGGACTTTCAGGCGACATTCGAGAAGCCATCTCGTATTACGACGATCTCCATAATTCGCCGGGACAGTTTGATTTCGTAATGGCAAATCCACCCTTTAACGTGGATCGTGTAGATAAAGAGCGCATCAAGGATGATAAGAGGCGATTCCCATTCGGGATGCCTTCCATCGACAATGCCAACTTTTTGTGGATTCAACTCTTTCTGAGCTCCTTAAACAAAACGGGAAGAGCAGGATTTGTCATGACTAACACAGCCGCAGATGCACGATCTTCTGAAATGGAGATTCGGAAGAAGATTATTACGTCGAATGTAGTTAACGCAATCGTTTCTGTTGGCCCAAATATGTTCTACACGGTCATTCTCCCCTGTGATCTTTGGTTTTTTGACAAAGCCAAGTCTAAGACGAAACAATCCGGCACTATCCTATTCCTTGATGCCCGTGATATATATCACCAGATTGATCGATCCCATAGAGATTGGACAGATGACCAAATTGGCTTTCTAGGAAATATCGTGCGACTCTATCGGGGTGAATCTTTGGATTTTAAACAAGGCGGGAGAGATACTGAATTGAAGATCTTGGAGTTATTCGGTAAAAAGCCAAAGTATACGGACATCCCCGGTCTTTGCAAGGTGGTCACGCTGAAGGATGTTGAAACTCAGAATTGGTCCTTGAGTCCGGGCAGTTATGTGGGGGTCGATTCAGGAATGAAGTTTAATCAAGACCGATTTGGCCAAAGCTTTGAGGTCTTAACTCAGCAATTCGTTCAACTTACTTCAGAGGCACATCTTCTCGAATCCACAATTGTTCGAAACGTGAAGACTATCCTCAAGACTCTAGAATGAAGCTTTCCGATTACGTAGCCTTCAATCCTCGTGTTTCTTTGGAAAAAGGAGTGAGGGCTAACTTTGTCTCAATGGATGCGATTAGGCCGGGGCTTCGTTATGTATACCCCGACCAGGAAAGAATAGTGAATGGCTCCGGGTCAAGATTTGTTCCAGGAGATATTCTCTTTGCACGCATCACGCCATGCTTAGAGAATGGAAAGATCGCTCAATATTCCGGTGATTCTAATGGTTTTGGCTCAACTGAGTTCTTCGTACTCCATGCGATCGAATCTTCAACCGATCCGGCATATCTCTATTACTTCTCGCAGAAATCTGATTTACGAGCCGCCGCTGCTAAGAGTATGACAGGGGCGTCGGGTCGACAAAGGGCAAACATCGACGCTTTAAAGGAATATCCATGCGTATTCCCATCTTTGCGTGAGCAACGTTCTATTGCCGCCGTTCTTACGGCCTATGATGAGCTTATCGATAATACCCTCAAACGTATAAGAATTCTGGAAAAGATCGCGCATTCTATCTTTCGAGATTGGTTCGTGTTATATCGCTTTCCTGGTCACGAAACTCAACGGTTTACCAAATCACCTCTAGGCCGAGTTCCAACAAAGTGGTCAGTTAAAAAGGCGACAGAGGCCATTTTTGTAAATCCTAAAACAGTGGTGAGAAAGCGTAAATCTATCCCTTTTGTCTCAATGAGTTGTCTTTCAGATGATTCAATGATTATTCGTGACGGAGAGACTAGAAGTGCAGCTTCTGGGCCAAAGTTTCAGAAGGGCGATACGCTTTTTGCTCGCATTACTCCTTGCCTAGAAAACGGCAAAACAGGGTTTGTTCAATTTTTAGTGGGTGACGAGCCTGCTTGTGGATCAACTGAATTCATCGTCTTGCGTTCAAAGACCTTGTGTCCAGAATATGTGTACTTATTGGCACGTACAGATGAATTCCGCGGCAACGCCATTAAGAGTATGACCGGAGCAACCGGACGCCAGCGAGTCAGGGAGTCCTGTTTTGACAACTTTCTGATAGCTCATCCTGACACAGATACTTTGAAGAACTTCCATGATTGTGTAAGCCCAATCTTTCACCAAATATACTTGTTATTCTTGAGAAATCAGAATCTTCAACGGACCCGAGATTTGATCTTGCCCTGTCTTATCTCTGGCCAACTCGGACTGAGCCAAATGGAGAACCCCACCAAATCATGACCCTTTCCGGCTATTCCGAGGATCGCCTTATACAGGCCCCGACCGTTGAGCTATTCGGCAAGCTGAAATGGGACACGGCAGATTGTATGGGCGAGTTCGATAGCGGAAAAAGCACGCTTGGCAGGGAATCGAAAGGCGACGTCGTGCTGGTCAAGAAATTGCGCCCCGCCCTTCGCAAACTGAACCCGGACCTGCCAGAAGAGGCCATCTCCCTTGCCATCGAAGAGATCACCCGTGACCGGAGCGTGATGAGCCCGGTTGCCGCCAACAAGGAAATCTACGAGGCGTTGAAAACCGTGGTGAAGGTTTCTTGCCGGAGCCAGGAGGCGCAGGAAGAGGAGACGTACACGGTCAACGTGGTCGATTGGCAGACGCCAGCAAACAACGATTTCTTCCTTGCGTCGCAGTTTTGGGTGGCAGGGGATATGTATACCCGTCGTGCGGACTTGGTCGGTTTCGTCAACGGGCTCCCCCTGGTTTTCATCGAATTGAAGGCCGCTCACCGCAACTTGGAAGAAGCCTACCGGGGCAACTTGCGGGACTACCGAACAGCCATCCCGAAACTCTTTTGGTACAACGCCTTCAACGTCCTATCCAACGGTATCGACAGCCGGATCGGCACGATCACGAGCGATTGGGAGCACTTCGCCGAATGGAAGAAGATCAACAGCGAGGGCGAAGAGGGCATTATTTCCTTGGAAACGATAATCAGGGGAGTCTGTGATAAGGAAAAGCTCCTTGATTTGGTCGAGAATTTCACCCTATTCGTCGAAGCGAAGGGCGGTCCGGTCAAGATGTTGGCCAAGAACCATCAGTATCTTGGCGTAAACAATGCCGTTCAGGCGTTGACCCAGATCAAAGAGAAAAAGGGCCGTCTCGGCGTCTTTTGGCATACGCAGGGAAGCGGGAAGAGCTATTCAATGGTGTTCTTTTCGCAGAAGGTCCTCCGGAAGAAGCCAGGTAATTGGACGTTCCTTGTCGTAACCGATCGTAAAGAGCTGGACACTCAGATTTATAGGAACTTCGCTAGTGCCGGGGCGGTCACGGAACAGGAAGCGCAGGCGACTAGCGGGGCTCACCTGAAACAGCTTCTCAGGGAAGATCATCGCTTTGTTTTTACCTTGATCCAGAAGTTCGGGACGGACGGGGGCGCAGCCTTTCCCGTGCTTTCGGAGCGTTCCGACATTATTGTAATCACCGACGAAGCACACCGATCGCAATACGATACCCTGGCCTTGAATATGCGGACGGCATTACCCCAGGCCGCCTTCATCGCTTTTACTGGGACACCTCTCATCGTCGGCGAAGAGAAGACCAAGGATGTCTTCGGCGATTACGTCAGTGTCTACAACTTCCGGCAATCCGTGATCGATGGGTCTACCGTCCCGCTTTACTACGAGAACCGCATCCCGGAGCTTCAGCTTACTAACCAGCATCTGAACGAGGATATGGAAACATTGCTTGAGGCCACCGACTTGGACGAGAACCAGCAGCGACGCCTCGAGCAGGAGTTCAGCCGGGAATACCACTTGATCACCCGCGAGGATCGCCTGAAACGGATAGCGGAAGACGTGGTCGAACACTTCACGGGCCGGGGCTTTCAGGGCAAGGCGATGGTCATCAGCATCGACAAAGCTACCGCCGTTAAGATGTATGACCGAGTCAAAACCCGTTGGCCGATTCATTTAGCCAAGCTGCGCCAGGAACTTCAAAGCACCCAGGATGCCGAACAGAAAGCCGATTTGGAAAGACGGATCACCTTCATGCAAACGACGGACATGGCGGTCGTCGTATCACAGGGGCAGAACGAGGTTGAGGATTTGAAAGCAAAAGGGGTGGACATTACGCCTCACCGCTATCGTATGGTCCACGAAGATTTAGAAACCAAGTTCAAGACTTCCGAAGACCCGCTACGACTCGTTTTCGTTTGCGCCATGTGGATGACGGGCTTTGATGTCCCGTCATGTTCAACGATCTACCTGGACAAGCCGATGCGGAACCACACGCTTATGCAGACGATCGCCCGGGCTAACCGTGTATGCGGCGAGAAACTGAACGGCTTGATCGTGGATTACGCCGGCGTCTTTCGCAGTCTGCAGAAAGCCTTGGCTATCTACGGCACAGGGGTAGGCGGCACGGCGACCCAAGGCGATATGCCCGTTCAGGCCAAGCAGGAACTTATTGAAGGATTGCGCCACCACGTGGCACTGACGGTCGATCTATGCGAATCAAAGGGCGTAGACCTGTCGAAGATTATTACGAGCACGGCGTTCGAGCGTGTTAAGCAGATGGAGGATGCCCGGGAGACCATGATCGCTGACGACCAGACAAAGAAGCAGTTTTTGGCTTCTGCGACTTCTATTCACCGCCTTTTCAAAGCCATCCTTCCTGACCCGGCCGCAAAGGAATTGTCGCCACAATGTTCGGCTATCGTCAGGCTGGCCGACAGCATCCGTTCGTTGGCAGGACCCGTCGATATCTCTGAAGTCATGCAGGATGTCGAAGAATTGTTGGACGATTCCGTGGCGTCCGCCGGGTACGTGATCCGGGATCGGGGGCCAGAGAAGCGGATCGACTTATCTAAGATTGATTTTGAAGCCCTTCAGAAGAAGTTTGCTGCCGGATACAAACGGACGGAGATTGAACGGCTGAAGGCTTTGCTTCAAGGGCGACTCGTTGTCCTTGTGCAAAAGAATCGCACGAGGATGGACTTCCTTGAACGCTTCCAGAAGATGATGGATGAATACAACGCCGGGGCGGTCAACATCGATGAGTTCTTCAAGCAATTGGTTGCCTTCTCCCGGCAGTTGGACGACGAAGACAAGCGGGGGATTACCCAGAATTTAAGCGAAGAAGAGCTGGCCGTCTTCGATCTGCTCACAAAGCCGGAGCCAAAGCTCACCAAGAAGGCCGAAGTGGAAGTGAAGAAGGTAGCGAAGCAATTATTAGAGAAATTAAAAGCTGAAAAACTCGTTCTCGACTGGCGGAAACGTCAGCAATCCCGGGCCGCTGTCCGGCTATGTATCGAAGAAGTTCTTGACCAACTACCGCAGGATCTCTATCCCAAGCCAGTCTATGCCAAAAAATGCGACCTAGCCTATCAGCACATCTACGAAGCTTACTATGGAAGTGGCGCAAGCATCTATCAGACGGCATGATCCCCTGCAACTCAGCCAACCGCGCAATCTAATTTCCGCTTAATTCTTTAATTCTTCCTTCTCAGGCCCACGCTTAAGTCCACGAATTTCGGGAATATTTTTGCGTTTTCGACACTAATGCTTGGACCGTTGTACAGGCATTGATCAGGAGACGAGCATGGAGCGCCAGAAAGGGTCTGGGTACCCCGGATTGGGTGGGGAACTTGGCAATCAGGGTAGGCAGGATACGCATTTTGTAAACAAAATGCCCTCGCCCCCGATTGCGGCCCTTCGGGCCGCGGCTCTTGCGGGCTCCTGCCTTACCCTGATTGCCGACCTTAAGGAGGTTTCAATGAAGAGAAAACCGGCATCCGAATTGTTGAGCAAGATTGTGAACGTGCGCGTACCTTATGACGAATACCATGGATTCCGCAAGCTGGCGGAGTATCTCAAAGTCAGCCCGGGCAGGTTGATCCGACACATCCTCCGCGAAAACTACATGGGACAATCCGATCCCTTGCCCGACCACATGAAAGGCTTCCGCGAGGCCGTTAACCAGCTGGCGGCAGCCGGCCGTAATCTCAATCAACTAGCCCGCGCTGCCAACAGCGGGCAACGGGTCGATCAAACTGAGGCCCAAGCTGTCATGGCTGAGATCCAAGCAGCGCTCAATCGAATGGGTGTGGAAATCAAAGCCTACATGTCGCGGCGCCGCAAACTGGAATGCGTTGAGCCCCGAAAAGCCGCTTGATTTCTCTTACCGGCCGCTCGTTAAAGGGCATGGCCTGGTCGTTGCCTTGCCGCTCGCAGAACGCCTGCGGGCGGCAAGGGGCGTTCCGCAGGCCGTGGTCAAAGTAGCTGGCTACGGTCACGGGACCCCGGCAGCCAAGCGCCTCCTCCGATACATCAGCCGCAAAGGGGAATTGCCGCTCGAAACTGAATTGGGGGAGGTTCTGACCACCACCGATGAACAGAAGGCCCTAGTGAATGATTGGGCCATCGATTTTGACGCACGAGGGGACAGCCGAGATACCGTTCACCTCATCTTCTCCATGCCGCCGGGGTCTTCTCCCGAAGCCTTGCGCCGCACCATCCGGACGGTTCTGCAGCGGCGGTTCCAGGGGCATGAGGCGGTCTTTGCCATCCATGAAGACAAGAAGCATCCGCATGCCCATGTGGTGGTCAAGATGTTCAATGTCGAAACTGAAAAGAAATTGCGCCTCAACCGACCCGACCTTTATCGCCTGCGCGAAATCTATGCTGAAGCCGCGCGAGAGGAAGGGGTTGAAATGGCCGTGTCACCCCGGGCCGCGCGGGGAATCGGACGAAAGGGCAGCCGTCGCGTCGCTCATCAGCTTCATCGCAAGGGGATCGTACCGCGCGCTGAGAAAGAGACCGCACGTGAAGTCCTTGAAAGTCTGGAAAAAGGCGATCTACGGGCGAAACCCTGGGAAG
>Ga0181520_10008414_pt1 | contig 14683 bp, 15 predicted proteins | sample PEATcosm2014_Bin_29_FD_132451 | JGI IMG/M metagenome (GOLD analysis project Ga0181520, IMG submission 132451) | Peatland microbial communities from MTU Mesocosm Facility, Houghton, MI, USA - PEATcosm2014_Bin02_30_metaG | ecosystem: Environmental > Terrestrial > Soil > Wetlands > Peat | place... | reverse complement strand
GTTGCCGGATGGCAGAACTCTGCCCGGACAAATATCAACGAGGAGGAATCTATGAACAGATTCAGATCTCTTGCTTTGGCTGCGATTGCGGTAGCCTGCCTGACCGTAGCCGCTCCCACCGCGTACGCTCAGATCGCCGTTGATATCGGGGTCGCTCCCGACTGTCCTTACGGCTACTACGATTACGCCCCATACGATTGCGCGCCATACGGCTATTACGGCCCGGAATGGTTTGTAGGCGGAGTATTCATTGGCGCCGGCCCGTGGTTTCATGGACCAGCTCATTTCCACGGCCACGTCAATAATCACTTCGATGTGCATCATGGCTATGCCGGCCCAGCGCCTCACCGTGGCGACAGACCCGAGCCGGACAAACACGTGGACAAGATTGCCCACTTTAAGGGAAATGAAGTGCGGGATGGACGTGGTCACGTCGGCAAACACTAAGAGCAGGCGTAAAGATTGGTCTGCTTATCAATCCGCCCAACAATGGTTCGTGGTTTCCCACCCTTTCGCCAGAAAGAAGGCGAAAGGATGGGGCACCCGGCGGCGATCAAAACCGGCTCTCACCGGCTCGGGCGATCATCTGTGCGATGGTCGCCCTCAAGCCTGTCTGCGGTGGCGCGTTTCTACGCCGCCACTACTTTAATGCGTTCGTCGGCGGCCTCCGTCTCCGGTCCCACCACAATCTTTACGGTGCGTCCGAGCCGAACCAGGCAGTCCATCATCTTCATCTCGCTGATGCCGCGAAACTGACCTCGCAGCATCTTTGAAAGCTTGGGCTGAGTCAGGCCCAACACCTTTGCCGCTTGCTGCTGGCTCCATCCCCGTTCGCGCAGAATCTCGGCAATCTGCGGGACCAGTTGCGCTTTGACAAGCATCTCTTTGGCATCGGGAAAGCCCAACTGCTCATACACATTCATGCTTTCTCTTGCTTTATTCACAGCTCAACTCCTTTCGCCATTGCCTCGGCTTCCTTCAATCGCGCACGAATCAAATCAATATCCGCCTTGGGAGTCTCGATTCCGTGTTTCGATTTCTTCTGGAAGCAGTGCAAGACGTAAACTGTCTGCGCAAACCGCACCGTGTAAACAGCACGGTACGCATTGCCACGCCAATCTTCGACAATCTCCAGAATCCCCGCCGAGCCGAACCCCTTGAGCGGCTTTGCATCTGGATGAAGCAGTCCGACCTGGGCGTTATACAAGGCAAAGCCAAAGCTCTGCTGCACCTCGTCCGGCATCGCCAGCAGATCCTTCTTCGCTGAACCAATCCAGCGCAACTGCCTGAGCGCTTGCCTCATTTTTATATTATGCCCATATTGGTATAGACCGTCAAGTCTGAGTTTATTTTCGGAGATCGAATCCCAGCTCTCAAAGGCGAGAAATCGAGATTCCTGCCCCCATTCGACTTGTAGTCTTATCTCTCACCGGCTCGCGGCGATCATCTGCGCGGCGTGCTGGAGGCTGGTGTCGGTGACCTTTGCGCCGGAGACCATGCGGGCCACTTCGTGAGTGCGCGCGCGGTCGTCGAGGAGCGTGACCTTGGTCTTGGTGCGGCCGTCGGCCTCGCGCTTGTCGATGAGGAAGTGCTGGTCGGCGAAAGCGGCGATCTGAGGCAGGTGCGTTACGCATAAAACCTGCTGGCCGCGGCTGAGGGATTTGAGCTTCTGGCCGACCGCTTCAGCCGCGCGTCCGCCGATGCCGATGTCGATCTCATCAAAAACCAGCGTGCGCGGGGTGGGCATCTTCTTTTTGGGCTTGACCGCACCCTCTTCGACCGAGACCTTGAGGGCCAGCATGACGCGGGACATTTCGCCGCCGGAGGCAATCTCATGCAGGGGCTTGAGAGGCTCGCCGGGGTTGGTCGAGATGCGGTATTCGACGATGTCCCATCCGTTCGAGGTCCAGTGAGATTCATGATCTGTCCCGGCGACAACCACTTCGAAGCGGACCTTCATGGCGAGGGAGTTGATCTGGGCTTCGGCCAGCTTGGCCAGCTTGGCGGCGGCGGCTTTGCGCTCGGCGCTGAGGGCAGCGGCTGCTGTCTGATACGCCTTGGATGCTTGTTCGAGAACGGCACGAAGTGCTTTCAGGATTTCGTCGCGGTCTTCCACTTCTGCGAGCTTGCGTGTGACCTCTTCGCCAAAGGCTACAACTTCGGCGATGGTCTTGCCGTACTTGCGCTTGAGGCGGTCGATCAGAGCGAGGCGATCCTCGATTTCGGCCAGGCGTTCGGGCGAGGCGTTGATGCCCTCGGCATAATCGCGCAGGCTGGAGGCGACATCGTCCACCGTCGCGCGAACCGAGGTAAGCTGCTGGACGGCATCGCTGAAACGGTTGTCGTAGCGGGCGAGTTCTTCGACGTTGCGCAGAGCGGCGCGCAGGGCAGTCTCGGCCGACGCGCCGCCTTCATACAGTTGCTCAAAAGCTCCCATGGCGGCGGCGTAAAGCTTTTCCGCGTTGGCGAGGACGCGCTTTTCGGTTTCGAGCGTCTCATCTTCGGCGGGTTCGAGGCGGGCGGATTCGATCTCCTTGTGCTGATAACTCCAAAGATCGACCATGCGCAGGCGGTCCTGCTCGCCGCGGAGCAGTTCGTCGAGCTTGACGGAAGCTTCGCGCCAGCGGGAATGGGCTTCAGAAACAGCGCCGGTATCGATGCCGCCGAAGCGGTCGAGGAGGGCGCGCTGCTGGGCCTGGTCGAAGCTGGAAAGGCTCTCGCTCTGCGCGTGGACCAGGGCCAGCTCAGGCGCGAGTTGGCGGAGAACGGCGACGGTGGCAGGCTGGTTATTGACGAAGACGCGGCCCTTGCCGGTGGCCAGGATTTCGCGGCGGAGGATGACTTCGCTGCCGCCTGAGTCGATGCCGTTTTCTTCGAGGATGTTCTCGGCGTTGTGCGTGGATTCAAAAACACAGGAGACGACAGCCTTATCAGCGCCGTGGCGGACCACTTCGACCGAGGACTTGCCGCCCATCAGCAGTGCCAGCGCGTCGACGAGGATGGATTTGCCCGCGCCGGTTTCACCGGTGAGCAGGTTGAGCCCAGGGCCAAAGGAGGCGATGGCGTGATCGATGACGGCGTAGTTTTCAGCGCGCAGTTCGACAAGCATGATTGGGTCCACTCCGAAAAAGAAGGTCCTTCGACTCGCTGCGCTCTGCTGAGGATGACAGCATTTTGTTGGAGGACACACAAAAAGCCACAACAGGAATACGAGCGCAGCATAGCATGATGGACGGCATCTCTGGTTTGGGGACGGAGGGGAAAAGCACGCGAGCGCACCAGATCGATAACTTGGAACGGGGCACGGTGTCTGCTACCGTTAAAGGTGAGGTGAACTCCGATTTTGATTGCTGCATTGCTCTTTCAACTGCCCGCTGACGGAATCGCGAGCCAGGGGGCGCAGCCGGTGGCGCAGAATTCGAGCGCGCTGGTGGAGATGATCCAGAACAGCGGCCCTGTGGCGATGGCCGTGTTGGTGCTGTTGCTGATTGCCAGCCTCTATTCCTGGACCGTGATTCTGGGCAAGATGTCCACCTTCCGCAAGGCGACCAAAGAGAGCCAGCGATTCCTGCGCGCCTTTCGAAAGGCGACCCGGCTGCAGGAGATGGCGACGGTAGCCGAGGAGTGCAAGGCGAGTCCGCTGGCGCAGGTTTTCGAAGAGGTTTACGAGACCTACAAACGGCAGACAGGCGGCTCGGGACCGCCGCGAAACCTGGCGCCGCTGGAGCGGTCGGCGCAGACGGCGGCGAGCGAGGCCGTAACCAGCCTGGAGCGGCAGCTGACCTGGCTGGCGACCATTGCGTCCGCTAGCCCGTTTGTGGGGCTGTTCGGCACGGTCATCGGCATTGTGGACGCCTTTCACGGGTTGGGCACGGCGGGAGCGGCCACGTTGCGCGCTGTAGCGCCGGGCATCAGCGAAGCGCTGATTACCACGGCGGCAGGGCTTTTTGTGGCCATTCCGGCGGTAATTGCTTACAACCAGTTCACAGCGCGCATCAGGGTGTTTGCCGCGGCCACTGACGATTTTTGCCGTGAGCTGCTGAATTCACTGGAAGAGATTCCGGTGCGCGTGGCAGCTCCGGCGCGGCCTGCGAATGCTGAAGGAGCGCGTGAACCGGCCATGGAGGCGGGCCGGGAGGTGGACCGTGGCCTTTACAAGTAACAGCGGTCAGACGCGCAGTTCGCTGGCGGATATCAACATCACGCCGCTGGTGGATGTGGTGCTAGTGCTGCTGGTGATTTTCATGATCAGCGTGCCCGTATTGCAGTCGGGGATTGAAGTGGCCGTGCCCAAGACGCGCACAGTCAAAGAGATTACCGAGCAGCGGCTGGTGGTGACCATCGACCGCGATCAGAACGTGTTTTTGGGCGATCAGCCGGTCAACATCCACGATTTGGCGGGCAAGCTGCGTCAGGCGAGCAATAACGCCGGGCAGCGGAACCTGGTGAAGCAGGTGATCTATCTGCGCGCCGACGAACGGGTTCCGTTCGGCGCGTTTGCCAGCGTGATGGATGCGGTGAAGCAGGCGGGAATCACCAACATTTCGATTGTCACGCAGCCTCTGGATACCAAAGGGACCGGGGCGTTGGGACTTTAGGGAGTCAACGAGTCAGCGAGTCAGCGCAAGAGCTGACGGGCGGGCTTTCGGAAGGGCACACATGAACAGTCTGCTGGATGGCGGCGAGCAACTGGAGCGGGAACTGACGCCGGAGCCGATGATGGCCCCGGCGGCAGGATCGCTGTTGCTGCACCTGGCTCTGGCAGCGTGCCTGTTGACATACGGCCTTGTTGCAGGCCTCTTCCATCACAATCAGTGGGGCGACGCGGGGAGCGGGGGAGCGATTCAGGTGAGCCTGACCAGCGCCCTTCCCTTGCCCTCCGATCAACCACCTAACGAAAACGTGTTGGCGACGGATACGCCCAGTCAGGCGCCAGCCGAGCCCACTCCCAAGGCGAAGCAGGCGATAGACGAGACGGCGATTCCTATTGCCGGCAAGCAGAAGCAACAGCAGTTGGAAAACGCGCGCAAGGCTGCGCAGCATCAGGCAGAGATGAACAAACGGGCGCAGTATGGCGAGCAGGCGGGGTCGTCCATGGCGCGGACAATACAAACGCAGGGCTACACCAGCGGCCAGACCACGGTGAGCGATGGCGATTTCGGGAGCCGCTTCGGATGGTACGTGGACAACCTCAATCGCAAGATGGCCGCCAACTGGTACAAGCCGGAGGTTGACCCGCACACGCCGAGAGGAACCCGGGCCTACATCCAGTTTGCGATTCACCGCGACGGTTCTGTGAGCAATGTGCAGATGAGTCAATCGAGCGGAAGTCCTACCCTCGACCGCGCCTGCATGCGCGCTGCGCAGCGCGTGGACACATTCGGCGCGCTGCCCGCGCAATATAACCAAAACACGCTGATGACGTCTTACTATTGTGAGTATTAAGGACTGTGAGAAAGTAGAATAGAACGGTGGATGAGAGCGGGTCTTTCCTGCTGTGAAAGCAATATACACGGCGACAAAGCCAGCCACATCCCAGAATCCGCAACGAGCATCCACACTTTTCCCGAGGAAGGATTGCGCACTGCATGAAAGCTCATTCCCGGCTTATTCCCGTTTTTTTGGTTGTTCTGGCAACCTTGGCAGCCTTGCCCTCGGCGGCCCAGGACTGGGTTCGTACCGGATCGAACCTGGGCAACGAGCGCATACGGATTGCCGCAGCTGACTTCAAGCCGGTGGGCAGCGATCCGCAGACGCCAGCATTGAAAGCCGCATTTGACGCCACGCTCTACAACGATCTGGCGAACGCAGGCATCTTCGATGTGGTGTCAAAGAGCATGGCGCCGCCGGCTGCGCCAGGCTCGCCGCAAGAGATCAGCCTCGCGCAATGGTCAGCTGCACCGGCCAACGCGGCCATGGTAGCCTTCGGCGCGCTTTCAGCGACCAACGGGCGGCTGGTGGTTTATGGCTGGCTCGACGATACACGCAACACAGTGAACCCGCAGGTGCTGGGCAAGCAGTACAACGAAGAGGCCAGCCAGGATATGGCGCGCACGGTCGCGCACCGATTTGCCGACGAGATTATTTTGCGGCTGGGCGGCGGCATCAACGGCATTGCCGAGACGAAGATTTATTTTGTCAGCTCGCGCAGCGGGACCAAAGAGATTTGGGAGATGGACTACGACGGGCAGAATCAGCACGCCGTGACGCATCTTGGAACGATTTCGCTCTCGCCGCGCGTCTCGCCGGACAATTCGCGGATCGCGTTTGCTTCCCTGGAGCACAATGGGTGGGACATCCGGATGTACTCTTTGGAACTGGGACGGCTGGTGAGCTTTCCGGCGGGCACGGCAGGCGGGAGTAACCAGTCTCCGGCGTGGTCGGGCGATGGAACGCGGGTCGCCTTCTCGTCGTCGCGCACGGGTGATCCGGAGATATGGGTGGCGGACGCAAGCGGCGGCAATCTGCGCCGGTTGACCAACTTTGTGGGACCCGATGTTGCGCCCACATGGAACCCTCGGACTAATGCGCAGTTGGCGTGGGTGAGCGGGCGCACCGGGCTGCCGCAGATCTACATCATGGACCAGGACGGCGCCAATGTGCAGCGCATGACCGACGGGGGCTATGCAATCTCGCCTTCGTGGTCGCCCAACGGGCAGTTTCTCACGTTCAGTTGGAACCGCAAATACGGTCCCGGCGCGCCCGGCGGGCAAGACATCTATGTGATGGACATCGCCAGCAAACGCTGGCTGCAACTGACTCATGAGGCCGGCAGCAACGATTTCCCGTCGTGGGCGCCGGACAATCGGCACATTGTGTTTGAGCGGGCCGTGGGCGGGCGCAGCCAAATCTGGTCCATGCTCTCCGACGGCACCGGGCAGCATCAGTTGACGGAGACGGGCAGCAACTTCATGCCCAACTGGAGTTGGAAGTGAGATGCGGTTTGCGCTAAACGCATGGAGTTTCGCGGTTTTCTGCACTATGATGTTTACGTTGCCAAAGCCTTTTGGCGCATGTGCTGAAGGGTTTGGTGTGGATCGTTCAGCAACACAAATTTGATTCCCCAAAGGAGTAGTCCATTGAACCGACTCAATCGCGTTGTGGTACCTGTCGTCCTCCTCGTTGCTCTGATCGCTATCGCAGGCTGTGGCAAAAAGAAAACGCCGCTTCCTCCGGCGGAGACCGCACCTGCTGCCGTCGTACCTGCGCCTACCGCGGCGTTCTCCGCGACTCCCTCGCAGATAGCGGCCGGCGACCAGGTGCAACTGAGCTGGCACACGGCGGATGCCACCACGGTTTCCATCGATGGCATAGGCGATGTGCCAACCTCAGGCGTGAAGACCGTGACTCCCGCTGAATCGACCGTCTACCATCTGGTGGCAAAGGGCGACGGCGGCTCTGTCGAAGCCACCGCGCGGGTGACGGTGAATGCGCCGCCGGCCGTGGAGGTGCCCACCACCACGATGAGCGCGGAGCAGGCGTTCAAGGCCAATGTACAAGACATCTTTTTCGACTATGACACCTACGATATCCGCGCCGATGCGCAGGCTACGCTGTCAAAGGACGCTTCGTACCTGGCCAGCCATCCGGATATAAAGGTCGTAATCGGCGGCTACTGCGACGAACGCGGCTCAAACGAATACAACCTGGCGCTAGGCCAGAATCGCGCCGATGCGGCCAGGAATGCCCTGATAACCGCCGGCGTGGCGGCCAGCCGCATTCGCGTGATCAGCTACGGCAAGGAAAAGCCATTCTGCTCCGAATCGACCGAGGAGTGCTGGCAACTGAACCGCCGCGATGGATTCACCATCGACCAGTAAAACTACAGTGAACAGTGGTCAGTGAACACCGGCCACTGTTCACTATTTCTTCATAGGGGAATCATGCAAAAGAGATTTACACTTCGCAACCGTCTTCTGGCAGGGGCAGCGATTGCCCTGCTTCTGGCCGTCGCTCCGGCGCCGGCGCGCGCCACGTCGAGAGAGATCGTCGAGCTGCAGACGCAGGTGCAGCAACTTCTGGACATGGTGCAGCGGATACAGTCCACGCTTGACACGCGTTTTGGCGTCCTGCAAAACCTGGCGCAGCAGACGGCGGACAACGCCACGCAGATGACCGCGGCCGTGAACGCGCTGCAGAAGAGCCTCGCCGCACAAAACGACGCGACCAACGGCAAGTTGGACGCCTCGTCAGGCCAGGTGCAGGCGCTGAACGACTCGGTGGACGAGTTGAAGTCGCGCATCGCCAAGTTGGATAAATCGATCCAGGACTTGCAGGCGCAGTTGCAGAATGTTCAGAGTCCGGCTCTGCCTCCCGCAGCAACCGGCGCAGCTCCGGCAACCGTCTCCCCGCTTGGCGGTCCGCCTGCCGCAGCCGGCATGGGTGCGAATCAGGCGCCGCCGCTCAAGGAATCCCTGCAGGCCGGGGTGCGCGACTACAACGCTGCCAAGTACGATGTGGCAGCTGGCGAATTTCAGGACGTAATTCATTACTATCCACTGGACGATATGGCTGGCACGGCGCAGTTCTACCTTGGCGAGATCGCCTACCACCAGAACAGATACGACGATGCGGTGAAGTCCTATAACGCCGTGCTGGAAGGGTTTCCCGGCAACGCAAAGGCTCCGGCCGCGCAACTGCGCAAAGGATTGGCCTTGCTGCAGTTGAACAAGAAGCAAGCGGCCATCACGGAGTTTCACCTGCTCATCAAGCGCCATCCGCGAACTCCGGAAGCTTCGCAGGCGCACGCTAAGCTGACTGCGCTGGGCGTGAAGACTGCGGAGAAATGATTGTGTGCTTGAGTAGAAAGAACTCGTTATGGCAGCAAAAAGCCCCGCAATCGCGGGGCTTTCTTGTTGTGACTGACTGGGAGGAAGCCGCTATTTGAGCTCCGCCATCAGGGCATCGAAGGCCGACTTTGAAGGCCGGGTCAGCGATTCAGGCAGGGTGCCCAGCGGCTGATCGACGACGTTCAGCAGGTCGATGAAGGTAGGTTGCGTGGTGTTGATGTAGAAGACGCCGGTGAGGATTTCGCCGTTTGCCTGCGCTTCCATCAGGGTGCGCACTGCGTTAGCCTTATCGGTGGGGTCGTAGCCCTCGTGTAGCTTGCGCAGGCGCAGATTGGAGCCGTCATGCATCTCCACCTCGAAAATCTCGCCTGAGTTGTAATCGACGGCGATCTCCTCGAAGCTGGGCACGAAACCGATTTCGTTGATCGGATCGTCATTCTCCTGCATGAACTTGTAGCTCTTGGTCGAGCCTTCGTGGTCGTTGAAGGTGACGCAAGGGCTGATCACGTCGAGCATCACCGTGCCTTTGTGGGCGATGGCGGCCTTGAGCATTGAAAGCAACTGTTTCTTGTCGCCGGAAAAAGAGCGCCCCACGAAGGTCGCGCCCAACTGTATGGCCAGAGCGCAGGTGTCGATTGCTGGCAGATCGTTAACCACGCCGGTCTTGAGCTTGGAGCCGAGGTCGGCGGTGGCCGAGAACTGGCCCTTGGTGAGCCCGTAAACGCCGTTGTTCTCGATGATGTAAATCATGGGGAGATTACGGCGCATCATGTGAACAAACTGACCCATGCCGATGGAGGCCGTGTCGCCGTCTCCGGAAACGCCGATCGTCGTCATGGTGTGGTTGGCGAGGATGGCGCCGCTGGCAATCGCAGGCATGCGCCCATGCACGCCGTTGAATGAGTGCGAACGGCTCAGGAAGTAGGCCGGACTCTTGGACGAGCAGCCGATGCCGCTCATCTTCATCACGCGTTCCGGATCGACGCCCATCTCAAACAGGGCGTCAACGATGCGCTCGGAGATGGCGTTGTGGCCGCAGCCGGCGCAGAGCGTGCTCTTGCCTCCGCGATACTCGGTTATGGGAAGGCCAATGTAGTTGACTTTGGGTGCGGGTGCAGCGGTTGCCATTTAGAGACCCTCCTGATTGGCAAACTCTTCGGTGATGGATTCGGCGTCCACAGGCAATCCGTTGTAGTGGAGAATACTGCGCAGCTTGGCTACCTCGGCAGCGGGAAGATCAAGCTTGAGCAGGCTGGCCAATTGCGCGTCGCGGTTCTGCTCGACCACATAAATGCGCTCGTGAGAGGCCACAAAGTCATGAACGCTTTGCGCGAACGGATAGGCCCGTAGACGCATATAGTCCACATCTTTTCCGTAGCGCTGCTTGATCTGATCGAAACTCTCGGCGAGAGCGCAGTCAGTCGTGCCGTAAGCCAGGAAGCCAATCTTCGAGGTTCCGTCCTTGACCACAACCGGCGTGGGAACCAACTTGCGCGCGTTGTCAAACTTGCGCGCCAGCCGATCCATTACAGCCTGGTACTCATGCGGATCCTCGGTGTATTTGGCCGCGTCGTTGTGTCCCGATCCGCGTGTGAAGTACGAGGCCTTGGGGTGTTTGGTTCCCGGCAGCGTTCGCCAGCCGATGGCGTCGCCGTCTACGTCCCGGTAACGCGCAAATCCACCCAGCCGCTCGATGTCGGCAGCCGTGAGTACCTTACCGCGGTCCAGAGGCTTGGAGGGGTAATCGAACGGTTCGGACATCCAGTGGTTCATGCCCATGTCCGTATCGCTGAGAACAAAAACAGGGGTCTGGAACCGCTCGGCCAGGTCGAAGGCAGCCATAGTCAGTTCAAAGCATTCCTTCACCGAACCGGGCAAGAGAAGAATGTGTTTGGTGTCGCCGTGCGAGAGGAAGGCCGCTGAAAGCAGATCCGCCTGTTGGGTGCGCGTGGGCATACCTGTCGAGGGCCCGGTGCGCTGCACGTTGATGATGACGCCGGGAATTTCTGCATAGTATCCCAGGCCGCAAAACTCGGCCATGAGCGACATGCCGGGACCGGAGGTTGCGGTCATCGAACGGGCGCCGGCCCAACCTGCGCCTAACACCATGCCGATGGCGGCCAACTCGTCCTCAGCCTGAATTACCGCAAAGGTAGCCTTGCCTTCCGGCGTAACCCGGAGCTTCTTGAGCAGGCCGGTGGCAGCCTCAACCACTGAAGTGGAGGGCGTAATCGGATACCAGGCAATTACCGTCACTCCGGCAAAGACCGCGCCCATGCCGCAGGCCGCGTTGCCTTCGATAATGATCTTGCCTTCCGTCTTATTCATCCGCTCGATGAAGAACGGGTCCCGCTTGGTCAAATTCTCTTGGGCATAGTCGAAGCCAGCTTTGGCCGCTCCAAAGTTCATGTCAAAGACTTTTTGCTTTTTGGAGAACTGCTGGTGAAGGCCGCTTTCTACCACGTCAAGATCGATGGTCAGCAACTGGGCGACAACACCCACGTAAACCATGTTCCTGACCAGCTTGCGCAGCTTGACTTCGGGGCAGATGGTGGCCGTGATCTTGTCGAATGGCACGGGATAAAAGAAAACATCGTCGCGTACCTGAGCTAGATTAAGGGTCTTGTCCAGGTTCTCTTCGTAGATGACCACTCCGCCCGGAGGCAGGCTCTGAACATCTGCCTTGGCCGTCTCAGGATTCATCGCAACCAGAATCTCCGAGTCGCGTTTGCGGGCCACGTAACCGTTTTTGCTGGCGCGAATCAGGAACCAGGTTGGCTGTCCGGCAATATTAGAGGGGAAAAGATTCTTGCCGCTGACGGGAACGCCCATGCCAAAAATACTTTTTAGCAAAACACTATTCGCTGATTGCGAACCGGAACCGTTCACCGTCGCTACATTTATGCTGAAATCGTTTGTCACACGCGCGCGCGTGACAAATTCTCCCTGTTTTTCACCCAGGGCAGGATCTACTGTCGCCATCTGGCGGGATTCCCTTCCGAAGAATTCTGGAAAGAGTCTATCTTTCGCTCGACTACGATTATAGTCTCCCGGGCGAACCCGCGTTCCGGCGCCTGATCCCTTGAGGCCGCTGCTCTCGGTCGACGAAATCAATCCTGTATTCGCGGCTCATGCCTGCCAAGGGCGCCCCGCTGCTCTCCGAGGTTGGCGGGAACTCATGGGAAGTGGTTTGCGAAACTCCCCAAAACTGTCAAAAAACTCTTGACAAGTTGAGTTTTGTAGCTTAAGTGTTCTTTTAATCGGTTCGATTCCCTGCTCGCGAAAAAGCCAAAAAAGAAAAATTGGGGTGAATTTGCATGGCAAACACTGCTGCGCTTTCAGACCGATCGATCTGTAGCGCCCAGCCGAGAAGCCAAACCAGTTGCTGCTTAAAGGTGCCGAGCAAGATTGTCCACGATCCCGACCCCTCCATTTACGACCAGCAGCTTGTCTTCGACTCCGGCGGCGCTCCTACCTTTGATAGTCCAGACATCTCGACCCAGGATCTGTGGCCTCCCACTCCGGCGCCCAACCTTGGAATCACGGTGCGCAATCTCTCCAGCCAGGCTTCTGCGAACCAGACCCGGATTGACCTGAGTTGGAGCGCCTGGGGGATTGGCATGCCGCGCACACCCATTGGTTCCACGTTTGTCAATCTGGCCCGTGCGGGCTTTCCCGGCAGTCAGGTATCCATCTCCTACCCAACGCCCCCTGCCTTGATGGCGGCCGCGCTCTTCGGGCTATTTGTCAACGTGGTGAATCCTTACGACACTGACCTGAGCAACAACGCCGGTGAACAGACGGTGAACGGGTTTCAAACCAGCAAAGGCGGCCGTTCTCAATCCTTCGTCCTGCCAGTGCGCAACCCATCCGGCTCGACGCAAACCATCAATCTCTCCGCAGGACCGGCCTCCGTTGCATCATGGGCCACCATTCTCCCCGCGACGCTCACTCTGGGAGCCGGCGCTCAACAGAATGTAACGGTTTCCGTAGTTGTCCCCGCGGCGGTTCCTGTCTCTCCGCCCGGAACCTTATTCACGGCGGAGATCGATGTGCTGGCCACCATCGGCGGGGCCTATCTGGGTGGCGTCAACATCGCCGTTCTTGTCGACGCTTAAGGAGTCTTCCATGAGCACCAAACTCTGCATTCGACTTGGACTGATCGCAGGAGCATTCGTCGGCGTGCTGCTGTCTCTTCTGAATGCTTACACCGCCTGCTGCGGCGTCCCTGTCTTTCCCCCCACCTTCGGACGGCTGGCGTTGGACGGTCTCATCGTCGCGCTCTTGACCTTGTTTCTGGCTGCCGCCTTTATCTGCCTCGTAACCCACCTGCCCATCAAGCCTGTCTTCGTGCTGGCGTTCTTCATCGCCTTTGTCACCGGCATACTTCTTGGGCCGCTGGCCTATCACATCCACAATCCGGGGTTGGCTCTCATTGTGTGCGCCATTCTCGGAGCACTTCTGGGCTGGCTGATTTGCCGCCTGCTGTGTGGCGGCAAGCTCAGCAGCACTTTCATTCCGGGGGTAGCGCGATGAGTACACCACCAACTTGCGGTGCGCAGCAGCCTGGGAGCGAGCCAAGCCCCTTTACTTGGTGGCCGTTTGTAGCGGTGCCGGCCGCCGGCGGAGCACTGGCATGGATCGCCACTCATGGCATTCCCATCATCAATGGAATTGTCGGCGCGTCCGGCACGACAGCGGGTTTCTCCGTGCTGACAGCCGGAGCCGCGGGCGCTATAGCTGTCTGCGTTCTCGTTCTGTATTACGCCCTTCAAGCCGATGGCTGCATCGTCTCAGCCACCAAGGGAGAGCCAATATGCGTCTCCGGCATCGTCGAGGACACCACTGACGAGAACTCAACCGCCATTGACGTGCTTGCGCCGTTTGCCATGGGCCCGGCGGGAGCCTTCGATCTGGTGGTCAAGTCCATTTACTGGAAATACGTCACCCAAAACTCATATTGGGTATTCTGCGACAGCCTGGGTGCGGCCATGCTGCCCTGCATCATCAAGAGCGAGACCGCATGCGGCGGCAAAATCGGATCGGTAGCCGGCGCCGCGGTGGGCGCCGTCGGCGGGGTTATTCTCGGCTACATCGCCGCCGCGGCTGTTGGCGGAGCCATCGGCTGTGCCGCCTCAGGCCCCTTCTATCTCCTCTGCCTGCTCGTGGTGCTTATCGTAGCCGCTATCGTCGCCGCCGTCGTTGCCTATGCCGGCGCAGTCATCGGCGGATGGATCGGCGAAGGCATAGCCGCGGCAGCCAACAGCGGCAATACTGTCGTCAACACCTGGCAAGGCCTCAATCCTGGTGACATTGTAACCGCTCAAGGAAACTGGATCACCGACCCCAACGTGGGCAACAACGAACTTCTCTATACAACCAGCATCAATCAAACCGGGAACGTCGGCGTGCCAGCTCCCTACACCACCGCGCAGGCGGACGCCACGGCGCCGGACGACTGCCCCGTCGCTCCAGCACCAATTCAATGACCGGTGTTCGTCATGAGCCTGATCCTCTCATCTCGCGCAGGGCAGCATTCGCTGCCCTACATCGTCCGCAATCCGGCAGACCTGCGCATCCTGCTCCGGCCGCGGGCCATCCTGCGGCCTTTCCACAAGCCGAGAGTCCTTATCAGGATTCCCGGCCTTTCCCCCGCCGATACTCTCGCCTGGGAACGCCGCATTGAGCCCCTCACTCAGGAGTGCGGCTGCAACACCGGAGCCGCCGCAATGGGTCTCTTTCTGCTCCTTGCCGCAGCTGCGGCGATCCTCTCGAGGACTCCCGATGATGTCCGTTTTCCCCTCGTCACCTATCTCGTCTGGGGCGGCTGCTTTGTCACCGGCCTTATCGTCAGCGCGCTCGGAGGGAAACTCTTCGGCCAGATGCTCGCCGCG
>Ga0181520_10008412_pt1 | contig 14684 bp, 11 predicted proteins | sample PEATcosm2014_Bin_29_FD_132451 | JGI IMG/M metagenome (GOLD analysis project Ga0181520, IMG submission 132451) | Peatland microbial communities from MTU Mesocosm Facility, Houghton, MI, USA - PEATcosm2014_Bin02_30_metaG | ecosystem: Environmental > Terrestrial > Soil > Wetlands > Peat | place... | reverse complement strand
TGATGCCGTCCACAATCAGCAAAGTCTCCGTATCCTTGACCAGTGCGGCCACGCCTTCCACGTCATGGCTTGCGCCGGTCGAGGTCTCGGAGGCCTGCATATACACGGCCTTATGCTCCGGCTTCAGCGCCGCCTTCACCTCGGCCAGATCGAAGGTCTGCCCGTAGGGCTTCTCGACCAGATCCACCTCCACGCCATAGGCCTTGGCCAGCCCCACCCAGCGCTCGCCAAACTTGCCCGCCGTCAGCACCAGCACCCGGTCGCCCGGAGAAGTCACATTCGAGACCGAGGCCTCCATCGCGCCTGTGCCGGAGCAAGAGAGCAGCAGTACATCATTCTGCGTGCCGATAAAGACCTTCAACTGTGCCAGAACTTTGCTGAACAGCGCTCGGAACTCCGGCGTGCGATGATGGATGTCAGCCGCCGCCATGGCAAACTGGGCAGCGGGAAGCAAGGGCGTCGGACCGGGCGTAAACAGGCGGGTTTTGTGAATCATGGCTCTCTCCTCAACATTCTGACGGGGCCGATGGGGGAAGCTGAAACTCCTGCAAGCCGGACAGGTTCGTCACAGCCGTAAACTCCAGGAGCGTTCAGCCTCCCCACCGCCAACCATCAATCACAGAATACACAATTTTGTGGTTTTTGTGGAAATAATTTTGGAAAAATTTCCAGAGCCTTCCATTTCGGCTCTAAATCCATTCCTGGATCTCCCAAACGGGAGCCCACTTGCCGCTGGCAGACGGACATTCATCGACATCCCCAAACTGCTGCGCAACATTCAGGCCATAAGCAAGCAGCTCCAGATCCATCCGTTTGAGATCTTCCTTGCAGCCTGTGAGGCCGAGCCAGAGGCACTGCGATCCAACCCAATCCATTGAGCAAAAGCCCTCTCCTCCCAGCCGAGCCTTATTGGGTATCGGAAGCTGGTTCGTCTTCAGTCTCATTCAGGATTCTGAATTTGGCTTCTTTCCCGCCGCTGTTTCCTTCAGAGGACACAAACGCCCACTTCTTCTCTGCGCGCATCAAAACCGTATCACCCAGCTCAATCTGCTTTTTATCCACTTCGCAGGCTTTTCCAGGACACTCCAGCACGTAGAGACTCTCCCCCGCCCGCACACGCAGGATATGAACCCAGGGCGGAGGACCGCCACCGCCCATGGCCGGTCCTCCCATCCTGACCCCCATCACCGGCGCGCCTCCCGTCGCTGGAACACCCATCACAAAAGCGCCACTGGATGGCATGGTGGGCATCATCATCACAGGAGCGCCTCCGGTCACGGGAATGGCCATCACGGGCGCCATGGACCCAGCGGAACCACCGTTATAAGACGGCCGCTTGACCGAGGACGGATCTGTGGACCACGCCACCATTTTTTGCCCTCGAATATGCACTCCGGTGCCGATCACCTGTGCGCGCTCGCTTCCGGCATCCTTGCCGCTCTCGCCGGCCGCCGCCGGGGCCAATTCAGGAATCACTTTGAATTCTGTCGTGAGAACGCGGAGTTCTTCCTCTCCTTTGAGATCCGGCATAAAGGCCTTGTCGCCGTCGACGCGGAACTGAATCGTGTCGCCAACCGCAATCGGTTTGTCATTCACTTTGCACTCAGCCATACCCCAATGAAAGCCGCTCACTCTCATGCACATCATCAGATAGATTCTGCTGTCGGTTGCAATCTGATACGAATGTGTGCCTTTGGCAGAGCTGGCCAGCACCTTGCCGCTCAAAGGATACTCGGGGACTGGCTTTTCCTTTGCCCATAAAGGCGACAGACAGAATGAAAGCACCCCGCCAAGAACAAAACTGAAAAACGCAAGACTCCGCGCGGTCCGTGGCATACAACTCCTCCGTAAAATGCTGATTCTTTTGGATGGATTCAACTGCACGGATTATATCGCCTCTCATCCATGTTGCGGGATTTAAAATCTTCCTTGCAGAAGAATCTCTGCTTCAGAGCTTCCTTGGACCATCTCGGCAGCCCCCACCGTCCGTAACCGGCATCACAGCGCGCCCCCAGCCGTCGCTCGTAAGCTCTGGTACGGTGTTGAGGAGGTTTTACCCATGTCTGGAGTTGCAGCAGAAAATTCCGTTACCGTTGAGAATCTTTTAGCCGCTTTCGAAGGCGAATCGAATGCGCACGCCAAGTACTCTGCCTTTGCTCTGAAAGCCGACGAGGAGGGGCTGCACGGCGCAGCCAGCCTCTTCCGCGCCGCCGCCCGCGCCGAGCAGATTCACGCCGGCAACCACGCCCGCGTCATCGGCCAGTTGGGTGGGCGCGCCGAGTGTGAGATTCACCCTATTGAGGTGAAAAGCACTCTGGAAAACCTGAAGGCCGCCCTCAACGGCGAGCAGTACGAGATTGACACCATGTATCCCGGCTTCCTGGCCGAGGCTTCGGAGCGCAAAAACACGGCCGCCATCCGAACCTTCACCGGCGCTTTAGAGGCCGAGAAGACCCATGCTCGACTCTACAGCGAGGCCATCGCTCTGCTGGCAGCCGGAAAGAAAGACTCCTGGATTGGCGAGGCGCGTGACTTCTATGTCTGTCCCGTCTGCGGCTACACCTCGGAGACTGAAGAAGAACACGAGCGTTGCCCGGTCTGTAAATGCCCATGGGAGAAGTTCGAAATCATCCGGTAATATTTCACAGGTTAAAGCGCCGGTCTACTGACCGGTGCCCCAACGAACGATCCACGTTCATTGGGGTGGATGACTGGCTGCGAGCGTGGGCGTCCCCGCCCATGCTCTCCCAGAATTCATAACCACACCACGGGTCAAACCATCTTCACTAATCCATCCAGTCATTTCCTGGGAATCATCAACTCCGCACCCTCGCCGACGTGATAGGTCGCGGAAAAATTCCCCTGATCGATGCCCAGCGAAAGCCTGCCGCGCGAGTCAATATAGAAAAGCTCCTTGCCCAACGGCACGTCGCTGAAGGTCTTCACAAACGGAAAGCTGTAACTCTTGCCGGCCAGCGTTACCGGAACTTGATCGCCGATCTTGTATCCAAGCTGGGCAAATATCTCCGCGGGTACGTTCAGCACAAGATTGCCAAAAGGCCCATCTGTGCCAATCACTTCACCGTGCAACCCAGCGGCATCGACGGTGGCAATCTTCAATTCAATGCGAACCAGCTTGGTAACATCCACAGCCGGACCGGCCAAACGGAAATCCTCGCCGCGCGCCAGGTGCGCACCGGCCGGCGAGAAAATATCGCGCCCATGAAAAGTCGAGGAGATGCCGGAGCCAATCATCCATGCGGGGTTGGTGATTTCATGCGCCTCCACGATGCCGTCGCGCTGTTGAACCAGGGTCAGCAGGCCGTTGTCAGGCAGGACGAAAAACTGCCCCACTCCCGACTTGGCAATAATTGCCTTGCGCGGGGAGCCGACTCCCGGATCGATCACCACCACAAAGACCGCATCCTTGGGAAAATATGGAGCCGACCCGGCAAGAAAGCGCGCGCCCATCGCAATGTTAAAGGGTTCGGATTGATGAGTAATGTCAAGGATGCGTACCCCAGGCGCGATCCCGTCCATCACTGCCTTACATATGCCAACCGCGTCGTCCTTCACGTCAAAATCCGTCATAAAGCCGATCACGCGCATCGTCGCCGCGTGCTGGGCTACAGCCGTCCAGGTCAAGAAAGCGGTCAGCCCAACAGTAAACAAGAACCTCATTTTCCCGTGCAAAGATCACCCCCTAGACTTTTCCTATAGTAGCGCAGAAATCGCCGCCCCACACGAATGCTCCTCGGACCCGACCATTTATCATGGTTCTCAGTTCTTGGATTCTTCATGAAAGAAACTCATAAACTTGATCCGGCCCTTCGACGCCGCTTGCGCCAGGCCGAAGCCAAGCTCCGCGCCGCTCAACTGCGCCTCTCGCGAACAGAGCGAAGCATCCTCTATTGGACCCGTGTTCTGGCGGACCTTCGCCATGAAAGGACACGCGCCGTTCAACCGCCACTTTGGCCGGAAGAAGAGTTCAAAAAGAAAAAGCCGAACTAGCGCGGGTTAGGACCACGCCGTCCGGCTTTGCCTATTCTTGTACTGCCGAGTTACTTCGCCGCTGCAGCCTTTTGCGCGGCCCAGCGTTTTTTCACGGCCTCTGCAATCCGCTTCCGCCCTTCAGGCGACAGGTTCCGCTTCTTCTTCTTAGACTTCGCGGGCTTGGCCGCTACCGATGCCGATGCCTTCTTAGGCGCAACTGAAGTCGCGACTGCCTTCCTCGGACGGCCGACTGACTTCTTCGGAGCTGCCACAGCGCCGCCGCCCAACAGAGCGCGTGCCTGCTGCAACTGGGCGATTTCCTTATCAATCGTTGCCAGAATATCTGAAATTGCCATGTTTCCTCCCTGATTGTCTCTTGGCAATGAATCCAAACTCCGCATTAACTAACTCTGCCACGGCCACTGGACCCGCTTGCCTTATAACCACAATACGCAATCATAGGAACTTTGACAAATGACTATCTTAGGCCATTAGTCATGAAGAATACTTTCTGGCAACAATATGGGATCAATCTCCCGAAATAATCAATGCTTGCCTTCCAGATAGTTTTAGCCCATCAATGGCTTTCACTGGCCCGCAAAAAGATAAAACTGTTGGCAGCTCTGGCGCCAACTTGCTAACTCCCATGCATCCGCAAAGCAAACGCTAACTCACTGAATTATTTACCACAATCGTCTTCGTCCAGTCTTGCAAGCAATGCTCGTTGATTGTTAGAAATAGACATAAATCAGACTTGGATCGATTCCCGGAGAGTCTAATTGTTACCGACCTCCCGAATCGACCATGGCCCACTTTAAGATTATTCTCAGATCTCGGAACAAACCGCGGAAGTTCCGAGAACAAGGATCTCCTCTTTTTCGCCGTACCACACTCTTTCATGCCCTTGCACTGCTAAACTTGAAGAACATGATTCTCCCGTTTGTCCGCGAGATCTTCGCGGAGCTGGAGCACTCTTCCGGATTCGAGCGCGTGCGAAGGCACCTGAGCCTGGGCGCGGGGCGCAGGCGTGTATCCGGACTCACAACCACAGCGCGGGCCATCTATCTGCCGCTAATGGTCAGGTCTGCGCGCCAGCCGGTCATCGTCCTGGTTGCCGATAACAAAGCCGCCGAGGCGCTCGAACCCATGCTGCGGGCTGGTTGTGAACTCACTGGCGCGGTGGATCCAGCCGCCGTGGTTCGTTTGCCAGCCCACGACGTGCTTCCCTTTGAAAACCTCTCCCCGCATCCCGATGTGCAGGAGCAGCGCGCGGCGGCCTTGTGGAAGTTGGCCACCGGAACCGTTTCTATCCTCATCGCCCCGGTCGAATCTGCTGCGCTCAGGCTCTTCGGTCGTGAATACTACGCCGGCTTGGCGGTTACTCTCAGGCGTGGTGAAGAACTGGATGTGGAGGTACTGACCACCCATCTGGCTGCCGTCGGTTACACCCCGATGGATCTGGTCGAGATGCCTGGTCAATTTACCCGCCGCGGCGGCATTCTGGACATTTATTCCCCTGAGTCCGACCGCCCCGTCCGCATCGAATTCTTTGGCGACGAGATCGAGACAATCCGCAAATTCGATCCCGAAACGCAGCGCTCACAAAGCGGCTTGGATGAAGTGCAGTTATTACCGCTGACAGAGACGCCGGTGACTGAGCACTTGCTGGCCGCGGTGCATGGGCGACTCAACCGTCAGCGCGTCGAATGGACCAGCGATCAAGAATACTCCGAAGGATTTCAGCAAATGGCTGATGAACTGGCTGCCGGAGCTGGGGTCAGCGTATTTCCCGGTTGGGAGTTCTTCTCCGCTGTTGCAGGAGCAAATCAGTCTCTGTTAACTTTGTTGCCCAAATGCGCCCTCTTCATCGATGAGCCGGCCATGGTACGCAATCAAATCGATCGCTGGTGGAATAAGGTCGAGCAACGCCATGAGCGCTCAGCGATAGGTTCGTTGCTAACTCCCAAAGAGATCTATCTATGCCCTGAAGAACTACAAGCCGCGCTGGATACTCATATGGGCCTCAATTTTGATCAACTGGGCGTGGTAGACGTGCTTGACCAGGACAGCACACTCGGCGAAATCGAATTGAACACGCGTCCCACCCTCCGCTTTCATGGCTCGATCCCGGATCTAACCGAGCAATTACGCGCGCTCATCGAGGAAGAAAAGCGCATTTTCCTCGCCGCTCCTCATCAAGGCGATGTTGAACGGCTGGCAACAGTGCTGCGCGAGTACCAGATTCCCTACCGCATGGGCAGCCGAAATCCGCATCCTGCCGAAACCATGCTCGATGAATCAAGTTATCTGGCTGGTGACCTGCGCGTGCCGGTGATTGTTCGTTCTCCGATCACCGCAGGAGTGAATTTTCTCGATTCAAATCTGATTCTCTTCGGTGCCAATGACTTATCGGACGACGCGGATGTTACGGCTCGACCGGAGCCAAAGCGGTCTAAAACCGCCGCATTTATCTCCGATTTCCGTGATTTGACCGTCGGAGATTATGTGGTTCACGTTGAGCACGGCATCGCGCAGTATCAAGGCCTGAAAGATATCTTCCAGGATGGACTTTCAGTTGAATTTATGATTCTGGAATTCGCCGAACAGGCCAAGTTATATGTTCCGCTCACTCGGCTCGACTTGATTCAGAAGTATCGCTCGACCGATACCGGTCCAGCGCCCGCGCTCAACCGGCTTGGCTCGCAGCAATGGGCCAAGACCAAGGCTCGCGTTCGCAAGGCCATGCAAGATATGACCGGTGAGTTAGTTAAGTTATATGCCGAGCGAACTGCCGCGCAGGGAACATCCTTTTCCAAAGACAATGATTTCCAACGCGAGTTCGAAGGTTCTTTTGACTATAACGAGACAGAAGATCAGTTATCCGCCATTCGCGCCATTAAATATGATATGGAATCCATGCGCCCCATGGACCGTCTGCTCTGTGGCGATGTGGGTTATGGAAAAACTGAGGTTGCCATGCGGGCGGCATTCAAAGCCGTGCAGGATGGCAAGCAGGTTGCCGTGCTGACTCCTACAACCATTTTGAGCTTCCAGCACTTTGAAACTTTTAAAAAACGCTTTGCACAGTTTCCTATGACAGTTGAAATGATCTCCCGCTTCCGCACCGCGAAAGAGCAAAAGGAAATCGTCGCGCGCGTGGAAACAGGCAAAATCGACATACTGATCGGCACGCACAGGCTGTTATCCAAAGACATCAAATTTCTGGATTTGGGCCTGTTGATTGTCGATGAGGAGCAGCGATTTGGTGTGCGCCACAAGGAGCGTCTCAAGCAAATGCGCAAAGAGATCGACGTACTGGCCATGAGCGCCACGCCGATTCCGCGCACGCTGCATATGTCCTTGGTAGGTCTGCGGGATATGAGTGTAATCGAGACGCCACCCAAAGACCGCATGGCGATTCAAACCGTTGTCGCCAAGTTTGATGAAAAAATTATTCGCTCCGCCGTCGAGGTCGAACTGGAGCGTGGCGGCCAGGTTTACTTTGTGCATAACCGCGTCGAATCGATCTACGAGATTGCCGCTCGAATTCAGGAGTTGGTTCCGGCCGCGCGAGTCGCTGTCGGCCACGGCCAAATGGGCGAAACAGATTTGGAGCGCGTGATGCTGGCCTTCATGAATCACGAATATGATGTGCTGGTTGCGACGACCATTATCGAAAATGGGCTGGATATTCCGCTGGCCAATACCATGATTATCAATCGCGCCGACCGCCATGGATTAAGCGAGTTATATCAGTTGCGCGGCAGAGTGGGCCGATCAAACCGGCGCGCCTATGCATATCTTCTGATTCCGCCAGAGCAGGAATTGACGGAAATAGCGCGCCGCAGGCTGGCCGCGCTGAAAGAATTCAGCGACCTGGGCGCGGGCTTCAAGATAGCTGCGCTGGATCTCGAATTGCGCGGCGCTGGAAATATGCTGGGCGGCGAGCAGAGCGGGCACATCGAAGCTGTCGGCTTCGAGTTATATACTTCCATGCTGGAAGCCGCCGTGAAAGAGATCAAAGGCGAGACCAGCGATGATCGGCCAACCACGCAACTCAATCTCGGCATTGCGTTGCGCATTGATGAGAGCTATGTTCCAGAAGAGAATCAGCGCTTGCGGCTTTACAAGAAAATTGCCGGCGCAATGAGTGAAGCAGCGGTCAGGGAAGTGCGCGCGGAGATGGAAGACCGTTATGGATCGCCGCCGGATGCAACGGTTTATCTTTTGGAGGCTTCGCTGATCCGCTTGGAATGCGAGCGGATTGGCATTGCGCAGGTGAACCGCAAGCGCGCCGAGTTGCAGATTCGCTTCACGGAAAATGCGGCAGTTGATCCTCAACAATTGATGCGATTGGTTGCACGGAACGCTAAACGCGGCGCTCAGTTCACACCGCAAGGCCTTTTGAAGTATCCTTTGACTGCTACGCGCAACGACGAACTTCTGCTGGAGATCAGCGAATTGATTCAGAATCTGGCGCCCGCGCCGGTAACTGTTTAAGCCTTTTCAGAATATGAGAAGAGATGCGATGATAAAAATTCATGCGTTTTTTACAATTGGAGTTTTTATGGCTTCGGCGATTCAAGCCAGCGCGAACAAAGAAACCTGGCAGCAGACGTTTGCCAAAGTCTCAGATGAGTACTTCGATCAGGTGTACTTTCACTATGCGCCTACGCAGGGAACACTGGTCGGCTATCACCAGTACGATGCGCAGTTGGAAGATAATTCGCGCGCGAATATAGACGCCGAGATTGCCGCTCTCAAGAGTTTTGAGAAGCGCATTGAAGCCATTCATCCGGACAATTCTTCTGCAAGTTTTGGTCCGCGAAGTGACCGCGAGATAGTATTGGCCAACATTCGTTCTCAACTGCTTACACTGGAAGTGATTCGCCCGTGGGAAAAGAATCCGGATGATTATTCAAGCACCTGCGCGAATGGAGCATTCTCGCTTATGGAGCGGAAGTTTGCCTCGCCGGATGAAAGACTCCGCTCTCTGATATCGCGCGAAAAACAGATGCCCACTCTGCTTTTTGATGCGCGTGTGAATCTTCAGAATCCGCCGCGCGTTTTCACGCAGATCGCCATTGAACAGTTACCGGATATAATCAGCTTTTTTGAACGCGATGTTCCGACAGCTTTTGTAGATGCCAAAGATGCGGCGTTGAAGGCTGAGTTTGCGCAGACAAACGCAGCTGTTATTGCGGCGCTTAAGGACTATTTGGTATGGCTTAAGACGGATTTGCTTTCTAAGTCAAACGGCGACTTCCGCATCGGCGCGGATACCTTTGCGAAGAAGTTGAAGTATGATGAGATGGTGGATTTGTCACTCGACAAACTGCTCGAAATCGGCTGGGCAGATATGCGCAAGAACCAGGCACACTTCAAACAAGTGGCCAAAGAACTAGAACCCAATAAGGAACCAAAAGCGGTGCTGGAAGAACTGGGAGAAATGCATCCCGCGCCGGATCAATTGCTGAATAGTTTCCGCGCAACCTTCGATAGTCTTATCAGCTTTATTCGCGAACATCAGATAGTGACCATTCCGTCGGACGTTCGGCCTATTGTCGAAGAGACACCGCCTTTCATGCGCGCAACGACTTTTGCCTCAATGGATACGCCGGGGCCGTTTGAGACTCAATCTACAGAAGCATACTTTAATGTAACTCTGCCCGATCCGTCGCTGAAGCCGGAAGAGGTGGAAGGCTTTATGCATTCCTTTAATATCGGCACGGTGATTTCAACGGCTGTGCATGAAGCATATCCAGGGCATTACATTCAATTTTTATGGTTGCCGAAGGCGCCAAGCCGCGTGCGTAAATTGCTTGGTGCAAACACCGACATCGAGGGCTGGGCGCATTACACCGAGCAGATGATGCTCGACGAAGGTTACGGCCAACCGGGCACGGGAGCCAAGGATGAACGCGAAGCGAAGTTTCTGCGCCTCGGCCAGTTACAGGATGCTCTGCTCAGAAATGCGCGCCTGATTGTGGGCATTCAAATGCACAGCGGCAAGATGAGCTTTGACGAGGCTGTCGAGTTTTTCCAGAAGGAAGGTTATCAGTCCAAAGAGACAGCCACGATGGAGACCAAGCGCGGAGCAGGAGATCCGACTTATCTCTATTACACGCTGGGCAAGCTGGAGATCATGAAGCTGCGCGAGGACATGAAGAAGATGCAGGGCGCGGCGTTTTCTTTGGAGAAGTTTCATGATGATTTCCTGAAGCAAGGCTTTCCGCCAATCAAGATTGTGCGCGAGGCAATGATGGGAGACGATTCACCAACTTTGTGAGCGACAGGGTTTTCCACTCTAACCACGAAAGAAGGATCGCGACGAAGTCGGAAAACCGGTTTTTTTGTGAAAATGAGGTCGATGAGATGAGCAGAAGCGTTCGAAAGGCAGTCTTTCCAGCAGGCGGATTAGGCACGCGGTTTTTGCCGGCCACCAAGGTAATTCCCAAAGAGATGCTGGCGCTGGTTGATAAACCTATCATTCAGTATGGAGTGGAAGAAGCGATAGCGTCGGGAATCGAACATATTATTATTGTTACCGGCCGCGGAAAAGGCGCGATTGAAGACCATTTTGACCATAGCTTCGAGTTAGACGCGACTTTGGAGCGCAAAGGGAAGCATGAGTTGCTGGCGGTCTCTCGCGGAGTTTCCTCGCTGGCGCACATCAGCTACGTGCGACAGAAGGAGCCTTTGGGCTTGGGCCACGCAGTGCTTTGTGCCAAGAACCTTGTTGGAGATGAACCGTTCGCAGTGATTCTACCCGACGATGTTATTGAATCTGAAGTGCCATGCCTTAAACAAATGATGGATGTCTTCGATGAACGGAACGGCTCGATACTGGCAACGCAAACTGTTGAAGGCGAGGGGATCAGCGCATATGGCGTGCTGGCTGGCAATCAAGACACGGATAACTTGCGTGTATTCAATTGCACCGGCATGGTAGAGAAGCCAAAGTTTTCAGAAGCTCCATCGAAACAGGCGATCGTGGGCCGTTATATACTCACTCCGCGCGTCTTTGAGTTACTGGAGAAGACGAAGCCGGGCGCGGGAGGAGAGATACAGCTTACGGATGGCATCAAAGCGCTTCTCAAGCTAGAAAAGGTCTTTGGCTATACCTTCGAGGGCAAGCGATACGACGCGGGAGATAAGTTGGGGATGCTGCAGGCGACAGTCGAGTTTGCGCTGAAGCGCGACGATCTAGGGCCGCAGTTCCGCGCTTATTTGAAGGGGCTGAGATTGTGAAGCGGGGTTGACGTTGTTAGCGGAGTTGAAACAACTGCTAACTCCGCTAACTTACGCCTTCCACTTGATGTTACATCCGATCGACGGGCGCTGATCCGTGGGAATCGGCTTGCCGGCAAGCACTGTGTCAATGGCAGAGCGCAGGTCTTCGCCGGTAACCGGAATGCCGTTGCCGGGGCGGCTGGAGTCGAATTGGCCGCGATAAACGAGCCGCAAATTTACATCAAATAAAAAGAAATCCGGTGTGCATGCGGCTTTATAAGCACGAGCCACGACCTGTGTCTCATCGTACAAATAAGGAAAGACAAAGCCATAACTCTTTGCCTGGCTGCTGAGTCCGGCAGGCGAGTCGGCAGGGTGAGTTTCCGCATCATTGCTGCTGATGGCCACAATGCCTATGGGCTGGTCAGCGTAATCCTTGCCAACCGCGGCCAAGCCTTCATTGATGTGCTTGACATACGGGCAGTGGGCGCAGATGAACATAACCAGAAGTGCCTTCTGGCTTCGGAAATCATCCCGGCTCACTGCCTTGCCGGTCACAACATCAGCGAGAGTGAAATCGGGGGCGATAGTGCCCAGTGCGAGCATGGTGGATTCGGTGAGGGACATTGTTAACCTCCTTGGGCGGATTGGGTTTTTGGAAACCCCTTCGCACTATACGCGAAAGAACGGGGCACCCAAAATTGCAGTTACAACAAGCTACTTCAAAACAGCGGCGTCTGGCGCCCCGGCATCGTCAGTCCAAAGTGCTCGTAGGCCAGGCGCGTGGCGACACGGCCTCTGGGTGTGCGGTCGAGGAATCCAATCTGGATAAGGAATGGTTCGTAAACCTCTTCGAGCGCGTCCTGCTCCTCGGCCAACGTAGCGGCCAGTGTGCTCAGGCCGACCGGCCCACCGTCGTATTTCTGAATGATGGCCAGCAGCAACTTGCGGTCGATCTCGTCAAAGCCGTGCGCATCAACTTCAAGCATGGTCAGCGCGGCGTTGGCGGTTGGCTGGTCAATAACGCCGTGGCCGCGCACTTGGGCGTAATCGCGCACGCGGCGCAGCAGGCGGTTGGCAATCCTCGGTGTTCCTCGGGAGCGCAAGGCTATCTCCGCAGCGCCGTCATGGTCGATGGGGATCTGCATTACCTCGGCGGATCGCTCGACGATGAAGCGCAATTCATCCTCGGTATAAAACTCCAGCCGCAGCAGAATGCCGAAGCGCGAGCGCAAAGGCGACGAAAGCAAACCAGGCCTGGTTGTGGCGCCAATAAAGGTAAATGGCCTGATTTCCATCACATGGGTGCGCGCCGCCGGACCTTGGCCAATAATAATGTCCAGCTTGTAATCTTCCAAAGCGGTGTAGAGCTTTTCTTCCAGCACCGGCTGCATCCGGTGGATTTCGTCCAAAAAAAGCACTTGCCGCTCGCGCAAGTTGGTAAGGATAGCCGTCAGGTCGCCTTGTATTTGTAGCGCAGGGCCGGAGGTCTGCTGGAAGCCCACATCCAACTCATTGGAAATAATGGTGGCTAGCGTAGTCTTGCCCAGCCCCGGAGGGCCAAAGAGCAGCACATGGTCCAGAGCTTCGCCGCGGGATTTGGCCGCCTCAAGAGCGATTGCCAACTGCTCCTTGGCTTTGGACTGGCCGATGAACTCGCGTAGCCAGCGCGGGCGCAGCTTAAGTTCAAAACCCTGCTCTTCGTCAGCGCGCGAGGCGCTGACCAGCCGTTCCGGAGTGTTGTCGCGTGCTATGGCCATGCTGAAATGAAGTGTAGCCGCTCCAGGCTGTGATGGGCAAAGCGCGGCTCGCAGCGAAAAAACCGCCAACCCGAGGGCAAACCCCGACAGAGCAATGCGTTCAAGGCACCGTCCGACGCTTATTGACTGTCTTGATTCCGTAGAAATGAGGCGCTTTTTCACATCCCGCACACTAGTAATTTGAAGGCATATAGTCGAATATGGAAGAGATTCTATGGTTGCTTTGCCTTCAAGCAGAGTTTAAGCTATTGGAATCGCCAGGAGACCCTCATGTTCAAACGCCTCTGCTTTGGAGCGCTTCTGCTCACCGGGCTAGTTCTTTCCTTTAACGGCTGCAACACCAATTCTTCTTCAGGGCTGACCACCATTGTCATCAGCCCCAGCCAAGTTACGGTGTCGCTGGCGCCTCCGGGGTACCAGCAGGGGCAAAGCCAATATACGGCCATCGGATACTATGGCCATGCGGGTCATCAGACGACTCAGGATATTACCAGTAAGGTCACATGGTCTTCCAGCGGCAGTCAGATAGCCACCATCAGCAGCACAGGGCTAGCCACGGCTACCGGTTTCAATTCGCAAACCGGCGAGGGATGGATTGGGAATACCAACATCACCGCCAGCGCGCCCGGTTATGACGGCGATATCGTCAGCAATAATTCGGTCTTCACTGTGACCGCCTGCACGGCTTGCGTCAATACTGATATTTCCGCAATCACGATTTCACCGGCAACGCAAACTGTTGCAACATTGGGTGTTCCAGTACAATTCGAGGCGATCGGCAAAACCGTCAACGGGAACTCGGTCGTGCTTACGAATCTGTCTGGGATTCAATGGGTTTCGAGCGTTCCGACCATTGCCTCGATCAGCCAACCGACCTCCGGCCTGTTTGAGACGGTCGGCGCAGGCACCACCACGATTACCGCCAATTTCACCAACCTCGATGGCTCCGGCGCGTCAGGAAGCGCAACTCTCACTGTGGCGCCTTCCGGCTCGCCCGAACCTCTAACATCGATGGCCGTCTCTCCCAACGCGCAGACTTCCCTGGCGGTTGGCGATACAGCCAAATTCCTGGCAATTGCCACCACCAATGCCGGTCCAACGGTGAATCTGACCAATCAAACCGCCACGGTGGATGGCCACTTGATCAAGGCCGCCACATGGACTTCGAGCAATCCATCGGTAGCTTCCATCGATCCAGTACTCGGCGTGGCCCAAGCACTCTCGGCAGGCGTTTCCGTCATCACTGCCCTTGCCTACAATCCTGATGGAACCGTCGTTACTGGCGCTTCAACCTACACGGTAACGGTTTCTTCTACCGGATCCACGGAACCGCTGACCGCGCTGACCATCCTGCCTGCAACGCAAACCTCACTGACCACGGGCAAAGGCGCCAACGTCAACTTTATCGCTATTGGAACCACCGGCTCCGGCGGCTCAGTACTGCTGACCAACGCCGTGCAAACAGTCAACGGGCAGACCATTGACCCGGTCAGTTGGTACTCCAGCAATCCATCCGTAGCCAGCTTTGCATCGAGTTCAGTCGGCACGGCTACGCCGAACAGTGCAGGAGCTACGGCCATCACCGCTGTCGTCACCAATCCTGACAAGACCGTGGTCACGGGCGTTGCGACCTACACCGTCTCGGTTCCAGCAACCGCCGAGCCTTTGGTTTCGCTGGCTGTTTCACCCGCTACGCAG
>Ga0181520_10008411_pt1 | contig 14686 bp, 13 predicted proteins | sample PEATcosm2014_Bin_29_FD_132451 | JGI IMG/M metagenome (GOLD analysis project Ga0181520, IMG submission 132451) | Peatland microbial communities from MTU Mesocosm Facility, Houghton, MI, USA - PEATcosm2014_Bin02_30_metaG | ecosystem: Environmental > Terrestrial > Soil > Wetlands > Peat | place... | reverse complement strand
GATCGTGACGCTGCGGCAGATTTTCAAAACGGCTCTGCGGCACGGATGGGTCGATCATCTCCCGGATTTCTCAGCGCCATATCGCGCGTCCCCGAAGATTTCCCATAGAGCATGGTTCTCACCCGAAGAGTACAGGCAGCTTTATGAGGCAACGCGGAAACGTGTCCAGGACCCAAAGCAGCCCCGTTTTCGTTGGGAAGCGGAACAACTTCACGATTATGTTCTGTTCTCCGCTAACACCGGACTCCGCCCCGACGAGGCGAGGCGTCTTCAGTTCCGCGATGTGACGGTGATCGAAGACGAGGGGAGCGGCCAAACCATCCTTGAGATCGAAGTACGCGGCAAGAGAGGCGTTGGCTATTGCAAGAGCACAACAGGTGCCGTGCATCCGTTCGAGCGGTTGAAAGCGCGCCTGCGCCCAGATGGAGGGCCGGGAAGAGCAGGCAGCCGCACTGCATCAATGGCCAATGGTGAGTGGCACGCTCCCGGACCTACCGATCTTCTGTTCCCGAAATGGCCACGCGAGTTGTTCAACGCAATCCTTGAGGAAGAGAAGCTGCGCACCGACCGTGACGGCAGGCCGCGAACGGCGTATAGCCTGCGCCACACCTACATTTGCCTGCGCCTGCTTGAAGGTGCCGACATCTATCAGATTGCCAAGAACTGCCGGACAAGCGTGGAGATGATTGAGAAATACTATGCGGCGCATTTGAAAACGCAGCTCGATGCTTCCGCGATCAACATCATGAGGCCACGCCCGAAGAAAAAGACGGTTCCCAGGAAAGGCCCCGGACGAGTCGAGGCCGTTCGTTTGGCTGAAGAAGCGTAGACCAGCACTGCTTGTTTTCTGATGAACTTAAATTTCCAGTGAGCCAGGATGGAACCATCCTGGCTTGGTTTAGGGGCCGGAACCGGCCCCACTCCAGCCCGGAACCGGGCCAGTTACCGTCTGTCGCTTGCATACGAAAGTGCGCTGAGTTTCTCCTCTCAGATCAACCGCTCTCCCGCCGTCCCGTCCACGAACACCATGCGAAAGTAGACCTAAATTTCTTCTTTCATCAAGTGCCCCCGCTTCATGCGGCCTTGTGGCAGAGCCGGTCGGAACCCGTCAATGCTCTCCGCTGCGCTTCGATGAACGCGCAGAAGAACGCGCGGCATTGACCGAACCCGCCTCGCCTCTGCCCACCGCGAGAGACATGAAGCGGGGGCACTCAACGAAAGAAATTTGGTTGAGAGCCAAAGTCGAAATGCCCTCCTTCAGATTCCGCCCCACGCGGGCAGCACAGGAGAGCAGAGAGTCATGGCACACCGCAACCATCGCAATGCAGCCAGCAGGCCAAGCATCTACCAGACCGTTACCGACCGCATCATTTCCAGCCTCAAAGCAGGCGTGATTCCGTGGGAGAAGCCGTGGAAATCGCCGCGCTACGCTGGCGGGCCATTCCCGCGCAACTTCTACACCGGCAGGCCCTACCGTGGCATCAATGTTCTTTTGCTTTGGTCGAGCGAGTTCAGCTCTCCGTTCTGGATTACCTTCAAGCAGGCGCAGGCATTGAAAGGCAGTGTCCGCAAAGGCGAGCACGGTACGCCGATTGTCTTTTACAAGCAGCTTCCCGAACACGCCACGAAAGACGAGGAAGCAACGAGCGAGGATGAGCGCGTTCCCTTCGTTCTTTGCCACTACACGGTTTTCAACGTGGAACAGTGCGACGGCCTCACGCTTCCTGAAATCTCGCAGCCCGCCATAGCGCCTGAGATCGGCGAAGACGAACTCTGCGAGAGTATTGTCACCGGATGGGAGAATCGCCCCGCACTCTATCTCAACAGCCCCAGCGAGTACCGTGCTTACTACCGGCCCTCTACTGATTCCGTCCACATGCCCGCACATTCCCGTTTCGTTGATGCGCCGCACTATTACAGCACGCTTTTTCACGAGCTGGTGCACAGCACAGGCCATGAGAGCCGTCTGCATCGTATCTTTGGCGACAGCTTCGGAGATGAGCTTTACAGCAAAGAGGAACTGGTAGCCGAGATGGGCGCGGCCTTTCTTTGCGCCATCGCTGGGATCGCCAACGAGCGCACCAACCGCAACACCACTGCTTACATCCAAAACTGGATCACCACGCTGGAAGAGGATAACCGGCTCATCGTTCATGCAGCCGCCAACGCGCAGAGAGCCGTGGACCTGATCCTAGGCAAGACGTTCGATGAGGAGAAGGAGACAACCGAGAACGCTGGGGATGCCGTTGTCAGCGGCATCCCCGCAGCCGTTGCGATGAGTATCGCTCCGGCGATCTACGGCCACGCTCATCTCTGAGAAGTGGCCGGATGATTTTATTAGGCTTTCAGATACTCCGAGGGCGTGACAATGCGCGTCCCCTTGTACGTGACGAGAGTCAGTAAATCCTTGTCGCCTGCAACCAGCAAATCCGCTTTCGCAAGGGCAGCGCACTCCAGAAACATATCGTCGTGCGGATCACGACATTCCTTTACCGTGCCCCGAATCTTCACACGGATACCACGCGCCAGAATCGTTTGCAGCGCCGACGTTGCCCGGTGTTGCTCCCAGGAGAACTTTTCCGTCAGGACGCGCAGAATCTCCGCATCAATTTCATCGCAGGTTGCAATCACGTCTTCGCTCATCGCTTTTTCGAGCGCCAGAGTCGGCGTGCCGCGACGCTTCGCAAACTGAAGCGCGGAAATCCAGACGTTTGTGTCGATGACGACGATCATCCGTTAGACCGCGCCTTACGGCGGCGCGGCTTCTCGGCACGCACTTCTCTAATGAGCCGGGGCACATCGGCCTCGGTGTAGCCCTTCGGGTTGCGTCCTGCCGCATATTCGCCTAATTCATCGAGCATCGTTCGCGCCTGCTGCGCAGAATAGGTGCGGAAAGCCTCACGGAACAGCTCGCTCATAGTGCGGCTGTCCCGCTGAGCCAGCGCCTCGGCCCTTTGCGCAAGCTCGGGCGGGAGGCTGATCGTGTAGACCTTCGATTTCCTTGCAGTAGCGGTAGCCATAACTCGAATATTACACTGTAATGGATTCCACTACAAGAGAAAGGGGCTCGTATGGTAACCTTGCAATCAAATCGTTTCAAAGTCACAGAACAAATCTTTCATTGAGCTGCGGGAGTCGAGTGGATGAAAACCTTTTGTAAGCTAATGCCTGTTTTCGCTTCTTTTTGCCTTTCGGTCTGTGCTTTGAGCCAGGGGCAAACCAACGCATCAGCAGATCGAGTTCCCAAGGATGTACTGTGTATCGGCATTCCTGATTATCCAAAGGGCGCAAATCTCGAATTGCCCAGCACCTATGTTGGGAACTTGCAAGATGGGTTCACTACCACTATTCCTGCTGGCGTAGATGGTGTTTTTGTATTCATGGGCATGACCCTAACCAAGCCCAACACGTTGGAGGGGGAGTTTTTGAAGATTGACGGTCTGACAAATCTTCCTGCGATACCAATTGCCGGACCGGACAAAGGGAAGGGACAGGGACCTGTAAAGCTGTCAGCGTTTCACGGTGCGACAACTTGCACAGTTAAGAGTTGGTATAAGTAGGGAATCCGAATGCCGAAGAATGCAGCAAAATACCTGTCTTATAGAGAAGCATGGCGACGTATTGATAGCGCGAAGGATGGAGGATTCTTTTTCGAGGTAGTGACAATTTGCGAGAGCATCATTTCGGATAGGCTTCTCTCATTCGTGAAGGGAGTATCGCAAGCGAATGACATCGGGACAAACACAAAATTTTCGCGGCTAATCCGCCTATGGCGGGAAAACGTGCAGATGCAGACGCAAGACGGTTCTATTGGTGAGCTAATCGAGAGAGTTGATCGTTGGAGAAATGAGCGCAATAATATGGTTCATGGCTTTGCCAAATCGCTTCCTGGGACTGCAACGATGCCAGTAAATGAATTCTTGGCAGATGCGGAAAAAGCAGCTCATGAAGGGATAATCCTTGCGAAAAGAGTGTCTGCTTGGCATCGCAAGCAGCTGAGAGAGTATCGGAGAAGAACGGTTCGCTCATTTTCCGAGAAACGCTAAAATGTTTAGATCCCATTTCCCGTGGCAGGCATGTCGTCCTTAATCTCCATCCGCAGAATCCAGTACTGCGTGCAAAGGCTTCCCGCCGTCCAAGTCAGAAGATTTTGTCCTTCACGCAGGTTCAATATCCAATGATCTGTTACAAAACCATGGCTGCCGTTATGAGACTGCGCCGGGTCGTAGTTCTCGACAATGTCTTGCGAGTTTAGCGCAATAGTAATGGGAGAAAAGCCATTCCCAGGGCAAGTGGGTGCGGCAGACGTTAAATGCGTGACAGCAAGATCATATTTGCCATCTTGAGGTGCAATAAATGTGGCGCGGAAGCCTCCGCCCGGTGTCGTAATGCGCCAATTTCCACCGAATGTTGAGTAGTAGGCGAAGCCCGGACCCGGAGTAACGCTGATCCCATTGGACGTGACGGTGGAAGCGGAGAATTCCGCATACCCTAACGATGCTGTTGGTACATTCGGTTTGGGTGCGGGACCGCTTGAGGCGTTGGCAATATCCGTGTGCGAAGCATTATTTTGTGAGGAATCCGCTTCGATCTCTTCGGCGCATGCGGTCATCGTGCTAGTTTCATTCTTGACATCGTACTTCTTAACGTGTTGTTGGAGGGCGTTCATGTCAAGGATCGTAGTCTCTAGCTGCTTCTCGATTTTGTCGCCTGAAATCAGCCTCACATGTTCAATCTGGGTACCACTGACCGCGCTGCGATCATTAAGAAGATTAGCGACAAAGTCGTTTGCGTACGTTGTCATCGTTAAAGTGAATCCTGATCCAGACACGTCGGAATATATCGCTTTGGTCTGAGCCGTTGGGTATCGTGCAACACCCTGAGCAACTAAAACCTCCCCGTGTTCCTCATCAAAGAAGCTGTAAGCGCCGCCGAGATAGTTACACGGCACGTCTCCAATTCGCCAGTGTTTCTTGAACACATATCTCTTGGCATTCTGGGTGATGCTCGAAGTCGACGCTCCGGCTGCCATGGAATTGGCTGGAACGCTGGCTTGTGTCTGCCTGTTGGCCGATCCCTCCGTCGTTGAAGCCAACCGGCTTCGAAGTACCAAAGCGGCAGTAGCGAAAATAGCTACTGCTGCTACAAGTGCCCAAACCCAAATTCGCTTATGCAGTCGTTTCCCATCCCTTGGTTCTTCGAACTCCGCTCCCGCTCCAAACAACACACCCGAGATGGCAGGTTTAGTTTGTTGGGTCGCTGTCTCCGGCTGAGGCTCAGCACTTGCGTCAATGACCGGTCCCGACACACGCGGCGTTTCGTCACGCTCGGGTTCCGCCACAGATGAAATCTCTTGGAAACCAGCTCGTGGCGCAATCGGTCCTACGGTCGATCCGCAATTTGCACAGAACGAGGCCTCTTCGTCGAGTCGGCTACCACAGCGAGTGCAAAATTTTGACGGACTCATTCCTGCCTCCCAACCGCTCAATTATGAGCGGTGGCTGCACAGCCCCGATAGTAGCTTTGAAAAGTCGATGCATAATTTGGTTCCCGCGTGTTCGGATCAATGTAATAGCTCTGGGTTAGTGCGCGATTCACATCGATCATTGTCTCTTGGTACTTTTGGCATATCGCGGCACAATAATTGTTACCGTTTGATAGGCAGCCTTCGCGAATTACTCCGATTGCACCATACACTTCGCTCGGGCTTGCGAAGTCAATTGTTTGCTGAGGATTTGTTGATGAAGCTGAAGAAGTCGGCGATGCGTGGTTTGGTGACATCGAGGGGGCGGACGGGGTTGAGGAATCCGGACGCGAAGCGTAATCGCCTGCTACGCCTTGGCGTGGTGCGGATGCCTGCCCCAATGTGGAAACCAGAATCGAAGAAAGCAATAGGTAGAAGAGAAAGTAATCGACGATCGAGGAAATTAAGGAAAACGCGATCTTTTGGCCAGTAGTGAAATATCTGTTTCTCCAGAGCAATATCATTCCGACAATCCAGAACAAAACAAGGAAAAGCGCGACAGCCCAAGTCCGCTCATACCATTCCCGCTCTGGAGCCTCTTCGTCAGTGAACGTTGTTGACCTGAACATTGCGCCCGAACTCGTGGGCACGGTTCCAAATAGGGTGCCCGCGTACGCAGGCACTACAGTTTTTGAAACCGTCTCAGCTTCCGGTTTCAATTGAGCGTCCCTATTAGCGCCTGCGTTGAGGGCGCGGAACGATCCCTCTCGTTCGGAGGATGGAGGCAAGGGCGAAACTGGCTGGGCAACAGGCAAAGGCACACTTGAAGGTACGCGCGCACCACAATCTCCACAGAAGGCCGATCCGGCGTCTAGACGTGAACCACAAGACGAGCAGAAATTGCGCGCTGCCATTTTGCCCCCCGACGAGAACATTAAGGTGAAGAAAACAAAAGCATAGGCTACCGGGGAGTGTTGTAGCAATGCTCTGGGAGTGGATGTCAGAAAATGCTGGAACTTTCGTCACGATTTCAACTGAATCAGAAGCGCCTTGGTCAATCGGCTACGAATTCATTCCGTTGCACGGTTAATCTAAGAACCTGCCGCGTTGCAGGACAACACATTGGATCATTGGGGCCAACGGTGAGCATTTCGACGGTAATGGCACCACCGCTGATATTCATGCTCTTGATAACGGCGTTGTACCCCAACCTTCTGACCGCCATGCTCTCACCCTGCCCGCTACGGTTTGTAACGGCGACCAAGACCTGGGGTGCCGCACTTCCAGGACCTTCGAATGTGAGGACTACTGCGGCATCATCGATTCCGTCCCCGTCCAAATCGCCAAACGCAATATGCCCCTTATCGAGAAAGGCATTCCAATCGCCAAATGAACCTTTCCCATCTACGAGCTTGATCGTGCTAGTTTTTTCTCCAAGTTCAGATAAGGCGTCTCCTACGTGGTAATTCATATTTGCGACGGCAGTCATTGTCAGTCCGGCGGGGACTTTCGCGCTGGGTTTTTGTGCCATCGTGGGTGTACTCGGCTGGGCGATCTGCGGCGCTGACTGCTTAGGGCGGTACAAAAGGAACAACCCTCCAATACCGGCTAATATCACAACCGCTATCAAAACCCACGCCCATACGGGGACTCTAGCGCGCTTCCCTTCCTTTTCGGATTTGCTCACGACTGCGAATAGATCAGGTGTCTCTTGAGCTGCATTCTGCTGGTGGACGGAGTTCGTCTCGGGTCCGGTCGTCGCACCCACCAACTCCACCACCTTTGCAACTTTAGGTGACAGGTCTTGTTGAGGACGTGCAATGGGCTTCACTTCAGATTGGGGGAGTCGCGTTGTCGCGTCGAAGGAAACAGGAGCCTTCTCGTCTTGTTGGAGAGCTGGAATAGGCGAAGTTCCCGGAGCTTCAGGTGGGGCCACAACCGCTTTCATTGCCAAACCGCAATTCGCGCAGAAAGCTGCCCCTTCATCAAGCTTGCTACCACAAGTCGTGCAGAACTTCATCCCACGCGCCATTCGCCGAACCTTTCATCGACCGATTTGAATTGTCTCCACTTTCGTCTCTTCAGCACTGTAGACCAGGACCGGTCTCAGGTACGACACCATTCCAGTGTAGGCAGTACCTCCATATACGCTTACGACGTAACGACCGGGAGGCACTTGGTGAAATACGTATCTGCCGTTTTCGTCTGTACCAGTCACAGCAACCAATCTGTTGCTCTGATCCATCAACTTTACTTGAGCGTTCGGAGCTGGGTTTTCACAGTCGAAGTCGCAGACCATACCGTGCAAGCTCCCTGGGACCACAGTCGCGGTAGTGGGCGTTGCTTTTGAGGCCGCTGGTTGATTCTGCTCGGAAATATTGCCGTCGGCTGCTCCTCGAAAGCTCCTGTAGGCGATGGTCCCCACAATCGCAACAGCTATCAGCAACGTCAGCATTAACACCCGAACCGAGGTTCGCTCGTACCATTCGACCTTATCTTCATCACCGTCGGTGAACGTCGTTGAACCGAAGATGCTTTCCGGGCTTTTCGGTAGGTCGCCAAACAACGTCCCCGCGTAAACGGGAACAGATTGTCGAGAACTCAGATCATCTGACCGCGACGGCGATTCAGCATTCCCACGCGCTGCTGCATCGAGCGTTCCGGTTGCGTCTTCTTTTGCGGAACTCGGCTCAGATGGAACTTCTTGGGCAGCAGATACTGGAATGCCGGGAGGCACCCGCGCACCACAGTTCCCACAAAAGCCCGACCCGGCATCCAGGCGTGAGCCACAGGACGAGCAGAAATTGCGCGCTGCCATTTGCCCCCCGAAACGAACATGAAGGTAAAGAAAAGAAAAGCATAGGGCACTAAGGTCTGTTGAAGCAATGCTTTGGGCTGTTTGCTAGAAAATGGTCAAGCTTTCTTCGTTATCAGTGATGCTTCACAGATGCGAGGGACGGCCAACTGTGAATTGAACATTCCGCACAGTCATTTGAGCAACCGAAAAGCTCGAAAGAAACGTGCGCTAGGGAGCACCTGAGGCTCCAATCATGGCAAAGGGCGCGCGCCTACCTTAAACGAAGGACGAGAGGAAGTGGACCCCACCGCTTCATCCTCTCTTCATCGCTTCGTCGTAGCTCCGAGAAATCTCGTCGCCCAGTCTCTGGGCGGCACGATAGTGATTTTCCCAAGCTTGGAAAAGGGCGTCCCATCGATCATCCGGAAGCAGATTCGGTTTCTCCGCAAGGTTCCGCATGTGTTCAGATATGTCCTGCAACCTCTGATGTGCCTCGCCGCTTAGCCTCTGGAGGTTGCTTAAACGTTCCAGATCTCTTTCGTGCATTCGTTCCACTCCAACGCGTGTGACATGGGACATTATTGCGCACCCTTTACATGAATTGCTTGAACGAACCGCCCGGACCGGGGGCATGGAACTGTCTCACGATACGAACATACTCTGACATTCCCCGGATAGATGGATGATAAGCCGAGGCTGTGAGGCCGGTGTCAAGGCTCTTGACCACAAAGTGGCGCGTGCAGCGGCCTTGATTCCGGCCACGCCTCGGCTACGCTGCTGCAATCCGGGGAACGTCAATTTTGAAAACCATTGTTGCTCGCCGCTGAAGGCGGCTCCTTTGCAAGGAGGAACCGCAGCGGTGTGGCGATCAAGAGCCTCCCTGGGAAAAGCCTCGAACGGAAGTTGATAGCCGGTTTTGCAGTGCGCGACTGCCGAAGGGCACAAGTAGCGAACGACCCGAGCGGGTATCGGATCGCTGGCACCCGCGCAGCACATGAGTCAGCGTCCCGAAGAGCAACGCTGCTAAAGCAGCGGCAGGAAGGGTGACACGTCACCCCGGCTCGGGTGCTGCAAGGTTGCTGAAGGTTACCGGAGCGGGAACCTGCTAAAAACACAGCGGTTGACCGCAAAATGGGCTGCTCACGGTTACTGCGGGAGTAACCTGCTGCCGCCGGTCGGGGAACCTGTTGAAAGGACAGAGCGAGAGGCCGGAATCGGCATCCCGGCGCGCTCAGGCGCGTGTAGCCTCCGCTCCGCCGTCCGTAAAGGCTCCCCGCTTCGCTCCGACCGCTCACGCGGCGCGCAAAGAACGCGCGGCCTTGACTGACGGCTCCGCTGCGGCTGGTTTGCAGCTATGAGAAAAATGTCTTTTTCTCATGTTCCACATGACCGGGACCACGGCTCCGTTCGGCAGCTCTGGGCGGGGCCAGCGGCTATCACGATACGGTTAGCTGAGAAGCGAAGAGGCAAAATCTCTGAAATCGGGTTACTCTGGTAGCAACCTGTGGTTGCTGAAGGGGTAACCCGATGACTCCCCTCCCTTTAGCAAGAAAGCGGCTCGGCACGGCCCCGTGTCCTGTACGTTGCGGCGCGCTGACGGCGTGCGGTCCAAATCTCCAACACAATCGATTCGGCGGTGCGCGATGAAGGCCCCGCTGCGCACGAAGTCCATCGGCACCAAGGTGAGCGAGGAGGAGTTCGCGTCGCTGGAGGAGTGCGCCCGTCAGGCCGACATGACGCTCTCGGAGTGGGTGCGGGCGGTGTTGCTGGCCGCGCCGGGGGTGGAGCTTCCCAACGACGCGGCGCTGGCCGGGCGGGTGACGCTGGCCGAGGTACTGGCGTTGCGGACGCTGTTCCTGAATCTTCAGTTCCGGACAAGTAACGGTGGGCAAGCGCAGGGTCCGATGACGGAAGGCGAGATGCGGGGGCTGATCGAGCGGGCCGACGCGGTGAAGGGAGAGCGGGCGCGGGAGCGGATCGAAGCGGCGCGGAGTCAGACCAGGAAGCAGGCCGGTGTCCCGGCTGAGAAGCCGGAGGCCGGAGAGACCCAGGCGGAGGAGGTTTGAGCATGGCGGAGTGGGGCCGGAAGCAGTACGCGAAACCGTGGCCGAGCCGGGCGCACGTGTGGACGTGGGGAGCATTTTTCCTTAGCTGCCTGTTCTTCGTGTTCATGGTGTGGCTGGACGGGCAACAGAACTGGACGGTCGCGGAGCGCCTGTACCTGTCGGACTATCTCAGGAGCGGCGCGCGGGCGAAGGCCGGGCCGAAGATGCAGTCGAAGTACACGCTGCTCCAGGGCTTCAACGCGAAGGGGCAGATGCTGCTCGTGATCGACGACCAAGTGCAGGCGGTGAAGGGTGCGGACGGTCGGTATGGGTACGTCCTGACCGACGAGGGCATCAAGGCCGGGTTAGTGCGATTGCAATACGTGACGGACGTGTACAACGATCAGCGGCTGCACGCGTTTCTGGGCCAGTGGGTCTATCAGAACCAAACGCTGTGGGACTTCGCGAAGCGGCCCACGTACTGGACGCTGGCGTTCTTCGTGGTGCTGTTGTTCATGGCCGTGCCGAAGGACCGAGCGCGGCGGATGGTCTGGAAGTTCGGGCGGCGGCTGCGCGGGCCGGAGCTGGCGACGACGGCGGAGTTCAACGAGAAGCTGGGCCGCAGAAAATGGCTGACGACTTACTTCCCGGACGGGATCGCGTTCGTGAATCTCGAACAGACTTGGTACGACCGGCTGCTCAGGCGGGACCGTGGCCGCTGGGTCCGCGTCCCGCGCGAGCGGGAGGCGATGCACTTCCTCATCGTGGGCGACAGCGGCACGGGCAAAAGCGCGGCGATCCGGCAGGTGCTCTCGCAGATATGGGAGCGCGGAGAGACGGCCATCGTGTACGACCCGGCGCTTGAATATGTGCCGCAGTTTTACCGTGAATCGCGGGGCGATGTGATCCTCAATCCCCTGGACGCGCGGTGTCCGTTCTGGACTCCGGGCGACGAGGTTCCGCACGAGGCCGAAGCGTTGACGGTGGCGGCATCTCTGTTCCCGGACCGGGGCCGTGAGAACCAGTTCTTCGTCGATGCGCCGAGGAAAATCTTCGCGCACCTGATCAATCTGAAACCCACTCCGGAACAGTTGACGTATTGGATGTGCCATGAGGAGGAGATCGAAAAGCGGGTACGGGGAACGGAGCTTGCAGCGATGATCCACGCGACGGCTCCGCCGCAGAGATCGGGGGTGCTGGGGTCACTCAACATGGTTGCGGATGCGTTCAAGCTGTTGCCGCCGGAGCGGGAAACGGAGCGGCGCTGGAGCGCGTATGCGTGGAGCCGGGAGCGGCGCGGTTGGCTGTTCCTTACGTCGAAGCCGACCATGCGAGAGCGGTTGCGCCCGCTGATGAGCCTTTGGCTCGACCTGCTTGTGCTACGGCTGATGAACGAGGGCGGGAGCGGGGCGCGGAAGACATGGTTCGTGCTGGACGAACTGGCGACGCTGCAACGGTTGCCGCAGTTGACGACGGCGATTACGGAGGGCCGGAAATCGAATAACCCGATGGTCCTCGGCTTCCAGGGTAAAGCACAGGTGGAGGCGTTGTACGGGCACATCGCCGAGGCAATGCTATCGCAGCCCGCGACAAAGATCTTCTTTAAGACGAGCGAGCCTCATGCGTCGGAATGGATTTCAAAATCCATCGGCGAGGTGGAGGTAGAGCGGTTCCGGGAGAGCAGGACGCGGGGCGTGTTCCCCCATCAGCGCGAGAACGAACAACGGGAGATTACGCGCGAGCCATTGGTCATGGCGTCAGAGATCGGAGGGCTTGAACCGCTGCATGGATATTTGAAGCACGGCAACCTGATTGTGCGGATGCGGATACCGTATCTCAAGCTGGAGGAGCCAGCGGAGAAGTTCATCGAGCGGAAGATGACGACGCCGGCGATGCCGGCGACAGAGCCGGAGCCGGTTGCAGCGCCGGCACGAAAGCCGGTACGTTCCGTCCAAAAGAAGCAGGAGCAAGGACAGCAGCCAGCAGCGGCGGTGAACGAGCAGACGCCATTCTTCGAGTGAAGCAATGATTACGCTGTCGAAACCGATCAGCTCCGGTCAGGCGCAGGCGTACCACAAAGAAGAGTTCGCCAATGCGCGGGAGAACTATTACACAGAGGGCGAACGTGTGCACGGCGAGTGGCAGGGCCAGCTCGCCGCTCGCTGGGGCTTGCAGGGTGAGGTACAGGAGCAGCAGTTCGCGCGATTGGCCGAGGGCCAGCACCCGGATACGGGCGAGCAGTTGGTTCGGCATCAGACGGCCCGCGAGTATGTGAACGCGCAGGGCGACACGGTGCGCACGATGGAGCACCGGGCGGGTTGGGATGCGACGTTCAGCGCGCCGAAGTCGGTATCTCTGACTGCGCTTGTTGGCGGTGACGACCGTGTGCGCGATGCCCACAGGGAGAGCGTGCGCACGGCGCTTGATGAGATGGAAAAGTACGCTCAGGCAAGGATGGGCGGCAATGTGCCGGCGCAGACGACGGGCCAGTGGGCAGTCGCCAAGTTCGAGCATGACAGTAGCAGACCGGTGGACGGCTACGCCGCGCCGCAGTTGCACACTCACGCGGTGATCTTCAATATGACTGAGACGGCGGAGGGTCAGACGCGGGCGTTGCAACCGCAAGAGCTTTACAGGACTCAGCAGTATGCGACGGCGGTGTACCGATCGGAGCTCGCGGCTCGGATGCAAGAGCTGGGCTACGAGATCGAGCGCGGCGCACATGGACAGCCGGAGGTCAAGGGTTACACCCGCGAGTATCTGGAGGCGTCGAGTCCACGGCGGCAGCAGATCGAAGAGCACATGGAAAAGGCGGGAGTGCGCGGGGCTGGCGCCGCGCAAATCGCCGCGCATCAGACGCGCGATGCTAAGCAGCCGCTCTCACATGAAGAGGTGCGAGAGCAGCATCAGAAACTCGCAGCCGAACATGGCCAGCAGCCGCAGCGCATCGTGACAGAAGCGGCACGCCGTGAAGCTGTGGAACTGAGGCCGGAGCAGTCTGGCGTCGCCGCCCAACAGGGTGTGGCCTATGCACGCGAGCGTGGCATGGAGCGCGAGGCCGTAGCCGATGAAAGAACGCTGATGCGCGATGCGCTCAAGCACACTATGGGCGATGCAAGGTTGCCGGAGGTGCGCGCCGAGTTCGAGCGGCGTGCAGAATGCCAAGAACTGATCGAAGTGGAGCGCAGGCCGGGACTCGCGGGCCGCGCGTTCACGACCGGCGAAATGCAGGGTTTCGAGCGCGAGCTAATCGAGCGGATGAAACTGGGCCAGGGCACGCGCGAGGTATTGGCAGACGGTCAGGTACGGCAGCAGACGATGGAGCAGCATCCGCACTTGAGCTTGAGCCAGCGGAACGCGGTCGAGGATGTGCTGACGAGCCGCGACCGCATGCTGGCGCTTGAAGGCGTAGCCGGGGGCGGAAAAACGACTTCCTTAGCGGCTGTCCGTGAAGGGGCCGAGCGTGCTGGCTATCAAGTGGAAGGACTCGCGCCTACATCGAGGGCCGCGCAGAAACTCGCGGAAGCGGGCATCGAGACGCAAACTTTGCAAAGGCATCTTGCACGGGGTGAGCAGCAAGACGACGGACAGAAACGGCTTTACGTGGTCGATGAATCGAGCATGGCGAGCACGAAGCAGTTACACACGTTCGTTGAGCGGCTGAAAGAGAACGACCGCGTGCTGTTCGTGGGCGACGTGCGCCAGCATGAGGCGGTCGAAGCAGGACGGCCCTATGCGCAGTTGCAGGAAGCGGGAATGCGCACAGCCAGACTGGATGAAATCATTCGGCAGAAAGACCCGGCTCTGAAAGAGGCCGTGGAGCAGCTTGCGCGCGGCGAAGTGCGCGAGGCCGTCGGCAATCTCAACAGCCAGGGCCGCGTGCATGAGATCGGCGACCGGCAGGAACGCATCAGCGAAATCGCCCGCGAGTACGTGCGCTCGCCGGAGCGGACATTGGTTGTGTCGCCCGACAATGCCTCGCGCCGCGAGATCAACGAAGCCATCCATCGCACCATGCAGCACGAGGGCAAGGTCAGCAATAACGAGCAGCGCGTGCATGTGCTCTACGCGCGACAGGACGTGACTGGCGCGGACCGGCAGCACGCGCAGAACTACGAGAAGGGCGACGTACTGCGCTACTGGAAAGGCAGCAAGCCTCTCGGCATCGAGCCGGGAGAATACGCGCGAGTGTCGCACGTAGACCGTGAAAGCAACACGCTCACGGTGTAGCGGCACGGAAGCAAAGAACTGTGCTACGATCCACGCAGCTTGCAGGATGTGACGGTCTACCGCGACAGCGAGCACAAGTTCGCGCAGGGCGACCGCGTGCAACTCACGGCCCCATACCATGAACAGAAACTCGCTAACCGCGAACTGGCG
>Ga0181520_10008410_pt1 | contig 14687 bp, 10 predicted proteins | sample PEATcosm2014_Bin_29_FD_132451 | JGI IMG/M metagenome (GOLD analysis project Ga0181520, IMG submission 132451) | Peatland microbial communities from MTU Mesocosm Facility, Houghton, MI, USA - PEATcosm2014_Bin02_30_metaG | ecosystem: Environmental > Terrestrial > Soil > Wetlands > Peat | place... | reverse complement strand
GACGGCCACCTGACCACACCGGAGGAGATGCGCGCCTACCTTGAGCCGCACTCGCCGCCCGCGCCGCCGCCGCAAGTCACCATCAAGCGGTCGCGCGCCAAGCGTGCCGAGGCAAAAATCAAGGAGCAAGCCTTCGAAGAAGAAGAAGATGAAGGCGAAGAGGGTCTGTTGTCTGACGATGACATCGAGCCGATCGGCGACGACGAGGAACTCGACCTGAGCGTTCTGCCCAAGGGTGCTCTGATCGCAGACGATGGCGACGAGGCCGAGTCCGACGAAGACGAGGAAGAGGCCGGCGAGAAACCGGCAGCCCCCTCAGGCAAGAAAAGACCACAGGCAACCGCTCCGCCCCAAAAGGGGCCGGCCAAAGCTGAACCGCCGGCCGTGTCCGCCAAGCTCGCGCCTCCGCAACCGGCCGCAAAAGGCAAGCCCGCCGGGGCGCCCGCTCCGGCAAAGGCTCTTCCGGCTCCCGCGGCCAAAGCGTTAAAGCCTGCCAAACCTGCCGCGAAGAAGCCCGAAGCGGTCAAGGCGAAGGCACCCGCAAAGGCCGCGCCGAAGAAGCCCACGAAGTCTGCGCCGAAATCCAGGCCGGCGGCAACGAAGGTCGCCAAGCCAGTCGCAAAAAAGCCGGCCCCCAAAAGCGGCAAAAGGCGGTAAACGCCCAGGTGCGCTTGTCTGCTTGCTGAAGGACCAGCAAATGCGGCCTCCGGCTTCCTCGCTCCCGTGTTCCCTCGGTCCCTTGTCTCCTGTCCTTCCAAATTCATCAAACGTTTGCAATCCCTTCACCTGGTTGCATTACTCTGATCTTGGTTCCAGCGGCCCGCACCTGCTCAACCATTCAACCGGCCGCCGGACGAGGACTGACGGTTTGAGCCAATCCGTATTTGTTATGGAAGACGACGCCGACATCGCACGGCTGGTGCAACATCACCTTGAAGCGGCGGGTTTTGAAGCACGCCTCTTTCACACCCCCACCAATCTCATCCCCGACGCCGAGCGCAAGCCGCCGGCTCTTTTCCTGCTCGACATCATGGTTCCCGGCGGCGATGGCCTCGATGTCTGCCGCCGCCTGCGCAACCACGCTGGGCTATCCACAGTTCCCATCATCTTCCTCACCGCGCGCGCCGGCGAAAACGATCGCGTTCTCGGTCTGGAGCTGGGTGCCGACGACTACATCACCAAGCCTTTTTCCACGCGCGAGCTGGTGGCACGCGTCAAAGCCGTTCTGCGCCGCTTCGAGCGGCCCAATTCGCCCTCCATCATCAGCTTTGAGGAGGTCATCATCGACGCCAGCGCCATGCAGTTGAAGGTCCGCGGCGAACTCACCACCACCACCGCCACGGAGTTCCGCTTGCTCGATTACCTCGCGCGCCATCCCGGCCGCGTTTTCAGCCGCGACCACCTCCTCGATGCGGTCTGGGGCGATGCCCGCTTCGTCACGCCCCGCTCTGTTGATGTCTATGTGCGCCGCATCCGTGAGAAAATCGAGATCGACCCGGAGAATCCGCGCTACCTTAAAACCGTGCGCGGCGCCGGGTATCGCTTCGAACTGCCCAAGGGCGAGTAATGCAAGCTCCTAGCCGCTAGCTCCTCGCTTCTAGCCAGCACGGGCCCGAACTGACCGCTGCGGTTGGCCCAGGGACTCTCGCAAGGCGAACAACAAGCTAGGAGCTAGCAGCTAGAAGCTAGAAGCTGTCTTTCATGACCTCCAACGTCTTCACCAAGCTGCTCGGAGTGTTTCTCCTCATCCTCGCTTTCCAGATGCTGGTGGTGGAATTTGCCTTCCACCGCATCTGGGAGCGTGCGCCGGAGGACGCTCTGGGTCTGCTCGGCCGCGACGTGCTATGGTCCGCGCTCATCGCGCTCGTCGTCGCTCTGCCCCTGTCAGTCTGGATCTCCAGACGCATCTCGGCCCGTCTTCGCCGCGTCGTCACCTTCGCCCGCCGCATTGCAGACGGCGATCTCGACGCCCGCATCGATACCCAGGGCCCCGGCGACGCGCACGGATTCGCCGAGCTCTCCACCGTCGAAGCCGCCCTCAATCAAACCGCCGAGCGCCTGGGCCGGGACTTTGCCGAGCTCGAAAGCGGCCGTGCCGAGCTGGCCGTCATGCTCGACTCCATGCAGGAGGGCGTCGTTGCCATCACCTCCACTGGCTTTGTGCGCTGGTCCAACGCCGTCATGCAGCGCATCGCCGGATCGCAGCTCATTCCCGGCCGCCCTCTCGTCCACTCCGTCCGCGACCCCGAGCTGCTGGCCTGTGTGCGCGGAGCCCTCGAGCGGCATGAACTTTGCGTGGGCCGCGCCAGCCTGCTCGCTCCCGGCCGCGTCTTCGAAGTCAACGCCGCGCCGCTGCCCGCGGGTGGCGCGCTGGTCGTGCTACACGACGTTACCAGCATCGAGGACGCGCAAAAATCCCGCCGCGAGTTCGTGGCCAACGTCAGCCACGAACTGCGCACGCCGCTTACTTCCATTCAGGGCTACGTTGAGACCCTCATCGAAGATCCCAATCCCAGCCCGGAGACTACCCTCGAGTTCCTCGGCGTAATTCTCAAAAACGCCAGCCGCATGAATCGCCTCACCGAGGATCTACTCGCCCTTGCAAGCGTCGAAAGTCCCGACTACAAGGTCCATCTGCAGCCCGTCCGCGCCAGCGTCCTGCTCCGCGATGCCATCGACTCGATCGGCGGCAATTTCGTCGACTCGGGCGTCAAGATTCAGTCCACGACCGCACCTGACGCTCTGATCATGGCCGATCCCGACGCCATGCACCAGGTATTCGGCAATCTCTTGGAAAATGCCCTCAAGTACGCCAAATCTGGCAAACGCATTCGCGCGTCCGCGCGCCTGCTCACCTCCGAAGTGCAGTTCACCATTCAGGACTTCGGCCCCGGCATCGCCTCCGAGCACCTGGAGCGCATTTTTGAGCGCTTCTACCGCGTCGACAAGGCGCGCTCCCGAGAATCCGGCGGCACCGGCCTTGGCCTCGCCATCGTCAAGCACATTGTGCAGGCTCACGGAGGCCGCATCTGGGCTGAAAGCGAGCTCGGCAAGGGCGCCAGCTTCCATTTCACGCTGCCATTGGCGCCGGCTCCGCAGACCGCACCGCAGCCTGCGCAGCAAACGCCCGCCGCAACAGGCGTTTGAATGGCTCGGTCCTGTTTCAAGAACTGGGGGCCGTCCTCGAAAACGCCTTCCCCAGCGCCGCCAACTGCTCCATGAACGCATCCGTGATCGTGCCATCGATTGTCACCGGCACGTCCCACGTCACCGATCCGCCAAAGTCGCGAATCTTCTTCGTGTATTCGACGACCTGATCCACTGTGAACCGCGGCGCGCCCATCCCCCACGTCTCGCCCAGAAAACTCAGCATGTGCAGTTGCGTTCCGTCGCAGCGGCCATCGACGTTGCGCCGCACCGTCACCAGGTCCGGCTTATCGATCTCGCCCGCTATGTAATCTTCGTCAGGGCTCATGGACATCAGCCGGTAAATCACACTGGGATTGAACGCCACTGCCGAATCGGGATTGCCCGCGCGCGCCGCCGCCGCGAAGCTGGCAAAATTAGGAGCCTCCGTCGAGCGGTACATCGAATTCGGATAGTAGCAGCCGTCAAACCACCACCCCACCACCTTCGCCGCCCACGTCCTGGACCACTCCGCGATCACCTGTTCCCACTTGCGCTGAAAGTTCTTGTTCGCGTACGGTCCGTTCAGCCATTCCAGCGCCTCGCGCGCTACGCGATCTCCTCCCGGTGCGCCCGAAGGCAGATACACCATCAGCTTGATGTCCCGCTTGCGCAGCGGTTCGCAGAAGTCCGCAACCAGGTCCCGTCGCGAGCACTTGCTCGGCGCAATGCCCACAATCTTGTCGTAGGCCGCGTTCGGCGCCAGGTAGTATCCCGAATTCTGTCCGATGCTGAGCTGGTAATGTCCCGCGCCCACCTGCTCCAGGCGCTTCGTCATCCCCTCTACATCGAATCCGTCCACCATCTTGTTCCACTGCTCGACCGTCATCTCCAGCTTGTTCACGCGCGCCTGCCAGTCGGCCAGGTAATGCGTCATCACGCCCCACGCATAACGCGGATTCTGCATCCACGCCGCGCGTCCCGCTCCCACATTAGGCTGCTGGCCCGTTCCCGCCGCGCCCTGCTCCTGCGCCCAGGCCGCGGTCACCGCGCGCAGAGGCAACCCAGCCGCAAGCGCAACTCCCGCGGCGCAAGCCATCCAATCCCTTCGCGACATCTTTCCCGCGTCCATCGCTTTGCCCTCCCCGCCGCTCAGTCTCCGGCAACCATACCGTACGCCGCAACAGTGTAGTCCATCGGCTCCGGCCGTCACTGCTCCGGTTCCCCACAACGCGTTCCTAGAAACACTGTTTCTTTTCAACTCCCCTTAACATTGCGCGTAGACAATGATCACCGGCAGACAAACTGCACGGGAGCAAACTGTGAAAAAGACGCTACTTGCCGTACTATTTTTCGTCATGGCGCTGAGCATGGCTCAGGCCCAGAAGATCACCGGGGCAGGCGCAACCTTTCCCGGTCCGATCTATTCAAAGTGGTTCACTGAGTACAGCGCCGCACATCCCGGCGTACAGATCAACTATCAACAGATCGGGTCCGGCGGCGGCATCCAGCAGGTGACAAGCGGCATTGTAGACTTTGGCGCCTCTGACATGCCCATGGCCGACCAAGCCCTGGCCGCCTCCAAAGTGAAGCTCATTCACATTCCCACTGTGTTGGGTGCGGTTGTGCCCATCTTCAACGTGCCCGGCGTCTCCGATCTTCGCTTCAGCCCCGACGTGCTGGCCGATATCTATCTCGCCAAGATCACCACTTGGAATGACCCTCGCATCGCCAAGGACAATCCCGGTGTCCATCTGCCAGGCGACAGAATCATCATTGTGCATCGTTCGGATGGCAGCGGAACCACATTCATCTTCACCGACTATCTCAGCAAGGTTAGCAACGATTGGAAGAATGGTCCTGGCTCGGGTACCGCAGTCAACTGGCCCACCGGCGTCGGCGGCAGCCATAATGAGGGCGTGGCCTCGCAAGTTCGCCAGTTCCCGGGTGCCATCGGCTACGTCGAGCTCATCTATGCCCTGCAGAATCACATCAACTTCGGGGCCATCCGGAACCATGCCGGGAACTGGGTCAAGGGCTCGATTGATGGCGTGACAGCTGCCGCGGCAACAGCAAAGATTCCTCCGGACTACCGCGTCTCCATCACCGACGCTCCCGGCCCCAACGCATATCCCATCTCCAGCTTCACTTATCTGCTGATCCCCACCCAGCCGAAAGATATGGCCAAGGAAAAGGTCATCAAGGACATGCTGAACTGGATCATCACGTCTGGCGAGAGCGAAGCTTCGAGTCTCTCTTATGCGCCGCTCCCGGAGAACTTGGCCGCCAAGGTTCTCAAAACCGTCTACGCCCTGCCGTAACGCATGGTGAGGGGCCCGGCGCCCGCCGGGCTCCTCATTTCAACCGTCCGTCATGGCTCCCCGATCTCCCCTGCCAAACTCTTCTTGCGGCGTTTGTGCTCGTACATCGCGAGGTCGGCATTTCTCAACAGGGCATCGAGCGTTTCATGCGATCCCGTTCTTGAAGTCACGGTTCCGAAACTGAAACTGAGCGGGATGGTTCGATCAGGCTTCGCATTCCACTGCCTCACGATCTCTTCCAGGCGTCCGACCGCCAGAAACATGCCTGGCTCGGTGAACTCACCCGCCACGGCAAACTCATCCCCGCCGACTCGACCCAGCACATCCGCTTCGCGAAACACCGAGCGCAAAATATCTGCGGCTTCCACCAGGCACTGCGAACCCGTGAAATGTCCGAACTGATCGTTGATTTGTTTCAGGTCGTCCAGATCCACGAACAGCACCGAAAAGGACTGACTCGAACGATTCGCCACGCGCAGCGCCTGCTCGGCAAGCAGACGGAAGCCTCTCAGGTTGCAAAGCCCTGTCAGCTCGTCGCGCAGCGAAAGGGAGTGAATCTCCACTTCCATGCTGTTCATGCGCCAGCAGAGATAAAGCAACAAGGCTGTCGATGCCGTCACCGCCAACGTGGCCAGAATCGCGGTCGAGTAGGGCGGTGGCATTCTACTGTCGCCGATAAAGTGAGCGCGACCCGATTCCCGCAGATAAGGCAGCAGCAGCAGAATTGGCGACAATGCCCGTGCCACCCTGCTGCCGGTTCCACGTCCCACAAAAATCGAGAAAATTCCCTTCCGGGCGCGTTGGAAAAATGTCACACCGGTGAGCAACAGCATGCAAACCGTGGTCTGGAACGAACGGCCTGGGTCTGCCGCGAGACCAAAGACGTGCGACATGTCCATGATCTGCTCCGACGCAAGCATCAGGACTACGAACACCAGGCAGCAGGTCGATATATCTGCGGCAACAACCGCTGCGCGGCTCTGCGCGCGGAGAAACAGCATCGACAACCCAAGAAGCGCAAAGCTGCTTGATGTCTGTAGCGAAATATGGGCGCTCAGGAACCAATAAGGTTGCGATGCGGAAGCAATGGCTGCGGCAGCTCCAGGCAGCGGATGCAGCACGTGGCCGGCAACGATGGTTCCACTCAGCAGCAGCACGGCCCCTGCCAGCGCCAAGCTTGTCCATTGTGCCCGCCGTGAGCGGCGTAGTTCCAGCAGCAAGCTCAGCGCGCACATCAGCGCAAACAGCACCGCCGCGCTGCTCATCAATCGCCAGCTTGTGGTCCCCAACTTCTGCGCCAGGGGCAAAAAGGAGCCGGCGAGATTCAAGATCGCAAGTGCGATCACCGCGCCCAGTGCAAGGTGCTCTGCCACCAGCAACTTTTCCAACACGCCGGCGTCCGGCTCGCTTGCAAGGAATGTGGGTCTCAGTTCAGCCATCTTGAATTGAGTAAGAGTCTCCGTCCGAGGGGTGGATGACACGCTCCTCAATGCAGTCTATAGCTTCAAGCGAAAACCTCAAATGGTACACTCGCATGGTCGGCGTGCTAGGATATTTCGTTCCTGTTGACAACCATGCCCGTGCCTCAGATCACCACGCTCAATGACCTTTTCTTTCGCGTTGCCTCGGCCGCCAATCCGCGCGCTGTGCTTTGGCAGGACGAGTTCAATCAGTGGCATCCGCTCTCTTCCGATCAGATTTACCAGCGCGTCCGCGCTCTGGCCACGGCTCTTCTCAAGTTGGGCGCGAAGAAGGGCGACCGCATCGCCCTCGTCAGCGAGAACCGCTGGGAGTGGGTAGTCACGGATTTTGCTACGCTGGCCATTGGCGCGGCCGATGTGCCCCTCTATCCCACGCTCACCGGCGAGCAGATCGCCGAGCAGATTCGCGACGCCGGCTGCCGCATCGCGGTCGTTTCCACGCGCCTGCAATTCGACAAGCTTCTCTCCGTGCGCGATCAGACTCACCTTGAGCGCATCGTCATGATGGATGCTCCCGCTCCCGAAGGCGCCATCGCCATGAGCCAGTTGCTCGGCGATGCCGATACTCTCGGCCCGGAGCGCGATCCCGTCTTCGATGCCCTCGCGCACTCCATCGAACCGCGCGATCTGGCCACGCTGATCTACACGTCCGGCACCACCGGCGAGCCCAAGGGCGTGGCCCTCACCCACGGCAACATCGCCGCCAACCAGAATTTCGCGCCCGCCGATTTCCACTTCGACTCCACCGACGCCTGCATCTCCTTCCTGCCACTCTCTCACGTCACCGCCCGCGTTCTGGATTATGTGATGTACAACTACGGCGCTCAGGTCGCGTACTGTTCGCAGTTCGACAAGCTGCCGCAGGCCATGCGCGACATTCAGCCCACCGTCATCGTCGGCGTGCCGCGCGTCTTCGAGAAAATCCACCAGGAGGTGGAGCGCCGCGCGGCGCAATCGCCCATCAAAAAGCGCCTTCTCGCATGGGCTGTGCATCTCGGCTCGCGCTATGCCGATGTCGTCTACGATGGCCGCCAGCCGGACTCTTTGCTTTGGAAACTGGCCAACAAGCTGGTGTTCTCCAAAGTGCGCGAAGCCTTCGGGGGCCGCGTGCGCATCTTCATCTCCGGCGGCGCGCCGCTGGGGATCGACACCGCGCGCTGGTTCGCGTCGGCAGGCATTGCATTGTGGGAAGGGTATGGCCTTACGGAAACCTCGCCGGTCATTGCCCTCAACACGCCCATTCAGCACCGCATGGGCGCGGCTGGAATGCCCATTGGCAACGTCGAACTCAAACTCGCCGAAGATGGCGAGCTGCTGGTCCGTGCCCCTTCGGTTTTTGGCGGTTACTGGCACAAGCCGTCCGCCACAGCCGAGTGCTTTGACAGCCATGGGTGGTTCCATACCGGCGACATCGGCCACTTCGACGCCGACGGATTTCTTTTCATCACAGATCGCAAGAAGGAGCTGCTCAAAACCTCCGGCGGCAAGATGGTTGCGCCGCAGCCCATCGAGAACAAACTGAAAAACCATCTGCTCATCGCCAACGCCGCGCTGGTTGGCGATCGCCACAAGTTCATCTCCGCGCTCATCGCGCCTAACTTCGCCGCTCTCGAAGAATGGGCGCAGCAGCATGGCGTTCACGCCGGTTCGCGCGCCGCTCTCGTGGCCGATCCGCGAATCATTGAGATTTATGGGGAGGTAATTCGCGAAGTCAACGGAACTCTGGCCAACTTTGAGACCATCAAGCGCTTTCGCATCGTGGCCGAAGAGTGGACTCAGGACTCCGGCGAGCTCACGCCCTCAATGAAGATCAAGCGCCGCGTTCTTACTGCGCGATATGCGGCGGTGATCGCCGAACTTTACGCCGACGAAGCAACTTCCCGCGGCGCATCGGCGAACTGACCCGGTCGAAATCTCTGCTTATCACCGCCCGGCCGTGCCACATTCTCTGCACCGCGCGGAAAAAGGGCGCGCCCCACATTCCCACTGCCAGCAAAGCGCCGAAGAGTATTACGGCATCGATGCTCAGCCGGCCCTCGCGCGTCCAGTAGGCATCAGGCTCCAGGCTCAGCCAAAGCGCAAACTCGTCCAGCGTCAGCGCCGCGCCCACGCCATAACTCACCGCCATCAGGCGTCCGAAAAAGATCGACTCCGGCGAATTCGACCACCCCAGGTCGAGCAGCCATCCGTAACCCACCAGCAGCAGGATCAGAATCCCCCACACCAGATGATGAATGTGCACCCCGTGCACCGTCACCCACTGCATGCGCCCCTCGTGGCTTGCGATCCGGTGCACCAGAATGCGCACGCCCGCGAACGTAATCAGAAACGAAACTGAAGCGATGAACATGCGCTGCCGCGGCCGGTCGGGAATGGTGGCGCGGATCAGGTATCCCAGCCGCGTCAGCTGCAATAACACCAGCAGCACAACGACGACCAGGCCGATGAACGCGAGCAGAAACGGGGCCCCGTTTGCAGGCATACCCTATTGAAGCACGGAACCAGGGAGCAAGGAACTGGAGAAGTGTGAGTATGGAGTGTGAGTGCGCCGTACAGATGCCACCACACTCACACTCACACTCGCACTCACACTGACTCCGGACGACTGGCCCCTGAAACCTGTGATTTGTAACCTCAATCACAATTCCATTGACAGAGCCGCGATACACTGGTTAAGGCGTTAAGGCCGGTGATCTCCCCGCCCTCCGGAGCCCTCGACATGCGCCCATTGAACTTCAGGCTCCATGAGCCGATGAAATACCACTAGGAGATTCGAATATGCGAATTGCTTTATTGACCGGCGGCGGCGATTGCCCCGGATTGAATGCGGGCATCTATGCGGCGGTACGGAAAGGCATCAACCATTACGGCGACGAATTCATAGGATTCCTGAATGGCTGGCGAGGCGTTCTCGATAACAATTTCATTCCCCTTACGCTTGAAAACACCGACGGCATTCAGCTCAAGGGCGGCACCATCCTGCACTCCTCACGGACCAACGTGAAGAAAATTCCCGGTGGCATCGATAAAGCGCAGGAGGTCCTCAAGGCTAACAAGATCGATGCCCTCATCGCTCTCGGCGGCGACGATACGCAATCCGTCACGCTCTTCCTCGCCGACCACGGCGTCAAGGCAGTGGGCGTTCCCAAGACCATCGACAACGACATCAATGGCACCGACGCCACCTTCGGCTACGACACGGCCGTCTCCATCGCCACCGAGGCTGTCGACCGCATCCACACCACCGCCGACTCGCACAATCGTGTGGTCGTGATTGAAGTGATGGGCCGCGACGCCGGCTGGATTGCCTATGCCTCGGGCATCGCCGGTGGCGCACATGTGGTTCTCGTTCCTGAGAAGGACATCGACATCGACCACGTCTGCGCTTTGCTCAAATACAACTACGATCACGGCAAGCACTACGGTGTTGTGGTGGTTGCCGAGGGCTGTCATCTGCCCGAGGTTGGCCAGGTTATCGGCTCCGCGCAGGTTGACTCCTTCGGCCACGCCCGCCTCTCGGGCATTGGCGAAGCTCTCGCCGAGCTCGTTGAGAAGAAGACTGGCTATGAAACCCGCTCTGTCAACCTCGGCCACACCCAACGCGGCGGCGTTCCCACGGCCTACGACCGCTTGCTCGGTCAGCGTTACGGCCTGCACGCTATCGACATGGTGCACGAAGAGAAGTGGGGCCGCATCGCCGTCCTGCGTGGCTTGGACATCACCGACATTCCCATCAAGGAAGCCATTGCTACCAACCGCCGCCTTGATCAGCGTTTCTTTGACGTGATCGCCGACCTCGAAGCCAAGGTGTAGCGCGAAGTGTAGCGCCGGCCTCCCGGCCGGCTGTAGTGGGGGCCTCCCGGCCCCCACATAGAATCCCGCCGGAGGCCAATCTCTTCCCCATCCAGTAAAGTCTTCTTGTGCGGTACCGCCTCTACCAACCCGGCGATTTCCCCGCCCTCTACGCGGTCGAGGAGCTCTGCTTCGAGCCGCCGGTCCGCTTCAGCCGCGTCTATATGCGCCAGTTGATCGAAAGCTCCAACTCGGCAACGTGGATCGCGGAGGAGGACGCAAATCTGATCGGATTTTCCATCGTCGATTGGCCGTCCGGGCAGAGCGAGTCAGCCGCCTACATCCAGACTCTCGAGGTGCATCCCGCCTTCCGCGGCCGCGGCATCGGTGCTGAGCTGCTCATCCGCGCGGAAGAGTCCGCCCGCGCGGCTAGCGCCCGCAGCATCGCTCTGCATGTGGATATCGAGAACGCCGCGGCCATTCGTCTTTACGAAAGTCGCGGATACGCGCGCCAGGGCAGGGAAGAACACTACTACGCGCGCCACCGCGCCGCTTTCGTCTATGCAAAAACACTCGAATAAGCCCCTGAAAGTTATCGAAAACTTCGATTCGCGTAAAATAGACATAAGCCCCATGTCCATCAGTAATCCGAATCTTCCCAAGTCGATCCTGGCGTTTCGTGTCTACACCGCCCAGATGTTCTTCCACGACCTGCTCGCCGGCGTCACGGTCGGCCTGGTCGCGCTGCCTCTTGCCATGGCCTTCGGCATCGCCTCCGGCGTCACACCGCAGGCCGGCCTTTACACAGCCGTTGTCGCCGGATTCCTCATTTCAGCTCTGGGCGGCTCGCGCACCCAGATCGGCGGACCCACCGGCGCTTTCGTCGTCATTGTTGCCGGCATCGTCGCCCATTTCGGCATGAGCGGCCTTGCCATGGTCACTGTCATGGCTGGAATCATTCTGCTCGTCATGGGCTTCACCGGCCTTGGCGCAGCGGTCCGCTTCATCCCGCGTATGGTGGTCATTGGCTTTACCAACGGCATCGCCATCCTCATCGCTTCAACGCAGATCAAGGACTTCTTTGGCCTGCGCACGCCTGCTGTCCCCAGCGAGTTTCTGCCTCGCATGATGGTGCTTGCCGCCCACTTCGCCACGGTCAATCCCTACGCGCTCTCGCTCGGTCTTGGCACGCTCGCCATCCTCATCATCCTGCCGCGCCTCACCCGTCGCGTTCCCGCTTCTATCGTCGCAGTCTTAGTCTGTACCGCGGTCAGTGTGTTGTTTCGCCTCCCCGTCGAGACCATCGGCAGCAGGTTTGGCGGTATTCCGCGCGGCTTTCCACCCTTCGCCATTCCCGACCTCCACGCCGAACACATTCTGCCCCTCATCCCTACAGCCTTCACCGTGGCCATGCTTGCAGCGCTTGAAAGCATGCTCTCTGCCGTCGTGGCTGATGGCATGACCGGCGATCGCCACAACTCCAATGTCGAGCTCGTTGCCCAGGGATTCGCTAACATTGTCTCTCCGCTTTTTGGCGGAATTCCCGCCACAGGCGCCATCGCACGAACCGCCACCAACATTCGCGCCGGCGCGCGTTCGCCCGTCTCGGGCATGATTCATGCCCTCACGCTGCTGCTTATTCTTCTGGTTGCTGCACCGCTGGTCAGTTACATCCCGCTCACCACGCTTGCCGCGGTGCTTTTTGTGGTGGCTTACAACATGGGCGAATGGAATGAGATCGGCGGCCTTCTGCGGTTGGACTTCACCGCCATCTCGGTATGGCTGGTCACCTTCGCGCTCACGGTCTTCGCCGATCTCACCGTCGCTGTCGGCGTCGGACTCGGGCTCGCCGCTCTGCTCTATATCCGTCGCGTTGCCGATACCACGACCGTCTCTCCGGTCACAGAAGAGTACATCCGCGACGGCCTGCCGCACGTCTTGCAGGGTCGCATTGTCCCGCCCTACGTCAGTCTGCTGCGCATCCACGGCCCATTTCTTTGGGGCACTACGGAAAAACTCGTCGAGGCCACGGTCAATATCGAAGCCTTTGAGGCGGTGGTCATCCTGCGACTCCGCAACATGACTGCCATTGACGCCACGGGAATCCACGCCATCGAGACGTTTTCGAAGCGGCTCCATGAATCCGGCCGCACGCTGCTCCTCTGTGGCGCCATGGAGCAGCCATCCAAGCTCCTGAGCGGCACGCGCTTCCTCGACCGCCTGGGCCGCGAGAATATCATGCCAAACGTTCAGGCCGCTCTCGACCGCGCCCAGGAAGTTTACGATGCCGCTCCTGCCGCAAAAGCCTCATAGAGACCCCGGAATTTGCGGGAAACGCTTCTGCTATTTCCCGCCCGAATCGGTACTGGTGATGAACGCCGCCACGCGATCATGCAGCAGTTTCACGCATTCATCGCGTACGTAGACCATGTGCCCTGACTCGTACCAGTCGTACTCGATGTTCTTGGCCAACCCCTGCGGAATCGGCAGGTGCTTGTCCTCATATTGCGCGGCAAAGAACGGCGTCGCCAGGTCGTAGTAACCGCCGTTCACCATCACCTTCAGCCGCGGATTCGTCTTCATCGCCTCCGCTAGGTCCGGAGCCACGTTCACGCTCACCGGGTTGCCGTTGTGCTTAAAATCCCAGTGCTCCTCGCCGTAGACCTCCGGCAAATACGTCTGCCCTTCGCCATATTTCAAGTCGCGGCGCACATAGTCGTTGAACAGCGACACATATGCCGAAGAAATCGCAGAGCTTTGCGGATCGTACTCCGCGTTCTCGCTCAGCGGATCCAGATTCGGCCCGGAGAATCGCGTATCCAGGCGTCCCGTCGTCATATCCGCATCGTCCTGCAGCGTCTTCTCAAACTCGCCGCCGCTCACGCGCAGATTCGCTTTGAGCAGGTAGGCCACGGGCAATCCCGTGTACTCGTGCAGTTTCTCTGCCACCTGCTGCTTCTCGTCGATTGTCAGGTCCGTGCCTAGCGCCAGCGCATGAGCGTATGGCCCCGTGGCATACTGTTCCACCTCGGCCAGGAACGGCTCCAGCGCGGCCGGCTGGGTGGGAAGTTTCTTGTGATACATCGCCGTGGCCGCGTACGTCGGCAGTCCCAGCACATAAGGCAGGTCCACGCCGGGATTTGCGCCCGGAGCATCGATGTCAGCCGTGAAGTTGAAGATCTGCGAAAGCAGGATCACGCCGTTCAGATCGGTGTCGTACTTGTTTTCCAGCAAATCGGCCAGCACCGCTGAGCGCGTGGTCCCATAGCTCTCGCCAAAGATAAACTTCGGCGAATTCCACCGCGAGTACTTGGTATCGAACCGCTCAATAAACCGCGCAAACGCTGCGGCGTCGCCATCGATTCCCCAGAAGGCTGCCGTTGCGTCTTTGCCCATCAGCCGCCCGAACCCGGTTCCCGGCATGTCGATAAACACCAGGTCGCTCACATCCAGCAGGCTGTTGGGGTTGTCCACCATCGTGTAGGGCGCGGCGGGCAGGTGCGTGTCGCCTGCCGTCACTACGTGCTTCGGTCCCAGCGACCCCATGTGCAGCCACACCGTGGAACTGCCCGGTCCGCCGTTATAAAAAAACGTAATTGGCCGATCCTCGGCCTTGGCGTCCTTCTTGAAGTACGCCACGTAGAACATCCGCGCTACCGGCGGCGCATCCTTTGCTTTGTCGGGCTCTTCCAGCGCCAGTTGGCTTCCCGGCTGCGGTTTTCCGTCCGGTCCGAGTTGCGCGTCCTGCGCGTCGGTCGAGCCCACCGTGATCGTTCCGGCAATGGCGGTATACGCGATGTGTTGCCCGCCCACGTCGATCGTGCCTTGCGTGGTCGAGTCGCCAGGCGGCGCTGCCTCGGCAGGCTTTTCCGTGGCCTTTTCCGCCGTCGCGGGCTTCGCAGCTGGCTTATCGTCCTGTGCGCAAAGGGTCCCAACAAGGACGAGCGATGCCGCTGCCATCAGGATG
>Ga0181520_10008408_pt1 | contig 14690 bp, 11 predicted proteins | sample PEATcosm2014_Bin_29_FD_132451 | JGI IMG/M metagenome (GOLD analysis project Ga0181520, IMG submission 132451) | Peatland microbial communities from MTU Mesocosm Facility, Houghton, MI, USA - PEATcosm2014_Bin02_30_metaG | ecosystem: Environmental > Terrestrial > Soil > Wetlands > Peat | place... | reverse complement strand
GGTGCTGACCCACTGCAACGCGGGCGCGCTGGCCGCCTGCGGCTACGGCTCGGCGCTGGGGGTGATCCGCGCGGCCATCGAGGCGGGCAAGCAGATCGACGTATTCGCCGACGAGACCCGGCCGTTCAACCAGGGCACCCGGCTGACCGCGTGGGAGTTGGTGAAGGACTCGATTCCCACCACGCTGATCTGCGACAACATGGCGGGCTACTTCATGTCCAAGGGCCGCATCGCCGCAGTCATCGTCGGCGCCGACCGCATTGCGGCCAATGGCGACGCAGCCAACAAGATCGGGACCTATTCGCTTTCCATTCTGGCGAAGGAGCACGGTATTCCGTTCTACGTGGCGGCGCCGTTCAACACCATCGATCTGGCGACCGCGTCCGGCGACCTGATCCCCATTGAGCAGCGCGCCGCCCGCGAAGTCACCCACCTCCACGGCGTGCAGGTGACGCCCAACGGCGTGCGCATTGAGAACCCCGCCTTCGACGTGACGCCGGCGCGTAACATCAGCGCCATCATCACGGAGCGGGGTGTGCTGCGCGGGCCCTATGGGGACTCCATCCGCGCCATGGCGACCGAACCGGAACTGGCCACTGCGTGAGTCCGGCGCCGCCTGGCCGCAACCCTGGCTGGGTCGAGCGCACCCCCCATCAGGTGCTTCAAGGGACGCGACATAGTTAGATTGACCCGTCAAAGATGTGACGTACATCACGGACAACCGCCCCTCGCGCACCGTCTAATTGTGACCAGGCCAGCTTCCGTAGCCAGCATTGAGCATGCAGCTGCGCTCACTGCGCGAGGTGCCTCATGCCTGTTCTCCAACGCGTCTCGGTCTCGGTCAAGAACATTCTGCTTGCTTCAGACTTCTCGTCGGCCTCGGACAAGGCAGCGGCGTATGCCAAAGCGCTCGCCCTGAACTTTCGCTCCAAGGTTGAGATCGCGCACGTGTTCGATCCTTCGGTCGTCACCTCCTATCTGGAGGCCATCCTCGGCCTGCCGGTCAAGGAGCGCCAGCGCATCAGCAACGACAGCCTCGGGCGGGTGCAGAAGGCCTTTACCGCCGCGGGCATCGAAGCCCACACTTCCCTGCCCGAAGGGCATCGCCCGCACGCAGCACTGCTGAACCTGGCGCGCGAATGCGACACCGACCTGATCGTCGCCGGCACGCACTCGCGCTGGGGACTGGAGCGGCTGGTGGTTGGTTCCACCGCCGAGGAGTTGATCCGCAACGCGTTCTGTCCGGTGCTGACGGTGGGACCGCACGCGCAAGACCCGCCGGATGGCCCGCTGGTATTTGAGAACATCGTGTACGCCACCGACTTCTCCGTGGAAGCTTCCAAGGCCGCGGTGTTCGCGCTCTCCTTCGCGCAGGATGCGGGTGCGCATCTGTACTACTGCTATGTTGCGAAAGAAAAGGACTCGCCCGCGGAACGTACAGTGCAGGATGCCGAATTCCGGGCCGCACTGAAGAAGATGATTCCTGAATCCTCCTACGAATGGTGCTCGCCGGAGATTGTGGTCGAGCACGGCGACGCCGCCGAATCGATCCTGGAGCTGGCGGAGCGGGTGCATGCCGACCTGATTGTTCTGGGGGCGCGCAACGCGTCGTTCTGGCTGACCCACATTGAGCACGGTCTCACGCCCGACCTGCTTGCGGAGGCAACCTGCCCGGTGATGACCATATGCTAGTGACCTCGCCCAAACCCGTAGCTGCTTGCCGCGCAACTTTGGTAGCCGACACCCCATTCCTGTCCGCAACGGTTCCCTCGTGGCACAGAGGCCACGTATGATGCCCCTCTCCTCCCCCGTCCGCCCCCTGCGCCAGTGCGGCAATTGCGATTTCCGCTCACTGCGTATGTTCTGCAGCCTCGACCCAGCCGCGCTGGAAGACTTTGAATCCATCGGCGCGCATTCGACCCTACCCCGGGGCGCCAAACTGTTTCAGGAGAACGCGCCAAGCCAGGGAGTATTTCTCATCTGCTCAGGCCAGGTAAAGCTCTCCTGCACCTCGCGGGAAGGCCGCACGCTGATCCTGAAGATTGCGATGCCCGGCGATGTGCTGGGGCTGGGTGCGGTGATCTCCGGCTCCAAGTACGAGGTGACGGCGGAGACGGTGCAGCCGGCGGAGATCAAGAGCATCCGCCGCGACGAGTTCCTGGCCTTCCTGAAGAAGCACGGGCAAGCCAGCCTGCACGCCGCCAAGTCGCTTTCCGAGGAGTACAAGGCCGCGTTCTTCGATGCGCGGCGGCTGGCGCTTTCCGGCTCAACCGCCGGGCGGCTGGCGGGGGTTCTGCTGGACTGGGCGCGGGCCGAGTCCTGCGGCAAGCCCGAGCTGCGCCTCACCATGGCGCTCACCCACGAGGAGCTGGCCAACCTGGTCGGCTGCTCGCGCGAGACCATGACCCGGATGCTGGGCCGCTTCAAGCGCGAAAAGCTGATCAAGATGCACGGCGTGTCGATCCAGATTCTTTCGCCGGAACGGCTCGAACGCATATCAGCGTGAAGCCATGGATTTCGTGCCATTTGCAACTCCCACGTATCCGATGAGTTCCATCGACTGCACAGGAGTGATGCCTATCACAGATTTATGCGAAGCATCCACCTAGCATCCAACTTTGAGGAGGTGGCCCATGGTTACCTGCCGTGTCAATCCCGCAAGCCGTGCAGATTTCGGCCGTCTCGGTTGTCCAGCCACCCCTGCGGGCGTAGGTCCGGCGATGCAGTGTTCCGGAGACTGGGGTAGTCATGCGCATGGCGCAAACAATTAACGGTCAACCGCGAGGATTTGCGGTCTCCAACGGCCCAGATTTTGCCTCTCTGTATCAGAAAAGAGATACCGCTCCCATGCAGACACCGGCGACCGATTCCATGCCCGCTTTCGATCGACTTCTCGTCGCGACCGACTTTTCGCCGGCATCCGAGGGAGCCTTCGCGACCGCGCTCGACAACTGCAACGCGCTGGGCGCCAGCCTGGTGGTACTGCATGTGTTTGAATACGCGGAGCCAGCCCCCCCGGAGACGGGCGGACTGCTGCTGGAACTGCAAGCCCTGCGGGAAAAATGCGCCGACACTCTGGAAGAACTTCGGAAGCAGGCTGAGCAGCGCGGGGTGGCGTGCGAGACCATCCTGGAGACCGGCCTGGCCCCGTCGATCATCCTCGACGTGATCGAGTCCAAGGGAATCGATCTGGCGGTGCTGGGCACCAACGCCCTGCATGGCTTCGAGCGGCTGGTGTTCGGCTCGACCGCGGAAGCGGTGCTGCGCAAGTCGCCCTGCCCGGTGCTGACCGTCGGCCCGCGCGTGGCCACCCGAACCAAGACCTGCAAGGCCGACGGGCCCATCATCTTCGCCACCGACTTCGACTTCGTCACCATCCACGCGATTCGCTACGCCGCGCGCTTCGCCAACCTCGATGGGGTCCCCCTGCATTGCCTGCATGTGCTGCCGCGGACGCTGGAAGCGGGTTCGCAATGCGAGATCGTTCCCTCCATCATGTCCGAGGCGCTGCAGCAGGTCGCGGCCGAGAGCGGCGTGGTGATCGACCCACCCACCTGCGCCACCACCTTCGGCAGCGAGATCTCCTACGCCGTCGTCGACTACGCCCGCGAGCACCACGCGCGGCTCATCGTCCTCGGCGTCCGCCAGGCTTCGCTGCTGGCATCGCATGTCCCGGAGCACATCACCTACCGCATCATCACCGAGGCCAACTGCCCGGTGCTGACCATGGCCTTCTGCTCCGATCCGCACGCCGTGCGCGCAACCGACCGCTACTAGACGAGCCGGTTAATTCTGCTCCGCTTAGTAATGTGACGGGGCGCACATCCGTGTCTGCCGCCGCCATGCCAGAATGCAGGCTGGGGTGACACATGCCATCTGCGACAGCCGCCAATACCTGCGCCGCAACCAACCCGCACTGCAAATCGGTTTGCTCGGGCTATGGTACCCAGAACGTCTGCCCTCCGCTGATTGTGCTGGCCGTGCTCTCGACGCAGAAGCCGGAGACCGGTACGCCCTCCGCATAACCTGAGCCCCACCGCAGCCGCAGCCCAGCGACGCCCTCGCCGGTCCAATTCGCATTCCCGCGAAGCGTCCAGAACGGTACGAAGTCCCGTCGAGGACGCACGCAGTACCGGCACGAAATGCTAGCATCGAACGGGACGCGCGCACATCCTATACCCAGGCCCCTGAATCGATGACTCCCAGACGCAAGATCGGAATCACTTGTTACCCGACCTACGGCGGCAGCGGCGTCGTCGCTACGGAACTTGGCATCGAACTTGCGGCCCGCGGACACGAAGTCCACTTCATCACCTCGTCGCCGCCTTTCCGCCTGAATGGCCGCGAAGCCAACATCCGCTTCCACGAGGTGGACGTCTACCAGTACCCTCTGTTTGAACATCCTCCCTATGACCTGGCGCTGGCCACGCGCATGGCCGAGGTCGCCGAGTTCTACTCGCTCGACCTGCTGCATGTGCACTACGCCATTCCGCACTCGCTCTCGGCGCTGCTGGCGCGGCAGATGCTGGAAACCCAGCAGGACGCCGCACACCGCCGCTACCTGCCCTTCATCACTACCCTGCACGGCACCGACATCACGCTGGTGGGCCTGGACCGATCGTTTCTGCCGATCACGCAGTTTGGCATCGCCCAGTCCGATGGCGTGACCGCCATTTCCAGCTACCTGCGCGACCGCACCCGCGAAGCCTTCAACATCCAGGGCGAGATCGAGGTGGTGCGCAACTTCGTCAACTGCGATGTGTATGTCCGCGTTCCCGCCAAGGTCGCGGCCATGCGCCCGCGCTTCGCTGCGGCCGACGAGAAGTTGCTGGTCCACCTCTCCAACTTCCGCCCGGTCAAGCGCATTCTGGACGTGGTGGAGATCTTCGCGCGCGTCACCCGGGCCGTGCCCGCGCGCCTGCTGATGATTGGCGACGGCCCCGACCGTTCCGCCGCCGAATACCTGGCGCTGCACCTCGGCATCGCGGATCGCATCCACTTCCTGGGCAAGCAGGACAACGTCAACGAGCTGCTGCCGCTGGCCGACCTGATGCTGATGCCGTCCGAGATGGAGTCGTTCGGCCTGGCCGCGCTGGAGGCGATGGCCTGTTCGGTCCCCACCATCGCCACGCGCGTGGGCGGCGTGCCGGAGCTGATCGATGACGGCGTCAATGGACTGCTGTTCCCGCTGGGCGATATCGAAACGATGGCGGCGGCGGCCATCGATCTGCTGCGCGACGGACCGCGCCTGGCTGCGATGGCCGCGGCGGCCCGCAGAAATGCCAGTGACCGCTTCTGCTCCACCCGCATCATCCCGCTCTACGAGCACTACTACGAGCGGGTGCTGGCGCGCAGCGTCGATCTCCGGGCGCAGGTGCTCGCGCAAAGCTAGAATATCTGGAAGTTCACCTCCACATTCAACTCCACCGGCACCGGCTTGCCATCCTGCATGGCGGGTTTGAACTTGTACTGCTTCACTGCGTCAATCGCCTTCTGATCCAGCCCCATGCCCACGCCGCGCACCACGTGGACGTTCTGCGGCAGCCCGTTTGCATCCACGATCAGGTTGACCAGCACGATGCCCTTGAACTTGGCCTTCTTGGCCTCCTTGCTGTACTCGGGTTCGGACGTTTGGATCACCTTCGGCGCGGTCACGCCGCCGCCGACCTTCCGCACCGGCTCGCCGTTATATTCGGCGGGAGCGCTCTCTGCGGGCGCCGCAACCGGCGCAACCGGCGCAGACGGTGGCATGACCGCCACGGCCTTTGCGTCCGGCGAATCCATGATCTTGAAGTCGACCTCGATATTGATGTCCTTGGGGACCGGAACGCCATTCTCGGTGGCAGGCTTGAAGCGGTACTGCTTCACCGCCTCCACTGCCTTCTCGTCCAGGCCATGGCCGATTCCGCGCACGACACGGACGTTGTCCGCGACCCCCTGCAGGTTCACGGTGGCGCCCACTAAGACAACGCCGCCGATCTTCTGTTGGCGCGCTTCTGCGGAGAACTCGGGATCGACCTTGTAGATCAGCATCGGCGGGGTCGCAGGATGCGGCTCCGCCTGTGTTCCGCCGGCCGGCGGTTCGGCTTCCCCGGCCAGGGTGTAGTGGACGTTGATGACGGTATCGACCTCGGTTGGATCGCCATCCACCAGGAAGGGCTTGTACTTCCACTGGCGCACGGCGTCAATCGCGCTCACCACCAGCGCGGGCGGGCCGCCGATGAGCTGCAAATCCTTGATCGTTCCTTCTTTCGAGATGCGTGCGTGCAGCACCACCACGCCCTGGATATGTTGCGCCTTGGCGTCCTCCGGATAGATCGGCTGCGGCTGCGAGAGGATGAGGCCCTGCATCACGCCGGAAGAGACCCGCTGCGGCCCGATGGGCCTTTGGGCGCTGGCAACCGGGGGCGGCGGCGGAGACGGTGGCTGCGCCTTTGCGGCCACGGTCAGGCTTTGCATCTCCATGCCGACGATCATCTTCAGATTGAGGCCAACCGTTTGTCCCGACTCGACCTTGATGTTCATCGCGCGCAATCCCGCGAGGCCCGGCGCGGTCGCATCGACGTCATAGGTTCCAGCGGGCAGCGGAGGGGTGGTGTAGGCACCGGCGCTGTCGCTTTGGATCGTCGCCCTGAAGCCCGTGTAAATATTGATCGCGGTCACATGGGCGCGCGGCACCAGCGCCCCATGCGGATCGACAATCGTGCCGGAGATGGAGCCGGTTCCCTGCGCTGCGGTGGTTTGCTGAGCCGCGTCCTGTTTCTCTTCGCTGATCGAGGGCGGTGCAAGGAGCTTCTTCGCCAACGATATTTGGGCGGCATTCGCGGGTTGCGCGGACTCCTGCTTCGCCAGGCCGGGCCCGGTAAAGCTGCGATCTACATATTTCTCCGCTGGGTCAATTGTGTAGTGGTAATCGCCGCATTGGCAGGTGTCGACAAATGCGAGATCGACATTGTCGCCAATGCCTGCGATGTACTTGTAGTGCCAAACCTCATACGGGAACGCCGATACGGTGCCGCCGGTGGCGGGATGGGAATCGATCGACTCCGGCATGCCGTAGACGATGTAGATGTGGCCCCGGTCAGACCGCCAACCGGCACCGGTGTTCGAGGCGAAGTGTTGGTTCGAATACGCGATGCGCGCGTAGTGCTCTTCCCGGGCCGTGCCCGACGCGGTGCCGGGCGGATCGCGCCGCGCCCAGAACTGCTCGACGAACTTGTCCCGTTCCTCGTCGTTGGTCAGCTTCAGAAGCGCGTCGCGCTCTTCGGGAGTGATGATCCACAGCACGTCCTGTTCCAGCCAGCTCTTGTACACGCCGTGCAGGGCCTGCTCCGGATTCGCGGCCGCCGTCCCTTCCTGCGTGACCCGGACGGCTCCGGACGGCGTCGCAGCGCTCGCGATCTCCGCAGCGCTCGCCGTCTCTGCCTGCGCCGCCTGCGCCTGCGCGTGCGAGACCGCAACGAAGTAAGATCCGGCCAGCGCAGCCGCCAACCCCAGCACCACAAAGGCCGCGTACGGCGACCCCGCGACATCCTCTTTCGATCCCAGCAGCCGTTTGATTCGCATCTTCAGCACTCCTCCATTGGCGCCCAGCACAAATTCTGGAAAGGCCGCACGATTTTCTTCGAGATAGGACAGCGCCCGCGCGTAGGCCAGCACGTTGCCGCCGGCGCGGACCGCGAACTCGTCGCAGCAGCACTCGCGCTCGCGGCGGATCTGCCTGGACACCCACCACACCGCGGGGTGATAGAACAGCAGCGTCTCGATCATCGACTGGAAGACGCTGACCAGGTAATCGTGGCGGCGCACGTGCGCCAGCTCGTGGCACAACACCGCCTCAAGTTGCTCCGGTGCGAGCCCGGTGAGACAGCTGACCGGCAGCAGCACCACCGGGCGCAGCCAGCCGATCACGGTGGGCACCTGCACCCGCGCCGAGTGCAGCAACTCGACCCCACGCTCGACGCCAAGGCGAATTCGCAGCTCTTCAAACATCTGGTGCAGCGCGGCCGATGCGGGCCCGGTCCCGGCCGTCTTCAACCGGCGCGCCACCATCAGGCCGAAGTTCAGCCGGCCGACAAATACGAGCACGCCGGAAAACCACGCCAGCAATACCCACGGCAACGCGTGGTCCAGCTCGAAAGCCAAGCGTGCAGGCCACGGCGGCACCGGCTCATGCGCGCCCACCAGCACCACGATGTTCGCATCCAGCACCACGCCCGAAGCCAGCGCCATGGCACGCGCCCTCAGGTCGGCCGCGGCGATGTGCGCGAAGGTGGCTACGGGAAGGGCGACCATCAGCCCCAGCGCCAGGCACGCCGCCGTATAACGCGCCTGCGACGAGCGCCCACCGAGGAGTCCCAACCCTCCCCACAGCACCGCCGCAACCACCGTCCCCTGCCAGCAGAAATGCAGCAGCGTCCAGCCCAGCGCGTGGGCCAGCGGCTGCGCGGGCAACTGAGCTAAGGCCTGCATGAGAGTCGTCATCGCGCCCCCTTTTCGAACTCGTCCAGCATCTGGCGAATTTCCTTCAGCTCCGCCGCGGAGACTTTTTGCGCGGAGAGCGCCCCCAGGACCAGGTTCTTGGCGGAGCCGTCGAAGGCGCGCTGCACCAGATTGCGCGCCAGCCGCTGCTGGGTCTGTCCCTTGGCGACGCGCGGCGCATAGACGTGCGAGCGGAATTGCTCACTGCGCTCAAGCAATCCTTTTTCCGCCATCACCTGCATCTGCTTCAGCACGGTGGTGTAGCCGGTGTCCTTGCTGCTGGCGGAGTGGACATCGCGGACGGTGCTCGGGCCCTGCGCCCAGAGGATGTTCAGGATTTCGAGCTCAGCCTCAGTGGGAAGCTGGAGCGCATCGGTTGGCTTGACTTTCCGTCTCATGCCGACCACCATAGTACGATATGCGTCGTATGTCAACGACGTCTCTCGTATTTTCTAATCCCGCAACCCCGCCACCGCTTCGGTCCAGTCCCTGTCGCGTATCAATCTGCCGCTTCAGTTCCTGGTAATCGCTTTGGAAAGGTCGGTCCAGGTGGCCTGCAGCGCCTCGCCAAACTGCGCCCACGGGGCCGCGCCGGCCTCCAGCACGGGCATGATGAGGGTCACCTTGGTGCCGCGCCCCGGCCGGCTGATAATCTCGACCTCGGCCTGATTGCCGTAGAGCACCGCCATACGCTCGCGCACGTTGCGCATGCCAATGCCGTTGCCGTTGCCTTGCGCGGCCCACAGCGCCTCGTCCGCCAGCGCGGTGAACTCGCCGGCCGGCTCTGTGCCCATACCGATGCCGTCGTCTTCGACCTCCAGCAGCAGTCGCCCGTCGGAGAGGATGCGGCTGCGCAGGGTCACCGTTCCACCGCCGATGCGCGGCTCCAGCCCATGCTTGATGGAGTTCTCGATCAGCGGCTGCAGCAGCATGCTGGGCACCACCACCGGCAGCGTCTCCTCGGCGATCTCCTTGACCACGCGCAGCTTCTCGCCGAAGCGAACGACCTCGATGTCCAGGTAGTCGTCGGTGAAAGCCAGCTCGTCGGAGAACGGGACGAAGGCCTCGCGATGTTTCAGCAGCACGCGCAGGATGTTGGCCAGCTTGACGATCATCTCGCGCGCCAGCTCCGGCTGCGACCGCACCAGCGAGGCGATCGAGTTGAGGGTGTTGAACAGGAAATGCGGATTGATCTGGCGCTGCAGGGCGTCGAGGCGCGCCTCCATCAGTAAGCGGCCCTGCTCTTCCAACTTGCGCTCGATGCGGATGGCGTTCCAGATCTTGAGCGGAATGCCGACCACCACCGGCGCGCAGGCGCAGATGGCCAGCTCCACCAGCAAGTTCGGGGAGTGCAGCGCAAAGTACCGCGCAGGATACGCCCGCGACAGCATGCTGGTGCCGAACTGCATGACGGTAATCAGCACCAGCAGCAGAATCTGCCGGTCGAACTGCGGCTTGCGCAGGTTGCGCGTGACCCACTGATAGAGGCTCAGGTCGATCATGGGCGAGAAGGACCACAGGTCCTCGGGGTCGGTGAAGCGGCCGTAGAGGCCGGCGATCGTCGCGACGGCGAGATTGACGAACAGCGCCCAATACTCGCCGTGCCAGATGGCGGGGACGGCCAGGGCCGCGCCGCCCAGCATGGCCGGAGCGGGGCCGAGAAGCAGTCCGATCAGAATGGTTGCCTCGAAGGAAAGATCGGCGGCGAGAAAGTTGGGCACAATCGCACGCACCCACACGCCCAGCGTCAAGGGCACGCAGATGCACGCCAGCAGCCCGAGCATCTGGCGGCGGCTCCGTTGCGGCAGCAGCAGCAGCTTCTTGAAGGTGTTGGAACGCGCCAGCGAACTGGACACCGCGGCGGCCACGCCCAGCTTCACCAGCAGGGTGATCCAGATGATCCTGTCCGGGACCTGCGCCACCACCGCGTGCGTCATGCCATGCGCCATACCACCTACTCTAATCGCATCGCAGCGGTGCCCGCGCGAATCCAATAGCTGGGAGCTCGATCCGTATAATCGAAGATATGCCGTTCGAATCCGTTCGCAAGCTCGCCGATGCTGACTTCCCCACCCGCTGGGGACACTTCCGCATCCTCGGGTTCGAGGGTGTGGTGGCGAACCCCGCACCGTGCAACGACCAGATTCCCGCGCCCACGCGGAGGGTCGAATCGGCGATTGCGCTGGTGATGGGCGACATTCAGACGGAACCTCCCATTGTCCGCATCCACTCGCAATGCCTGACCGGCGATGTCTTCCACTCGCTGCGCTGCGACTGCCGGCAGCAGTTGGAGCTGGCGCTGGCTACCATCGCGGACGCGGGCGCCGGAATCGTTCTGTACGAGAACCAGGAGGGCCGCGGGATCGGCCTGATGGCGAAGCTCCAGGCCTACGAGCTCCAGGACCAGGGACTGGACACGATTGAGGCGAACCTGGAGCTGGGATATCAGGCCGACTGCCGCGAGTACGAGTTGCCGGCAGCGATCCTTAAACTGCTCGGGGTTGAGTCGGTGCGGCTGATCACGAACAATCCGGAGAAGGTCGCCGCGCTGGAGGCGGTCGGGATTACCGTCGCGGAGCGGATCTCCGCCGAGGTTGCGTCGGAGCCCACGTTCGAGCGCTACCTGCAGACCAAGCGCGACAAGATGGGGCACCTGGTCAGCTAACGCGCTACTCGATAGCGGAACGCAGCAAAGTCCGCCCAGCCGGCGGTTTTCGCATTCACCGTGAATAGGCCGACCCGGTCGCCGCGGTAGCTTCCCCAGGTGAGCTGATAGGGATCGCCGATGGGCACAAAGCTGGCGCCGTCGAGCGAGTAGGCGAACTGGCTCACGCCATCGAAGCCCCACGTCGAGCGCAGCCAGAGGGAACTCTGCTGCAGCACCGGCCCCGCAGTCCGCGCCCCATTGTTGTTCGCCGAGATGGTGCGCACGCCGCCGCTCTGCACCACGCCCAGCGAGGCGAAGGTGCGGGCAAAGTGCGAGAGCCCGGCCTCCTGCCCGTCCACCATGCCGCTGACGTCGAGCTTCACCGTCACCTCGTTCTGCCTGCTGCGAAAGGCCCGCTGCGTCAGCACGCCGCCGACAGCCTTCAGATCGTCCGGCCTCAACGGTGCGAACGCATGCAGGCGCAGAAATCCTTTTCGCTCCGTCAGCGACCACATGCCGGCGCGCGGCTGATAGTTCCACTGCCACTCCGGCCGCAGCGTTGGCGTGCTGAAGTCGTCGCCGGTAACGACGGCGGTCTGCGGCTGACCCTCGACCGGCTTGCGGTCGCGCCACACCATTCCACCGATGCCATCCGGGCCTGGCTTGCCCAGCACCGGCCAGCCGTCGATCCACTCCACCGGAAGCAGCACGGCGGCACGGCCCTCCCAGTCGCCGCGGCCCTGGTGGGTGAAGAACCACCAGTTGCCGCCGGGCGCCTGCACGATCCCGCCCTGGTTGGGCTCCTTGTCCACGGTCCCGTGCACGTGGATGATCTGCCGCGTCTCCCAGGGTCCGTCCAGCGACTTCGCGCGGTCCATCATCGCCACGCGACCCTCGGGCCGCACCTCGCTGTAGTAGTGGTAGTAGAGGCCGTTCCACTTGAAGAGTTTGTTGGCTTCGCTGCCGCGCGACTGGTGGATGATGCGGTCCGACCCCGGCACGATCGAGGCGCCATCCGCCGTCAGCTTGAACAGGTGGATGTTGTACTTGGTTGCGCTGGGACCTTCCGCCGCAAAGTGGGTCGTCACCAGATACATTTGCCCGTCGTCATCCCAGAACGGGCAGGTGTCGTCCCACCCCGGATCGCGCATCACGAGTTGCACCGTCGTCCACGGGCCTGCCGCATCTTTCGCCGTACTCATGAAGATGCCCTGGTCGGGCGTAGTGAAGTACACCCAGAAGCGGCCGGCATGATAGCGAATGGCTCCGGCCCAGATGCCTCGGCCCGCGCGATTCATGCGGTCCCAGTTCAGTTCCGGATCGATCACGGTGAGATCGGGGACCACGCCGCCGAGGATCTTCCAGTTGACCAGGTCCTGCGACGCGAGCACGGTCATGCCTGGCGAATACTGCATGGTGGAACTGATGGCATAAAACGTGTCCCCTACGGCAATCGCGTCCAGGTCGCTGAAGTCGGCGGGCAGCACCGGGTTGGCATAGGTGCCGTCGCCCTGGTCGCCCCACTCGCCCTGGGTCGGCGCATCGCTCGCAGGGGACGGCTCGGTGCGAACCGCTGCGGCTTGCGCGCTCGCGCGGACCGCGCCCGTTGCGAACAGTATTAGCAATGCGAATGCGAGAAGCTGTCCTGGCCTGTTCATTCTCGTCACGGTCCCCTGCGTTCGCGCCACAGCCTGTAGACGCCCCACGCGGCAGCGGTGCAGTTGTCCACGATGGCGCCGTCGAGCAGCATCACCTCGAACTCCGCGACGCTGACGCGATGCACTTCAAGGTCGCTCTCTTCGGCGTCGCGCTGGTGCTCGCCCTGGGTCAATCCCTCGGCGAGGAACACGTGCTGCTTCTGGCTCATCACCCCGTAGCCGATCTGCAACGTGGCGAGCAGGGTCATGCGGGCAGCGCCCAGGCCGGTTTCCTCGCGCAGTTCGCCGCGCGCCATCTCCTCGGGATCAACGTCGGCGAGTTCCCAGCCGCCTTGGGGAAACTCCATCACGCGGCGCCCGATGGTGTAGCGGAACTGCTCGACCAGGTAGAGGAATTCGCCCTCCGGCGTGCGCTCCAGCGCGATGACGATGCACGCGGGATCTTTGTCGACGACACCGTAGATGCCACGCTCGCCATTGGCGCGCTCGATGACGTCCTCGCGCACGCGGGTCCACTTGTTGCGGTAGACCTCGCGGCTGCTGATCGTCCTGATCCCCGGTTTGCTCAGGCGCTTTTCTCCGTTGCCCAGTAGACGGCGTATTTTTCGCCCGTGATACGAAACATCGGCTTGACCTCTTTCGATGCGGCCTTGAACGTGAGGTCCTTCGCGGAGACCACCTCAACCCAGGCGGCGGCTTCGCCGGCTGGCGCGGCCGGTGCTTCGGCGGGAGGACCAAGTTCGGCCGGCTTGGGCGCTGGATCGTACCCGCCGATGGTCAGCAGGCCGTCCTTCGGTCCGGGCCCGAGATTCGCGGCCAGGACCAGCGGGCCGTAGAGCGCGGCGCGCAGAGTCGGATCGCCCGGTAGTGGCTCGGTGTGGAGTTGCATCGGCAGCGACACCTCAACCTTGTCCCCATCGTGCCACTCGCGGGTTAAAGAGAGATAACTGCCGGGCTGCGCAAAGGCCTCCAACTCGCGGCCATTGATCTTAACCGAGCCGCCCTCCGCCACCCAGCCGGGAATGCGTATGTGGATGGTCCGGCGCTGACCACCCCCGCGAGCAGGTGCGCTCGCCGGGGACCCCGGCTGCGGCGCGGCAATCTTGAGGTGGAGCGTGGTTCCCTGCTCGGACGGGAATGCAGTCTCCTGGCGCAGACCGAAGCCTTGCTCCTTCCAGTCGAGTTCCGAGGCGATGAACTGGTTGACCCAGACGCTGTTTGCATCGTGGAAAGAGCCCGCGGCACTGTGAAAATAGATGGTGTCGTTGAATTTTGCGAACTCCTCCACGCCGGTGCCGGTGCAGCACCAGAACGAGTTCTCGGCCGAGTGGTAGTAGCGCCAATAGCCTGCGGCGAGCGGAAAATAGTACTGCTTCAGACCCTGCGGATTCTGCGTACCCATGCGGCAGTTCCATAACGCGCGCTCGTAGGCGTCCATCCAGCGTGCGTCACCGGTCCAGGCAAACACGTGCCGCTCCAGCTTCATCAGGTTGTAGGCGACGCAGCACTCGGCATTGTTGTAGGTCAGGCTGCCCTTCAGGTTGCCGGGATCGCTGCGCCAGGACTCGCCCACGCTGGTATTGGCGATTGCGTAACAGCGTTCGGTGAGCACCTCGTCGAGGAAGTACTGCGCAATGTCGCGATAGCGGGTGTCGCCGGTGAGCTCGTACATGCGGGCCGCGCCGATGACCTTGGGGACGTGGGTATTGACGTGCAGGCCGCGCAGCTCGTCGCGGTGTGCGGCGAGCGGATCGAGGAAGCTGGGCTGCTCAAACAGATGGGCGGTGTCGAGATAGCGCTGCTTGCCGGTGAGGCCGTACAGGTTCGCCAGGACCTCGTTCATGCCGCCGTATTCGGTGCGCAGCATGAACTGGCGCCGATCGTCGCTGACGCCCTGGAAGTAG
>Ga0181520_10008407_pt1 | contig 14692 bp, 16 predicted proteins | sample PEATcosm2014_Bin_29_FD_132451 | JGI IMG/M metagenome (GOLD analysis project Ga0181520, IMG submission 132451) | Peatland microbial communities from MTU Mesocosm Facility, Houghton, MI, USA - PEATcosm2014_Bin02_30_metaG | ecosystem: Environmental > Terrestrial > Soil > Wetlands > Peat | place... | reverse complement strand
TGCTCCTTCGCGTCCTCGATCGAGACGATCTATATTTCATGCTTCGCTGAAGGCTTTCGCGTTGAATCGCGAAAGCCGATGATAGCCACGCCATGGCGCACATAACCCAATTTTGCTATATTTTTGAAATGGTCGCCGATGCCCGTTGGTACCAGAAGCTCGTAAATCTCAAACGAGCCTTCGTTCGTCTGGGCGACGCGCCGGAGCTCGACAATTCGGAGCTGCTCTCCCATATCGGGCTGGTGGGGAAGAAACTCTTCAGGCGGGGCGCAGGGTGAAGATCGATGTCGGCGAGTAAACCGGTAATCGTCTGGAACACGCGCGATCCTCTCTGTGGCAGGACTCCCGCGGAGTTCGAGGCCGAGCTGAGGCGCCTGCTGGCGGGCCGCGTCGAGGCGGCCTATATTTTCGGCTCCTACGGCACGCCGGAGTTCGGCCGAGATTCCGACGTCGACATGATGTTGGTCCTGCGAACCGACAAGCCGTTCCTGGACCGCGCCCTCGGCTTTCCCGAGCTCTACGATCTCGCCGCCTCGCTCGATCTTCTCGTCTATACTCCTGAGGAAGTCGCCTCGCTCACCGAAGATCCGTCTCCCGGTTTCTGGACGAGCGCGGTGACGAGCATGCGGCGAATATTATAGAGCCTATTGCACGAACCTATAGCCCATCCCCCACACGGTCTCTATGTGGCTCGGATCGGAGGGATCGGCCTCGATTTTTTCCCGTAGGCGCCTGATATGCACGGTCACGGTGGAGACTTCGCCGTAGGTGCCTTCGCCGCGGACCCGCTCGAATATCTCCTCGCGGCTGTAGACGCGGCCCGGCGAGGAGGCCAGGAGGACGAGTATCGAGAATTCTGTCGCGGTGAGCTGGACGGTCCTGCCGGCGACGCTCACGGACTTCTTCTCGAGGTCGATCACGATGTCGCGCGCGAAGATGGCGTTCACGGGGGATCCGCCCGCGGGCGCGGCGCCGAGGAGGCGCTCGTAGCGCTCTATGTGGGCCTTGGCCCTCGCGACGAGCTCGGCCGGGCTGAAAGGCTTGGTCACGTAATCGTCTGCGCCGAGGCCGAGGGCGCGCACCTTGTCCATGTCCCCGTCGCGCGCCGAGACGATGAGGATGGGCCGCTCAGTGCGGGAGCGCAGCTCGCGGCAAATGGCGAATCCGTCGGATCCGGGAAGCATCAAGTCGACGATATAGAGGTCGAAGGCGCTGTCGGCCAGGGTGGCCTGGGCCGTCGCGAGGGCGGCGCCACCGTCGGTCTGTATGGACGCCGAGAAGCCGGCCGCCTCGAGATAGTCCCGCTCGAGCTCGGCTATCGCGCGATCGTCCTCGACGATCAGGGCTCGCGGCGCGGGCCGCGACGCTCCTTCCAAGCCGTTCATGAACCGGCCTCCTCGAGGGGCAGGACGATATTGAAGACGGCGCCGCCCCTAGCGCCGCGGGCGGCGGATATCGTCCCGCCGTGGGCCTCGACTATCTGCCTCGCTATCGCGAGGCCGAGCCCGAAGCCCGAGCCGGTGCGGGAGGGATCGCCGCGGAAGAAGCGGTCGAAGACGCGATCGAGCTCCGCGGGCGGAATGCCGCGGCCGTCGTCCTCGAAGGAGAAGAGGACGCGCGGCGAAGCGCCCGCCGTGGGCTCGACCCTGGATATGGAGAAGCCGATGGATACCGGCTTCCTGCCGGAGTGCCGCAGAGAGTTGTCGACGAGGTTCTCCGCGACGCGCCTCAGCTGGAGCGGATCGGCGAGTACGTACAGAGGGTCGGCGTCGGGGGCGACCGCGAGGCCGGCATCGGAGAAGAGCGCTTCTTCCGGGCCGTGCGCGAGCCTGAGGTCCTCTATCGAATCGCGGAGGAAGGCCCTCAGGTCGATTCGCCTGAGCTCGGGGGGCGCCGCCTGGGCCTCCAGGGTCGAGAGCAGGAAAATCTGGCCGATCATGCGGTCGAGGTCCTGTATCTTCTGGTCGACGACGTCGAGGTAGCGCTCGCGCTTTTGCGGCGTGTCGGCTATGCCCTCGCGGAGGCCGTCGACGTAGCCGCGGATGGACGAGAGGGGTGTGCGCAGGTCGTGCGAGAGGTTGGCGATGAGCTCGCGGCGATCGGTTTCGCGGTCCCGCTCCCGGAGGAGGAGGTCCCTGATCTTGGAGCGCATGGTCTCGAGGGAGGCGAAGACGCGGGACAGCTCGAGGATCTGGTCGCCCGCGACGGGGGTGTCGAGGTCGCCCGAGCTCATGGCCAGGGCGGCCGACTCGACGCGTCGCAAGGGGCCCGTGAGGCGCATGATGAAGTAGACGCCGGCCGCGCCGTCGGCCGCGAGGAGCATGAGGGCGACGATGAGGAAGAGCTGTCGCCCGAAGGGCGGGCGGGAGCCCTCGGGATGTGGAACGCTGAGTATGAATATGGAAGCCGGAAGGCTGGAGGTATCCATGAAATCGAGCTGGAGGAATACGTGGGAATGAACCTCTCCCTCCGGGAAGGGCTGATCGGTCGCGGGGGCGCCGAAGGGAGGGAGGCGCGCGAGGTCGTCGTCGTCCAGTCGCGCGGAGCTGAAGGCCACATGGTCGCCCAAACGCAGCACGATTCCGAAGGGGGCCGCGGCGACGGCGAGGGACTTGAGGAAGCCCGGATCGGAGAGGCGCTCAGGTCCGTCGAGGAGGGCCGCGTTGAGTCTTCGAAGCACCTGAGAAATCGTGCGCATGCTCCTTCCCGGAGAGGGCGCGGGCTGGAAGAAGCGCGTGATCGGGCTCGACTCGCCGCGGTAGTAGCCTGTGATGATCTCGTTATAGCTGGCGAATAGGGCGAAGGCCATCACCATCGTGAGCGCGAAGAGCGCCAGTACGAGATTGCGGATCGATCGCGGCTTGGTCCTCATCCTATTTAGTATAATAGCACCGAGATCCCGACCCCGCGCCCGCATATGGCCTTACTTTTTCATTAACGCCCGGACCCGCCGCGGTACTTGCCGGAAGAGGCCCCAGCCGTCCATACTCGAAGCCGCGGAGGAAGCAGGTCATGTCCAGCGTCGTATCATTGGCCGATCTGATCGAGCGAGGCGGTGTGTACTACAACATCGCCGGTTCCAATCCGGTAGAGGTCCTCAACGAGGCGACGAAGGCTCTATCCCTGCCCAAGTCCCTCGATCGCGAGAATCTCCTGACCGCGATCCTCGAGCGCGAGGCCCTGATGCCCACCGCCCTCGGCCACGGCGTCGCCATACCGCACCCACGCAATTCGATGCTCACCGACCCCGCCGCGCAGAGAGTGGCCGTCTTCTTCCTCAAGTCTCCGATCGCGTACAACGCCCTCGATCGCAAGCCAGTTACCGTGCTCTTCCTCATCCTTTCCGCCGACGCGCGGAGCCATTTGGCCACGCTCGCCGCCGTCTCCCACCTCTGCCAGCGCCCGGAGTTCCTCGAGTTCCTCGCCAAGCGCCCCTCCAAGGAAGAGCTCGTCGCGCGCATCGCCGAGGCCGAGGCCGCCTGGGCCAAGGCGGCGGAAGACTGATGATCCTTTTTATTAGTTGAGTTCATGCTTCGCATGAACCGCTGAAGGAAAGGATCATCGAGTGGCTTGCATGCGTTCACTCCCGAAGGGTCGTGAGCGCCTCTTTACGCAAGCCGCCATAAGCTCGCGCCGGCCCCGCCATATGGATGACCGCCGCCGCGTCCTCGCGGCCTGCGCAGTCTCGGTCCTGCTCCACGCTTCATTGATCGCCCTCTTCTCTTTGCCGGCAGCGCCCTTGCCTCGAGTCGCGCCTCCGATGGAAGTCACCCTCCAAGCCGACCTGCTCGACGCGGCCGCGGGCGCCGCCGTATCGCCCGCGGCCGCATCGTCCGTAAAGGTCCAGCCGACGGCCACCCCGGCCGAACCCGGGGAATCGAAAGAAGCCGTCGTCGAGCCGGCTCGGGAATCGATCGAGGCCGCCGCCGAGGCTACGGAGGGGGAAGGGAGGTCACATTCAGCGGCGCTCGACGCGCCGGCGGCGCTACCGAGCGAAACGTCGGGCAAGGCATCGGACGCGACGTGGGGCCCCGGCGGCCCAGCGGCCGCCGTCGTGTCGGGCGAGGCGGCGAGTCCCGGAAGCGATGGGGCCCTCGCGAAGGCTCAGGCAGAAGAAGATCCCGGCGCGGTCTTCGCCGCGCGGGTCGGCGCGGCTATCGAGGCGCGCAAGACCTATCCCGAGGCGGCTCGCCGCCGCGGCGCCGAAGGCGTCGTCCGCCTGAGGCTCCGCGTCTCTCCGGACGGCAGGCTCGTCGCGGCTCGCCTCGCCGCCGGCTCGGGCTCGAGCCTCCTGGATCGCGCCGCCCTCGGCCTCGCCTCCTCGGTCTTCCCCCTCGACAACCCCGCCCGGCGCGAGCTGGAATTCGCGCTCGCGGTCAGGTATTCGCTCGAGGACCGATAGGCCGGGATCCCCTTAGCCGAGCTTGCCCATGAGATCGGCCATCTCGAGCGCCGAGAGCATCGCGTCCCAACCCTTGTTACCGCTCTTCACGCCGGCGCGCTCGAGGGCCTGCTCGAGGGTATCGCAGGTCAGCACGCCGAAGATGATGGGCCTGCCCGTCCGGAGGGATTCGGCGGCGACGCCCTTGGAAACCTCGGCCGCGACGTAATCGAAATGGGGGGTGCCGCCGCGGATGACGGCGCCCAGGCATACGACCGCGTCGACGCCCTTTTGGGCTATTCGGCCGGCGACGAGGGGTATCTCGAAGCTCCCGGGCGTACGGACGAGGGTCAGGTCCTTCTCGTCCCCGCCGTGGCGCGCGAAGCAGTCGAGGGCGCCCTCGATGAGCCGTCCCACGATGAGGTCGTTGAAGCGCGCCGCGATGAGGGCGATTCTCTTTCCCTCGGCATTCAGAGTTCCTTCGATTCGGTTCATTCTTTGCCTCCGCTTCAGATCGCGTGACCCAGGCGGTCGCGCTTGGTTTCGATATAGCGCAGGTTGCGCGGGTTGGGGGAAACGAGGAGGGGAAGGCGCTCGACCACGTCGATGCCGTACTCCTCGAGGCCGGCGACCTTGTCGGGATTGTTGGTCAGGAGCCGCGCCCTGGTCCTGCCCAGGAGCCTGAGCGCCTGGGCGGCTTCCCAGTAGTCGCGCATGTCGGAGGGGAAGCCCAGCCGAAGGTTGGCCTCCACCGTATCCAGTCCCTGGTCCTGCAGGACGTAGGCGCGCAGCTTCGCCGCGAGGCCTATGCCGCGGCCCTCCTGGTGCAGGTAGATCAGCGCCCCTTCCCCGGCCTCGTCGATGCGGCGCATGCTCTCCTCGAGCTGCTCACCGCAGTCGCAACGCAGCGATCCGAGGAGGTCGCCGGTGAGGCATTCCGAGTGGACTCTGACGAGGAGGGGCTCCGTGTCGCGCTCCGACGAAGCCGGCAGCGTCTCGAGGTCCTTCCCCTTCGTAAGGATGAGTATCCCCTGGCCCGAGAGACCGAAGGGCGACTCGACCTGGTGGATCGTGAAATCGCCCGAGCGCGTGGGCAGGGCCGCGCTCGCGAGCGGTCGCAGCAGCCTTTCCCGGCGACGCCGGTATTGGACGATGTCCTCCACGCTGACGAGGGTCAGGCCGAGGCGCCCCGCCGCGGCCTTCAGGCTTTCGCCCGAGGCCATGCCGCCGTCTTCCCGCATGATCTCGCAGATGACGCCGGCGGGAGGGAGAGACGCGAAACGGCAGAGATCCACGGCTGCCTCCGTGTGCCCGCGCCGCTCCAGCACGCCTCCCCCTCGGGCCACGATCGGGAAGACGTGCCCCGGCCGGCCGAGATCCGCGGGACGGCAGTCGGGGTCGGCCAGGGCGCGCAGGGTGAGCGCCCGGTCCGCCGCCGATATTCCGGTGCTCGCGCCTTCCCTCGCGTCGACGCTTTCCGTGAAGGCGGTGCCGTGGAGGGCGGGGCGCCTTTCGTCGGCCTGGATTCTCAGGTCGAGTCGCTCCGCCGTGGCGGCGTCGATCGCGCAGCAGATGAGGCCTCTGGCCTCCCGCGCCATCAGGTTCACGTCCTGGGGGCCGATCTTGGCCGCCGGGATCATGAGGTCCCCTTCGCTCTCGCGATCCTCGTCGTCGCTGACGATGACCATTTTCCCCGCCCTGAAATCGTCGATGGCGCGCTCCACGCGAAGCAAGCCCTGCTCTGCCGCTCCGACGGCGTTTTGCGTATTCATCTGTACCCCCAGGATATCAGCCGTTCCATATCGAGGCGCGGGCCGCCGCGGAGGGCGATCCCGTCGGCGGCATCCGCTCCCAAAAGGGCCGCGACGGCCGCGTAGACGTAGGAGGCCAGAACGTCGAGCTCGACGTTGACTTCGTCCCCCGCCTTCCTGTCCGAGAGACAAGTGGCGAGTCGCGTGCTCGGGATCACCGATATCCGCGCCTCGGAATTTTCGATGCCGGCCACCGTGAGGCTGATGCCGTCGATCGCGATCGAGCCCTCGGCCGCGACGCGGCCTGCCCAGGCGGGATCGAGATCGATTACGAGGAACCAGGCCTCGAGGGCCTCCCGCGGAGACGAGGATGTCGCCGACGCGGCCGGTCCCCAGGACTTGATGCGCGCCCTTCCCGTCACGTGTCCCGTGACGAAATGGCCGTCCAGCCTGCCCGAAGCGGAGAGGGCGCGCTCGAGGTTGACGCGAGCGCCCGGCCTCATCCCGCGAAGGGTAGTCTTCTCGAGCGTGTCGCCGACGGCCTCGACTTCGAAGTCGTCCCGGCCCCGCTCGGTGAGGGTCAGACAGACTCCGTTCACCGCGATCGACTCGCCTATTGCGAGAGCGGGAGCCAGGGCAGGGCAGCGTATTCCTATCGTAATTCCCGTCGCCTCGGCTCGAAGCGAGCCGATCACGCCGACCTCCTCGATCAAACCCGTGAACATCGCGCTTCCTCCTTCTCGGCCTCGGTCCTGCCGCGCGTCGCGTCGATTCGAGCGAAGCCCGCGCCCGACTCGAAGCGGAAGTCTTCGAACACGATGCCGCGATCGGGAGATAGGACGTCGAGATCGCCCACCGCGTCAATGCCTTCGCCGAGTATCAGCGGCGCGACGAACACGGTGAGCGCGTCCCAGAGCCCGCCTTTCAGGAGGGAGGTGAGGAGAGCAGATCCGCCCTCGACCATGACCGACCCGATCCCGTCGGCGTAGAGCGCGCGGAAGGCTCCCTCCAGGTCGGGCAATCCTCCCTTATCGCGGCCGATCTCGAGCGAGCGAAGGCCTTCGGCGCGGCATTGCTCCAGGGCGGGGCTCGCCGACGCGGCGAGGACCGTAGTCCCTTCCCGAAGCTCAGGCGAGAAGAGGCATGAAGCCAGGTCGAGCGGCCGTCGCCCCGCAAGGACGAGTCTGCGGGGCATCGCGCGGCCCGCGCTTGCGGCCGTCCGCGCGGTCAGTCGCGGGTCGTCGACGCGCAGCGTATTGGCGCCGATCATGACCGCGTCGTGGCCCGAGCGCAGGTCGTGCGACGCGGCGCGGGCGGCCTCGTTCGTGATCCATTGCGAGACGCCGCCGCGGCATGCGACGCGGCCGTCGAGGCTTTGAGCCCATTTAAGGCGGATGAAGGGGCGCTTGTCGCGGATCGAAACCGAGAAGGACTCGAGGAGGCCTTCGGCGCGGTCCGACAGCAGGCCCTCCTCTACCGCGATGCCCGCCTGGCGCAGCCGAAGGGCGCCTCGGCCCGAGACGAGGGGATTGGGGTCCCTGCACGCGAAGACTACGCGCTCGACGCCCGCGGCGATGATCGCCTCGGTGCAGGGGGGGGTGCGTTTTCCGTTCCCGGAGTGGCAGCAAGGCTCGAGCGTGCAGTAGAGCGTCGAGCCCGCAGGAAGCGTCGATGGGGAGCCTATGGTCCCGAGCGCGGCCGCGATGGCCGCGGCTTCGGCATGCGGCGTGCCGGGACCGTGGTGATAGCCCTCGCCCAGGACGCGGCCGCCGGCGACGAGGACGGCGCCCACCGCGGGATTGATCCCGGCCAGCGGTAGAGAGCGCCTGCCGAGCTCGATCGCCCCCTCCATGAAGGATTGGTCGGAGCACAAAATACGCTTCCTTCCGGGGCGGGGGAGGAATGCACGCCGACGAGGCCTGCATCCGAAATGAAAGGGAATTCGATCTTTTCCCGTCCGGACTGTACCGTTGGCACCGGAGTCTCACCGGTTCAGTTCCGAAGTCCCCGTAGTGGAGCTCCGGAAGTAGCGGGCTTTACCGCCAGTGGGGAATTGCACCCCGCCCCAAAGATCAATTTCAAGTTATTGCTTTTTCGAGGGCTTCGTCAATCCCTTCATCTCGCGCAGCCCCTCGCGTCATGGCGCGGCACGTGCCGTTTTGCTATACTCTTCCAATGGACGCTGACATCAGGTGGAAACAGAGGCTCGAGAATTTCAGGAAGGCCTTCGCGCGTCTCGACGACGCGGTGCTTCTGTCGCGACAGCGGAGCCTGAGCGATCTCGAGCGGCAAGGGCTCATCCAAGCCTTCGAGTTCACTCACGAGCTCGCCTGGAATATCATGAAAGACTGGTTCGAGTACCAGGGCAATACGGATATTTCCGGTTCCCGTGACGCCACGCGAGAAGCTTTCAGGATGGGGCTCATCCAGGACGGCGAAGCGTGGATGGAGATGATCGGGAGCAGGAACCAGTCCTCCCATACCTACAATCTCGAGACGGCGGCGGAAATCGCGAAGGCCATCGACGATCGCTATTGGCAGGCCTTCCGCCTATTTCTCGAGGCGATGGAAGCGCGGGCATGACGAAGGCGGAATACGGCATCCCCAAGGACTATCTCGATAAATTGCTGGGGGTCATTTCCCGCGAGTCCAGAGTGGAAGCTATCGTCCTTTACGGCTCGCGGGCGAAGGGGAATTTTCGCGACCGATCCGATATCGATCTCTGCCTCGATGCTCCCGAGCTCGACTATTCTACGCTCATGCGCCTGGAAGACGAGATAGACGACCTCCTCCTTCCATGGAAGATCGACCTCGCCGTCAGGCAGCGGATCGACAATCCGGAACTGATCTCTCATATCGAGCGGGTCGGCAAGCCTCTTTTCAAGCGGGGGGCGGGGTGAAGTCGAGGGCTGACGTCTAGCTAATTCAGACAATATAAGCTGAGTAAATTTCTCGGAAGAAATTCTTCAGTGGTCGAGCCGGCCGCGACCACTGATAAAATCTCCCTGGACCACTGATCGAGACAGCCCTGGACCAGTGGTAAATTCCTCCGCGACCAGTGGTAAATTCCTCTTCGACCACTGATCGAATTAATTCCTACAAATTCTGTAATCTTGATCTAGGATGAGACAATGCTCGTTGCCCGCTCTAAGTGTATTTCGTATCGATACTTGTTGCCGGACGAGGTGTTTTGGTCCCAATATATAGGCGCTCAGTCAAAACGAATCCGCGATTTAGGGAAATTTCCTTGAAAAAGCGTTCCCTAATCGATACTATCTAGCTTGGCTAGCCTGTTTTTTGGGGGTATCCATGAGTTGGTCTCTACAGGACGCGAAGAACAGATTCTCAGAGCTCGTAGAACGTGCCCGCAACGAGGGACCGCAGGAAGTCACGCGGAATGGACAGGAGGCAGTCGTCGTCGTTTCGGCCGAAGAATGGCGGTCGATCAGGGAACGGTCGTCCACACTTGCCGATTTTCTCCTCACATCGCCTCTCGCGGGCTCCGGGCTCGTCGTCGAGAGGGATGGTTCGCCATTGCGAATCGTGAACCTCTAGGATGTTCCTTCTCGATACCTGCGTCTTTTCCGAATTCGCCAAGCCGTTTCCTAATGCGGGTACCATGAAATGGGCATCGTCCGTGTCCGAAGCGGATGTTTTCCTTTCCACGCTCGTATTGGGCGAGCTTCTCCGGGGTGTCGAAGGGATGGATACTGGCGCGCGCCGGAATGGTTTGCGACTCTGGCTTGAAGGACTTTTTTCGACCCATCGGACGAGGCTCATTCCAGTCGATGCCGATGTCGTTCGCGTATGGGCGAAGATCTGCGCGGAAGCCGAATCGCTCGGGCGGCCTCCCTCCGCGATGGATTCTCTCATCGCCGCGTCGGCGATATCGCGCGATCTCGTCCTGGTAACACGGAACGTCGAAGATTTTCGGCAGCTGCGGGTCGAGATTCTCAATCCATGGGAGTGAGCAATTTAGGAGACGCTTTTTCTAGAAATAATCCGGCCCAGGCTGATTGGGATGATCCAGCGGTTTGCTTTTCAATCGGTCCATCCTGCGGTGCGCGTATTTTCCTTGGAGGCACGCGGGGCCGAGGAAGGATTTTACCTACTTTGGGGTGTACACCCAAACCGCCGAAAATTCCGCTATCCCCGTTTGCGTAAGATCGCTCGCTTCAATTTACTGTCACCCCAACTCAGACAACGTGTCGTCGCGTACCAGGAGCTTCGCTTTTGCTCGCCATCACCTGCTCCTCGTCTACCTCTTCGGCCTTGAAAGAACGCGCGTGCATTACACAAACGTTGTTTTTTGAGAAGTCTTCTTGCATCACCCTGAAACAAGCGAATTCAAGGTATTTCCGTTCTCAAAAATGCTTCTTGAAATTATATTCTCACCAAGCTAGCCTAATAATGAGTTTCGATAAGGAGCCGATATGGGACAATGGGATCGAATCACCCAGCATCCTGACGTGATGGGTGGCAGGGCGTGTATTCGCGGGATGCGCGTCACAGTCGGCATGATCGTTGGACAAATCGGCGCCGGGCACAGCGTCGAGGAGATCCTTACGGACTATCCGTTCCTTGAACGAGAGGACATCATGCAGGCCCTTCGCTATGCCGCATGGCGAGCCGAAGAACGAGAGGTCCTGCTGGTCACTGCATGAAGTTACTGAAACCGAGAGGATGAAATTTCAAGTTGATCGGCTCTGCGCGCGTTTCGACGCAAGATCAGAACCTCGCTCTTCAGATTGCTGCATTGAAAAAGGTTGGTTGCAAAAAGTTCTATGAGGGCAAGGTAAGTGGCACCGACACTATCGATACCGGCACGCTATCAGGCCGATTCTTCTTCCACGTCATGGCTAGCCTGGCTGAAATGGAACGTGAATTGACGATCGAGCGAACTCGTGCTGGACTTGCAACTGCCCGAAAGCTTGGGCGTGTAGGCGGGAGAAAACGCCAAATGACTGATAGCAAGATCGCGTCAGTTAAAAAGCTATTGGCCAGGCGTTCGATTCTCCGCATTCTTGCCAACGACGATACGTCGATTCCCGCCCCGAACGAAGATGAAGAGCTCCGCGCGATGGGTGTAATTCCGCCGGGAGATTGAATATTTAAAGGGCTAAGAACCCCCTGTTCGAGGTTCATAGCCTTACGACGCGTTCTTTTTCCTGTCCATCCTATTCGGTTGAAAGTCTTTAGTCACATCAATCCTGGTAGAAGGCGATGTTGGCAAGATTGTCGGTTCCTGTCATGACCGAGACGGGACTGTGGGCCTGTGTTCCGTTTGTATTGAAAATATGCAGCCAGCTTGCATATGCGCTGTAATTATTGACGGGCACATAGATAAGACCATTACTATAGGCGATGCTATAATTATAGCTGGCTCCGGATGGTAGCGAGTCTGTCAGAGGGGTTACGGTCGCGCTGGTTCCGGATAAGGCGACCAAATAGATGAAGCTTGTGCCTACGGCTACGAGATTACCGTTGGATAGCTGGATGAGACGACCGGGATAAAAATAAGGAGTCGTCGACGCGGCTACTACCGTTGAAATTGTTCCAGTTTTAGTGTTGATAAAATCAATTGAACCAGGTTGAGGGGCATAGGATGAAGAATAGCCACCGGTATTCGCGACAAATACACCAGGTGTACCGTTGTAGATTCCTGGCGTGAGGCCTGTCGTTCCCGCTGCGCTCGCGTTGAAGGATTTTTGCATTGTATTGGCCGCTGGGTTGATTTGAAGAACTGTACCAGTACCGCTATCATCGGCGGCGTAAACCATTCCATCAGGACCTACTATGATTTCTTGTATATATCCGGTGGTCCCGCTTATCGGGACAACAGAAGAACTAGATGCAAGATTGGAAGGATTAAAGGTGTAGACGCACCCCGACGGGTAAGAAACGACACTTACGTACGCCTGCGTCGAACTATAGAACGCGAAGTATTCGGCATCCAAATTGCCGGTTCCTGCAATCTGGTTGGCGATCGGCGCTGATTTGGAAGGATCGAAGTAATAAACGCCACCCCCATTTAAACCCATGGCGACATACCCGATCCCATTGTAGAATTTAATTTCTCCCGCTGCTTTTCCGCTTGTGGTCGTGAGCAATGGCAATGAAGAGCCCGCATACGTTGCCGGGTTGTACGTGTATACATGCCCGTTCTTACCGTCTGTCATATACAGATAGGTCGTGTACGCAGCCGGCGTCGTCGACCCCGTGCCCGCCGGGTTCGAGCAGCCGCCAGCGAGGGTTGCCGCGATGAGCGCAGCCGCGCAAGCGCCGAGACGAAGAGTTCTCCCGGTCACGGCTCGCTCCTTATCTGAAATAAAAGTTCTCATGATAGCCTCCTATCGCGCTGTGATGGATGAAAGCTCAAATTCGCATCTCGATTCCCAGCCGGAGCCTCGTGCCTGGCATGGGGTAATCGTTCACGATCTCGTATTGCTCGTCGAAGAGGTTGTCCACTGCCGCGTAGGCCGAAAGGAGCATCGTGAATTTCCATTTGACGACGGCGTCCAGCGTGAAGTAGTCGGGCAGGTAGCCTGCGTTCGCCGTCGTGAGGAAGCGCAGGCTCGCGTACTTGGCCGTGGCGGACCATGAGAGCGGCCCGGCTTCGTAGGCGATCGTGGCATTCAGGCTATGCACGGGAATCATCGGCAGCCGCTGGTCGTCCCCCAGGGAAAGGCCGCCCGAAAGATCGTAGCTGTAGAGATAGCTGTAGTTGAGGCTGGCCGTATAATGATCCGCGAAGGCGGTCTCGAGATCCTGCTCTATCCCCGGGTAGAGGGCGGCTCCGAAGTTGCTCGGCCGCCATATCCCGTCGGAGCCTTGCTGCCATATGATCGCGTTCTCGATGTAGCGGAGGTAAGCGACGGCGCTGTACGAAAAGCTCCCGCTATGCCGCTCGAATCCGAAGTCCGCGGCATAGCCCGTCTCGGGCTGGAGGCTGGGGTTGCCCTCGGCCCCGTTGGAGGCGGGCCAGTAGAGGTCCTCGAAGGTCGGCGCTCGATACGAGCGGGAGAGGTTGAGCTTGAGGACGTCGGCTTCGGAAAGGCGATAGGCGATCGCCATCGTCGCCCCTATCCCGCCTAGGGGATCGTTCGCGAAAAAGTCCGAGTAATAGTCGTAGCGGATCGCGGGGCGGAAGGAGAAGGCCCCCGCCTCCATGACGGGTTCGAAGTAGGCGCCGCCGGCGATGCGGGCGGGCGAGCCGATCGTATCGCTTCGGGCTTGGGTATAGGCGAAGGAGCCTCCGTAGACGAAAGAGAGAGAATCGGTGATCGAGGCTTTCTGCTGGATGTCCCCGCCTCCTACGTAGACCATGCTGCGTCCGTCATTGGCCGGCGAGTCGGCGTCTTCGTAATCGATGCCCGTATACTGCGCATACAAAGTCGCGTCCAGGCTGAGCGCGTCCGCGAGGAAGCGGTCGGTCGAGTACTTGATCGAGCCTTGGCCGGAAGAGTCTATCTCCGTGGCTGCGAGCGTAGGGCTGCTCTGAATCCCCGGATCCCCCTTTTGGCTGTAGCCGCCGGAAAGATCCGCGGCGATGCTGCCTTCGAGCCAGGGGAAGCTGAGGCCGAAGGAGCCGTCCCCGCCGAGGAGGGCCGCGTTCTGGAGAACGCGATTGTCCCCGTTCGAGTCGATGAAGGTATAGGCGTTGTCCGCCCTCGTGAGACTGCCTGAGCCGCGGAACTGCAGGCCTCCCGCCGCCGGCGCCCAGGAGAACATCGCTTTCTGCTGGTCGACGAGGCTCGCGGCGTCGGCGCCCTCCTCGGCCTTGGAAAAGCCGTAGCCCTCGACGTGGGGGGTCGGGATGTAGGAGCCGTTCTCGAAGGTAAGGACGAGGGGCGCCGCCTTCTTCTTCGTGATGATATTCACGACGCCGCCTACCGCGTCGCCGCCGTAGAGGGCACTGCCGCCCTCCCGCAGGACTTCGATCCGATCGATATTGTCCGCCGGTATGTCGGCGAGGTCGGCCAAGCCGGACATGGCGTTGTTGACGCGCAGGCCGTCGACGAGGACGAGGACTTCGTTGGTCGTGGAGCCCCGGATGGAAACGGCCTTTTGCGCTCCCTCCGGACCGTCGTCGGATATGGCGAGGCCGGGTACGGTCTTTATCGCGTCGGCCGCCGTCTTCGCGCCGCGCGCCTCGATATCGGCCGCGCTCACTACGCTGACCGCCGGAGGGACGGCGCTCGGGCTTTCCGGTATGCGGGTCGCGGTTATCGAGACGTCATCGAGGGGGAGGTCGGCCGCGTCGTCGGCCCGTAGGCAATGGTCGGGGAACGCGAAGACGAGCGCGAACGCGTACGCCAGCACGGCCCATCGTATCGGATACATTATGCCCTATCCTTTGCCTCGAAGGTTTGGGCTTCCGATCGGTATCCTGACTTCCGGATCGTCTTACTCGCGACGCCTTCTCGCGGTTTGCCGCAATGGCTTCGCTCTCCGCTCTCGCGGAGGGCTCGTCGCTTTCATCCCCGGTTACAGTGGCGGGACCGTCACGGTTTTTAACCGTATTCCTCGCTCGGAAACCTGGCAAGATCCGTCATAGCGC
>Ga0181520_10008406_pt1 | contig 14692 bp, 13 predicted proteins | sample PEATcosm2014_Bin_29_FD_132451 | JGI IMG/M metagenome (GOLD analysis project Ga0181520, IMG submission 132451) | Peatland microbial communities from MTU Mesocosm Facility, Houghton, MI, USA - PEATcosm2014_Bin02_30_metaG | ecosystem: Environmental > Terrestrial > Soil > Wetlands > Peat | place... | reverse complement strand
TCGGCCATCCGTTCCTGCTCAATCGTCTGCATTTGCACGGAGTCATTCCTGACGGTGCCGGCCTGGGCTCCGCGATTTGCAAAAATGCTGACAAGCGATACCGCACCAGCAAGGATCAAGATTAGAAACGGTACGGGTAAACCTCGAGTATTCTTCATGACTCTCTCTTTGCCGAATTTTGCTACTCTTTGGTGATTTCTGAACCCTATAACCAAATCCCTTACACTACCTCTGACGTCGCAAACTGAATTTGGTTACCACGGCGCGATGATTACACTCTCAAACCATTAGATGCAGCCTTGGGCGGAAGAGTGACACGCGGCAGGATTAAAGCCCTAACCTGTTATAGAATCAACATGCAATCCCCGTAACTGTAAAACCTGTAGCGCGCTTCCACGGCATGACGGTACGCCTTCAGCACGAAATCTTTTCCTGCAAAGGCGGAGACCAACATGAAGAGCGTAGATTGTGGAAGGTGAAAATTGGTCAGCAGCCCGCAAACGACCCGGAAACGAAATCCGGGCCTGATGAAGAGCCGTGTTCCGCCGGGGCCAGGCACGACGCGTCCGTCCTGATCGACCGCTGCGCTTTCAAGCGTGCGGACGCTGGTTGTTCCAACGGCGATGATTCGTCGCCGCTGTTCGAGCGCCCGGTTGATTCTCGACGCCGTGTCCTCCGAAATTTCATAGCGCTCCGCTTCCATCTGGTGGTCTTCAATTTGTTTCGACCGCACGGGCTGAAAAGTTCCCAGTCCGACGTGCAGGGTGATCTCGCAGGTCTCCACCCCGCGTTCCGCGAGCGCGCTTAAAACCCGAGGGGTAAAATGCAGTCCCGCGGTCGGCGCCGCCACGGCCCCCCGCACCTTGGCATACACCGTCTGATACGTGGCGCGGTCGGCCGACTCGTCGCCGCGACGGATGTAAGGTGGCAAGGGCACGTGGCCGAGCCGGTCAATGGCGTCTTCTACGGTTCCGGTGCGTGCACTCAGGCGAGCCCGACGCACTCCGTATTCGCCCCGGCCCAGAATCTCCGCTTCCAACTCGTCGTCGCCAAAGACCAGCACCTCACCCGTGCGAACCTTGCGCCCCGGATGAACCAACCCTTGCCACACGTCTTCGCTCTCTTGCCATGTCAGTAGCAGTTCGGTTTCGCCGGTCAGGAATCCGTCCTGGGCGGGATTGTTTTTTCCGATCGCTAGCGCGGTAAGTCCCCGCCGGCGGCCCAGGAGGCGGGCGGGGAAGACCTTGGTGTTATTGAATACCAAAAGATCGCCTGGCCGGAGAATTCGGGAGATCTCGCGAAAGGTCCTGTCATCCCACTTTGAGGTCGCCCGGTCGAGCAACATCATCCGCGAAGCATCCCGCTCAGCCAGCGGCCTTTGGGCAATCAGTTCGGCGGGAAGCTTGTAATCGAACTCTTCGAGAAGCATGCGAAGGCAATTATGAATTATGAAGGGTGAATTATGAATTGGTTTCTGGATGACTGGCGATTATCGGGCCGGAGTGGGATTGAAAGCTCGGCCGCTCCTTGTTCTCATTGCTTGACTGTTTTTGTGGCCCTAAACCTACGGTCCCAGACTCAGATTCTTGTCACGCGGCGCTCGTCACTTGCCATTGTGCCTATGTGATAGAGTTGAGAAATGAACGTGCCCACGGTCACCGTCTCTTCGCGAGGAGTCGATCGGCTTGCTTCCGGGCATCCATGGATTTACCGCTCCGATGTCGTCACCTCGGAGGGAGCCGAACCCGGCGTTGTGCGCGTCATCGACACGAAGAATCGCGTTTTGGGGCAAGCCCTTTACAGCGGCAATTCGCAAATCACCCTGCGTTTATTGACTCGCTCCGCACGGCCCATCGACGCTTCCTTCTTCACCGAGCGAATTCGCGCCGCGGCGGCCTTCCGTGAGCAGGTGGCAGCCGGCGCGCAGGCATACCGGTTAGTTGCCGCCGAGGGCGATCTGCTTCCCTCGCTCGTCATCGACCGCTATGGCGATTGTTTTGTGATTCAAACCCTGAGCCAGGGCATGGAACGAATGAAGCCCATGGTGGTGGAGATTTTGCAAAAAGAGTTTTCCCCTCGAGCCATCATCGAGCGCAATGATGCCGCCGTGCGCAGCCTTGAGGGTCTGCCGGAACAAAGCGGCGTGCTGGCGGGCGAAGAAGTCAGCGAAGTCGTGGTGGAAGAAAACGGCGTGAAGATGTGCATTCACTTGCTGCGCGGGCAGAAGACCGGTAGTTTTCTCGACCAACGTGAAAACCGCGCCGCGGCGGCGAATTATGCGCGCGGGCGAGCACTGGATTGCTTCACCTACACGGGTGGATTTGCCCTGGCCATTGCCCCCCATTGCGATTCGGTATTAGGCGTTGATTCCTCAGCCGACGCGCTGCGACAGGCGGAGCGCAGTCAGGTCCTGAACGCATTCTCGAACGTTGAATGGAAGGAAGCCAACTGCTTCGACTTTCTTAAGGCCGCGGACCAGGAAAGGCAGCGCTTCGACACAGTGGTGATCGATCCTCCGGCATTCGCACGGCAGAAATCCAGCCGGGAATCGGCTCTGCGCGGCTACAAAGAATTGAACCTCCGCGCGATGAAGATCCTGAATCCCGGCGGCTTTCTTGTTACCTGTTCGTGTTCCTTCCATGTCAGCGAAGCTGACCTGTTCGAAGCGATCGCGGAAGCCGCGCTGGATGCCCACCGCACCGTCGTCGTCGTTGAGCGCCGAACGCAATCGCGCGACCATCCCATTTTGCTCACCGTTCCCGAAACACATTATTTGAAGTGCCTGATCCTGCGGGTACTATAATGGACGCGTGGTGCGGGCCTGAATTGCAGGTACGCAGCGCTCCCCCGTTCATCCGGGACAAATGGGGAGCCATAAAGCGGCTCCGAGGTCCACATAGTCTAAAGTTTGGTCGAGATGCGTGCCCAATGGCAGCTATAGGATTCGGAACTTCTCGATTAGTTGCAATGGTTGGCTTGGGCGGAGCTTTGTGGCTCCTGCCTTTGGTACGGGCGCGTGGCCAGACGAACGCCCCCGCTCTCGAGCTGCTCATCAGCATGAGTCAGCCCTACGTAGCTGAGCCCGATGCCGCCCGGATCCTGCTTCACATTCACAATCCCACGCCGCAAACCCTTTGGCTGTATCGGCGGGCGAAAGGGAAAAAACCGCCGGAGGAGCTTGTGGCCGAGGAAAATCGGCCCGTTGAAACCGTGGGGGGATCGACGGTGGAAGTCAAACTACAGCCCGCCGACGCCAAGGCGGCGGAGGCGGTCAGTTCGCCTGCTGTGGGTTCGGTGCTTGAATATGTCAATATGCCCAAGCCCCGGCTGATAAAGTTGGCCGCTGGCGGCGATTACGAGGAAACCTCGATCGTGCACATGCAGCCTGCAATGGCAGAGGGGCAGAAAGCGATTTGGGGGGCTTACCAGTTGTCCGTGGTCTACGGCGCGAGTTATTCCAATGCCGAACAATTCCAGCGCAACCTCGGCGCAACCCTTTGGCAGGGTGAGGTGGCGAGCAATACCATTAGCGTGGACCTGCGCCCGCCACTTCCCGACTCTGTTGGCGTCGTGAGCGGAACGTCGATGGGCCCGGACCTCCAGCCCCGTGGCGGCGTTCGGGTCTCGCTGAGCGACGAACAAGGACAATTGATCGACCAGCAAGTTACCCAAGGTGGTGGTCGATTCTCCTTTGCGCACTTGCCCCTGGTCCTTTACTGGGTCACAGGACGCCGCGAGGCTGCCACGGAAGACACGGTGACCTTCCGCCACGAGGAGTTGACCAGCGCCGCCCCCACTGTCGATGCCCAACTGGTGCTTTATCCGCCCGAAATCTACGACGCAAAGAAGTTGGTACACAAGCCAACACTGGTCAGGGTCTTCGATCCGGGAGGACAACCAGTCGGCGGAATTGAAATTGAAGCCATATTCTCGAACGGGGATGTCGTCGACGACGTCAAAGGCACTTCGGGTGACGACGGTCTTGCAGTTATGGAGCTTCTCCCTGGCCGCAGCTCGGTTTCTTTGAAGCGGCGCGGGTGCGCCGAGCAGGCAGATCGTACCGATGTCGCCCCAGGCGGCGGCGTCGACAGTTTCAAGTTTGTCTTTAACTGCGTGAGAAAATGAATCTGTGTAGCGGAGACCTCAATTCACGCAGCCCGAACTCTTGATCCTCACCGTTTGCGCAGCGTCACCGCAAGTCCACCCCCCTGCATATAGAAAATAGTTTCCAGGTCGGGGTCGGTTGTGACAGCTTTAACGTAGTCGGGAACCATCTCCACGTTATGCGCGAGAATCAAACCTCCTGGCCGCACCAGGGGAAGAAGCTTGTTGAGGTAATCCACATAGCCGGGTTTATCCGCATCGATAAAAGCCACGTCGATCGGAATTTTCAGCTTCTCAATTTGTTGGTGTGCGTCGCCTTCCACAATCGTGACGAGGTTTTCCACTCCTGCGTCGTGGAAGTGCCCTCGGGCCGTCGCGGCCCTCTCGTGATCGATCTCAAACGTCGTTAAGTGGCCCCCGGTCCTCCGGAGGGCCAAGCAGAACCAAAGGCCCGAATACCCTGTTGAAGTGCCGATCTCAACAATGTTCCGGGCATCGGCCGCCTCTGCAAGTAATCGCAGCGCAGCACCGTCTTGCGGTGGAACGCTTAGGTAGGTTTCGTGGAACTTCGTCATATGATCGATGACTGCAAGAATCTCCCCTTCGGCTTCTGTCTGAGCAACGGGTGGATTAGAGGGAAGGGAATCACGCATTGAACGCTCCTGGGAGAAGGCCACTCCTGAGATCGAGAGTAATAAGCCAATGATAGGGTTGATGCACGCTTTCATTTTCACGGTGGCAGGCTCCTTGTTTGCGAAGAGTACGTGAGGGGAAGTCGGACGGTGGATATTCCTCCTACATCGGCTTGCCCGCGATCAGAGTCAAAAATTGGCGCAGGACCTGTTGAACCTCGTCGAGCTTACCCGCGAAGAAGTGATCCGCGCCGTGGACCCAGTGAATCTGTTTGGGCTCGGCCAGGGAACCATATAGCTTCGAAACTTCGGCGACCGAGCCGTATTGGTCCCGAGTTCCCTGGAGAATCAACTTAGGTTTGGTGACTTCCCGCAGAAAATCGAAACTCGAAAGGCTCGTGGGAACTCCCAGCCCCACCAATGCGGAGACGCGCCGGTCGGCCGATCCGACCTCAAGGCCGACCCATGCCCCAAAGGAGAATCCCATTAAACATACGGGCAGCCCTGGGAAATGCATCTCCAGATAGTCGAGCGCGGCGCGAACATCCCCGCGTTCGCCGTCGCCCCCGGTGAAGGTTCCCACACTGTGGCCCGCCCCGCGGAAATTGAACCGCAAGGTAGGGAAACCCAGAAGGAGTGCAGCCTTCGCGGCACGAAAAACCACTTTGTTGTGCATCGTTCCGCCGTATAGAGGGTGCGGATGGCAAACCAGCGCCATATAGCGAGGTGTGACCTCCGGGGTCCATTCCATCAGCGCTTCCAAGGGTCCCTCAGGGCCGGGAATAAAGATGCGGTCAATTTTCGTAATGCACCTCAAGAATTCTCATCGGTCAGTTCTTCAGTAATGATCCAGTTGGGTGTCAGCCTTCAGTCACGGCTCGAGCTGGAAGCGACAAGCCGAGGGCTTAATTCTTCGCCAGCTACTTCACCTGACGACTGATTGCTGATAGCCACACATAGTGTAGAATGAAGGCGGCCCCTGAGTCATCATTGGGGTGCGTCCACTTTGTATTCGGGATTCAGCGCGTGAGGCGACAAGTCGCCGGGGTCCGTAGCGTCTTGGCGAGGAATTACCATTAGAATTACTCTCTTTTCACTAGTTCTGCTGGCGGCCGTTGGCTCAGCTTACTACTTCTTAGTGTACAGGCCGTCCCGAATTGTGCCTCTCGATGCGGGCTACGTATTGCCATCAACCGTCCAGGTGGTTGATACGCCAGCCGAAGTGCGAATTGTTGTGGGCTCTTTAAACAGCGGCGAGCGCGTTGACATTCTCAAGCGCACGCTTCACTGGGCGCAGATCCGAAGCTCCGACAATGTAACGGGCTGGGTGGAGAACAGCGTCCTGCTCGATTCGCAGACCTACCAAGGCGGCCAAAAGCTGCTTCATGATTTGCTCAAAACTCCCGCGCAGGCAGAGGGCCATACGAGCGGCATCGTGAATCTACACCTTGAACCATCACGGGACGGCGCCCAACTTGCTCAATTGCCGGAAAACTTGAAGGTACAAGTGTATGGGCGGCGCTGGGTGGACCGTCCCTCCCCCGACGGCCAGCCATCGGCTCCGAAAGTGAGAGACGCATGGTATCTGATCCGCGCCGGCGATCGCGCCGGCTGGCTGATGGGACGATTCGTGGCCCTGGATATACCCGAGAAACTTGCACCGTACGCACAGGGCTCAAACCTCGTTGCCTGGGTTGTCCTCAAAACCGTCGATGACGGGGGCCAGCCGATGCCCGAGTATCTCACCGCTGACCGCCTGGGCACGCAGGACGCGGACTATTCTCACATCCGAGTTTTTACCTGGTGGGTCAAGGACCACAGATATGTAACCGCCTACGTCGAAAGCGGCTTAAACGGCTATTTTCCGATTCGCGTGGCGGAGGTCAATGGGGTTCCCTACTTCCGCCTCCGGTTGATAGATGATCAAGGCCAGAAATACCAAAAGGTCTATGGACTGTTCGATACCATTACTCACGCGGTCGGAACAGTACCGGGTTGGGAGAGCGATGCCATGCCCACGTCACCGGAACCCCACCATCACCGACGGTCCGGGCGTCAAAGAGGTTGAACTTGCCATGGAGCATGGAGCAGGAAATTCTGGGAACCGGGGATTCTCCCGCTGGCTAGTTCGTAGGTGGTTCGCGCTTACCCGACGAAAAATCCGCTTGCTGGAAGCTGCGGACGTTGCCGCGGAAGGCCCCATCCTGCTAGTTGTAAGTCACCCGGCCGGCTTTTTGCACTCCTTGGCCCTAGTCACCGCTGTCGATCGCCCCGTCCATTGTTTGCTCCCGAAAAACCTTGTCCCTGGCTTTCTTGCCCGACTCATAGCACGCCAGCTTGGCGTCGTTTTATTTGAGAGAGTAAACCCAACTTCTGAATTAACACCGCGGGAGGCCGTTGACGTGCTGGCGAGCGACGGAGCCGTGGTGTTGTTTGCAGACCAACACTCGGCAGGGACATCCGCAGCGTCCGCGCTGGCCTCCACCGCCGAGACAATCGTTTCGCGCGCCGAGCTTCAGCACCCTGGGACCAACGTTACCGTGTATCCGGTACACCTTTTCCTGCCGCAACCACCGGCGCCATCGCGCGAGATTCTGATTTACGTGGATTCCCCGCTGGTTCGTTCAGAGCACCTTGCCACGGCGCTTTCTCAGGATGCCGGTTCGGATGCCTTCGTCGCGGCACTCGAATCGCGGTTTCGAGATAATGCCTTCCAGCTTCGGCCAACGGACCTTGATTACTTTATAGGGGATCTTGAGGAAGTCTTGCGAACCGGTTTGCGGGAGGATTGGGCCTCGCGCCCGGATTGGAAGCAGGACACCGAGGGGTTCGTGCTGAGCCGTTTGGTGACGGAGTGGGTGAAGCAGACGAATTACTTGAATCCCGAGAGGTTGATCTCCTTGCGCAAATCTCTGGACGACTACCGAGTCCTCCAGCGCCAGTTCGCGTTGCGGGAATTTGAAGTCGACCGAGGAAATTCTCCCCTACGTCCGGGATGGCGCCGGGCCATGCTTTGGCTTGAGACCCTCCTGGGCTTCCCGGTAGCTCTTTACGGCTTTCTGAATCACTTGTTGATTGTGCTGACCCTACTTCTGGCAGGGTCGTTTAAGAAGGAAAATGATCGCGCTCGTCATACCGAGTGGGCACTTCGCGGTGCTCTGGCGCTGGGTTTTTATGCTGTTCAAACTCTACTCGTCGCACATTGGCGCGGCAGGGCTGTGGCGGGATACTACGCCCCGACTCTACCCGTGTCAGGTCTCTACCTGTGGAGATACCTCGCCCTGGTCCGGACGCGGGCGCGTCCGCTGGTGGTTTCCCTCACCATTCCTGGATTGACGAGGAAGGTAAAACGCTCGCGTCATGAGCTTCTGGAAGAACTTGACCGGGCGCTCGCGTCGTACGAAGAAATAACCAGCGTACCGCGATGAATTCGGCGAGGTCAGCGTGACTCTTTTTCTCACTGAATCCGACGTTCGTGAGCTTCTGCCGATGGAGCGAGCGCTGGAGTGTGTGGAAGCGAGTTTTGTGGCGCAGGGCCAAGATCAGGCTGTAAATCGACCGCGCGAACGGATTCTTCTGCCGCATGTATCGCTGCACTACATGGCAGGTGCGCTGCCGGAATCGGCCCACCTTGGGCTGAAAATCTATACCGTCACGCGCAAAGACTTTCGCTTTCTCGTGCTCCTTTTTGACGCCGAAACCGGTACGCTTCTCTCCCTGATGCAGGCTGACCATCTGGGTCGGATTCGCACCGGCGCCGCCAGCGGCATCGCTACCAAGTACCTGGCGCGCCTTGATGCATCTCGCGTGGGAATGATTGGCACGGGCCGGCAGGCGCGCACACAGCTCCAGGCAATTGCCAGCGTGAGAAGGCTTGTAGGGGTCAAAGCCTTCGGCCGCGACCAGAATCGCCTCCAGGCTTTCTGCCATGAAATGTCGGAGGGGCTTGGCATACCCGTGGAACCAGCATCCACCGCCGACGAAGCAACGCGATTCGGCGAAATCGTGTGCACCGCAACCACCGCTCAACAACCGGTGGTGAGTGGAGCATGCTTGCAACCCGGAACCCACATTAATGCCATCGGCGCGAATACCGCCAATCGCCGGGAATTGGACGACGAGGCCATACGCCGTGCCACGCTCATCGCCGTGGATTCTCTGGAACAGAGCCGCAAAGAATCGGGTGACCTCATTCAGGGACTGGCAAATCTGGGGAGGGGATGGGACAGTATCATTGAGTTGCACTCTGTTGTGACTGCCAAGCACTCCGGCCGATCGTCTCCCGATCAGATCACTCTCTTCAAGTCACACGGGATTGCACTTTGGGACATCGCTGTCGCGGGTTTCATCTACCAGCGGGCAAGGCAACTTGGAATGGGAAAAGAACTGGATCTTGATTAGGCTGGGGCATTCACAAAGTTCAGACTCTGATCGAAAATTACCCGGAGCGGCGAGGCTGGCTGCGGGTTTTTCACTTACGATATCCACTGGTCACTGCTTCTCTGAACCTTCACCTTCGATCTCGATCTTCTTGGCCGTAATTTCTCCGCTTTCAGCCAAATCCCCCGCAACCGAAATCTTTACTCCCGTTCGAAGGTCCTGGCCCGTGCCGGGGTTCCCGTCCTTTTTCTTGATTTCCGTCTTGTCGTTGTAAAGGACGTGGAAGATCATGTTCTCTCCGCTGCTGACCGTCAGCTTACCAGCGGATTTTTCGGTGATCTTACCCTCCAGCGTAAAATTTGTATCATCTTGAGCTAAGACGGCCGCCGATGCGTGCGGGGAAGACGGGAGTTTTGTTCCGACAAATGAAAAAGCTAAGAGCAGAAGACTTGCAAGTGCGGCGATACGGGGTATAGCCATGGGCGATATCCTCCGCTAATGGATACAGGCATTCTACCCCTACTTATTCCGCAAGTCATGATTCGGCCTGAAAATTTTATTCGCTTGAACACCTCGCCCGTCCGACGTGGTGTGATCCAATGGTCGGAAAGGTAGGACCTATCTCGCCGGTGTGTTCGCGTCGGGGAAATTAATCCCGAGGATTTCGGCAGTCTCTCCCGAGTGCTCGACTCCAACCTCACCGGCGCGTGGTGAACCCTCCCGGCCAACCCAAACGACCTTGAAGATCCCCGATTTCTCGCCCAGCAATGGCTGCACCTTGATCTGCATTCCCACTTTGAGTGGAAGGCGCGTCTTCATCTTCGCGCCGAACTTACTGAGGGTGACGATCCGGGCATTCTCCTCAAAGGCCCTGTCGTTGGAAAGCACGCCCGATATCCTCACCGGGCACCCAATATTCACCCGCCCGCTACGGCGGAACGAAAGAGCGTTGCTTGTCTTGCCCATATTGAACCCCGTGAAGTGACATACCGGGTGGGCCATGAAAAGCTCCAACCGGGCTGAGCCTGACTAGGAATCGGACCTCCCTCTCATCTCTTCCAAAGTTTAGCACGGAGGTTTGCGGGCAAGATGGGGGCCAGTACTGGTACAGCCAGTACTAAGCGGCTAGTACTTTAGTCCTAGGGTATCGAGATCAGCGGGAAATCCGCGTGTTTTTCTAGCGAGAGTTCGGTATAGACTTGAAGTATTCGGGACGCGCCTCAATGTCCTGAACGCCTGAGAAAGGGCTACCAATCGATGCGAGCGGTCGTGCAGCGGGTCAGGCGTGCGGAAGTTCGAGTAGGGGAAGAGGTCGTGGGCCGGATCGGATTTGGCGTCGTCGTGTTATTGGGCGTGGGGAAGAACGACACGGAAGCGAGCGCCGAGGCTTTGGCGGAGAAGATCACGACCCTGCGGGTATTTGAGGACGACCAGGGGAAGATGAATAAATCGCTCATGGATACAGGTGGGCAAGCGCTCTGTGTGTCACAATTCACCCTCTACGGGGATTGCCGAAAGGGCCGCCGCCCGAGCTATGATCAGGCCGGGGCCCCCGACCAAGCTGTCGTTCTCTATGAAAGTTTTGTCAGTTCCCTGCGTAAACGAGGGATCCCCACGGAAACGGGACGTTTCCGCGCCATGATGGAGGTGGAACTAATCAATGACGGGCCGGTCACCTTGCTAATTGATTCGGACCGGTTGTTCTAAAATCTGTAGAAACCTTAGGCCTGTCTGAATCGTCTAGACCAGTGTAGGATAGGGGATGAAGCCAACCGTAGTTGGTCAGGAGGTGGCCCATGAGACCCCACATCCATTCTTCGCTCGGAATAGTCGCCGCAGGGTTAATCGCACTTTTCACAGTCAATCCTCTTTGGGGTCAAACCAGCTCTGATACTCGCATCGTCCGCTTGAGTTTTGTCGAAGGCAATGTGACCGTCGAGCGCCCTGATGTGCAAACTTGGGCGGAAGCGCCGGTTAATACTCCCCTCCAGGAAGGCTTTAAACTTTCGACGGGCGAAAACAGCTTCGCTGAGATGCAATTTGAAAACGGCGGCACGGTCCGTCTGGGGCAACTTGGACTGCTTAAGTTCACGGTGTTAGCACTCGCTCCCAGTGGCGGTCTCATCAATCATGTGGATCTTCGCCAAGGTTATGCGACGTTTCACGCTTTGCCTTCCCGCCTTGGGGAAACCTTGAAAGTGGGTACGCCGTTCGGGATGCTCACCGCACATGGGGGGACCCAGTTTCGTGTCGATCTGGACCAGGGCATGGAGAGAGTGGAAGTCATTGATGGCGAGGTAGAAGTTCAAAGCACCCTGGGGAACTCGACTCTCGAGAAGGATTCCGTACTGATCATGCAGCCCGGCGCACCCGACCCCACGGCTGTTTCTCAAGGCATCACCAAGGATGATTGGGACCTCTGGGTCGAAGACCGCGAAAATCAAGTGGAAACGGGGTCATATGGCCCGCCCCCGGACGAATCTTCACCCGATGTTTCCGCGCCTGCCTACGGGATGGCTGATCTTTCTCAATACGGCAGTTGGTCTGATGTGCCTGGGGAGGGCTACGGTTGGGCTCCCACCTGGATGGGCGCCGGCTGGGCTCCCTACGCCAACGGCCAGTGGTGCTGGTATCCGGGCTGGGGCTACACCTGGATTAGCGCCGAACCTTGGGGGTGGATGCCCTATCATTATGGCGGGTGGACTAACGTCCCGGGAAGAGGTTGGGTATGGTTCCCGGGGCCTCGACGGAAGTGGTCTCCGGGGCAGGTGACGTGGTTCCACGGACCGGATTGGGTCGGTTGGATTCCCCGACCTCCGAGGAAGGACGCCACCACCGCCTGCGACGATCATTGCGGAGGCGGAGTGGTAAGCAGTTCAACCTTTCGCCAAGGGGGGCGGCTGACCGCAAACCTGATGCTGGGGATTAACCCCACCACTGGAGAGGTGGTCAAGGATCCCGGGATTACTCCCTCACTGACAGCGAGATTGCCCGGCCCTGCTGTCTCTCTTCCCGCAGCGCGCAGCCAGACCTCCCAGGGAAAAGCGGCACACGCTCCGGCCGCAGCGAGTGCCCAAGCCACAGCAACGTCCTCGCCTGGATCGCGAACCCCCCACACGCTAGGTCGCAATTCAGCGATCGTCTACGATCCGCAAAAGGACAGTTATGTGAACGGTTATCGTGTGTCGCCGCCACAGCAATCGCCGACTACTCGGAATGGGTCGAGCGCTCCACCCCCATCGACTTGGAATCCTGGCGTGGTGCAGCCAGTGCCCGTAACGGGCCGCGCGCCGAGTGGGCAAGCGGCAGAGTTCCAAGGAAGCACTCAGCCAAACCCGGGGGGCAATTCCTTCGTCAGGCAAGCGCCTGCTGAGCCCCGCAGCAATCCTTCCGGCGGTCAAGCCGGCAGCGGCCATGTTGCTGAAAGCCATGTGAGCAGTGGCGCGTCGTCGGGAGGTCATCCCAGTTCTCCCCCAGCCGGAGGAGGCGGGCACGCGGGAGGCGGCGGAGCTTCCGGCGGGCACCACTGATCTTCTCAAGAAAACCCGAGCTCAGGAAATCACCATTCCCGCATAACCTACCACCGCGCTCAGGTCGCCACTTGTGTCCGCCGACGTTGCGTAGCGAACCAGCTCGGCGTGGCTTGCACCCAGGTCTTTTGCCGCGGTGAGCATGGCCACGGCAGGACCGTAGCCACACATGGAAATCTCCTCTCTGCGAATAACCTCATACAAGCCTGCGGCGTCCAGGGCCAGTATCTGATCGATGGCTTTGCGGTCCTTGACCCGGGTAATGTCATCGGGCTCGTAGTGGTTCATGTCGCTGGAAGCAACGATCAGCACCCGGCCGGGTGAGTTCCGCAGGGCTTGGGCTATCCCATGCCCGAGTGCCTCTAATGCCGCATAGCGGCTTACGCCGATGGCAATGGGAACAAAGGTGAAGGCGCCCACCTGGCGCTGCAAGAAGGGAAGCTCGACTTCAATGGCGTGCTCGTCTTGGTGCGCCTTCGCGTCCTCCATCAGAAGATGGCAGGAATGCTGCAAGCTCGCCGCCAAGTCGGCGTCAATGCTGATGCTGCCCAGCGGCGTTAGCCACTCGCCTTTCGACATCATCGCCAAGGGCGCGCCGCGTCCGGTGTGATTGGGGCAAAGGATAACGTAGGTCGCGCGCGCCGGCAACCGCTCGAACACCGCCCCGGCCACGTGGCCGGAATACATGTAACCGGCGTGGGGAACAATGCACCCCAGAGCCGCTGGCATTTTCTCGGACCGAGACGGATCCCCCGCGAGGTACCGATCAAGCTCCCGCGTGAGAGCTTCGGGCTTGGCAGGATAAAAGCGCCCCGCTACGGCCGGGCGTCGGACCGTGGGCGTTTGCATGGGGGAATCCTATGCCTCGCCCTGTGCCGGTGTCAAGCGGGTGCAGACGGCGGTAGTGGTGTCATTGGAAGTGCCACGGGCGTCCCGCCCGTGAACGGTCACGGCCAAGATGGCCGTGCCACACCAAATGACACCACTACCCAGACGGCAATCAGGGTCCCGTCAAAGTCCGCAAAGTTCCGCGAAGAGGGACAAGAGCACTAGCCGTCGGTGAAACCGACGGACAAGGAGGGGGAAGAGAGTCGACCCTGCCAGTCGAATATCCTTTGGCTGGCTTTCCTCGCACCCGTGGCGAATGACCTTCGTCCTCCGGGCCGCCACCCTACCTCGACCTTGACGTGGCTCCGACGGCCACTCTCCCGTCGCCAACGTCCGCTTGCGGGGTCAACCCTACGGGATGGGAGCAGACGCCGTTATCTCATTCGGACCTCGGCGCACTTGCCCCTCCTCCAAGTGGCTTATGTTTCATACACTTATTGGGATATTCGAAATATACGCGAAATGCTGAAGCTGTAAGGCTATTATTTTCTGCAATTTAACGGGATAGCAGGGACAAAGCGGAAAAACGGTGACTTGTTGAGATCGAAAATCGATGTAACTAGGTTTGCTTTCTATAATTAATCGGCAATTCGTCGGCCGTTTTATATAACTCGTTTGTTTTCATACACTCATTGGGATGATCCGTTTTGTCCGATATTTTTGCTTTTGTTTTCATCAACTTATTGGGAGCAACCTTCATTTTTTGATGTTTTTCCATTTTGGTGAGCTGGCTTGATTGGCATCGATAAAATGTCGCTTTGTACCGCTTTCGAAGGGTTCAACTCGTCTCTTCCTCTCGCGACTTCTCGCCCGATGGAGCGACTTTCCACACCCCGCCGCGGGTGCGCAGTTCGACTCCACCAACCATTAAACCAGCAATTTGGCCTCCAAACCTAGCGTCGAGGCCGACAGACTGCCCGATAGTCAACGGAAAAAGGAAGAGGTTTCTTCTCCGGCACCCTGGCTGCTTTTGCCTCCATTTCGCTTGCCCTGAGGAAACTTCGCGGACTGTGACGTGGCCCTGAGACGGCAATGGGCAGATGGTCCCATGGGCAGTGGTTAACATGCTTAACCGCCTATCTGCCCGCTGCCTAGTTGCCTTTGTTTGCCGGCGCGGGATCCGGCATGTACATATGGAATTCTCCTGGTGGGTGTGCT
>Ga0181520_10008404_pt1 | contig 14693 bp, 15 predicted proteins | sample PEATcosm2014_Bin_29_FD_132451 | JGI IMG/M metagenome (GOLD analysis project Ga0181520, IMG submission 132451) | Peatland microbial communities from MTU Mesocosm Facility, Houghton, MI, USA - PEATcosm2014_Bin02_30_metaG | ecosystem: Environmental > Terrestrial > Soil > Wetlands > Peat | place... | reverse complement strand
ACTTGCCATCAATGGCCGAGATCACGTCGCCGGGGCGAATGCCCGCGCGGAAAGACGGGGTGTTCTCATACGGCGTGATGAAGAAGACTTTGGCGCCCTGCTGCTGGATGACCATGCACACACCGTAATAGTGGCCGCGCTGATCCTCGCGCATCTTGGCGTAAGACTTAGGATCGTAGAAATTAGAGTGGGGATCAAGAACACGAAGCATGCCGGGGATGGCGCCGTCGTAGATGGCGGTGTCGGCCTTGTCGCCGTTGATGGGCTCGGCGTAGTTCTGTTCCACCAAGGCGTACACATCGGTGAAAGTCTTCAAACTGTCGCGAATCTGGCTTTCGTCCTGCGACGACTGTGCGCCAACCTTGCGCTGCATCACGCTGCCCACAACGGCACAAACGACGAAGAAGAGAACAAGGGTAAAAAGAGCCCTGCGGGCGCGTGGGGTCATAGGCGGGAGGTACCTCCGAATGGCTGGTGCGACAGGCGTCTCAACAGGGCCGCGCAAGGCAGTCTTGCCCTAAAGTATACCACTCACTTATTTGACGGAATTGGGGTCATTCGGGATAGCGGAAACCGAAGATTGCCGGTTTAAGCTGGAGTTTTGCCGCATTCCTCGTTCGCTTTTCGCAGCCGCTGTGTTTCGCGAGCGAAGAGAGGATCGCGCTGTTGCTATCCGGCCATTTACAATGACGTCTATGGTTCAGGGGACAATCGATTGCCCGCCCGTCCAGATCCGGCCTATGACTCTGAGTATTTTTCGCATTCCCGCGGTTTTCGTGTTGCTTACGGCGCTGCCCGCAGCTTCCCTCCTCGCGCAAACCCACACCTCCGTTCCCGCCAGCCCCTACGGCGGCACCACGGTTGAGGAAATTATTGCCCGGGTAAACGACCAGATCATTACGACTGCGGACTTCCAGCGGGCGATGGAGGAGTCGGACCAGGAAGAGCGCCAGCATGGCGCCACGATGCAGCAGATTTCGGATTCGCACAAGGATCTGCTACGCAACCTGATCGACCAGCAGCTTTGGCTTTCCAAGGGGAAAGAGCTTGGAATTACCGGCGAGACCGAGTTGGTGAACAAGCTCAACGACATTCGCAAGCAATATAACCTCTCGACGTTGGAAGACCTGGAAAAAGCGGCCAAGGAACAAGGATTTTCGTACGAGGATTTCAAAGCCAACCTGAGAAACCAGATCATCACCCAGGAAGTGATGCGCGATCAGGTGGGACGCAAGATCAACGTGACTCCCGGCGAAGTGCAGCGCTATTTTGAAGAGCACAAGCAGGAGTATGCGCAGCAGGAAAACGTCAAGCTGGCCGAGATCCTGATATCCACCGGGACTCCGGGAGCGGCGGGGTTAGGCGACGATCCGCAAAAGGTGGCTGATGCACAGGCCAAGGCCAACGATATCGAAGCGAAGCTTCATGCGGGCGGGGACTTCGGCCAACTGGCACGCAGTTCGAGCGAGGGTACTACAGCCTCCGAGGGCGGCGATCTTGGCACGTACAAGCGCGGGCAACTGAACCCGGTATTCGAAGAGGCGACGTTTCCGCTGAAGACCGGCGACTTCACCCAGCCGATTCGGACCAAACAAGGATTCGTGATTCTGAAGGTGGTCGATCACACGCCGGGCGGGATTCCAACGTTCAAAGACGTAGAGCCGGATGTCGAGAATAACTACTACATGAGCCGGATGGAACCCGCGGTTCGCGACTACCTGACGCAGATGCGCGATGACGCATCGATCGAGATCAAGACAGGCTACATCGATAGCGGTGCGAGTCCGAACAAGCAGATTTTCCCGATTTCCTACTCGGCCTACACGCCGCCTTCACCCAAGAAGAAACGGAAGATTGAACGCACACGATTCCGCGAGACGACGCACACCTTCCGGCAGAAGACGAAGCCTGCGGAGTTGGCGTCGACAGATCAGACACCTCCACCGCCGGCGCCCGACGTAAGCAGAAAGAAAAAGGCGAGCAAGACCGAGCAGGCTTCAGAGAAGCCCGGCAAGAAGGAAAAAATTCGCTTCGGCAAAGCACCGACTAAAACATTGCCATCAACTCCTGCGAGCCAGACGGAAGATGCAGGAGCGGGACCGCAGACTGCGAGTGCCGCCAACGAACCGGCGAATCCGCTGGAGGCTGCAGAACCGCCAGCGCGGAAAACACGACTCAGCGAACGGGCCAAGCAGCCTAAACAGGCGAAAACGACTGCTCAACAGCGGAAAGACGCGATGGCGCCGCAGGGGCCGGACGCTGCTGAAGTGGCAGACCGCCAGACGCAATCCGCTCCCCTGGGCTTGAACGGGGACAAGTCTTCAAAGAAGAAAAAGAAAGACACGACAGCCGGCGAAAAGACCCGCTTAAGCGACAGGAAGAAACCGGCCGAAACGACGCCGCTGGAGCCGACGCCTGTTCCTGCGGTACCGGGAGCGCCAGCACCCGCACAGCAAGCGCCTTCTGCGCCTGCGCCGCAGCAATAGAACCTAAGTCAGCAGCAATCGTAGCCGGGTCGGGGACATTGGTCCGTGGCCCGGTTTTCTTTTGGGACAAGTTTCGCTCCTTAACCGGTTTTGCATATTGGGCGCAGCGAGGTCGAGTGCGCTAAGCTTTCGTGCAGGATGAAGGACATTTATATTGCTGATCTGGTGGGATTCGAAGAAGGAAAGATCTTCGATGGATATTTTCTGCTGCTCTCGCGGCAGACGCGCAGCACCAAAACAAACAAGCCGTATCTCAGCTTGATTTTCTGCGACAAAACCGGCCAACTCGAGGGGCGTGCCTGGGAGCCGGGTGATCCGCGGATTGCCAAGGACGTGGGACGTGGCGACATTGTGAAGGCGCGCGGTTGCGTTTCGCGTTTCGACGACCGGATCCAGATGAAGGTCGAACAGATACGCCGTGCGGTCGCGGGCGAGGTCGACAAGGCCGACCTGATGCCTGCGACCACCTACGACGTGGATGCCATGTGGCGCGAGTTGCTTGGATTTGTCGAGAGCTTTACTGATCCGAATCTGAAACTGCTGCTGACAACGATCCTGAGCAACCCCGAACTCGCGCAGGCCTACCGCGAGGCGCCGGCGGCACGGCAACTGCATCATGCCTGGCTGGGCGGACTGCTGGAACACGTGATCAGCCTGCTGCGACTCGCCGACCGCGTCGTTCCGAACTACCCGATTCTGCATCGGGACCTGGTGCTGACCGGCGTGATCCTGCATGACATTGGCAAAGTGCGCGAGCTGGCTTGGGATGTGGGCTTCGAGTACACGGTCGAGGGCACGCTGCTGGGGCACATCCAGATGGGAACGGAATTGGTGCATGAAACGATTGCCGGGCTGCCGGGATTTCCGCCACGGCTGAAGACGCTGGTCGAACACATGATTCTGTCGCACCACGGCAAGTTGGAGTTCGGTTCGCCGAAGCTGCCGATGATTCCCGAGGCGCTGGTGTTGAATTTTCTCGACGATCTCGACGCCAAGATGCAGGCCGTTGCGGGCGAGTTCGAGAAGTGTGCGCGCGAGGGCAGAGCGGCCGATGAGTTGACTGGAAAGGTTTGGGCGCTGGATCAGAGGCAGTTGTTGAATACGCGGGGCTATCTAGCGGGCGAAAAGCAGTAGCCGTCAACTCGATTCAGTTGATGTTGTCTTATTCTGCACTGTGGATTCTGCGCCGATAAGCCTCCGGGGTTTCGATGATGAACTCGGTTTCACTCACTAGCGCCTGCAGATCGTCGTCTCCTGTCACCAGCAAATCGGCTTTGCCGCAGTGGGCTAGATCGAGCAAGGGCTGATCCTGCGCGTCGCGACAGGATACGGGGCATCGTTCTTGGAGATTGACGCTGCTGCAATAAGGGAGATAGTCGCCTTGCAACTCAAGACGACGCTCCTCGGAGAGCTTGAATTTGGAGTATGCGAGAACGCGTGTCAACTCCAAAACGGTCGCACGACAGACTAGCGGAACGCATTCACCTTCTCGCCAATGTAAGCGTAGCCAAGCCAGACGGCCACCGCTAAACACAAGAGAGGAAACGACAGTATTTGTGTCGAAAACGACGCGCGGGATCCGCGGTACGGTCATTCGGTGCGGCGCGCCCACGCAATGGCGTCTTTCACGTCCTGCTCGGTGATTCCGAGCTGGGCGAGATGTTCTCTAACCTCATCGGCTTTGCTTCGGATCAACGGGCGCAAGGTGATGGATTCTCCGTCCGTGCTCACGTCGAAGTACTCCACTCCCTTGAAGCGGGTGACGACCGCTTTGGGAAGAGTGAGCTGATTTTTGACCGTCATTTTGGCCAGCATAGTCCCCCTCATTCCAGCACGATTACCCTCATGCAAGGAAACAAGGAAAGCTTACCATATTTAGGGCGGCTTATGCCAGGAACCAGTCCCACTGCGCCTCGGTCAGTGGCACGACAGAAAGCCTGCCGATGAGCACGAGTGGGGAATCGGCGAAGAGCTTCTCGGCCTTGATCGCAGCCAGCGTCTTGGGCGATTTGAGGCGCTTGCCAGCCTTGACGCGGACGATCGGAGTCTTGGGATTGCTCGAGTCTACGCTGACCACCGTGCCCGTGCCGACGGCCGTGCGCTCATCGCCCGTGTGATAGAAAATCCATTGGGTTCCCGCCTTCATTTCGCGCAGATTCTTCACGGCCGTGGGATTAGTGACGCCATCCCATACGGTTTCTTTGTCGCGCAGGAAGTCGTCGAAGGAGTAAGCGTCGGGCTCGGTCTTGAAGAGGAAGTAGGCCATAAAGACAGTGAAACAGAGAAACAGTGACAAAGTGAACCGAAATTTCCAAGACTGACCTGGGGATTGCCTTAGCACACATGAATCTTCTTCGCGGACTGGGGTTTTGGGGCTTTCCAAACAAGCTGCTGGTCGCTCATTTGCTGCTTCTCCGCTTCTCCATCTTGCTGCCCACTGATCCACTACAATCAAGAAGATATGATCCGTTTTTCGACTGCCGGGGAGTCGCACGGCGAGGCTTTGATTGCGGTGGTTTCCGGGCTGCCTGCCGGGTTGCCGGTCGATTTCGATTTTGTGAACCGCGAGCTGTGGCGCCGGCAGCAGGGCTACGGGCGTGGCGGCCGCATGAAAATTGAAACGGACAAGGTACACGTGCTGAGCGGGGTGCGCCACGGCAAGACCATCGGCTCGCCGGTTGCGCTCGAGATTGTTAATCGCGACTGGAAAAACTGGGAAGAAAGGCTGCCGGTCGAGGCGGGCGACGCGTCCAAGCATCAGGCGGTGGCTTCTCCTCGGCCCGGTCATGCAGATTTGGCAGGAGCGCTGAAGTACAACTTCCCGGATGCCCGGTATGTGCTGGAGCGGGCGTCGGCGCGCGAATCGACGGCGCGGGTGGCAGCCGGTGCATTTGCCAAGTTGATGCTGCGCGCTTTGGGAATCGAAATCGCGAGCCATGTGATTCGCGTGGGACGGGCGGAACTGGAACGGACTGTCACATGGGAAGAGATTGCCGCAGTTGCCGCGCGCGACGAAATCCTGCTGAGCTGCGTGGATGCCGCGACCGAAGCAAAGATGAAAGAGGAAGTGGAAGAGGCCGCGCGCACCGGAGACACCGTGGGTGGAGTTTTTGAAGTGGTAGTGCACAATGTACCCGCCGGCCTTGGGACCTATGCGACGTGGGATGAAAGGTTAGACGGGCTGCTGGCTTGGTCGGTGATGAGCCTGCAGGCGGTGAAGGCGGTGGAGATTGGGCGCGGTGTGGTGGCGGCTGAATCTTTTGGGTCCGCGGTGCATGATGCAATTCATTACTCTGCCGAAGATACGGGTAAGCCGACCCGCTTTACGCGAGAACGAAACAATGCAGGTGGGATCGAGGGCGGCGTTTCAAACGGGGAGGACATCGTGGTGCGCGGCTATCTGAAGCCGATTTCGACGCTGCGCAGGCCGCTGGCGTCGGTGCGATTCGACACGCGGGAGACGACAAGCGCAAGCTATGAGCGCAGCGATATCTGCGTGGTGCCTGCGGCTGGGGTAGCGGCCGAAGCCATGGTGGCGCAGACGATGGCGAGCCTGGCGCACGAGAAATTTGGCGGGGACTCATTGCTCGAGATGAAGCGAAATTTTGACGGGTACATCGAACAGATACGGAGCTATTAAAAAGAAAGATGATTCTCAAGATTGTGAAATATCCGGAACCGGTGTTGCAACAGCCCGGCGAGCCGGTATCTGAATTCAACAGCGAGTTGCGCAAATTGGTCGCTGACCTGTTCGAGACGATGTATGCATCGCAAGGCATCGGTTTGGCTGCCCAACAGGTGGGTGTTGCCAAGCGTGTTGCCGTAGTTGACCTGAGCCAGGCCAAAGACCCGGCGCAGAAGCTGGTGCTCATCAATCCCGAGGTGATTTTTCAGGAAGGGAAGCAGTACGAAGAAGAGGGCTGCCTCAGCTTCCCAGATATCCGCGAGAAAGTGTCGCGTGCCGCTAAGGTACGAATCCGCGCCCAGGATGAGAAGGGCAAGTGGTTCGAGATGGATGGAGAAGAGTTGCTGTCGCGCGCATTTCAGCATGAAATCGATCATCTCGATGGCATGCTGTTCATCTTTCGCATGAGCGCTCTGAAACGCGATCTGAATCTGCGCAAAATTCGCAAGATGCAGCGCGAAGGCAAATGGTAAATCCGTGAAACTGGTTTTTTGCGGCACGCCGCGCTTTGCTGTGCCCACGCTGGAGGCACTGCTGGCGGCGGGTCACGCCATTTCACTGGTGGTGACGCAGCCGGACCGGCCCGTGGGCCGGAAGCAGATCGTCGAGCAGACTCCGGTGAAGCAGATCGCGCTTGCTGCAGGGCTTCCCGTTACGCAGCCGGATAAAATTCGCAACAATGTGGAATTTCGCTCGCAATTGGAAGCGATCGCGCCGGACGCTATCGTCGTTGTGGCTTATGGGCGCATTATTCCTCCGTGGATGCTCACGTTGCCGCGTTTAGGCTGTATCAATTTGCATGGGTCGTTGCTGCCCAAGTATCGCGGTGCCGCGCCGATTCAGTGGGCGGTCGCGATGGGTGAGACCGTCACGGGCAACACCACGATTCTGCTCGAAGAGGGTCTGGATACCGGTCCGATCTTGTTGCAGCAGGAAGTCGAGATCGGGCCGGAACAAACTGCGGTCGATCTATTTGAGGTATTGGCGACACGCGGTGCGACGTTGGTGGTGGAGACTCTGGCGGGATTGGGTGATGGGAGTCTTCAACCGAAACCACAGGATCACACGCAGGCATCGCTTGCTCCGATTCTCACACGGGACGACGGGCAAATGGATTTTGCCGCGCACACGGCGGCCGAACTTAAAAATCGATGGCGCGGATTTCAGCCCTGGCCTGGAGCATTCACGGCGCTTGATGGGAAGAAATTGATTGTGCATCGGCTTGAGATTGCGGAGTCGGCTGGCTTGCAGGGATGCGAGCCGGGCCAGGTCTTCGTGGATCAGCAGCGAATCTTGGTGTATTGCGCGCGGGGCACGAGGCTTGAGCTTCTTGAATTGCAGTTGGAAGGCAAGAAGCGGATGACTGCCCCGGAATTTCTGCGCGGGACGCATTTGGTTTCCGGAATGCGGCTGGGTTGAGGGCGATGGCCGCAGTCTCACAGGCGCGCAAAGCAGCATTTCAAATTCTCCTCGCCATCGAAAAAACTCATGCGCATTCAGATGATTTACTCCGCGTCAAATCAGTTTCGGCTCTCTCTGTGGCGGATCGAAATCTTGCGACGGCGCTGGTCCTGGGTGTGTTGCGTTGGCAGATTTCGTTGGATCGGCGGATTTGCGAGTTTCTCGACAAGCCAAATGCGCGTCTCGATCCTGAGATCCACATCGCGCTGCGTTTGGGCGCATTTCAGTTCTTGCACATGGACCGCATTCCGGCGCATGCGGCGATTGATGAAAGCGTCGAGCTGGCAAAACAAGCGGGGCATCGCTTTGCTGCGCGGATGGTAAACGCGGTTCTCCGCAAGGTCGCGATTGCACCGCGACAGCAAGGTTTGGATGCAGGGTCGACGAATTCGGAATTCGACCAGACACATCCAGCGTGGATGGTGGAGCGCTGGAGCAGATTCTATGGAGCCGATGCGGCGTACGCAATATGCGCGCATGGGCAGACGCAGCCTTCTGCGGTGATTCGCGCGGAAGGTCCGGCAGTCGAAGAGGAACTGGCCGCAGTTGGAATCGGACTGGAGCCGGGCAGGCTTCTCGGTGCGACGCGCGTGGTGACAAAGGGCGACGTGGCGGCGACGGCGGCATTTCGCGAGGGACGCGTGCGGCTGCAGGATGAGGGGTCGCAGTTAGTCGCGGAGATTGCGGGTCGCGGGGATGCAATTCTCGATTGCTGCGCGGCTCCTGGCGGGAAGACTCTGTTGTTAGCTGAGCGCAATCCCAACGCGCGCATTGTGGCGGGCGAGGTCAGTCCGCAACGGCTTGCGCAGTTGAGAGAGCGTATGACGACGCTTGGAGACCGAGTCGAATGCAGGCTTGGGGACGCGGCGGCGTTGACCGACGAGGACCGGTATGACCTGGTGCTGGCGGATGTTCCTTGCAGCGGAACGGGGACGCTGGGACGCAATCCTGAGATTCGTTATCGGCTGCGGCTGGAGGAACTCGCGAAGCAGGCTGATCGGCAACGGGCAATTCTTCGCGCTGCGTGGCGGGCTGTGCGTCCCGGCGGACGCGTGGTGTACTCGACCTGTTCGATGGAGCCGGAGGAGAACGAAGAGGTGGTCGCGGCAGTCCTTGCCGAGGTGAAAAATGCGCGCGTGCACCCGATCAAGGATCGGATTGAGGAGATGCAGGGCGAGGGTCTCCTGACTGAAGCCGGCGCGAGAAACTTGAGCGACTGCGTCACGCCGGAAGGTTACCTGAGGCTTTTCCCTGGCGCATTCGGCACCGATGGATTTTTTGTTGCGGTACTCGAGAAAACCAACGGATGATCGACGTGCAGACTATTCCGCGGCAAGTTTTAGTTTTGTGTAATCGCGCCGCAATACAGCGCAGAGTGCTTCAATCACAAGCTCGTGATCGCTGCGCTGTGGCAACCCGGAGACGGTGGCGCTGCCGACTACGCCCGCGCCTGCAACCGCCAGCGGGAATGAGCCACCGTGTGTGGCGTAGTCGGCGATGGGCAGTCCCTGGGTTTCGAACAGCGTTTCATTCTTGATTTTCTCTTTGAGTCCGATGGCATAGGAACTGCGATGGAAGCGCGCGACCACATTGCTCTTGCGCCGCACCCATTCCACATTGTCGGGGGTTGTGCCGTCCATGGCTGCATAGAAGAGCGGTTGGCCGAAGCGGCGCACATCGATGACCACGGCAAGCTTGCGTTCAACCGCCATGGTCCGGAGGCGCAAGCCCAACTCCCAGGCTATCTGCGCATCCAGGTGCGGCAAGATAAGCTCACGCTCCTGCTGAGTGATCTGCTCCAGGTCTTCGTTCCATCCCATGCCGATATATCCTTTCGCGTCTCAGCCATCGTACATGCGGCGCCGAATTACGCGAAAACCAGTCGGACCTAGTTTTGCGTGCCTTCTTCCACGGCAATGGTTCTTTGCGGAACAATGCCAAGGCGCTCGTAGATCGGGCGCATCTCCTTGCGCAGTTTTGGCAGCCGCGACCAGAACCAGAGACCTCCCAGAATGCAGGCCACGCCGCTGACAATCACAGTGCGCGGCGCTCCGATAGCGTGCGCCAAAGCGCCGGCGAGAAGGCTGCCGAAAGGGGCCATTCCGACGAAGGCCATCGTGTAGTAGCTCATGACGCGTCCGCGCATCTTTTCGTCGACCAGTGTTTGAATGATGGTGTTGCTCGCAGTGAGCCCCTGCATCATGCCGAAGCCGGCCACAAGGAGCAGCAGCATGGAAAGCCAAAGGTTGGTGGAAAGCCCGAAGCAGATGAGGCCGACGCCGAACGCCGTTGCCGCGATCGGGATCATTTTGCCGAGCCCTCGGACCGAGCGCCGCATGACCAGGCTCAATGCGGAGACGAGCGATCCCACGCCGACCGCACCCATCAGGAAACCGAGCGTATGTGGACCGCCATGCAGAACCTGCGCCGCAAAAATCGGCATCAGCACCATGAAGGGCCAGCCCATGAGGCTGAGCAGCGCGAAAAGCAAAAGGATGGTGCGGATGGGCGCGAATCCTGCAACGTAATTCCAGCCCTCGCGGAGTTGGATAAGCATGGAAGTTCTGCCGTGAGTTCCATCCGTTGCCGCGACGCGCATCATGAGCAGGGAAGCGATGACGGCGATGTAACTGACTCCATCGACCAAAAAGCACCAACCCTCATTCGTTGCCGCGATGAGAATGCCTGCCAGCGAAGGTCCGATGAGGCGCGCGACGTTGACCATGGATGAATTGATGGCGATGGCGTTCGAAAGATCGGCGCGGTCTTCGACCATCTTGACCATGAAGGACTGGCGGCCGGGCATGTCGAAAGCGTTGATGATGCCCTGCATCGAGCTGAGCACAAGTATTTCCGCGATGTTGATGCGATGGGTCAGCGTGAGCCACGCCAGTGCGAGCGATTGAATCATTGCAAGGGCCTGGGTCCAGACAAGGACTTTGCGCCGATCGATGCGATCGACGATGACGCCGGCTAGCGGTGCGAACAGAAAGGTCGGGATTTGCCCGGCGAAGCCGACGGTACCCAGCAGCAGAGACGATTTTGTAAGGCGGTAGACCAGCCAGGAAGTCGCAACACGGGTCATCCATGTGCCGATGAGGGAGATGCTTTGGCCGCCGAAGAAGAGGCGAAAATTGCGATGGCGCAGAGCACGCCATGCGTGCGAGAAATCCCCCGCAGCGCTCACGCGTTCCTGATCCTCGGCCTTTTGCGTCATCTGTTCTTTCGATGCGGATCGGCGCCCAATCGGCGCGGCTTACTTGGCGACGGTGAGCTTGACTTCCATCGTCTGGTCGACACGCGCGCCGCCGAGCGGCGCCTGCGCAACGATCGATCCGGGTGCGATGAGAGGAATGGGCGGGGCATTGCCGGCGCCGACAGGAGGCACAGGGACATCGACAAAGGTCGGAGTGTCGGTTTTGATGCCGACTCTCGCAAGTTCTGCTTGTGCCGCGACGATGGGCAGTCCGGTCAAGTCAGGCATCACGTAGCCATCGGCATTTGCATCATCGGGCACAGCCACCAGCAAATTCACACTGGGCCGTTCGATGCCCTGGGCGTGGGCCGGGGGGTCCTGGGAGATGACAGTGCCCTCGGCTACTGCGCTGTCGGGCAACTTCGCGGTCACGCCAACATCGAGCCCGGAGCGCCGCAACTGGAATGCCGCAACGCGCTGATCGTCGCCTACGGTATCGGGTACGTCGACCTTTTGCGGGCCAAGGCTTTCGGCAACGCGCACGTGCCACTCGCGGCGAACGACCGTTCCCGGCGCGGGCGATTGCGTAAGGATGTGGCCTGCGGCGACTTCGCCGGAATAATAGCGATTGTCGACATTGAGATTGAGGCCCATGCCCGCGGCCTGGCTGCGCGCATCGGAAACTGTCATCCCTTTAAGGGAAGGCACCTGCACCTCTGCGCCGTGAATGGCGAAGTGCATGGTTGCGATCGCTGAAAGCATGGCGACGGCGACCAGGAGCATGATCAACGAAGCCACTTGAAAAAGGTTGATGAAGAATCGGCGGTTCATGGTTCAGGTTCAGCCTCAGAGTAGACGATCTCGTATTCGATGGGCATCGCCTTTTCAAGCATGAGAGAGACCGAGCAATATTTGTTCTTTGAGAGCGAAACAGCGTCTTCTACGGCTTTGTGATTCAACTGTCCGCGGACCGCGTAGGTGAGCTTGATGTGCGTGAAGACGCGAGGCGGGGCGGGAGCCTGCGTAGCTGTTGCTGTGACGCGGAGTCCAGTGAGCGATTCACGCTTCTTTTTGAGGATATTGACCACGTCGACGGAAGTGCAGCTACACAGCGCCATCAGGACCGCCTCCATCGGCGTCGGTCCATGCGAATGTGCGGGGTCTGTGTCGAAGATAATCGTGTTGCCGTTTTCCGCGATACCCTCGTAGACGTTGTCGTGTCGCCATTCGCTGTACGCCATCATATTGTCGAATCTCCGCCATTCGATTTCCACTTCAGGCTAACTCGCCTCGCGTTGCGGTGTACAACCCAGCGATGCCGAAGGTATAGGGCTGCCATGCGCAATTGGTGTAATCGGCCGCGCCCATGAGCGCCAGCAATTCATTGGGCGCGGGAAACCGCTCCACCGATGCAGGAAGGTAACTGTAGGGGCCGTCTTTGCCGCAGATGGCTCGCCCAATAGCGGGTAAGATGCGGCGAAAGTAGATGGCGTACAGCTTACCAAGAAAACCGCCAGGCTCGCTGAATTCCAGGATTCCCAATTGCCCGCCGGGTTTCAGCACGCGATGGAACTCACGCAGGCCGGCTTCGTAATTTGCCAGATTCCTGAAGCCGAACGCGGTCACGATGAGATCGAGCGAAGCAGAACGCAGAGGCAAGTGGAGTGCATCGGCTTCCAGGGCTATGGCGTGGGCCTGACCGGGCTCTGAGAATTTTAGTGCCGCGCGGCTTAGCATGCCGCGAGCGAAATCGGCCGCAAGGATTGGCCGTGCTTCACGAGCGCGATGCTTGAGCAGAGCCATGGTCATGTCGCCTGTCCCGCAACAGATATCTAGAATGGCCGCGTCAGGATTTGCGATGACAGAATGGAAACGCTGCGCCGTGCGCCGCCACCAGAGCTTGTCGATATTGGCAGAGAGCAGGTGATTCAGAAGGTCGTAGCGTGGGGCGATGGAATCGAACATGCGGCGCACGTTTTGTGCGGCAGAGGCTTCGTCCTCAGAGCCCGCGGGCCTGGCGCCTGTGGTCGGCATCAAGCGCGCTGCTCCCGGGCCCGCAGCAGCATGTAACCGACGGCAGCATCCAACTCTGCCGGCGACACGTCTTCAACCACGCCCGCATCCCCGATTCCAACGGGCAGCACGAAACGACGGACACCGCCGATGTTTTTCTTGTCCGCGCCAGTCGCCGCAACCAACTTGGTTGGGCGAAGCTTGAGCGGCGGGAGCGGTCCGTAGAGATGAATCAGGTTTTCAAGACGCTGAAACTGCGGGGGTGAGATGGTGCCACGCCGCTTGGCAATAAAAAGCGCAGCAATCATGCCCCAGCCGACGGCTTCGCCGTGCAGCAATGCCTTATAGCGCGTGGCTTGCTCGATGGCGTGGCCCACCGTATGACCGAGATTGAGAATCATGCGCAAGCCGCTTTCGCGCTCGTCTCGATTCACGACGTTGGCCTTGATACGAATGGATGCGGCGATCGCTTTCTCGATCGTCTTGGGGTCCCGCTTGAGAATCGCGTCGGCTTTCTCCTCCATGAGGCGCACCAGCGCCCGGTCGCGAATGATGCCTGCTTTTATGCTTTCCATCAGTCCTGCGCGCAACTCCCGTTCCGAAAGGGTGCCGAGAACGTCGATATCGGCGAACACCGCGATCGGATGATGGAAGCTACCTACGAGGTTCTTCCCTTCGGGAAGATTGACGCCGGTCTTGCCGCCGACCGATGAATCCACCTGAGACAAGTAAGTTGTCGGCACCTGCACGTAGGGAATGCCGCGCATGAAGATTGCGGACACAAAACCACCAACGTCACCCACAATGCCGCCGCCAAACGCAATCAAAAGCGATCCACGATCGCCGCCGGCCGTAATCATTTGCCGGAGCAGCCGTTCAACGCTGGCCATCGTCTTGTGTTGCTCACCGGGAGACAGAAAAAGAGCGATCGGCGGATCAGCGAAAGAAGCGAGAAAAACTTCGCTCCAGAGTGCCCAGATTTCAGGAGACGTGAGCACAAAGACACGACGCGGCATACGGCCCGCAATGCGCTGAATGCGCGACGCGAGTGTCCGCAGCAGTCCGCTGCCGGCATAGACGTCGTATTTGGCGGAAGGAGTTTCTACGCGAATGGTTTGCACGCGTCTTTCATTCTAAAGGATTTGGGTTGCGCATTTTGTTGAAGGACTATGAAATGGGCCTCACGATAAACTGAAGGCATGCGAATTGGAGTCGATTTTGGAACTACGCGTGTCGTCGTCGCAGCCGCCGACCGCGGCAATTTTCCCCTGGTACATTTTGAAGCGCCTGATGGGCAGATGCACGATTGGTTTCCTCCGGTGATAGCGGCCCGGGATGGCGAACGGCTCTATGGCTGGGAGGCGATGGCCGTGCAAGATCAGGAAAGCTGGACACTGGTGCGCTCGTTAAAGCGCGCCCTGCGCACTGCTGGACCGCACACCGAGGTGAATCTAGCCGGTCGGTCCTTGCCGTTGCGGACGCTCATGACAGAGATGATGGCGGCTTTGCGCAAACAGCTCCTGGAGCATTCGAATCTCGGCGCAGAGCCGGACGAGAGCCTTGAAGCAATGATGGGAGTGCCGGCGAATGCCAACAGCAACCAGAGATTCATGACGGAAGAGGCGGCGCAGGCTGCGGGATTCACGGTGCTCGGAGTGGTGAATGAGCCATCGGCCGCGGCCATGGAGTTTGCCTATCGCAATAGCGATGAGCGCAAGAGCAGGTCGCACAATCGACTGCTGGTGTACGACCTTGGTGGCGGCACGTTCGATGTCTCATTGGTGAGCCTGATCGATGGCGAAGAGATCGTGGAAGCTTCGGATGGAATTCCAAACCTGGGCGGCGACGACTT
>Ga0181520_10008403_pt1 | contig 14694 bp, 8 predicted proteins | sample PEATcosm2014_Bin_29_FD_132451 | JGI IMG/M metagenome (GOLD analysis project Ga0181520, IMG submission 132451) | Peatland microbial communities from MTU Mesocosm Facility, Houghton, MI, USA - PEATcosm2014_Bin02_30_metaG | ecosystem: Environmental > Terrestrial > Soil > Wetlands > Peat | place... | reverse complement strand
TTCCTCGAAGGCAAGGGGCCGCAGGCGGCGGTCGAATACGGCGCGGCGCACGGCGCGCTGGCGATGACCACGCCCGGCGACACCTCGATGGTCAACCTCAAGGAAGTCGAAGCGATCATGAAGGGCAAGGGCGCAAGGGTGATCCGGTGATTTCCACAGGACGACGCGAACGAAATTGACGGTCCACGACGAACGCACGCTCGCCGCCGAAGCGCCTCCCGGTTCGCGTTTCAGAGGCGACGTGGGCTGCGTGTTGCGGGATCTGATGATCGGCCCGCAAGTGACCCGCGTTCGTGGGAAATGCTGGCGGATCCCGGACAGGAAGACGGTGACGGCGGCCTTGCGGGCGTGCGTCGACGGCAATTTCGAACCTGAGTTCTGCCGGGTCTGCGTGAATGTCGGGCGGCAATTTGAAGCCGGTCGTGGATGGATTCGAACGTTGAGCCTACGCCGAGGACGTCGGCGCGCGCGATCTTGCAAAGGTTGCCTTTCATGACGGTTCCGCCTCTCTCGCAACGTTCGATCTGGCGTCTCGCGCCGAACGTGGCGGCTCCCCGTTACGACCGAAACAGAATGATCCCAGGCATCGTCCATCTCGGTGTCGGTGGATTTCATCGTGCGCATCAGGCGGCGGCTACCGACGATTGCCTCAATCGTGGCGAAGTCGGCTGGGGAATCGTCGGAGTGTCGCTTCGTAGCGCGGATATGCGCGGCGCGCTGGCGCCGCAGGACTATCTCTACGCGCTCTCGCTACGCGATAGCGAAGGTGAGGCGCTTCGCGTCGTGGGCGCGCTTCAGCGCATCGTCGTGGCCGCCCAAGATCCCGAGAGTCTGATTGCGTATTTGGCTGCGCCGAGCACCCGCATCGTTTCGCTGACAATCACCGAGAAGGGCTACACGACCAATGTCGCGACGGGCGAGGTGATCTGGGATCATCCCGACATCGTCCACGATCTTTCCCGCACGGCTGCGCCGCGTTCGGCCCTGGGGCTTCTGACGGAAGCCCTGCGGCGTCGCCGCGATGCGAAAGTCGCCCCGTTTACGATCCTGTCCTGCGACAATCTTCCCAACAACGGACGAATGCTGCACCGCTCGCTGAGCGCATTCGTCAGCGCCCAGGATGCGCCGATGGGACGCTATGTCGCCGACGAGGTCAGTTGTCCCTCGACGATGGTCGACCGGATCGTGCCTGCCACCACTGACATCGATCGCCAATCAATCTCGCGGGCGCTCGGCGTCGTAGATGCTTGGCCGGTGGTCGCTGAACCATTCTTTCAGTGGGTGATCGAAGATCGGTTCCCACTGGGACGACCGCACTGGGAGAATAGCGGCGCCGAATTCGTCTCGGAGGTCGCTCCTTTCGAAAACATGAAGCTCAGGCTGCTCAACGGCGCGCACAGCGCGATCGCCGCGATTGCGCGCGTTGTCGGATGCGAGACCGTCGCGAGCGCGATGTCGGATCCGCAGATACGCGGCTTTGTGCAAGCCTATTGGCGCGAAGCGATTGCGACCCTCGCCCGGAGCGTTGACGGGGAGGATTATGTCAAGCGCTTGTCGTTGCGCTTCGACAATTCCGCACTGCGCCACCGCGCGGCGCAAATTGCGTCCGACGCTTCGCAGAAAATACCGCAACGCATTCTGGCGCCATTGCGCGAACGCCGCGCCAAAGGGGCGGCCTGCCCCGCGATGATTTTTGCGGTCGCCGCCTGGATTCGATCCTGCGCCGGGTTTGACGAGACGGGCGCGCCGATTCCGCTTAGCGACCCGCCTCTTGAGGCGTGGTCCGGCAAGCCCGATCAGAGTATCGCCTCGGTCGAAAAAACCGTGCGCGCGTTCCTGTCTTTCACGTCCGTCTTTGACGCCGCCCTTCAAGCCGACGCCGCGTTCGTCGGCTGTCTTTGCGAATCGCTTGCCGACATCCGTCGTCTCGGGGTTCGCGGCGCCATCGCAAGTCGCGCGCACGTCTCGTCAGGGCGAGCGATCTAACGCCTCGGCACACGGAAGGAGCGGAACTGTTGGGCTTTTCGCTAACGGTCGCCGCGGAGGATTGCGTCGCTCTTGGCCACGGCGTCATTCTGAACCACGCGCATTGATGGCTTCGGGAGCATGGGCGCGGCGCCCGCGGAATGCGCGTTCGTTGCGCCAGGATAGGCGAACCGCCCCGACCGCGGGCGACGCCGCGATGATCGGCGTGGCGACCTGGCGTTTGGCTGCCGCATCGGCGCTGCTGACTTCGGGGCGCACAACGGCGCGTCGCGCCGCTAGGAATGAGTGGCTTCAATCGCAAGGCCGCCACAGGGGATCGAAAGATGGACTGGGAAACTGCATTCAATATTCGCCCGCTGGTGGCGATCCTGCGTGGAATCACGCCCAAGGAGATCGTAGCGACGGTTGAGGCGCTGGTGGCGCAGGGTTTCACGTTAATTGAAGTTCCGCTCAACTCACCCGGCGCGCTCGACAGCATCGGGCTCACTTCTCGCGTCTGCGGCGAGAGAGTTGTGCTCGGCGCTGGCACAGTGCTGCGGCCCGAAGAGGTGCGGGCGGTGCATGAAGCCGGTGGGCGGCTGATCGTAGCGCCGAACTTCGATCGCCGCGTCGCGGCCGAAGCGGCGCGGTTAGGAGTTGTTTACGGACCAGGCGTGGGCACGGCAAGCGAGGCCTTTGCAGCGCTTGACGCGGGGGCGGCGTTCCTAAAACTCTTCCCCGCAGAAATGATCCCGCCGGCCGCTGTTCGCGCCTTCCGCGCCGTCCTCCCGCGGGGGACGCGACTCGTGCCTGTCGGCGGCATCACGCCCGAGGCGATGGCGCCCTATCATGCCGCTGGAGCGGACGGCTTCGGGCTCGGCTCGGCGCTGTTCAAGCCCGGCCTCTCGGCGATTGAGGTGGCGGTCCGAGCCGGCGCCTTTTGTTCCGCCCTGGCTAACTTTGTTTCACCTCTCTAATTGCGGCTTGGAGTCGAGCCTCCTTCGATATCGTCGGCCGGAGTCAGGGCCCTTTTCGAGGTCGATTGTGAAGTGGCTCCACGCAGTGACCCGACCGAAGCAGGCATCGTCAGAGCGTTTGTGCGCCGATCGGGGCTCAGACCCAACGCCTGCTGGCGCTATGGCGGCGCCCGCGTCTGCGGCGACAGCATCGGATCCTCGCTCTGCCGCCTCGGCGGCGACGCAAGAAGCGCCGCGGAGACGGCCCGCCACTTCGTCACGACGCTCCGAGAGGCCGCGCTTGCGCGATCCCACTCTCCCTGTCGCCGCGTCGCGGCAATCGATCATCAGGAAGGACGCCACATGAAAATCACGAAGATCACGACCTACATCGTTCCTCCGCGCTGGTGCTTCGTGAAGATCGACACCGACGAAGGTATCTCCGGTTGGGGCGAACCCGCGCTCGAAGGCCGCGCTCACACCGTCGCGACCGCCGTCGATGAACTTGCCGACTATCTGATTGGTAAGGACCCGACCTTTATCGAGGATCATTGGACGGTCATGTACCGCGGCGGCTTCTATCGTGGCGGCGGCGTCCACATGAGCGCGGTCGCCGGCCTCGACCAGGCGCTGTGGGACATCAAGGGCAAGGCGCTCGGCGTGCCGATCCACCAGCTCCTCGGCGGTCGCCTGCGCGACAAGATGCGGGTTTATTCCTGGATCGGCGGCGACCGACCGGCCGACACGGCGGCGGCGGCGCGCGAAGTCGCCTCGCGCGGCTTCACCGCAGTCAAGATGAACGCAACGGAAGAGCTCCAGTACGTCGACAGCTACGCCAAGATTGACGCAGTGATCGAGCGCGTCCAGGCGATCCGCGACGCCATGGGGCCGCATTTCGGCATCGGGGTCGACTTCCACGGCCGAGTCCATCGACCAATGGCTAAAGTACTGGCCAAGGAGCTCGACCCGCTCCACCTGATGTTCATCGAAGAACCGGTGCTCAGCGAACATCACGAGGCGCTGAAGGAGATCGCCAACCACACCTCGACTCCGATTGCGCTCGGCGAGCGGTTGTTTTCACGCTGGGACTTCAAGCAGATGCTGTCGGAGGGCTACGTCGACATCATCCAGCCCGATCCCTCGCACGCCGGCGGCATCACCGAGACGCGCAAGATCGCGACGATGGCCGAAGCCTACGACGTCGCAGTGGCGCTGCACTGTCCACTCGGCCCGATCGCGTTGGCCGCCAATCTCCAGATCGACGCCGTGACCTATAACGCCTTCATCCAAGAACAGAGCCTCGGGATCCACTACAACACGACCAACGATCTGCTCGACTATCTGAAGGACCCGAATGTCTTCGACTATGCCGACGGCTTCGTCGCCATTCCCGAAGGCCCCGGCCTCGGCGTCGAGGTCAATGAAGAGTTCATCGTCCGTCAGGCGGCGATCGGTCACCGCTGGCGCAATCCCGTCTGGCGCCACGCCGACGGCGCCTTCGCGGAGTGGTGAGGCGGGCCTCGCGGGGCGACGCCCGCCCCGTTGTGGCCCCTCGCCGTGATTCGGCGGGGGCCCGAACGTCGGTCGGCGCGCTAAGTCTCTGATGATATCGGGTCGAGTGGCGTCAACATGTGGCGCCGCCGCACAGTGTGGGTGGAACTCAGCCGGGCCTTGCCATGACGTTCATCGGCGTCCGCGCGCGTGAATACTCGACGTGCTCGAACACGCGGTCGGCGATGAACCTCAGGAAGCGGTCGCCGAATATCCCGTTGTGACCGTCAATCACGTCGGGCGTCGCTTGCACGACCCAGAACGGATGCTGCGTCGTCTCAGGAGGCGGATCGAGCGTATATCGGTCCGGGCCTGCTGCGCCCTTGAGGTCATGAGTCTTGAGCCACGGGAGATGACCAATCGTGTTGACCATCGCCTGCCGCTCTCGCGACCCGCGCCAGCTTTCGGTCAGTAGCGAAAAGGCGTTGCCGATCGGAAACGCCAAGCCTGTCGCCCAGTCGTTTCTCGCCGTCGCGCAGATGAAGACTGGCGGCTGCGCCGTCGCCCGGCCGGCGGTCGTCCGGACCTGAACGAGTTCGAAAATCGGCATATAACGAGCCGCCTCGATCGCCGGATTTACGAGCAGGACCAGATCGGCGAAGCGAGGCGTGATTTCGTCTGTCGGAACGGACGCAGCTTCGATGAGCGATTGCGCGAGAGCCGAATAGACGATCATACCTCCGAAACTATGGCCGACGACGACGAACAGAGGCGCGCCGCCATTATCTTTGCGACGATTGCGATAATGCCGAAACCGGCCCAGCAGTTCTCGGATGGACCCGGTCGAGACGCGGCGCCCGGCCTCCTGCCGATCCCAGAAAGTCGCGTTGTCGAGAAGTCCAAGTCCGTCGTAGAGCGACAGGCCACGCCAGGCGACGAAGACGCCGAAAATCGGTCGGGCGGCCGCGCCGATCCTGGCCGACAGCGCCGCCTCAAGTTCCACGGTCTTCTGCAAGACGGCCTGAAAGGCGATGAGATTGTCGTCGTCGGTGCGCGCGTCATGTTTCCAGCCGTGCGCGAAAACGACCAGGACGATGTCCGTTTCGCTGATCGTAAACGCGTTGAGCGCGTCGGCGACGGCGTCCATTTGCGCGCGGGCGTAGCAGAGGCCCTGGTCGTCGAACTCGACGACGCCGAGCTGATAGGATCCCAAATTGAAAAGCCCTGCTGGCGCTTGATGACCGGCGTTCGGCATAACGCCGATGGCGCGCCGCTGCTCGATTGGCGCCAGCGCGTCGAGCGGCGGCATTGTAGGCGAGGCGGCCATCATTTCTCCCCCCCAATGAAAGGTCAGCTCACGAGAGTGTATGCAGCGCCGAGGTGAAGGCAAGCGGCGGAGACGGCGGAGCGCAGCGACGGTCGCCAACCGCGTGGGGCGCATGGCCGGTCCGGAGCAGGGCGCTGCGGTCCGCCCTAGACCGCGCGACGCAACGAGGACGCTAGCTTGGCGGACGCGACCAATGAAGTTCGTCGGAGGGATTCAAACAGCGCCACCGAGGTCTTGTTGGCCCCGCGAGAACGGGATGCTTGCCTCTGCGCCGCGCAGCGATGGAACCCCTCGAGCGACGCTACGACAGAACGCCACACACTCTGAAACGTCGATCACCAGAATGGTCAGGAAATCCAGGCTTCACAAGGAGTCGTGCGCGTATCCCGCCTTCTCCGCCAGATTGGACGCCATGTGTTCGATATTGCTGCGCTATCCCTCTCGGCGATCGCTTGGCCCCACGCCCAGCCCCGCATTCTCGGGCCGCTTGCCGTCCTGGCGGTCCCGTTCGTTGTTACGATTTGAATTCTCACGCCTGTGCTCCCGCAGCGCCAGGCGCCGACCGCGGGCGAACGAACGTGTTCGCAGGCTATCCGACGAGTGATCAAGACAGAGCCGTCGCGCGTTCGGGGCGGCGCAGCAGGGTGAAAGCGCGCTGCTCGCTGATTACGACGCCACCAAACTTGCGCTCGGCAGTAGACGACAGCATTCCGTGCGGCAAAGCCAAGCCTGTCGTCTTCGACGACGACGGCTCGAGCGACGAGGACTTGGCCAGTGGACGCCAAAGGGTCGCCACTGTGTTTGGCGCGGACGCGACCACGGGCGCTCACGGCGCCAAGAATCGCGAGAAGGTTCGAAGCGAGTTGTCGCCGCTTGGCGCGCCTCACGGGTCGTCGCGCGCGCGCGGTTCGTTCGCGCCTTTGTCGGTGAAGGCCTTGCAGACTCAACATTAAATTAGTTGCGGCCGCTTTCGGAAGCGCAGACGATCGCTTCAGGTTTGGAGCGAAAGTCGATCGTGATTCACGATTAGAATTAGGCGGCGCACTTCCGTTCGCGCGCGAAGCAGAACGCGGCTGGCGAGTTCGGCGTTACTTTGAGATTGTTATTGCGACTGACCGCGCTCGGTGACGAGCAGCCGCTGCATTTTCGCGCGCCGCGTCTGAGCATCGACGCAGCTCGCCCACAACCTTTGTCGACATCTCGCCCGCCTCGGATTCCGGGGCTGGTCTACGATGGAGGAATACATGAAGTTCAGCCTGATAGCGATCTTGGCGATCCTGTCGTCCTCAAGCGCTTACGCTTGGGGGTCGTCGCATTCGACGCCTCCACCGACTGAGTCCGCTCAGTATGTGCTGCCAGGTCCGCCGACGGTTCTCGCCTCGCCTGGCGTTCACCGGAGCGGCAACGAGTGCGCGCCCGACCAGGCCGAAGCGGTCTGGAGTGGAGGAGGGCAGCTCGGTTACGTGTGCGTTCGCCCCGGTAACTGACGCAATAGCGCGACGCCGCTAATCGCCGGGCGGCTGTGACGCGGTCCGGGCTTGGTGAGGCTTTCCGTTCGTTCGGTCACGATTGACTCGCGCCGCCGCCTTCAAGGCCGGCGCGAGTCGCATAGCGAACGTTTGCTGGAGACGTCGACGGCGACTTTCTCTAGATTTTGGCTGATCCCGCGCCGGCGCGCGGAACGCCCTCTCCGCAGCGATCGCCTTCCTGGGTCGCTTGCCAGAACGCGCGCGGACCCGGCTCCGAAGTCGGTTGCGGCGCGTGGAGCAGGCAAAGGCCGGCTCGCGCCCACCACGACGCCGGCATGTCGCTGCGCGAGAAGGGTTCAAGGCCGCCTTCCGGCCGACGCCAGAACCGGCAGTCGCCGCAGCGCGCGCCGACCGGGTTGATCGTCACTACGCCTTCGCCGCACCATTGCCACCTGTGAACCTGTGGCCAGTGCGCGACCGTTTCCGAGGTTAGAGACGTGTACGGCGCGTGGGCGCTGCAAAGACCTTCGTTTTCTCTCAGTTGTCGCCAATGGGCGCATGCGGCGCAATTGGCAGGGCGAGCGGGTTCTTGAGTCAACGGACGTTCCTCCCAGCTTTGCTCTATTGAGACGCCGCCGTGTCCTCCGTGACGGACCAGCCGCCGCCGAGCGCGAGCAACAGCGCGACACTGGCCTCGAGTTCGCGCGTGTGCAAGGCGATGGTCGCCCGCTGGGCGTCGAGCGCCGCGCTTTGGGCGGTCACGACGTCGAGAAAGGAAGCCGCGCCGTCGACGTAGAGCGTCATCGACGCTTTGGCGGCTTCGCCCGCCGCCGTCGCCGCGGTCGCCGTCTGTCGCGCTTCCTGCGCGAGCCAGCGGAGCGTCGAGAGGCTGTCCTCGACCTCCTTGACCGCCCGCAGCACCGAGGAACGGTAGTTCGCCGTCGCCACGTTCACTCTCGCTTTGGCCTCGTCGAGTTGTGCGCTACGCAGGCCGGCGTCGAACAACGGCAGGCTGACCGACGGGCCAACCGTATACATGCTGTTGGTCAGGCTCAGCAGGTTCAGTCCAGTGTCTTGCGTGCCGCCCTGCAGCCCAATGGTGAAGCGCGGGTAGAGCGCGGCGGTGGCGACGCCGACGTCGGCGCTGGCGACGGCGACGAGCCGCTCGTTCAGCGCGACGTCAGGCCGCCGACGCAAAACGTCGCCGGGCACAGTGCGCGGCCGCGTCGGCGTCGCGAGCGGATGGGGATCGTTGGCCAGCTTGAAATTCGCCGCCGCGTCGCCGACCAGCGCCGCGATTGCGTCCTCCAGCTTGCCGCGCCGCAGCTCGAGATCCGACTGTTGCGCCTCGAGTCCGCTGAGCTGCGTCTGAGCGCGCTCGACGTCCACCGGCGAAGCGACCTTCGCCGCGAGCCGCGACTTCGTCAATTCGAGGGCCGAACGGTAGATGGAGACTGTGTCGGCGAGCAGTTTCCGCTCCTGGTCGAGGCCGCGCAGATCGACATAGTCGCGCGCGAGCTCCGCATGCAGCTCGAGCCGCGCGTCGGCGAGGGCGTCGGCGCTCGCCTCAGCGCTGGCGTTCGCGGCCTTGAGGATGTCGCGCACCCGACCCCAGACGTCGAGTTCGTAGACGCTCTGCGCCGCGAGCTGGTTGGCGCCGTAGTAATTTGGCTGCGTGCTCGACCGCAGCGGGCGATCGTCCGACTGCTTGTTCTCGCTCAGTCCTGCGCCAGCGTCGATTTCGGGATAGAGGACGGCCGTCGCCTCCACGACGCGCGCGCGCGAGGCGTCGTAGGCCGCCAGCGCCGCCGCCAAGTCGGGGTTTGCGGCGTCGACTTGCGCCTCGAGTTCGTCGAGCCGGCGATCGCGAAACGAGCGCCACCAGGTTTGGTCGCCATCGAGCGCCGCGCCGCCTGGGGTCTCATTTTTGTAAGTCGTCGGTAAGGCGACGGAAGGCGTCTGGTAAGGCGGCGTAAGATCGCATCCGCCGAGCGTCAGAGCGCCCGTCAGCGCGGCCCAGACGGCGGGCTTCATTTCGACGGGCCTCGGTCCAGCGAGGAATCCACGGCGGCCGCGCGCACCTGGCCGCCGCCCGGCAAGGCCGCTTCCGAGTCGTTCTTCCCGGGCACAACCCGGACGAGTTCGCCTTCGGCGAGCGAGTCGGGCGGATTGGCGATTACGCGCGCCTTGGGATCGAGACCGCCAGAAATCTCTAGGTCGTTGCCGAAATCGCGGGAAATCTGCACGTTCTTCAGCGCCACGCGATCGTCTGGGCCGACGACGGCCACCGAGGCGCCGTCCTCGCGGAACAGCAGCGCGTTGGCCGGCAGCGTCATAGCGTTCGTGTCGCCGGCGATCTCGAATTGGACGCGGGTGAAGGCGCCGGGCGATAGCTCCCCCTTGGGATTGTCGGCGATGAGCTCGACCAGCAGGGTGCGCGACTTTTTGTCGATGGCGTGGGACGTCGCGTCGATCTTCGCTTCGAACTTGCGATTGGGATATTCGGGCAGTTCGAATGTCGCTTTCACGCCTTGCTTCATCTCGGCGGCGTAGGGTTGCGGCGCGCGCACGTAGATGCGCATCTTGTGGATGTCGGCGACGCTGAACAGGGGTGTGGGAGAACCGCCGTCCCTCACCAGCGAGCCGACGTCGACATTGCGGGCGGTGACCACGCCGTCGAACGGCGCGACGATGTTGGAAAACGCCTTCAGCGCCTTCAGCCGATCGACGTTGGCCTGCTCCGCGCTGAGCTCGGCGGTCTTGGCGCTGAGATCGCTGTGCTTCTCGTCGGCCGCCTGCTGCGACACTGCCGACGAGGCGCGCAGCTCCTCCCAGCGACCGGCCGTCACCTTCGCCAGCTGCAGGTTGGCGTTCGCCTTCTCCAATTCGCCCTGCGCCGCGGAGATGCGATCGTCGAGCTCCGGCGTGTCGATCACGGCCAGGACGTCTCCCTTGTGCACTTGCGCGCCGATGTCGGCCCGCCACTCGCTGACGTAGCCACTGACCTGGCCGTGGATCGACGCATCGAAATAGGCTTCGACGTCGCCCGGCAGCACGACTTCGCGAGTCCCGGTCTCGCGCCCCGGCGAGATGAGCGAAACCGCTGGAACCGCTTGTTGCCGCGTCCAATGCGCAAGCCGACTCTCGTCGCCGCGTCGTTGCACGACGCCGTAGACGGCGACCGCCGCGGCGACAACGGCGAGGATGAGCAGGCCGCGCCCCACCTTGAGTGGCGCGGGGCGCACCGGTTCGTATGGACGAGGCTCGTTTACGGCTTCGCTCATGGAGAGGTCGCCTCGATGTGTCGCGTCGCGTCTGGCGCGCTCGCGGTGTGGGGCCGCCGTTCGTGCACCAGACGGAACACGGCCGGCACGAAGAACAGCGTCGCGACGGTCGAACAGATGAGGCCGCCGATCACGGCGCGTCCGAGCGGCGCGTTCTGCTCGGCGCTGAGCGCCATCGGGGCCATGCCGATGATCATCGCCAGCGCCGTCATCAGCACCGGCCGAAATCGCGTGAATCCCGCATCGAGCGCCGCAGCGGCGGCGTCCAGCCCGTCGGCGAGCCGCTCGCGCGCGAAGCTGACGACGAGAATGCTGTTGGCGGTGGCGACGCCCATGCACATGATGGCGCCGGTGAGGGCGGGGACCGATAGGGTTGTGCGCGTGGCGAACAACATCCAGACGATGCCAGCGAGCGCAGTGGGCAGAGCGCTGACGATCACGAACGGATCGAGCCAGGATTGAAAATTGACGACGATCAGCAGGTAGATCAGCACGACGGCAAGCCCAATGCCAATGAACAGCTGCTGGTAGGCGGTCGCCATGGTTTCGGTCTGTCCGCGTAGCGAGATGCGCGATCCAGGCGGAGCGTCATGCGCGGTGTCGGCGAGGATCTGACGGATGTCGTCGGACACGGCGCCGAGGTCGCGTCCGCTGTTGGCCGCGAAGATGTCGACCACCGGCTGGACGGCGTAGTGCGACACGACCGCCGGAGTGGCGCTACGCGACAGCGTCGCAACGCCGCCGAGAATCTGCGAGGCGTCCTCTTTCGAGGTCGGCACGTTTTCCAGCGAACTGACCGAGTCCAGCCAGTATTGCGGAGTCTGAGCGACGATCGGATACGCGACGCCGTTCTTGGGATTGATCCAGAACGTCGGCGCCAGCTTGAAGCTGCCGGACAGGCTGTTCTGCAAGCTGTGGGCGATGTCGCCCTCGGTCAGTCCGACCTGCGCCGCTCGAACGCGGTCGACCGAGACGTTCAAGGTCGGATTATTATAGGCCTGCTGAATGCGCGCGTCGGCGATGCCGGTCACGCGCGTGATCTTGCGCAGAAGTTCGACCGCGTAGGCGTGGTCCTTCGTCTGGTCGGGGCCCGAAACCTGAACGTCGATCGGCGCAGGCAACCCGAAGTTGAGGATCTGGGAAACGATGTCGGCCGGCAGAAACGCGAAGTTCGATCCGGGGAATTCGCTCGGCAGCCGCTGGCGCAGGTCGCGGACGTAGCCGTCGGCCTCTTCCTCGAAGCCGCGCTGAATGGTGATGCTGATGTCGGCGTCGGCGGGGCCGACGGTGCCAGAGTTGTTGTAGGCCGAGTTGATGCCGCTGACGGGAAGGCCGATGTTGTCGACGACCGGCCCGAGCGCCTGTGGCGGGATGATCTTGCGAATGGTCTCCTCGACCTGATCGCAGAGCTGGGCGGTGTCTTCGATGCGGGTTCCGGTCGGAGCGCGGAAATGCAATTTTAGCTGAGTGCCGGCGACCGGGGGAAAGAAGTTGCGACCGAGCATCGGCGCCATCGCAAACGAGGCGGCGACCGCCACGAGGAAACCGGCGACAAAGATGAAGCGGCCGGACAACGCCGTCGCCAGCAGCCGGACATAGAACGCACGCGTCTGATCGAACCTCCTCTCGAAGCCGCGTTGGAAAAGGACGAATGGGTTGCGTGTCGGTTCCTCTTCACCGTGCTGGTTGTGGAGCTTCTGATGGACAAGTAGGTAGCGCGCCATCGTGCTGACCAGCGTGCGCGAAAGAATGTAAGATGCGATCAGCGCGAACATGACCGCTTCGGCCATCGGCCGGAAGAGGTAGCCGGCGACGCCGCCGAGGGTGAACATTGGCACGAACACGACGCAAATGCACAATAGCGAGACAGTCGCGGGCAGCACGATCTGGCGCGCGCCGTCCATAATCGCGCTCTCGATGTCCTTTTTCTGCTCGAGGTGCCAGTTGATGTTTTCTACCGTGACCGTCGCGTCGTCGACAAGGATTCCAACCGCGAGCGCCAACCCACCGAGTGTCATCACATTTATGGTCTCGCCAAGCGCCGACAATGTTGCGATCGAGGCGAGGATCGCCAACGGAATCGAAATCGTAATGATCAGCGTCGAGCGCCAACTGCCAAGAAAGATGAGGATCATCAGGCCGGTGAGCGCCGCGGCGACGACGCCTTCGAACACGACCGAATTCACGGCGGCGGTGACGTAGGTAGACTGATCGTTGATCGCATCGAGATGCAGACTGGCGGGCAAAGTCTCGCGCAGTTTGGGCAACAGCGCCTTCACGCCGTTGATGACGTCGAGCGTCGAGGCCGAGCCTGATTTCAGGATCGTCATCAGCACGGCGTTGTCGCCGTTGACGCGAACCATGTTGATCTGCGGCGGCGCTCCGTCGTGGGCGTCGGCGACGTCGCGCAGGAACACCGTCGCGCCGTCGACAACGCGGATCGGCATATCGTTGAGCTTGGCGATGCGATTCGGGGAGCCGTTGACGTTGACGACATATTCGTACTGTCCGACCTTCTCCGTGCCGATCGGGGTGACGATGTTCTGCTGGCCGAGCGTGGCGACGACGTCCTGGGCCGAAAGCCCGTAAGCCTGGAGCTTATTTTGGTCGAGATCCACCTGCACCTGACGAATCTTGCCGCCGTAGGGAGAGGGAATCGACGATCCGGCCACTGTGGCGAGCGCCGGGCGGATGAAGTTCTGCCCTTCGTCGGCCAATTGTGCTTGCGACAGCCCTTCGCTCGACAGCGCCAACTGAATGACCGGCACGCTCGACGCGTTGAAGCTGAGAACGAACGGCGGCGTGATGCCGGGCGGCAAGTACTTCAGCACAGTCTGTGAGGCGGCCGTCACTTGAGCGAGCGCGGCGTTGATGTTGACCTTCGGCTGGAAGAAGACCTTGACCACGCCGTAGCGCGGCATCGACTGCGATTCGATGTGCTCGATGTCGTTGACTTGGGTGCTGAGCGTCCGTTCGTAATAGTAGATTACACGCTTCGACATGTCGTCGGCGGGCAGGCCGTCATAGGTCCAAACGACCGCGACGACGGGAATGCCGATGTTGGGAAAGATGTCGGTCGGCGTTTTGACCCAGGCCGATACGCCAAATATGACGATCAGTATCGCCATAACGACAAAAGTATACGGCCTGGTCAGTGCTATTCGAACGATTGCGAGCATACAGCTGTTCGTCTGCGACGTTCGACGGAAGAACGCTCTGCCAAGGATCTCAGCCGCCGCGGGTCTAGTCGGCCGCCGTTGTCATACCGTCGGCGCGGGCCTCGGAACACTAAGGAATACTTAATTCACGAATCGCGCAGAAACGGCGCCGCGCGGATCCGCACGTCATTCGGCGCGCCGCGGCGGAGCGGCTTTGGCGACGGGCCTCAACTCGAACCGCGCGCCGGGATGGTTGTCTTCGACGACGAATTCGAATCCGTGCAGATTGGCGATGGTCTGCGCAATGCTGAGGCCGAGCCCGTTGCCGGCCTCATTCGCGCCGTTGCGGACGCGATAGAACCGGCGGAAGATCTTCTCGCGTTCCTGCAGGGGGACGCCGCAACCGGTGTCGCTGACGCGAACGAGGGGCTGGCCGTTGTCGGTCCGCGCCTCCAGGCGAACCTCGCCGCCGGCAGGCGTGAATTTGATCGCGTTGTCGACGAGGTTCGATATCGCCTCGCGCATCAGGTTCTCGTCGCCGCGCATCGGCGTCGGCGCGGCGGCGTCCACGCTCATGACGATCGCCTTGGATCGTGCGACCGGGTCGTAGAAATCAAAAAGCTGGCCGCACAGCGCGGCCAGATCGAAGTCGGCGAAACTCTTCTTTCGCGCGCCGGTTTCGATCGCCGAGATGCGCAGAAGCGCCTCGATGGTCACCGCCGCCCGATCGAGTTGCGCGATCGCCCCCGACAACTTGGCCGCCATCGGGTTGTCCTCGGGCCACTCCTCCAGCGCGCGCTCGATTTTGGCCCGAGCGGCCATCAGCGGAGCGCGCAGGTCGTGCGCGATATTGTCGCCGACGCTCTTGAGCTGATCGAGCAGTCGCGCGATTTCATCGAGCATGACGTTCACGTCGCCCGCCACGCTGTCGATTTCATCGCCGCTGCGATCGATCGGCAGACGGGTTGCGAACTGCCCTTGAATCACATTCGTGACCGCCCAGCGGAGGCGTTGCACTCTTCGCGAAGCGCGGCGCGCAAACCA
>Ga0181520_10008400_pt1 | contig 14702 bp, 7 predicted proteins | sample PEATcosm2014_Bin_29_FD_132451 | JGI IMG/M metagenome (GOLD analysis project Ga0181520, IMG submission 132451) | Peatland microbial communities from MTU Mesocosm Facility, Houghton, MI, USA - PEATcosm2014_Bin02_30_metaG | ecosystem: Environmental > Terrestrial > Soil > Wetlands > Peat | place... | reverse complement strand
TTTGATAATCATGAAAAGACATTGATAATGTGTGATTACGCTTCAGCAGGCAACCAATGGAGCGATAAAAATTCATACCGGGTATGGATGCCGCAGCCAATGTATATGGCATATATGTATCCTTCACCTATATGGAGGCTTATTGATCCTTCGGCTAAGACTCGTCCTATAAATCCGAACTCATTAACTGGCAAATAAATTTGCCCCGGCATGTGTAGAAGAACTATAACATTCTTATCTCAATTAAAAACTTGTTATACTATTTGTAAATTAACTAAATAAAGGGATATCATGAAAAAAGGTATAATTATTATTTTATTTTTACTTACAGGGATATTATATGGAGGATTCTCCCCCAAAAGCAAAGATAACATACTCCATCCTAAATATTTACGATGCGAAAATTTAGTTGACCCTCTCGGGATAGATGTATTAATTCCCCGGTTAAGCTGGTATTCCGAATCCTTTCAAAGGGGACAAAAACAAACCGCTTACCAAATACTTGTTTCAAGTTCTCTTGAAAACCTAAATGCAAATGAAGGTGATTTGTGGAATGCTAAAAAGGTATTTTCCGATCAGAGCATAAATATAATTTACGGCGGTAAAAAATTGACTTCAGGTATGCAGTGCTTCTGGAAAGTAAAAGTTTGGGATAGCTGGGGTAACGAATCGGAATGGAGCCGGGCTGCAAAATGGACTATGGGATTATTAAATAAAACTGAGTTGCCTTCCGGTCAGACAGGTTGGGATGCAAACTGGATCGGACTTGACAAAGCCATCGGCAGCGACATAGCGGATAGTGAATGCACAAGATTATCGGCACGCATGCTAAGAAAAGAATTTGATGTAAAGAAAAGGATAAAACGCGCTATTGCATACATCAGCGGTCAGGGTCTGTTTGAATTACATTTCAACGGGCAAAAAATAGGTGATCAGGTACTTGCGCCGGCTTTATCAGAATATCCCAAGAGGACTTTTTACATGACTTTTGATGTTACGAAAGAGTTGGTAAATGGAGGGAATGCAGTTGGAGTAATACTTGGCAACGGACGTTTTTTTGCGATGCGCCATACTGTTCCTACAAAGACAGAAAACTACGGCTTTCCCAAAATGATATTTCAATTGAATATTGAGTATACAGATAATACAATGCAAAGTATAGTAAGCGATACGACCTGGAAAATTACTACCGATGGGCCAATCAGAGCTAATAATGAATATGACGGTGAAGTTTATGATGCCGGAAAAGAGATACCTGGCTGGGACAAACCATGCTTCGATGAGTCCAAATGGATGCAGGCGGAAAGAGTATCTGAACCATCTGAAAAATTATCTGCACAGATGATAAGCCCTATTAAAATAATGCAGACCATAAAGCCCAAGTCGGTAAAAGAGATAAAGCCTGGAATATTTATTATAGATATGGGTCAAAATATGGTAGGATGGGTATCGCTAAAAGTGCAAGCAAAGAGAGGGACAGAAGTTCAAATGCGCTTTTCCGAGACATTAAAACCGGATGGGAGCTTATATACGGCAAATCTTCGTTCGGCAAAACAAACGGATACTTATATATCAAAAGGTGTCGGGTTAGAGCAATGGGAACCTCGATTTACATATCATGGATTTAGGTATGTAGAATTGACAGGTTATCCGGGCAGACCAAATTTAAGTACAATAGAAGGGAAGGTCATTTATGATGACATAAGAACAATCGGCAATTTTAATTGTTCGAATGAAATAATAAATAAGATATACAACGCAGCATATTGGGGGATACGGGGAAATTACCGGAGTATACCAACCGATTGTCCACAGCGCGATGAGCGACAAGGATGGTTAGGCGATCGATCCATGAATTCTTACGGTGAGAGTTTTATTTTTGATAATAATATGCTTTATGCAAATTGGATGAAAGATATTTCAGATGCCCAGAAAGTAAGCGGAAGTATTTCTGATGTATGTCCTGATTCCTGGCCTTTATACTCTGATAACATGACATGGCCTTCATCGATTATAATAATTCCGGATAATTTATACAGGCAGTACGGAAACATTAAAGTAATCGCCGATAATTATGATGCAATGAAAAAATGGCTGTTTTATATGCGTGATACTTATATGAAAGATTATCTCCTGCCAAGAGATTCTTACGGTGATTGGTGTATGCCTCCTGAAAACCTTAAAATGATACTCTCCAAAGACCCAAAGAGGATTACTCCGGGCGATTATATCGGCTCTGTATATTTCTATCAATGCCTAAAAATAATGGAAAAGAATGCCGGACTTCTTAATAAAAAAGAAGATGAGGACCAATTTGCGTCGCTTGCCGGTAAAGTAAAGGATGCCATAAATAATACTTACCTCAATAAAGACAGTCTATATTATGCAAATAATACCGTAACGGCCAATGCACTGGCGTTATCATTTGGTATACCGCTGAAAGAAATAAGAAGTAAAGTGTTCGATAACCTTATAAATATAACAACTCACGAATATAAAAGTCATACAAGTACAGGTTTGGTAGGCGGGCAATGGATAATGCGTACGCTTACTGATAACGGCAGCCCCGGCTTAGCATATAAACTTGCAACCAATACAACATACCCGAGCTGGGGATATATGATTGAAAACGGGGCAACAACAATTTGGGAATTGTGGAATGGGAACACCGCTGATCCTGCTATGAATTCGGGCAATCACGTTATGCTGCTGGGGGATCTCATCATCTGGTATTACGAAGACCTTGCAGGGATTAAATCCGATACCGCTTATCCTGCATTTAAACATATAATCATGAAGCCTTATCCTGTTGGTAATTTGAAATTTGTTAAAGCTTCGTACCTATCAATGTATGGACCTATTCAGAGTGAATGGCATTTGAATGGTAATAAGTTTAGTTGGGACATAAACATTCCCGCAAATACCACTGCTGCCATTTATATCCCCGCTGAAAAAGAAAGTGATGTAACCGAAGGTAGAAGAGAAATTACAAAGGCTGCCGGGATAAAATTTGTAAAAATTGAAGACGGAAGGGCAGTCTATGAGATTGGTTCAGGCAGCTATCATTTTATTTCGAATAACGGAAAATAATGATTCTACACCGGGCGTCGAAGGGTCTAAGGTATTAGCTGCAAGGTAAGTAAGAACTTATCCGGATAGATCATCTGCGAAATATTGCCTGGAAGCCATTAGAAGATAAATAATTTAAAAATAGAAAAAGAAAAAATAGAAGAAGAATTGCTGCTGCAATATATCACCTTCTTCTAAACAATCCATCTAAAAAATAAAGTTATGAAAATGAAAAAATTAAAATATTTGCTAATATTATTATTATATTTTTTCCTTCCATCAGGCATTGAAGCGCAAATAACGAATGTAAATACAGATTCCAGGAAGATAATAGGCACATACCTGTCTGCGGCTGAAGATACTGCAGCATATAACTTCATCACACCTCCAAACTCATCTAAACCCTGGGTCTATTGTTTCTGGCTTGAAGGTAACGTAACTCGAGAAGGCATCACTGCCGACTTAGAGGCAATGCAGCGCGCCGGTATCGGAGGATTGCTTTTTATGGACGGCGATATGGGAAATCCTCCAGGACCCCATCGATTTATGTCTGAATCCTGGCGTGAGATGTTCAAGTACATGGTGTCGGAAGCAAACCGGTTGGGACTGAAGATTAATCTGAACAACGATCCTGGCTGGGCAGGCAGCGGCGGACCGTGGGTGAAACCCGAACAGGCATCACAAAAGGTTGTGATCTCAGAAACCATAGTGCAGGGTCCGGTACACTTCGATGCGGAGTTGGTTCAGCCGAAAATGGCTCATGATTTCTATCGTGATATCGCCGTATTGGCTTGTCCTGAACCGGCATTGGATGCAAACGGTAAATTTTGCCGGATCGAGAATTTCAACTCTACTAAGTCTTTTTCCGGTGATCAGGATTTTGCAGGTGTAGTACCTTGGCCCCGGTCTATACCTACTAACTCTCAGTGGGCGATTATTCCTGACTCTCAATGTATTGCTTCAGCCAGGATTCAAGATTTGACAACCCGAATGGATCAGAACGGGCGACTAAGCTGGGATGTTCCGGATGGACGCTGGATAATATTGCGGATTGGACATACTGTAGCCGGTGGTACTACAAGATCTTCTCAGCCTGAAGCTACAGGTTTAGAATGCGATAAACTAAGTAAATCCGCGATTGAGGCTCATTTTTCCTCTTATGTAGAAAAATTGCTGGCAGATGTGGGGTCACTTGCCGATAAAACATTGGTTACAACCCACGTAGACAGTTGGGAAGCAGGCTCAGGGAACTGGACAGACGGTTTTCGAGAGGAATTCCACAAACGGCGCGGTTACGATTTGTTGCCATATTTGCCGGCGCTTAACGGTCTGGTTGTCAATAGCCTGGAACAGTCCGAGCGATTTCTTTGGGATTACCGCGAAACGGTTACCGAGATGCTATTGGATAATTACGCCGGACACTTAAAGGAACTTGCTCACGAGAAAAAGCTAAACCTCTCAATCGAAGCCTACGATGGAACGTGTGATGATTTACGCTATGCAGGACGTGCTGACGAACCTATGTGCGAATTTTGGCAAAGGGGATGTTATACGGGACTTCCACTAAGTGACATTGTTGAAGAGATAACGTCAGCAGCTCATGTCTACGGTCGTCCCATCATCGGCGCCGAAGCTTTTACATCATGGCATGGTGATTTCCTTGACTATCCAGCCACACTCAAACCTTTGGGTGATTGGGCGTTTTGCGCCGGAGTGAACCGTTTCTGTTACAGTGAATGGATCATGCAGCCTTCACCTAAACGTGTACCAGGTCTCTCCTTTTCTTTCGTCGGTACTGTATTCAATCGTTCGTTAACATGGTGGGAACAGTCCAAGGCATGGAATGAATATGTCTCGCGCTGCCAGAACATGCTTCGACAAGGGCAATTTGTAGCAGATATCTGTTTCGTTGCACCTGAAGGCGCTCCTTACCGTTTTGAAGCGCCAATTCCAGAATCCATTCGAGGACTGATCCCTGACAGACCTGCGTATAACTTTGACGGTTGTCCTGCGGAACTCGTACTAAACGGCATGAATGTCCAGGACGGGCGCATTGTTTTACCATCAGGGATGAGTTATTCCCTGTTAGTTTTGCCAACCTTTAACGCCAATGATAAACCGGTCATGCATTTAGAGAAAAACTACGTTTATACTGTTAGCCCCTTACTGAAAGTTAAGACAATGACTCCCAAATTGTTGAGGAAAATCAAAAAACTTGTGGAGGACGGGGCTACAGTGCTTGGGACAAGGCCTTTGAAATCTCCAAGTTTAGTTGGGTTCCCGGAATCCGATCAAGAAATAACACAGTTAGCCGATGAACTTTGGGGCAAAAATGCCGGGTATGATGGAAGCGGTGAGCACCAATTGGGCAAAGGACGTTTACTCTGGGGAACAACACCGGAGCAGGTCCTGACCAGTATGAAGCTTCCTGCAGACTTCGTATGCGATTCGTTGATCAGTGGTAAGTTGAACTATACACATCGCCGAACAGATGCCGGTATGGATATTTACTTTGTGGCAAATAAAATCGATGCCTTGACTCAGGGAACGTGCGTATTCCGCGCGGCGAAAGGAAAACCCGAATTTTGGTGGCCTCAAACAGGACGCATAGAGTCCATAGCTGTCTATGAACAGGCTCAGGGAGTTACTCGAATCCCACTGCGGTTAAATCCTTATGAATCTGTATTTGTAGTATTTCCTGCTGAACAAACGACTTTTGATCCAGTGATCTCGGTAACCCGGGATGGACAAAGTGTTTTGTATTCAAAGCCGTTTTCTATAAAAATTGGAGTGCATAAAGCTGTGTATGGTGTGTTGGGGGATTCTTTAAAAACGCGGGATGTAACAGCCAAGGTTCAAGAGATCGTTGATAATGGTGAAGTTAAATTCCCAACCAATAGATTATGCGAAGGCGATGACCCAGCACCTTCAGAGCAGAAAAAACTTCAAGTTGAGTACACGCTAGACGGTAACCCTCACAATGTGACTGTTCTGGACGGCGAGAATGTGAGTTTCAAAGATTTCGACATTCCACAAACAACGGTTCAGATACAAAGAACTGTAAAAGGAGATTTAATGCTTGAAGCCTGGCAGAACGGGCAATATGAGCTCAGAACCGCCTCAGGCAGAGAATTGAAATGTACTGTTAAATCGCTGATAAAACCAATGGAATTAACAGGTACCTGGGATTTGAGTTTTCCGCCGAATTGGGGTGCACCTGCTCATATTATGTTAAATAAACTAATCCCATGGAACGAATGCCCGAATATCGATATAAAATATTTTTCAGGCACAGCTACATATACCAAGAAATTTAATCTTCCGGCAAATCCGACAGGGAAAAACAAAAGGTTATATCTTGATCTTGGAAAAGTCAAGGTTATGGCAGAAGTAATAATAAACGGACACGATCTCGGCAATCTGTGGACGCCGCCTTTCTGTATAGATATAACGGATGCTGTGAAACCGGGCGCTAACATGTTAGAAATAAAAGTTGTCAACCTTTGGGTGAACCGCTTGATTGGAGATGAGCAAATTCCGGAAGGTATTGTGCGTAAACCGGACGGTATGTTAAAAGCCTGGCCGTCGTGGGTTGCAGAAGACAAGCCTAATCCGACAGGGCGGTTTACTTTTGAAAGCTGGCAGTCATGGAAAAAAAATGATTCGCTTTTGGAATCCGGGCTGATCGGGCCGGTGACGCTTCGAGCCTCGCAAAAGATCGAATTGCGCTGAAATTTAGAGCACAACTTGATTATTTATAAGTCCTTTTTTAGGAATAAATATTTTTATAAAAATTAATCTTAAAAACTGGTTGAATAATTCTTTTAATCCTAAAGTTGACTTTGAAATCAAGGTCATACAAGGCAGTTTATTTGGTTAAAAGGGTTCCTTTTACCGTCAAACAACTATCTGTCCAATACGACATGTTTTGTTGTTTATTTTACTCCAAACTGCAATGATTAAAATCGGGAATATATTATGCTAAGTTATCAGGGAACCTTAACTCGACGGGATTTTTTAAAAACATCTGCGTTGTTATCGGGTATTTTGACTCTGCCCGGTACCGAACGCATATTGGCTGAAACTGATCCAGTCCGCAGACCGAATATCCTATTCATTATTTGCGATCAGTACAGAGCAGATGCCATTGAAGCTTTAGGCAACTATCATCTCAAGACTTCCAATATCGATCGGCTTGTCCACCGGGGGGTAAATTTCAGCAAAGCCTATGAGCCCACTCCCGAATGCATCCCCTCGCGCTACACTATGATAACAGGATGTGATGCACCGCTAACCGGTTTCTACAATAATGATTTGACTCCAAAACTCATTTCCGGACAATCCGTGGAAATGGAGCAGCGCTGCGGAGATTATCTCGCCCGGGTCATTATAAAATTAAAAAAATGAATAATTTTCTGAATGTTATCAAATAAGCCATATTACATGGTCGAAAGGAAAGGAATATTATGAATTATTTTACGTTACTGATTTTTTTCTTTACAAGTTTTTTGGGGTTTGCACAGGCGCCCCAATTACAAAAACCGGTTTCAAAATCAGTTTCATTTCCTATTATGACATGGTACGGACTAACAGCTGAGCAACTCGATATCTCTCATTTTAAAGAATTAGCAAATGCGGGATTTAATGTTAATTTTTCGGATTTGGGAACGTATGAACTAAATAAAAAAGCATTAAACCTGGCTCAGAAGGTCGGTATTAAACTGCTCATTGGCGATAATCGGATACAACCCGGTAAACCCGTTGATAAAGCGGCGTTGGAAAAATTAGATCAGGTTGTACAGGATTACAAAGACTTTCCGGCACTATTGGGATATTTTATAGTGGATGAGCCTAATTCTGCTGTTTTTGAAAATATAGCAGCGATAAAAAAACATATTTCTCTTCGGGATTCATCTCACATAGTGTATGCGAATCTTCTTCCTGATTACGCTTCTGATAAACAATTAGGGGCAAAAACTTATCAGGAATATGTTGATAATTATATACATGTATTCCAGCCCCAGTTCCTTTCGTATGACTATTATCCTTTTTTAAATACTGGTTTTAGGGACACATACTTTCAGAATATAGAAATCATTCGTGAGTCAGCGCTTAAGGCGGGGATTCCTTTCTGGTCGTTTACTATGAGTTGTCAGATCTATCCTCCATATCCACGACCAAAAGAATCATGGATTAGATTGCAATTATATACCGATCTTGCTTATGGTTCAAAGGGTCTTCAGTATTTTACGTATGCGCTGCCGCATTCTAATACGGAGGATTTTAATACAGCTATATTAAATGCTAATGGGAAACCGACATATTTATATAACATAGCCAAGCGAGTGAATTCAGAAATTCATTCTCTCGAAAACAGTCTCAAACAACTAAATTCAATTGGAGTATATCATACAGAACCATTGCCGAAAGGGACAAAACTATTACCAGAGGATTTTTATATAAAAAATATTACAGGCGGGTCAATGGTGGTTGGGTATTTTACAGATAAATCCGGATATCCATATTTGCTTCTTGTCAATCGGAATTATGAAAAGAAAGTGAACTTTACACTCTCAGTTTCTGAAAAGGTAAAAGGTTTTAAGGAGGTATCAAAATCTGCGAAAAAAGCTCAGACAGTTTTTAAAGCGAAAAAAGGAGAAATAAAATTACAATTCAATGAGGGAGACGGAAAGTTATTCCGTATACTTTAAAAGAAATTATTAAGAGAAAAATTTAAAGTGGAAATAACTAAAACATTTTGTCATGTTTGCGAAGTATGATTATAGATTTGAATTAAAATATAAATCGTATCATCACGTGCAGCGGCTCAAGTAGTGATAATGCAGTGACAAGGGTATTTAAAGGTTTTTATTCAAAAATTTTAAATCATTGAATTTATACCGCAGTAAGGCGGAATAATTTCTCCGGCTCTAATTTTTTCCACTTCTAACTAACATTTTTATATGAATATGCTATGATAAAAAATTCTAATATTAGAAATCTAAATGTATTTATTAATATAATTGGTTTCTTGTTATTTATAAGTATATCTGCACCTAAACTTAAAGCGCAACAATTGGAATATAAGGTTGGATTTTTAGGTGTACCCGATAATCCTGAAGTGGAATGGAATGATGAGAATATGCAGCTAATGAAAGATCTCGGTTTCAATACAATTCAGTTAAATATAGCATGGGGATCAAGACCAAATGACGAGCCACTTAATCTTGAAGATATAGTTCAAGTACCGGGACAATTCGAATTGGCTATGGATAAAGAACTAATTAAAACTCTTCACTCACCCATAAGCATTGAAAATCGCAGTGAAAAAATAAAACAACGAATAGCCGTGTGTGAAAAGAATAAATTTCATACAATATTTCAGTTCGGAGCTCCATTTGCGGGTCATCCGCGACAAGAAAAAGAACCGCTTCCTCAATGTATATCGGATTCAGTTACTATTGATCGATATAAAACCTTAATAAAAGAATTTTACAAAAAGTTTCCTGGTGTTAATGATCTTATGATGTATACATATGATCAGGATGCGTGGCTGGGAAGCGAATTTGGACCATGCCCGCAATGTCATGGGATACCTGTTGCCATAAGGGCAGCTAAGTTTGTTAATACTCTTGCGCAAACATGGAAGCAGCTTAATCCGAATGGTATTTTATGGTGGGAACCCTGGGAATTATCGGCGGGTGAAGTTTATAGCGCTGTCCATTTGCTTGACCCGACATGTGTCGGATTAACTATTCATTCTAATATTGCCGAAGTTCAAATTGCTTTCCCTGCAGGCAGATGGTTTAAAAATGTTCTTTACTTAGCAAAAACGAAAAATATTCCTGTAATTGCAGAATTGTGGACAGGCTGCCCGACAGAAGAAATGGAACCGTATACTCATATTCCTACTCCCATGCTGACTCTTCAAGAATTAAGAGCAGTGTATAATGCCGGTGTTTTAAAAGGTATTAAAGAGTATTACGGAAATGTTCCTAATGAAGAGGATCCCAATCTGAGGATGACAGGAATATTTTTTCATAATCCTGAGGTAAGTGATAGCGCTGCCATGAATGAACTTACAAAATCTTATCTTAAGGCTGCTGAAGGCGTTTCTAAATATTGGAAACTTTCTTCAGAAGCAGTTGCGTTCTATCCATGGGATGTAACATGGCTGGCACGCGAAGCGGGTAGAAGTAATCCTGAACATTTAATGACGGCAGCGACTTTAAAAGGTGCAAGCTGGGAGACTCCCGACTGGCAATCCTCGCGCAAAACATATTTCATGAGAACCGATGAAGCTGACGACCCGAATTTCTGGATGCTTGAAGATATGCAATTACGATTTGAACAATCTGCATCTTTAATGACTCAGGCTATAAACATTGCAGATTCTGTAAAAGAATTTGTTCCGCAAATATTAAGATCAGAATTTGACAAAAGCATTGACGAATTAAAAGAATTAAATAGACGGGTTTTAGCGTATGCCTATCACCTTAGAGAAACCAACCTGGCAAACGACATAAGGAGTTCCATCAAATTGAAGATGCCTGAAAAACAGAGACTTGATAACATTACGGAGCTAAGAAAAATTCTTCTCAAAGACCAGGAAAATGAAGGGACGAATGAACCTATTGCTTCTGCAATAAAAATGCTTGATAATAATTTGAATAAATTTTTTAAAACTTATTTCCTTCCTTCCAAAGCAACTAATTTGAGAGATCAATGGAGTATCACTTCAAAATAAATTTCATAAGTAAAATGAATGAATAATATTTGAAAATGATATTAACTATAAATGAACCGTAGAATCGGATTAATACTAAATATTTAAGCAATATAATAAATGAATATCCCGTTTATAATGAAAGTGATTACCATATTGATTGGAGAGTTATGCGAATAATATCTAGCACTAAGAATTTACATGTATTTCCCTATGCAATTAGTTTATTTTTATTAATAAGCCTGTTTGCGGACAATCTTAAAGCACAACAAATGGAATATAAGGTCGGATTTTTAGGCGTACCCGATAATCCTGAAGTGGAATGGAATGATGAGAATATGCAGCTAATGAAAGATCTCGGCTTCAATACAATTCAGTTAAATATAGCATGGGGATCAAGACCAAATGACGAGCCACTTAATCTGGAAGATGTAGTTCAAGTACCGGGACAATTCGAATTGGCTATGGATAAAGAACTAATTAAAACACTTCACTCACCCATGAGCATTGAAAATCGCAGTGAAAAAATAAAACAACGAATAGCCGTGTGTGAAAAGAATAAATTTCATACAATATTTCAGTTCGGGGCTCCATTTCAGGGTTATCCGCTAAAAATAGAAGAGCCATTGACTCAATGTACATTGGATACAACTACTATTAACCGGTACAAAACTTTAATAAAAGAATTTTACAAAAAGTTTCCGGGTGTAGATGATCTGATGATGTACACATATGATCAGGATGCGTGGCTGGGAAGTGAATCCGGCGCATGCCCGCAATGTCATGGAATACCTGTTTCAATTAGGGCAGCTAATTTTGTAAATATACTTGCGCGAACATGGAGGCAGCTTAATCCGAAAGGCATTTTATGGTGGGAACCCTGGGAATTATCGGCGGGTGAAGTTTATAGTGCAATTAAATTGCTTGACCCGACATGTGTCGGATTAACTATTCATTCTAATATTGCGGAAGTTCAAATTGCTTTTCCGGCATGCAGATGGTTTAAAAATGTTCTTTACTTAGCAAAAACGAGAAATATTCCCGTAATAGCCGAAGTGTGGACCGGCTGCCCGACAGAAGAAATGGAACCATATACTCATATTCCTACTCCGTTGCTGACACTTCAAGAACTAAGAGCAGTGTATAATTCCGGAGATTTAAGGGGCATTAAAGAATATTACGGAAATGTTCCTAATGAAGAGGATCCTAATCTAAGGATGACGGGATTATTTTTTAATAATCCGGAGATAAGCGACAGCACTGCCATGAATGAACTTACAAGACCATATCTTAATTCTTCTGAAGGAGTTAAAAAATTCTGGATACTTTCTTCAGAAGCTGTTGCATTTTATCCATGGGATGTAACATGGCTGGCGCGCGAAGTCGGCAGAAGCAATCCTGAACATTTAATGACAGCAGCAACTTTAAAGGGCGCATGTCCGGAGACTCCCGACTGGCAATCCTCGCGCAAAACATATTTCATGAGAACCGATGAAGCTGACGACCCGAATTTCTGGATGCGTGAAGATATGCAATTACGATTTGAACAATCTGCATCTTTAATGACTCAGGCTATAAACGCGGCAGATTCTGTAAAAGAATATGTCCCGCAAAATTTAACATCAGAATTTGACAAAAGCGTTGATGAATTAAAAGAATTCAGGAGAAGGGTTTTGGCATATAGTTATCATCTTAGAGAAACTAACCTGGCAAACGACATCAGAAGTTCTATCGAATTGAAAATGCCTCAGGATCAGCGGCAGGAAAACATAACGGAATTAAGAAAAATCCTTATCAAAGACCAGGAGAATGAAGCGACATATGAGCCAATTGCTTCCGCAATAAAACTGCTTGATGATAATTTAAATGAATTTTTAAAGACCTATTTCCTTCCATCTAATGCAACTAATTTGAGAGATCAATGGAGTATTACTTCCAAATAAGTTTCAGGAGTAAATAGAAAATATTGAATAATATTTTCAGATGATGTTAAATAATATTTACTATTTAAATCAAATTATATTTTCAACTTTCCGGCTTTATTCAAATTTTCCGGTTATTTCCAGACAGCCAATTATTACATAAAATTATTTAAATAAATTTAATACGGTGATGTATTTATGAATAATAAAATTAAATTGTGCTATTATCTTATCCTGGCATTATTCATATTCCCATTAATTATTGAGGCACAAACTTGGAATGTGAACCCCGATTACTGGACGGCGACAGATGCTTTAGGCAGAACGACCCCATCCGGAAATACTGCAGGTAAACCAAGAAGCGGGAAATACGTGGGAATATTTTATTGGACATGGCGTACGGACATTCAAAACAAAATGAAGGTTCTGAATATCTCACAAGTTTTACGACAATTTCCGGAAGAGGCTGGCGATTTTAGTGGTCCTATATGGAATACTCAGAGTTGTGGCTGGTGGGATGAGCCTTTGTTTGGTTATTATAGATCCTCTGATGACTGGGTATTACGAAAACACGCTCAAATGCTTGCTAATGCCGGAGTCGATGTCGTCTTTTTTGATTGTACAAACAGTACATGGACATGGAAATCATCTTATATGGAGTTGTTAAAAGTATGGGAACAGGCTAGAAAAGACGGTGTAAAGACTCCGCAAATTGCTTTTATACTTCATTTTGAAGCTTGTAAAGAGTCATTGTCGGAAATTGAAGAACTTTATTACGATTTATACCAGCCGGGGTTATACAAAGATTTATGGTTTAAGTTGGATAGAAAACCTTTGATAATGGCTTATCCGGAAATGCTTTTCGATGTACTGAATGATCCGAAAGAAACTCAATTGAAAGGTGAGATCAGAAATTTTTTTACTTTCCGACCTGGCCAGCCGGATTATGTTGATGGTCCTTCGCGAAAAGACCAGTGGGGATGGTTGGAAGTTTATCCGCAGCACGGATATGGTAAAAAAGACGGAGGTGGTTATGAAGAAATGCCCGTAGGAGTAGCTCAAAATACTAATGATGCCAGCGGCGGGCATTGGTACGCTTTTAGTGCGCCGGGAACCTTTGGACGCAGTTACACAAAAGCTAAAGGACAAGATAAGAGTTCCGATGCATATTTTTATGGTCACAATATTCAAGAACAATGGAGCCGTGCATTTCAACTGGATCCTGATCTTGTTTTTGTTACCGGATGGAATGAATGGAACGTAGGACGTTATACTGGAGTATATCCCAATATGCCGCCAATAAAACCGTTTGGGTTTGTAGACGAATATAACTGGGAAAAGAGCCGGGATATAGAACCGGTAAAATCATGGGGAGATAACGGGGATAATTATTATATACAACTGGTCAGTAATGTACGTAAGTTCAAGGGCATGCAAGCTCAAGAACCTGCATCAGCTCAAAAAACAATTAGTATGGGAAATTTGAATGATTGGGCAGATGTTAAGCCGGAATACTTGGATTATAAAGGCGATACAATGTGGCGTAACGCTCCGGGTCAAGGTGATAGTCTTGTATACATTAACAATACAGGACGCAACGATATAATAAAAGCAAAAGTAGCGAGAGATACCAGTTACATTTATTTTTATGTTGAAACGGCAGATACATTAACACCTAAGACCGATCCTAAATGGATGCGTTTGTGGATAGATATTGACCGGAGCAAAGCGACTGGTTGGGAAGGTTATGATTATGTAATCAACCGGATAAACCCGGGAGATTCGGCAGTTGTTGAGAGGAGTATAAATAATTCATGGAATTGGGTAAAGGCAGGTTCGGCTGAATATGCAATAAGCGGAAAAGTACTTCAGTTAAAGGTAAAGCGTTCGTTATTAGGTTTAGAAGGGAAGAAATTAAATTTCGAGTTTAAGTGGAGTGATAACAGTGAGAGTGATGGAAACATAATGGATTTCTATGTTAACGG
>Ga0181520_10008399_pt1 | contig 14703 bp, 13 predicted proteins | sample PEATcosm2014_Bin_29_FD_132451 | JGI IMG/M metagenome (GOLD analysis project Ga0181520, IMG submission 132451) | Peatland microbial communities from MTU Mesocosm Facility, Houghton, MI, USA - PEATcosm2014_Bin02_30_metaG | ecosystem: Environmental > Terrestrial > Soil > Wetlands > Peat | place... | reverse complement strand
TGGCGCTAATGGCCGTTACAGGCCTCACTATCGCGGCTACGCGAATTACGGCGGCTATCCGTATTACGCCAACTCCTGGGAACTGCTGCCCTGGGACCTCGGCTATCCCGACTTCACAGGATATGGCAGCGGCTACAATTCAGGAAGCAACGAGTCCGGATCGGATCCCGCCCAGGATCCAGCCCTCGCTCAAACGGACGACGGCTATCGTCAGGGCTACGGTGAACCCGTCTATCAAAGTTCCGCCGCGATCTCTTCCACGCCCATCGCGTCAGAACCAGAGTTGACGCTCATTTTCAACGACGGCCATCGCGAAGGAATCCGGAACTATGTCCTCACCTCGGAAACGGTGATCGTCCTGGATCAGGCAGCATCGGGTCGCCAGCAGCGCGTTCCTCTGGCCGAACTCAACCTGCCCGCAACCGAGCGGGCTGCCCAGCAGGCTGGCCTGGACTTCAGCCCGCCCGCCTGATTTCGCTTTCGAAAAGCTGCTTGCCCGGTGGGTTTGCTGGTTCAGAGCGAAACAAGCCTCAAACCGCAGCCCCAGCTTCAAAGCTGCGCGGCGTCACAGAATCGGACCGCAGCACGGGTCCGTACGCGGCATAGACTCCCTCGAAAACCGCATCCCACGATGCAGCCAGAGCGTATTCCCTCGCGCTGACTCGCATCCCTTCACGCAAGGCTGAATCCCCGAGGATGCGGGCAGTAGCCGCCGAAAAGTCTGCGTCATCCACGATGAATCCTGTGCGGGTGTCCCGAACCAAAGACCGCGGTCCGCCATCGGGCGTGACTACTGCGGGAACTCCTGACGCCATCGCTTCCAGCACTACATTCCCAAATGTGTCGGTGTGTGAAGGAAACAGGAAGACATCCATCCCGGCGTAAGCGCGCGCCAGCGCCTCGCCGCGCAGCACTCCGGTGAATTCCGCCCGAGGCAGGTGTTCGCGCAGCCATGCTTCCTCCGATCCCTGACCGACAATACGAAACCGGAAGTTGCGAATCCCGCGAGCCTCCAGCTCCATTTGCACCTGGGCCAGCAGCGCGACATTCTTTTCCACGCTCAGCCGCCCCACAAAGCCCAGCACAAATTCCGCATCGGAAAAAGTCCGTTCGCGGCGTTCAGGAGAAAACAGCTGCGCATCAATGCCGCGCTGCATCAGGTGACACGGGCGCCCCGTCCGTACTTCGAGCAACCTGCAGAGTTCGGGATTCGGCGCGAACAACACAGAAGCATGCCGATAAAAGCCAGACACTGCTCCCAAGACCAATTCCTGGATATTGCGTGCGCCGGCGATGGCTTGGCGTTTTGGGAGGTGATCCAGAAACCAGCGCGACCGGGTGGCGGCATATTCGTGCACGTTTGTGTGCCAGGAAGCGGCCAGCGGAACGCCAAGCCGGTGCGCGAGCCATGCCCCCAATATCCCCAGTTCGCTCGGACCGGTGATGTGAACAATGTCCGGCCGAAACGCCTGCAGCGTCCGCGTGATGACCGGAACGTGCCGCACCCACGCGGGATCGAGTTTCAGGTCCTTGTCGAGTGGAACAGAAAGAAACCCGCGCGGCAACTCGAGGGTCATCAGATTGCCTTCGACAAGCAGGCGAGTAGAGCGATCCCCTGCACGGACGCACAGAAAAGGCAGATTGCCCCTGCGCGCATAGTCCTCAAAATGACGCGAGGTATGCGCAACACCGTTGACTTCGTGAAACGAATCGGGGAAGTAAGCGACGCGCGTCAAATGCGAATGATACCCGAATCGTGTGACAGTTCGACGAGCAAAACCCCGGGGGCGAGGCTGGCTAAACGGAATCCTCTCCCAGCGCGAACTGCAGCTCTCGAGACTCGCTCCATGCCCGCCGCAGGCTGTCGGACACCGGCCGGCTCCCCATCAGCCGCACCGCCCGCAGCACCAGGTTCATCCACGTCGGGGCCGAACCATCCGGCCACAGCTCCTTCAGCGGCCGAACCACCCCATTATGATCCGGATGCCAAACCCGCTCATCCCATGTCCGCGAGCCCAGCGGGAAATCCGGGTAGTTCCGGATCGCATCCAGCGTCGATTCGAGAATCCGATGCTTCCAGGGCTGTGCGTATTGCGGCATGAAGAGAACGTGGCTGCGTTCCTCATAGCGCACCTCGTGCACAAACTCGGTAAACGACGACGCCTGCGACAAATTCACATTCCCGTTCGGTTCCAGCCCATGGCGGTCGCCGCCGGAGATCAGCAGCTTGTTCCACTGCTTCGCCAGTTGTTTCACCCTGCGATTCTCTTCCCAGTGGCGCAGCCCGTTCAGCTCGAACGCATGCATGAACTCGTGATTCGCAGCGAGGAAATCCCGCACCCGTTGTGCAGCCTTTTCCGCCCCGATCAGGTAAAGATCCCACATTGGATGATTGAAGACAATCAGCACATTCGGCAGAGCGTGCAGCGCTGCCAGAATCTCGGTCAGCCGCTTCTCATCGGGATTTGCCGTGTACTCCTCGAACGTCTTCATCCATGCCGCGCCCGAATCGCTGGGCAGGTTGTGAATTCCGAGGTGAAACGACTGATCCCCGCCAAAGGGCGCGCTCCATTCCACCGAGACCGGAATATGCCGGGCCGCAGCCACCGTCCGCAGCAGCATCGGAGCCGCAATCGTATCGTGATCCGTGATCGAAACCAGCGCCATCCGATTCAACTCCTTCTCGATCTGCCCGCTTTCCACGTCGAAGGCAATACGAGGAGTTAGCGGCGGCGTCCAGTAGGCTGCCGCGTAGTTCACAGGAATGAAGTGGCGGTCGTTCGACTTCCGTTCGGCCCTGGCAAGGAGCGGGCGCAACAGCGGATATTGATTCCCCAGATTCGCGAGGAAATCGAGGGTCTCCCTGGACTGGTTCGTGTGACTGTGCAACGATACCGCGGTCGAATAATCGCGGGCAGCGTCAGATTCTTTCCACAGATAAGAAATGCGGCGCAGACCGGCCATGGAAAACCTCCGAGGTCGTGCTACTGCTTCCAGTATCGGTATGCACCATGAACGGGGCATTACGAATAGGAGAATGATCGGTCAAATCAAGGGTTGGTAATGTTACCTCCTGGATTCCCCGAACCCGCGTAACCTTATTATATTTCAACGTTTACGACTTGTGACTCGACTTGATCCCTGTGGTAACTAACTCAATAACGATGGCCGTTGCGGCGTGCCAACGCTCTAACGCCGGGTCTGCGCTATGTCCGGCAGTTCCGCGTCCTGCGCCAAATCTGGCTCCAGATGATTCCGCATCAAGCCGTCGCGTAGAATCTCAAACGCCTGATCGGTCGTATCGGCGACCTGAAAAAGCTCGCGATCCCGCGGCGAAATTGTCCCTTTATCCACAAGAATGTCGAGATTGAGGACATCGTGCCAGTACTTCGATCCGTATAGCACCACCGTAATTTTCTTCGCCAGTTTCTGCGTCTGCGAGAGAGTCAGAATCTCGAACATTTCATCGAGCGTCCCAAACCCCCCGGGAAAAACCACCAGCGCCTTCGCCAGATACGCGAACCAGTACTTCCGCATAAAGAAGTAGTGGAACTCGAAATTGAGCGCCGGCGTGATAAACCGATTGGGCAATTGTTCGAACGGCAGGCTGATGTTCAGTCCGATCGTCTTGCCGCCCGCCTCCCACGCGCCGCGATTCGCCGCCTCCATAATGCCGGGACCGCCACCGGAGGTGACGACGAAGCGATTCCGACGGGACTTCAGCTTCCTGGCCCATTGCGTCAGTTGAAACGCAAGCCGCCGCGCGTCCTCGTAATAGTGCGCCATTTCAACCGCCGCTTCTGCGCGCCGCAGGCGCAGCTCGCTGGACGTTCCCTGCTCGATATCATCCGGACGAGCAGGCTGCTCTTCTTCCGGAGCCGGCCTGCTCGATCCCGTATTTTCGAGCAGCTCCAGTTCCCGGTTCGCTTCATCGAGGGCGCGAAATCGAGCCGAGCCGAAGAAAACTACTGTGTCCTGGATGCGTTCCCGGCGAAAACGCGCCAGCGGCTCCGAGTACTCCGCGATAATACGCAGGATTCGCCCATCCGGACTGTTCAGAAATGCACAGTTCTCATAGGCCAGGGCGGCCTTTTCGAGCGGATTCGGCGGCTTGCGGGGCATCGGTTCTTTTTGAACTCAGCCTTCTTTGTAATGGATCGCATCCGAAATAGCGATCCAGAGATTCAGCAGGCCGAGTCCGGAAACCAGGCCGCGGACGGCTCCGCTTTCTGTCAGACGCGCGACGTGCGCGTAGTAAAGAAAGAACCGGTTCAGTTCCCAAAATCTCGTCCACGGCAGAAAAATCAAAAAGAGCCCGACGTAGAGCCGGACGATGACTCGCAGAAAAAGGTCGGCGCGCCGCAGCCAGTTTGAGCTGGGATGAGGCCCGGGAGAAGACGGAGCGGGGGTTGAGTTGGCGGCTGGGATGTGGGGCGCCGGGGCGGAAGAAACAAGGTTGGGTAAATGCGGCATGATTCCGTTTTTTGAGGTCCGAGCCGCCCCGAAACGGCCTTAGTCCCACAGTACCACAGGAGATTTTGGGGCGAACATTGCGAGGGGGGTGGTTTTGCGGTCTCGTTCCTGATTCGAAAAAGGTTAGGTAAGGGGTTACGCCGGTGACCTGGCGGTCGCGATGAGAACCGGGCCAGATCGATCGAGGTTGGGGATGCGTCCATTGGGGATGCGTCCATGGCGCGTGCCGGAGCGCGAGGCTGAGAACGCCAGGCTCAGAGCTCAGGGAAAGCAGCACGGGATTCCTTTCTTCCAAAGCAGAAAAGCCGCGCAGCATTGGCGGCCTCTTCTTTGGCTCACATATGAGAACTTTTCGTTTTACATCCTATAAGTTCAGAATAGCAGGTTCGGAGGGTAAAGCTGCCAACTTTGGTGGCGTGGAAGTCCTGAGTTATCAGAGCTTGTTACTTTGGGTAAGAGGTGGAAACTTGACAAAAGCAGCGCGCGAGCGAAAGCCGAGCCCAAAAGCGCCCCGGGGCCCCGGCGCGGTCGAAACACCGGTCCTGACGAGTCGCGGGCCGCAACGACGCTTCGGTCACTCAGGACGAGCGGTGAGTTTTCGGGGTCACTGGCGACGCGGACTTCCTGTCGCTGCCCATAGACCGCATACGGGCGGAATCGGCAGCGGTCAGGCGCATGGCCTCGAGGGTAAGAAGAGGACTGGAGTGGAGCAGTGCGACCACGCGGTCAGCTGGAATATAGCCAACGTCGCAATCGTCGAGGGCCTTTGCCGTGACTGTGTATTGCCCGTTGAGGGTGGAGGCCAAGCCGAGGAGACTGCCGGGGCCGTGAACGCACATGGGATAGACCTGATCGGAGGCCTGCCACACCAGGACTACTCTGCCGCTGCGCACAACGAAGGCGGCCGACGCCGGCGTGCCACTGTGAAAGAGCAGCGACCCGCGCGACACGGATGCGTCAACGGCCAGCTCATCCAGCTTCCGGATCAGATTAGCCATGGACGCGCTCCTCGGCAGCCGGCGGCCAACCTGGGGCGAGGCGGGCCTGGCGCTCTTCGAGCCGCTGCCGCAAGGCGGCGTTTTCGCGCAGCGTCTCGATGGTCAACTGCTCGAGCGCCAGCACTCCTTCTTCGACCCGCAGCAGCATGGCTCGTATCGCTCCGGGGTCGCTCTTGCCCACGGCTTTTTCCAAGTCAATTAACTGGTGGATAACATCGGCGGCATTCATCGGCTAACCTGCTCTCTGACCGCTAGGGGGAGGAACAGTACTATTGTGGGTTACCGGTGGAAAAAAGGATGTGACTTAGATCACATGACCCGGAGGCTGGAGGTGATTTACCGGAGGCCGATCTCCGGCTTTTACCTTCAATGATTTGCAACGTAAAGAAGGGTTGCGGGTGCGATTTCAGGTGTATTTTTTAAGGCCTTTGTCGATACCTACCAATAACACGTTTGTGTTAGCAGGCATGTTCATTAGTGAACGGTGCTGAACGCAGCACCATGCGACACTTTCGGCTAAGCGGAGGTTAAGATGCCACGGCAAGGTGAAGCGATGTCCATCCTCAGAGCGAGTCTTCTTGTAGTAGACGATCAACCCTCGATTCGGACGGGTCTATCGGAACTTTTCTCTGGCCATGGCTACGGAGTTCGGAGTGCGCGCGACGGTTTTGCCGCGCTGGCCGAGATCAGGAAGGAGATGCCGGACCTCATCGTCTCGGATCTGAACATGCCCGGCATGTCCGGCTTCGAACTGCTCTCGGTGGTTGCAGGCCGATTTCCGTCGATACCGGTTATCGCGATGAGCGGCCAGTTCTCAGGTGTGGAATTGCCTGTGGGCGTTGCAGCCGACGCTTTCTATGAAAAGGGAGTCGATCCGTTTTTCCTGCTTGAGCTGGTGAAAGATATAACGTTCCACAAAACGTCGCCTTTCACTAACAGGAGGCGTTCGCCGGTTCCCATCTGGATTCCGAGCAATGGACACGACCCTGCGGGAGAACCATACGTGATGGTCAGCTGCAGCGAGTGCCTGAGGACTTTCCCACAGATATGCGGTGAGAGGTCCGGCTCGATTAACCGTATCAGCTGCCTCTACTGCCACAATTCGATTCAGTATGCGATTGTCGACTCCTCCGTAGCTGCGTGAGATGCCGGACTGGCGGGATTGCCGAGTCGAAGGCTGCGTTGATCCGGATTGATCGAAGCCGCTTCGCCCGTATTCGTGGAATAGTGAGTCCAAGTCCTGCATTTAGTGCCGATGCAGAGGAGTCTATATCCAGTAAACAGCCAGAAACGGTCACCGTGGTAACATGATTGGGTGGAGGCATATACCACTGGTGTCTTCTTACCGGAAACACTCCGGTATGTTCACAATTGAACAGACACTCGCGGCCGCGGCACAGATACTTGAGACTGGGTATCATGGGATCATCCAGCAACGTGATCACTCAAAATGTCCTGCGACGCTGCTTTTCAAGTGCTAAAAGCGGAGGCTCAGCTGCCAGCGTAGCTTCATTTGTACCCTTCTCCTACGATCCGTGTTCATCGGAAGGAGGCAACTTCGAATGGCCGAGCCGAAGGAAGCAGAATTTGACAGCGGCATCTTCCTGGCGAGTGCCGGGCAGGGGCGAAGAATCGTCCACGTTCGGGCGGGGCTGTCCTTCTTTTCACAGGGAGACCCTGCCCTCGCCATCTTCTATCTTCAGAGGGGCCGGGCGAAGCTGACGGTTGTCTCAACGAAGGGTAAAGAGGCCACCATTACACTTCTTCACCCCGGCGACTTCGTGGGAGAGGAGTCGCTGATGGCGGGGATCGGCATTCGGACGGCGACGGCCACAGCCATTACCGGCTGTACCGCGCTCAGGATCGAGAAAGCGGAATTGTTTCGAGTGGTGCACGAGGAGGATACTTTCTCCGATCTATTCCTGTCGTTTCTGTTGGCCCGCAGTATGCGTACCCAGGCGGATCTGGTGGACCAGCTTTTCAACTCGAGCGAAAAGCGCCTTGCGCGCATCCTGCTGTTAATGGCGGATTTCGGTAAGTCGGGCTGCTCGGACAAACTGATTCCAAGAATCTCACAGGAGACCCTGGCGGAGATGATCGGCACCACCCGATCCCGCGTCAACTTTTTCATGAACCGCTTCCGGAAGCTTGGCTTGATTGAATACAACAGCCGCATCCGCGTACATAAATCGCTGCTGAATATGACTCTGATGGATCAGCTACCGGGGCGAATTGCCGCCTCACCCTTTCTCGTGGCTCCGCCGGGCAAATCGTAATCGCGGTACGCCTCCCCGCGCCCATCACCGAAGCGACTCGCTTTCGCGCCAGGTTAATTGTGGCCCGGTGTTCTCGTCAGTCACTGGGGCGCAACGCAACCAACCACGGGGGCTGAGCCGACCATGCAAGGCAAGATGTAACAATTCGAACGGTTATAAACTGTGCCGTTTCTCACATGTATGTGCTATGAAGGATGTTACAGCGGGTCTGCCCACCCTGCCACGCTACAGCAGCGATCTCAAATGCTCGATTACGACGTGCTTGTCGCGACGTTCTGTGCAGGAAGTACTTCGGGTGGGGGATTGACGAGATAGGTTCGCTTGTGTTGATTGTTTCGCCCGCTGTTTCTTATGTTACATATTGTCCTCACAACCAAGGAGCAGCATTATCCCTATCATGGCGTTTGCGCGTGAGAGGAGATTATCCGATGAATAGCTACGATGCTATTGCCGGATCAGCGGTGTTGGAGAAAGCGGTGAGGACGGGCGGCTTCAACGCGAGTCAGCTTATGCTGCCGAGAACTGAGGACGGAGCGCTCGATCCTGAACGGCTGACGACGGCGTGGCATCGGACGCCTGACAGGCGCATGCCCGAGAGCCGCGAGAATGCGAGTTGACCTGATCGGGCAGCTGGACGAACTCGCCATCTCGATGCCTGTGGGCCGGGGATCGCTGATATTCCGATGCGGGGCTCCGGCATTGGCGGTCTACATCGTTCGCAGCGGCAAGATGGTTCTGGTGTGGAGAGGGGCGGATCAGGTGTACCCGATGGACGCGCTTGGACCAGGCAGCATCATGGGTTTGTCCGCGGCGCTGAGCGGGGAATACGCCGTGACGGCGAAGGCGGTGGAAGATTCGGAGCTGGGCTTTATCTCCGTGAATCAGGTCATTGCGATGCTGGAGTCGAATCCACGGCTGGCACGGGCGGCGATTAAGCTGACGGCCCGGGAAGCAGTGCGAATGCAATTGCCGGCGGGCGCCGCGACAATCGACCCGTCCAGACGCCCTGAAGGAGCGGGAGCGGTCGCCGCTTCGCTGGGCGAGCCGCTGTTGTGGGAGTGTTAGCCGGCGCAGCACAGCCGCGGCCGCAGGAAGTTAACCTATCGAGGGGCTTTTACGTGCCAATGGCAAGATGCTCAAGGCTCCAGTGAGGCAGAAAAGTGCTGATAACAGAGAGGTTATACGGAAGAAAGAAAGTCAACCCAGGAGGTTTTAGGCAGCACGGGCGAGGCAAGTTGCGCAACTGCATCTTCCCTGAGGGTTATTTTGAGGTCGAATATAGTTTTTGGCGGACGAGAGTTGTAGCATCCGCCAATCGTACTTTAATAACGCACCTTGGCATCATCGAATACATCCGTGTTCTGGATGGCACAAGGATGCCGAATGGCAAGTACAATTTGGAGCTTGCCGCCGACCAGAGATCCGAGGTAGTGGCGGTTCGAAAGCTGTGCGACAACTGGGAACTGCTTCGGGTTTGAGATGATGGAAGATACAGTCTCGCACCGGTGCTCCGCAACTTGCGTTCTATTCGCGGTCACCAACCTAAAGCATGTCGCTACAACGTCTGACGTGCAAAACGTCTGGCCTGGATGCCGGACCTGATCCACCCCGACGTGGTTCGGTAAACCCGATGACGTGGGAGATCGGAGTGCGGGGGCTTTGAGGGGGACACGGTGCGATAGTTTGCGAGCCAGCCGGAAAATGCTTCGGGACGGTTTTGCCGTGCTGGCGCGAAGCGCCCAAGGCTCGTGGTGGACAAACATAATCTTTCCTATCACTGCAGATGCTCCTCGACGAGTTCCTGAGCGCAGCGCTGGGACCACGCTTCGAGGCGACCGCGTGACCCGATCCTCTCCAGGAACTCCTGATCGAGATCCGCGCCGAATTCCTTGTCCTCGGGATGGAGTTGTGTATCGAAAGCGCAGGCTACGTGAACTGCAGCCAGCGGTGAGAATTGTGTGGCCGCGCTCCGGGACGGATTGTGATGCCAGGCAACTGCTTCGACGATGGCCGTGGGTAGACCCCATATGCCCAGAAGATATGCACCGACTTCGGCGTGGCTGCAACCGAAAAGGCCGGTTTCCACCTGAGATCGAACCAAACCCGATGAGGCCGTTCGTTCCTCGCACATGCGATAGGTTCCGGGATCCGCGGACGCCAACACCAGTTCGCCGATATTATGAAGCAGTCCTGCCGTTTGATAAGCGTCCAGGTCTCTGCCAGAAAAACCCTCAGCGACAGCGATCAGTTTTGCGAGTCTTCCGATTGAGAGACTACGGTTCCACAATTGCTCGACTTTCTCGGGGCTGAGAACACGCGTATCCAGATTCGAGAAGATGCTGAGCGACAGAACCATCGCCTCCACCTGGTCCAGGCCCAATAACTGGACCGCCCGACTGGGCTCCGAGATCTCGGCGCGGATACCATGGGCGGCAGAATTGGCGATCTGAAGGATTTTTGCGGTCATTCCCATATCCTTCGCGATGATCTGCCCGATTTTATTGACAGACGCGGAGTCGGAGCTCAGTTCCCGGGTCACTTCCTGGTAGAGCATTGGAAGACTTGGGATGGACTTCAGCGTGGACATGAATCGCTTCAGACGCTCGTTTTCCAGCAAGTCCGTCAGGGCAATGGTTCTCGCCAGCATAAGCTTCAATTGGTCGGGGTCGCAGGGTTTTGAAAGGAACTGGTGTGAGGATGTAATGGACAGAAAGACAGACTCCCTGTCTGACTGACCTGAAAGGATGATCCGGATCGTGTGTGGGGAGAGTTCCCGAACCCTTTCGAGAAGCTGGGCGCCGGACATTCCCGGCATTCTCATGTCAGTGACAATCGCCTCGAATGGACGGAGCGCGAGAAGGTGGAGCGCCTCGTCTCCCCCGGAGACAAACTCCATCTCCCACTCTTCCCGCATGGAACGAAGATTTCTCTGCAAACCCATGAGCAGGTTAGGTTCATCGTCGACGAAGAGGATACGCCTTGGCATTCCAGTTCTCCCGGAGCGCCGGGACTTTCAGACGGAGATGGTGCGATAGTTTGCAAGCCAGCTGGACAGTGCGTCGAGAGGGAGCGCGGGACTGAAGAGATAACCCTGCGCTGTTTCGCAGCCATTGGCGCGAAGGAACTCGAGTTGCTGGGGGGTCTCGACTCCTTCGGCCACGATCCTCATGTCGAGCTGATGACCCATCTCCATGGTTTTCAGCACCATCACGCGATCCCGTTCGGAGCGATCGAGATTGCGGACCAGCGATCTGTCGATCTTAAGCTCTGTCGCAGGGATGTTGCGCAACTGCTGCATCATCGAGTAGCCGGTTCCAAAATCATCGATGGAGAGCTGGACTTGTTTCATACGCAACCGGGTAAGGACGTCGAGGGTGCGAGCAAGCTCCTCGATGAGGCAGGTCTCAGTGATTTCGAGGATCACTTTTTCAGGAGGGACGGCGTGCGCGGCGATCAGAGCTGCCATGGTGTCGGGGAATTTCAGGTCCCTGAGCGAGGAGAGCGAAACGTTCATGGAGATGGTGGGAACAGAGCCGCCCGGGTCAGGGCACCTTCGGAGCTGAACCAGAGCCTGATTGGCGACGATCCAGCCGAGCCGATCGATGAGGCCGAGGGCTTCCAGGCGCGCAATGAAATTGTCGGGGAAGATGAGGCCGTGCTCAGGATGTTCCCAGCGGACGAGGGCCTCGAGGCCGACCATCGCGCCGGTGGCGATATCGATCTGCGGCTGATAGTGGAGGACGAACTGGTGGCAATCGAGGGCGGTGCGCAGCTCTTCATCGGTGACGGGGATTTTTGGTCTAAAGGTAGGAAGTGGAACGGCGACGGTCTTGAGTTGGGCGTCGAAAATATCTTCAAGTTCCGTGACGCGAAATGGTTTTTGCAGATAGCCGACCGTGGAGAGCCCATGGGCCTGCGCCAGTTCCTCGGCGACTTCGACAATGCGCCTGCCGACGCCGCTGATGAGAACAATGCCGACCTTGCACTGGCGCTGGCCAAGTTGCCGCAATACCTCGACGCCATCCATTTCGGGCATGATCAGGTCGAGGAAGATGAGAGAGGGGACCGAAGTAAGGGCGTCAAAGAATGTGGCGGGGCTGGTGGTGGCAACGCAGCGCAATCCCCTCGACTCGGCCGTGGAGGAAATCAGCTCGCAGATGTCGCTGTCGTCGTCGATGGCGAGAATACTGCGGAGAGGACTCATTGGCCCCCCATGACGGCGGCGACAACGGCATTGAACTCGCTTCTCTGATATGGCTTTTGCAGCAATGGAGAATCGTCGTGGGGCAGACCGGTTTCGGCAAGCGCATCGGCAGGAAATCCGGAGCAGTAAATGAGCCTGACGTGGGGAATATGATGGCGAACCTGTTCGGCGAAATCGACCCCGTTCATTCCACCCGGCATAATAATGTCGGTCATAATCAGATCAATATCTGTGTGCTGTTCGGCAATTTTGAGGGCGTTGGGGCCGTTGTCGGCGCGAAGGGTGCTGTAGCCCATTTGTTCCAGATAGGTGGTGGCTATCTCCAGCACTTCGGGCTCGTCGTCTACTACCAGGACCTTACCTGTCAGCCGGACATTCGGAGCCGCCGGGCATTCGGCTGGAAGGGCGACCTGGCCCTCCGCGAGGGGAAGATAGAGCGAGACAGTGGTGCCCACCCCGAGCTCGCTGTAAATGCGGACGGTCCCTCCGGACTGCTTCGCGAAACCGTAGACCATGGCGAGGCCCAGCCCTGTCCCCTTCCCGCGAGGCTTGGTTGTGAAGAAGGGCTCAAAGACGTGCGCCAGGGTTTCTTTCGACATACCAGAGCCCGTATCCGAGATGGACACGCAGGCATAATCTCCGGGCTTCATTTCGCCGGTCTGGACGGGGGGATAGCTCGCCTCGATGGCGCAGCGCTGGGTGGTGATGGTGAGCGTGCCACCCCGGGGCATGGCATCCCGGGAATTCACGGCGAGATTGAGGAGCGCGTTTTCAAATCCTGCAGCGTCGACGCGGACGAGCGGCATGGAGTCGTCGAAATGGGAGCTGATCCTGATCTCGGGGCCCAGAGCGCGGGCCAGTTCAATCATGTTCTGGACGTTGTGATGGATATCGACCGGCGCGGGCTTCAACTCGACGTTGCTGCAGAAGGCCAGGAGGCGGCGGGTGAGATCGGCGCCCCGAGCCGCTGCTTTTTGGGCGGTGTGCACACGCTTGAGCGCCGCCTCGTTTCCGGCCACGGACCGCTCCAGGAGGTCGAGATTGCCGAGCATGACAGCGAGCAGGTTATTGAAGTCGTGAGCAATGCCACCCGTGAGCTGGCCGATGGCCTCCATCTTCTGGCTCTGCTGCAGCTGGCGCTCCATCTGTTTTTTCTCGGTGATGTTGCGGGCTATTTTGGAGGCGCCGGTGATCCTGCCTCTGGCATCGCGAATGGGTGAGATGGTGAGCGAAACATTGACGAGGTCGCCGTTCTTTTTCGCACGCACGGTCTCAAAATGTTCGACGGTTTCCCCCTGGCGGAGCCGCTGCAGAATGTCATCTTCTTCCTGTTCGTGGCCGGGAGGGAGGAGCTGTTTGATGGACCGCCCGACCATTTCCGCAGATGTATATCCAAAGAGCTTTTCGGCGCCTTTGTTCCAGCTGGTGACGATGCCTCTGTCGCTCTTGCCGATGATGGCGTCTTCGGAGGACTCGACAATGGCGGCGAGGCGATTTCTGGCCTCATCCATATGCCGGCGCTCAGTGACGTCTCGATAGGTCATGATCACCTGACGGGAGTCTCCGCGGGTGATGGTCACCGGCGCGCTGCTGATCTCTCTCGCGCCGGTCTCTCCGGTCGATTTTCGGCGATAGAGCATCTCGTAGTTGCGGACAAACTCGCCACGCAGAGCTCGGACGGTGGGCCACTGGGACGGCGGAAGAGGTTCGCCGTCCAGCGAGAAGCCTTCGAAATCTTCGATCACCTTTGCGTAGTCGGGCTGTTCGGGAAGTGAGAGCAGCTGTTGCGCCGCTTTGTTGACGAGAACGGTCTTGCCCCTGCTGTCCAGGACCAGAACGCCTTCGGTCATGTTGTCGAAGATGGTCTGGAGCTGCAGCTGGCTGGTGGCGAGCCGCTGGGCCTGGTGGGTAAACCGGCGGTCGATAATCGAGGTGGGAAATACGATGCCGAGAATGAGAAGGGTCACCAGGGCAACGCTGACGACTGTGAACCTCGATACATCGATGGCGTGGAACACGGGACCGCTCATGGCAGGCATGGGCATGAAGCGGACCGCAGCCATGCCCACGTAATGCATCGCCGGAATGGCGAGGCCGAGCAGGAACCCGCTGATCATTCTGCGCAAGCTCGCCGTGGCGAGATGTTCCCTGAGGGCAAACGTGAGATGGAGCGCAACGCAGGAGATAGCGACGGACACAACGACAGAAAGTGCGACCAGCCACGGTGAGTAGGCGCACATGGCGGGCAGGCGCATGGCCTCCATGCCGATGTAATGCATGGCGGCGATGCCGCTTCCCATGAAGACGCCCCCAACGACCATCCGCACCCGCCCCATGGTGGGGCGGCTGACGGTCAGGAGGGCGACGGCCGAGGCCAAAATAGCGGCCAGAAGGGAGATGAGGACGGTGGGCCAGTCGTACAGGACGCGCACCGGCAGGGAAAAGGCTTCCATGCCGATGTAGTGCATGGCCCAGATGCCGATGCCCATCGCGACCGCGCCGCCGGTCAGCCACAGCAGACGGGCACGGCCCCGCGCGGTTGTCACCCGTCCGGCAAGGTCGAGGGCCGCATAGGCTGCGAGTACCGCGATAATGACGGACAGTGTAACCAAACGGTAATCATACGAGCCGTGCAGAGAAATGGAGGCTGTCACAGAAGTCCGCTGCTCAAAAGCAGGTATAAAGTGAAACGCGCATAGACACTGTTCTGCAGTTGATACCTTCTCTGAGTGTCGACACTTGTAAATCTGGA
>Ga0181520_10008398_pt1 | contig 14706 bp, 11 predicted proteins | sample PEATcosm2014_Bin_29_FD_132451 | JGI IMG/M metagenome (GOLD analysis project Ga0181520, IMG submission 132451) | Peatland microbial communities from MTU Mesocosm Facility, Houghton, MI, USA - PEATcosm2014_Bin02_30_metaG | ecosystem: Environmental > Terrestrial > Soil > Wetlands > Peat | place... | reverse complement strand
TGATTTCTCGGACTACTTTACTTTGCGCCTGATCGCATCGCTAACGGGCCTGGCTGTGGTCGGCTTGATCGTATTTTCGTCGCGGTATGATCGGACGACAGGAACCGTAGTTGTCCTGGTGGGCTTGTCGAAGACAATCGAATCGCTGGGCGACGCGATTGCAGGGCTGCTGCAAAAAGCGGAACGGCTGAATTGCGTCTCCATCAACTTGATGCTGCGGGGCGCATTTTCGATACTGGCCTTTGCTGCAGCCTTCTGGATCTTCCATGACCTCGTGGCTGGGGTATCGGCGCTGATAATTGCCTGGCTTTCCGTCTTCACGTTCTACGACCTGCGTCAGGCGCGGCTCCTGGTCCGGCGCCCGGAGCCATTCATCAGCTTCCGGTGGCGCCGGCTGAAGCAGCTCGCTACGGCCAGCGCGCCTCTGGGAATCGTCATGACACTGATCTCGTTGAACGTGAATATTCCGCGCTATCTTCTTCAGCTTTATGGCGGCGCCGCCAATGTGGGGATCTTCGCATCTCTCGCCTATATTGTCGTCGCACTCAATCTGCTGGTAAACGCAATTGGCCAGTCCGCAATGACCCGGCTTTCCATGTTGTTTGCCGCCGGAAGCTACCGCAGATTCTCCCAGTTGTTGCTGAGACTTTCAAGCGTCGGGCTCGTCATTTTTGCAGTCGGAGTCCCGATGTCTTGGCTCGGCGGTCGATTTCTGTTGACCTTCCTCTACAGGCCCGAATATGCCGAACATGTATCGGCTCTTGTCATTCTCGTCGCCGGCGCCGGCATCGGAACAACTGCGTTTTTCATTATTTGCGGCCTGAGTGCTGCGCGGTGCTTCCGGCCGCAGGTCTATATTTTCGCTTCATCGACGCTTGCTGCCTCCCTGGGTTCGATTGTTCTTGTTCCACGATACCAATTGAATGGCGCGGCGGTCGCGCTGCTTGTCTCTTCGATGGTGGGATTGGTCGGGAATGTGTGGGTATATCGCTCCACAATGAAGTCTGTCGGGGTTCGGGCCCCTGCGTCGACTGTATAAGAGCAAACGAAGCGCAATTCTTACTGATTCAATGTGGCATGGCGCTAATATGGCAACTTTCGTAATCATCCTGTTTCTGTTCGTGCAGTTCCTGTTCATGATCCGTGTCAGCCTGAGAAATGCAGGCCTATTCGATGTGATGCTGGCAAGCTTGCTGATAAAGCTCGGCTTGATCCTGCTCATTATTCCCAGGTACACCAGCGAGGATTCGGACTCGATCATGTATTTCGAGCAAGCGCAGGGCCTGCTTCCAGGAACTCATGGATTTGTCGAACTCTTCAATGCCGGCGACGCATGGGGCACAAACCTGATCATCGGTGTGACGGCATGCATTCTCAAGGTCGCAGGGCCATCCCTGACGGTCGCGACGCTTAGCTTCGCTCTTCCGTCTTTTTGGGGAGCATACATCTACTATTGCGTCTTTCGGGAGGTGTTTCCTGAAGCCAATTACCTCTATGCAAGAATCGTGCTCTTCCTGTATCCATCAATCGTCTTTTGGACGGCCATGCTTGGAAAGGACGGACTTGTGTTCTTGTTCCTGTCGATGGTCGCTTATGGCAGGGCCAAGCTTGAATCGCGCGGGACGGCGACCCTCTGGCTGGTGATGCTAACCGGGATTGCGGGGTGCTCTCTGATCAGGCCGCACATCGGCGCGCTGCTGGTGATCAGCACGGCCGCGTCGTTCAGCTTCGCTCGGAAAGGGAAGCAGAAGCATGTCGCAAGGAGGGTCGCCTCGACAATCTTTCTCGCAATCGTTTCTTTAGCTGTTGTCTATTTATGCGCGCAGTTGTTGCGCCTGACCGATGTGCAAGAGGCCCAGCAACACGTCCAATTGTCGACAGCCTTTAATGGACAAGGCTCTTCCGGCTTCGAGCAGAGCAGCAATCCTCTGTATCGGTTGACTCTGGCGCCGCTGTTGCTGGTTCGCCCATTCCCGTGGGAGTTGGTGGGAGCGCCTGCGGCGCTCGCGAGTACTGAAGGAATCCTGCTTCTGTCAGTTGTTTTGATTCGGCGCAAGCGGATACTGGAGCCGATGAAATCGGCGCGTCTCTGCGGATTCATGACCTATCTCCGCTGGTTTGTTGCATTGAACGTACTTCTGCTAGCGCTAGGAAGCAGTAACTTCGGCCTGCTTGCTCGTCAGCGAACGATGATACTTCCGCTGATCGCTCTGGTTGTTCTAGGTTCCTTTACCAAGACCCGGTCGCGTTTGGATTCTTGCGTCGGCGAATTGCGGCTCAGCTCGACGGCGGCAAAGTGAGTTTGGGCCGCATGAGATACACGATGAGACGGCTTAACGGTGCAAGCTGCCCGGTCGACAACCGGGAGACTTCATGAAGAGCGCACTAAACGGCGAATTGATCGGCTCCTCTTCTGGGAAAATCGCGGTATTCGATGTATGCGGCACTCTCTACAGCTCCAACACAACTCATGACTTCGTTGAATTCTATCTTCAGCAGCGGCCTACATGGAGACTGTCGGTCTTCAAACTGCTCCGAATCAGGCTCCTTAACCTCTTTTGGGCCAGCCTCAGCTGGGCAACTGGGCGGGACGTCTTCCGCTTGATCTCGGTGAACATGCTCAGAGGGGCGCCCGCGGAGGGCATGAACGAAATGGCCGCGGCATTTGTTCGTTCCTTCTTGGAAACCAGGGCCAGAGGCACGGTTCTATCGCTCATGGATGAGCTAAGACGGGAGAATTTCAGGATCGTGCTCGCGTCGGCATCGCTCGAATGGGTGGTGAGAGAAATAGCTAGAATTCTAAATGCGGATTGCTTCTTTGCATGTACTGTCTCGGTTGACGATGGCAGAATCGTGGGAAGTTTTTCTTGCGACATTCGAGGACAAAAGCACCGTGTTGTGGCCGGACATTTTCCGCTGGCAGAAGACGTTGTTGCGATCACCGACAACCGTGAGGACGCCGAGCTCATTCGAATGTCGTCGCGAGCGTGGATCATATGCGACAAGAGGAAGCGCAAGCGCTGGACCCGGATGAAACTGCAAAACTTCACTTTTCTCGACTGAAAACCTATGCTGGCACCGATAGTCCCCGGATTCTATCTCGTTCACTCACGCCTTCGCGCGACCTGGGAGAAGGTGTCATGGTTCTTAATTCATCCCCTCATCGCAGGGTATCTTGCGTATATGTACTCAGGACTTCCCGTGTGGAGGGCATTGCCGATCCTTTCAGCGGGCTTGCTTGCATGGCTGTCGATGTACGAGATCGGGTACATCGAGAATGACATGGCGGCGGCCCGTTGCGGCGATCAAATCGGACAGAGGCTGACAGCGTCCGTCCTGGCCGGGATTGGCTCGCGCTATCGCCTGATCATCTTTGCCAAATGGCTTGTGACGGCGGCGCTGGTCTTGATCACACGGATTGCGGCAAATGCTGTCGGGGCGCGGATTGCCGTCTGGCGATTCGTGCTTGTTTTGATCGGGGCACACGCGATCTTCACCTTACACAATCTTCTTCGATCCCGATTGAAGATACTAACCTTCTTTGGCCTTTACGTGGCGAAGTATTTGGCGCTGACTCTCCTGTTTCCGATCCGGCCGAATTGGAGTCTTGCGACCGTCGCGGCTGTCATTGTTCCGCTGCCGCGGTTGATGGAGTATTCCGCAAAAGAGAAGTTTGGGTTTAAGCGATGGGGAGCGATCGTAGGAGGCCTGGACTGCTTTCGGGTAAAGTATTACGCTGCTGCATTGGTTGTTTTCTCCGGGTTGGCGGCGGCAGGGGTATTCGCCCCTCGGATCTTTGTTGTGTTGCTTTGCTACATGTTGTTGTTTCGCGGCGCGGCACTGGTGTGCAGGGCGGGATTCGGAATGACGCGCGCGGGCCTAAGTCCTCACTGCGGTCCGCCTGGAAACCCATCCGTTCCCCTGGCGGGTGCGTCGTTGGGCGCTGAATACGATGCCGCTTTGCGTAAAAAAGAGACGATCAAGGTGTCAGCTTATAACGGATCAGAGATTCGCCCCAAGATTTCGTTTATTGTGACCTCGGCTGCGAGCGTATATTTCTTCCGTGGGCAGCTGGCTTATATTGTCGCCAGCGGCCTGGATGTAGAGATGATCTCAGCCCCCGGCGCCAGATTGGAAGAGGTTCGCAATCAGGGCGCTACCAATTGGGCTGTTCCGATGGAAAGAGAGATCGCTCTCGCAAAAGACATCGTATCGCTATGGCGGTTGTGGAGGCATTATCGAATCGCGCGTCCAACTCTGGTTGTTGCCGGTACGCCGAAGGCCGGGTTATTGGGAGCTCTGGCTGCCCGTCTGGCAGGGGTGCCGATTGTGGTGTACTCCGTTCACGGTCTGCGCCTGGAGACCGCTTCCGGTTGGAAGCGATCTCTGCTTTGGACAACCGAGTGGCTAGCGTGCCATGCGGCACATGAAGTGCGATGTGTCAGCCCGAGCCTCATGGCGCGTGTTACTGAACTTGGCATGGCCGGATCCAAACAATGTCTGGTGGTCTGTAATGGTAGTTCCAATGGAGTGAACATTGAGCGTTGGCGGCGGACAGCGAAGGCCGACGAAACCGCACAGCAGACCCGCGAGCGCCTGGGTATTCCGCCGGGGGCCCAGTTGGTGGGTTTTGTGGGGCGCTTAACGCGCGACAAGGGAATCGCCGAACTGTACGAGGCGTTCACGAACCTACGCTTTTCGCATCCGGACTTGCGATTATTGCTGGTTGGGGATTTTGAGGAAGGTGACCCGGTTTCACCTGAATTGCGTACCCGAATGGAATGCGATGCGGCCGTAATTTGCACGGGGTATGTGTCCAACGTTGAAGTGTTCTATTGGGCCATGGATATTCTGGCGCTCCCCACCTACCGTGAGGGATTCCCAGGAGCACCTCTAGAGGCTCAGGCTGCGTCAATTCCCGTGGTGACCACGGACGCAACGGGGGCCGTCGACGCTGTCGTCGACGGTGTCACCGGACTGCGAGTTCATGTAGGCGATGTTGAAGCTCTGACCATGGCCCTGGATAGGCTACTTGGAGATTCCGCTCTGCGAGCCCGAATGGGCCAGGCTGGATCTTCATGGGTCGAGAAAAACTTCAGGAGTGAGATCGTCTGGGAAAATTTGCTAGCGGACTATCGCTCGCTATTGCGAGCCCGGGCGCGAAAGGGTCGTAGCGATTTACGTAGACTGTTAAAGTCCGGCTTCGACCGCTTGGCTGCCGGGCTCATCCTGATCCCGAGTTTGCCTTTGCTGCTGGCTGCTGCGATCGCCATCCGGTGCTCGATGGGATCGCCGGTTGTCTTTCGCCAGAAGCGGCTCGGTTTCGAAGGGCGGCCCTTTCAATTACTCAAGTTCCGCACCATGATCGACAAACGGGACAGCCAGGGCGCCCTTCTCGACGACCGTGATCGGCTTACCTCCCTGGGCCGGCTGTTGCGCGCGTTGAGCGTCGACGAACTGCCTCAATTGTGGAATGTGCTGCGCGGGGAAATGAGCCTTGTCGGTCCGCGCCCGCTGCTTCCGCAATACCTCGATCGCTATACCTGTGAACAAGCGCGCCGGCACGAGGTTCTGCCGGGGATGACGGGATGGGCCCAGGTGAACGGGCGTAACGCAATCTCATGGGAAGGAAGATTCGCGTTCGATATCTGGTATGTAGATCATTGGAGCATCTGGCTCGATCTCAAGATACTCTGGATGACCGTCGCAAAAGTATTGCATAAGGAAGGTATCTTCCAAACCGGTGATGCAACCATGCCGGAGTTTCAAGGCAAGTAAAGGAAGAAACAAAATGCCGACAAACCTCAGTGTAGGAAGGCCGGCGGACTTTGTCCCGTTCAGGCCCGAATCCATCCTTCAGGGAATTCATCAGCGATTTGAAGAACAGGTGCGGATTCATCCCGAAAACATCGCATTCAAATCTCGCGACCTGACCCACACCTATTCGGAGCTTAACGGACATGCGAACTCGGTCGCGCAAGCCATACTCTCACAGTCAGGAAGTGGGCTGGCCCAAGCTGCAATTCTGTTGCCTAATTCACCGGAAACGATTGTCGGTATGTTGGGGGCTTTGAAGGCAAACAAGGCCTACGTCCCGTTGGATCGTAACTTTCCGTTGGAGCGCCTGCGCACGATGGCCCAGGACGCTGAGCCTTCGGTCTTCCTAACCGATGATTCACTGCTGGAATTGGCCGGAGAACTCGCTCAGAAAGGGACGCCGGTCATTAACATTTCGCGGATTGACCGCAGCGCGGATGCGCCGAATCCTCGGCTCGATTGCGATCCTCTCGGCAGGGCTTACATCCTCTACACTTCCGGCACAACGGGCCGTCCAAAGGGAATCGTGTTTCTCCACCGCAATCTGCTGCACACGACCATGTGCTTGACCAATCAACTGTTCTTCTCCGCCAGTGATCGTGTCTCGTGGCTGCACTCAGCGAGCTTTGCTGCTTCTGTGGTTGACATTTATTGTTGCCTCGCCAACGGAGGCGCGCTGTATCCATGGGACGTGAAGGTCGATGGATTCAGGGGGATGGTGGATTGGTTTATGGGCGAGAAGCTGACCACGCTGCAGTGGATCCCAAGCGCCTTCCGGCAGCTATTGCGGACGGTCCCCGACAGCCATCGATTTGATTCGATCCGTATCGTCGTAATGGCATCCGAAGCGCTTACGATACGCGAGGTCGACCTATTCCGCCAGCATTTCCCAGCGGGAAGCCACCTGGTCAATCAGGTGGGAACTACGGAGTCTTATAACTATTACCTTTATTGCGTTGATCACAAGATCACTATCGAAGGAGCGAGTGTGCCCGGCGGATATCCTGTCTCCCCGGATCGGAAACTTCTCCTGCTGGACGAAGCGGGGAAGCCTGTTCCGCAAGGCGCGATCGGCGAGATCGCCATCAAGAGCGACTACATGTCCGGCGGTTACTGGCGGGATGAGGCGCTGACGAAGGCGAAGTTCATCCGCTTCCACGGCGACAGTGCGGACACTTATCTGACCGGCGACCTAGGCAGGCTCGAACAGGACGGCTGCCTCATTCATCTAGGCCGCAAGGACTCTCAGATCAAGCTGCGGGGCTTCCGCATAGAGATTGCAGAAGTCGAACAGGCGCTGACAAGTGCGCCGGGCGTTGCGGACTGTGTGTGCCGGGTCGCGAAGAACCGCGCCGGCGAAGGCCAGTTGGTAGGTTACATTGTCCCACGAAACCAGGAGCGCTTTCATCAGCGCGAAGTTGAGCAATATCTCGATGCCAGACTGCCTGACTATATGGTGCCGCGAACCTATTCGATTCTCGAGTGCCTGCCAACGCTACCGACGGGAAAGGTGGACCGCGAAGCGCTCCCCAATCCCTTCGAGCAAGTCGGGGCGCGCGTTATCCAGGACGCCGTCGATTTACCGCATGTGGAAAGGCAGATCCAAAGGATGTTTCTTGAGATGCTGCAACTGGAACAGTTATCTCCGGAGACGGATTTCCTGAGCGCCGGAGGCGACTCCCTCTCAGCTGCGGTTCTGCAGCACAGAATTCAACTCTGCTTCGGCGTGGACATTCCGATAGGCGCGTTTCAGGGACCCCTGACGCCATCGCGCCTGGCCGGCGTGGTCGCGAGGACATTGACAGGCGGAAAACTGCAGCCGATTCGCGTTTCAGGGGATCAGCCAAACGGCCTGAATTCCGCCGCGCAGTTCTCTTTATTGCCAGTGGCCATCAAGTCCGATTTGACCATCGAAATGCCACACCCCAAGCCATCAGTCGCTCGACAAACCTGCATTGCCGAGCAGAATCTGATCATCATCGGCGCCGGACAGTTAGGCCGCGAGGTTTTTACGTGGGCGGCGCAGGCGATGCTCGCAGGAAGCCCGTTGCGTTTCAAAGGATTCCTTGATCACAGTAAATCGGCACTCGACGGTTACAACTACAAGCCGGGAATCCTCGGCAATGTCGACTCATACGAAGTGCAGGAAGGCGATGTCTTTGTCAGCGCCATCGGCAGCCCCAGGGCAAGAGCGCAATGCTGTTGTCAAATCGAGGCGAAAGGCGGCCGCTTCGTTAACATCATCCATCCCCTGGCGAACATCGGATTGCATGTGGAGCTTGGCGACGGAATCGTAATGGCCCCCTTCGCTTCCCTGAGTTCCGATGTCAAGGTTGGCAGTCACGTAAGCATCGGCGCATGCAGCAACGTTGGCCATGACGCGGTCGTCGGCGACTGGTGCCAGATCAGCAGTCATTGCGGCCTTAATGGATGCGGTGTTCTGGGCGACGGTGTCTTTCTTGGAAGCCACGCCTGCATTCTACCCGGAGTCAAAGTCGGCGCGTGGTCCTTCGTCGGGGCGGGAAGCACTGTTGTCTATGAGGTCGCAGAGCGCATCAAAGTTTTTGGCAATCCGGCGGTTCCGATTGGCGAAGAACCGAATGTGCAATGGAAGTCCGCATAATTTCTGCGGGAAGGGAAGAGGAATGATCGCTGCGACGGATGTGGCATCAGCGTTGTTTGCCGTGTGCACGCGGGCCTTACTACCGGCGGGCGAACTGTTCGGGAGAACTCAGGCGCAGGAGTGGGAGGCCGTTCTCCAGCCGCGGGTTGCACGCTATTCAATCGCTGTACTGGCGGCGCTCCTGGTGGCGACAGAAGCCGGCCTGATTGCGATTCCCCATTTGCGTCGCACATCGCGCGGCAGATGGGCGGAGCATCGACTGAGTCAAACGCGCTTTTATGCAATCGCGAAGAAACTCTATTGGCAAGGTACGCCCGGTTTCCTGCGCAGATGGGGCGGGCGGAGCCGTGTCTCTACCATGGGCGACATGCTCAAGTATTCGCGATATCACCGGCAACGGCTGCGCGATATTGCCGATGTTCAAGCGCATGCGCACCTTCTGACTCAAGACCCAGCTGGATTTGAATTCTGGAGTACGCAAGCAGGTTCCTGGTGGATACAGGCCGGCCAGAGCTCCGCATTGTTTGAGTTGATCGCGGAACAGAAACGCGGCATCTACAAGGACCCCGCGAGCATGATCCGCGCCGGCGACGTTGTACTCGACTGCGGTGCAAACGTGGGCTGCTTTACGCGACAGGCGCTGATGGCCGGAGCCAGACGAGTCGTTGCCATTGAACCTTCACCGGGCAACCTGGAATGCCTGAAGAGAAACCTGGCAGCCGGAATCGCAGACGGAAGTGTGAAGGTGTGCCCTAAGGGTCTGTGGTTTGCAGCGGATTGCCTTGTATTGTCGGGATCGGGTGTGTCAGCGCGCTTTCTCGAAGAGACGTCCTGTGGCGGAGAGAGCGCTTTGCGAGTGCCGTTGACGACGATTGACATGCTTGCCGAGGAGTGCGGTCTCAATCGCGTGGACTTCATAAAAATGGATATCGAGGGAGCGGAGGTTGCGGCCTTGATGGGCGCCAAGGTCACTCTCGCAAAGCACCGGCCCAGGCTAGCTTTGGCCGGCTACCATAACCAGGAAGATTCCGAGGCAATTCCGGCCGCCGTGCGGGCGGCATGGCCTGAGTGCTGCGTTCAATACGGTCGCTGTTACCACCCGGGCCTGGTGCGGCCGGAGACATTGTTCTTCCATGGCTGATCTCCCAGCACATCGAGCTAATTATGAGGAATTGCGGTATGGCAATCACTTCTTGGTGCCCGCCCGCCCCCCGGCATAACAAGGAAGACAACTGTCCGCTTCCGCATATGAGTCCGCCGGCCTTCATAGAGGACACTTCGATTGTTTCGTGCCATCCTGAGTCATTTGACGACATGCAGCGAAGCAAGCAACTCAAAGCAATCTGCGCTGCGGCTTGACGGCCGAATCCCGGGCAATAGACGTCATTCCATCATGCCGATTTGCAATCCGGACTCACCGGATTTCTGTGCCGTTATCATTGCGGCCAAAAATGGATTCCGGCTGAACTTTGCCCGGTGCACAAAGAGGAAGAATGACTGTTACTAGAGGGTTAGCATCTGGCCCGGCATTTGCGCCATGGCCGTTCTTCGCCACCGATGAAATTGAAGCCGCCGCAAAGGTGCTGCATTCCGGGAAAGTGAATTACTGGACAGGGGACGAGGGCCGCCTCTTTGAAAGAGAGTTCGCCGCGTTCTGCGGTTGCGAATACGCTGTCGCCGTAGCCAATGGAACGGTAGCATTGGAATGCGCACTGAGGGCCTTGGGCGTCGGCCCGGGCGACGAAGTGGTTACCGCCAGCCGGACGTTTGTTGCGTCGGCGTGCTGCGCGGCGATGCTCGGCGCGCGGCCGGTTGTTGCGGACGTCGATCCCGAGAGCCAGAACATCACGGCAAAGAGTATTGAGCGAGTATTGACCCCTCGGGCGAAAGCGATCATTGCGGTGCATCTGGCGGGGTGGCCGTGCGAAATGGACCCGATTCTCGACCTTGCCAAAGAGCATAACTTGAAGGTCGTGGAGGATTGCGCGCAGGCCCACGGGGCAACCTACAAAGGAAGGACTGTTGGATCCATGGGCGACATCGCTGCTTTCTCTTTCTGCCAGGACAAGATCATGACCACGGCCGGCGAGGGCGGGATGGTTACGAGCAACTCAGCCCGCTTGTGGGAGAGAATGTGGTCCTTGAAGGATCACGGCAAGAGCTACGATGCGGTCTACAACCGCAAGCATCGTCCGGGGTTCCGCTGGCTGCATGAGTCGTTTGGAACGAACTGGCGGCTGACGGAGGTGCAGTCGGCGGTGGGGCGAACGGCCCTGAGAAAGCTTCCCGAATGGCTTCGTCTCCGCCGCATGTACGCCCGAACCTTGACGAAGGAGTTCGCGCGCATACCCGGCTTGCGCATAACGCCATCCCCGGCGCACATCGAACATGCGTACTACAAGTATTACGCGTTTTTGCGTCCCGAGAGCCTTCGTGCCGGCTGGTCCCGCGACCGTATCGTCGAGGCGATTCATGGCGAAGGCGTTCCATGCTCCGGCGGAAGTTGCAGCGAGATCTACCTGGAAAAGGCCTTTCCGGTTGAGTGGCGCCCACAATGCCGACTTCCAGTCGCGCGGGAATTGGGAGAGACGAGCCTGATGTTTCTTGTGCATCCGACGCTGACCGAAGAACACATCAGTTCGACTTGTGCGGCGGTCGAGAAGGTGATGATCGCCGCGACCTTGGAGACATCGACTCCTGATTCCCCGCAGTACTCGCCACTGACGACTCATTCCGTGCAACCAGGTTAAGGTCCCGTTTCTGACTGCTTCTAATCAGACAAACTTTGGACCGGCACTTTTCAGCCCACGCAAACGCGCGGCAATCATGCCTCTCGCCCATGGGCGGACTTGGTTTGTCCTATCTCCATCGAGCGTTCTGCCACCAAAGAGAAGAGGTTCAAGACAATGCTACTCAAACAGCGTCTTTGGACAGTTGTCCTTCTTCAATTTGCATTGGTTGTTCTTTCAGCCGCGACAGCCTGGCTGGTGCGCTTCGAGTTCGTCTTCCCGAGGCCGGAAGTATTCTTTACCGCGTTGCCTCTGCTGTTGTTGTCTCGCATGTTGTTCATGGCGCGCTTCAAACTGTTTCATGGGTACTGGCGCTATACGGGCGTGGACGACGCCCTGGATGTGATCAAGGCGGCGTGCGCGGGGTCCTTGGCATTCCTGGTTGCAGAACGTTGGGTGCTGGGCGAGAGATCTTTTCCAATCTCTGTTTGCTGCATCGAGATTATGTTGACTTCTATAGCGCTCATCGGAGTCAGGGTGGGTTCGCGGGCACTGGTCCAAATCGCGCGGACTCAAGCAGTCCGATTCAAAAGAAAAGCGGTTGTCGTGATTGGCGCCGGATGCGCCGCTGCGATGCTGTTGCGAGAATTGCCGCGCAGCGGCTACACCGCACTTGCGTTGATCGATGACGACCCGGCCAAAACGGGTGTAAGGCTGCACGGAGTTCCTGTACGAGGAAGGGTAGTGGACTTAGCCGAAGTAGTGCGATGCAATCAGCCGGATGAAATCATGATTGCCATCCCGTCCGCAACCGGAGATCAGATGCGCCGCATCACCGAGTTTTGCGATCGGACAAAGGTGCCTTTTCGCACCATTCCCGGCCTGGGCGATCTTCTTCATGGAACGGCGACTATTGACCAGTTGCGCGAGGTCAATCTAGGCGATTTATTGGGACGGGAACCGGTGCACTTGAATCTGGACTCCGTGCGGCACAGGATTGCCGGACGAGTGGTGATGGTTACCGGTGCAGCCGGATCCATCGGTTCAGAGCTATGCCGCCAATTGCTGCGTTACGCGCCGGCGAAGCTGATTTGCGTCGACCAGGCGGAGACGCCCCTTTTCTATCTGGAGCGCGCCAACTCCGAGGCGGCGGGCGCAAAGATCTATTGCGTGGCCGACATTGCCGACAGCATCCACATGCACGAAGTGATCCGTCAACACGACGTCAGAGTTATCTTCCATGCAGCCGCATACAAACATGTTCCGCTGATGGAAGAGAATCTGCAGGAGGCACTGAAAAACAATGTCTTTGGCTTGCTTTCGCTGATGGAAGCTGCAGAACAATCTGGATGCGAAGACTTTCTATTCGTCTCCTCCGATAAAGCCGTCAACCCCACCAGCTTCATGGGGTGTACCAAGCGGATTGGCGAACTTATCGTTGCCGCGCGCCCTTGGGTTCAGATGCGCTGCGTATCGGTGCGCTTCGGCAACGTGCTCGGCTCTCAGGGGAGTGTCATTCCGTTGTTTCAGCAGCAAATCAGGACGACGCGCCAGATCACCGTGACTCACCGTGAGATCACGCGCTATTTCATGACGATCCCCGAGGCTGTGTCGCTGGTGTTGGAAGCGTTTTCTATCGGCGGCAAAGGAGACATCCTGGTTCTCGACATGGGCAAACCCATCCGCATCCTGGATATGGCGAAGACAATGATCTGCCTTTCCGGCATTGCTCAAGAAGACGTGAAGATTGTCTTTACCGGTTTGAGGCCGGGGGAGAAGCTGTTCGAGGAGCTTTACTATCCATTCGAGCGGCGATTGAGCACCTCGGCCCAGAAGGTGCTGAGAACGGGTGGAGTATCCGCGAGCTGGCCGGAATTGCGCGTTCGCCTGTCTACGCTGCGCGCAGCAAGCCTCACCGGGTCCTCGATTCGTATCCGAGCTTCCGTGAAGGAAATCGTTCCGCAATATCAGTGGTCGCCACCGGAGGAAAGTCAACTGGCTCCCGCCGCTCCACTCGCCGGGCAGAGAAGGTTCAAAGGGGAGCGTGAGCATGTCTTGCAAATGCCGCGCGGCTTCTAGCCTGCCGTAGGAGCCTTGGCGCGCCGTACCGTTTCCGGCCCCGTTGCGGGAGCAGTTACCTAGGGGGCCTTGCCTTTTCACCCGGACAGCAAACTCTCGTGCGGCGGGGATGAGTCACCGCCCTCACACACAGGGGGCTTAAGTCACCCGTTGTGAGCGTCCTCAAAGGCGTGGAGGCGCTCGCACCGTGCGGCACTGTCATCCTTCGGCCTCAACTGCCCAATCGTCTCTTGAGAGTATGCCAAACCGGCATGCATTATCGCGAGGGCCGCGTCCGTGTCTGAGCACTCCGCGCTTGGTTACCCTTCCTTGATGCCAAGCACGCCGCAAAAGATGAAGCCCCGGCTCCGCGCCTCCATCAATTCCATGGATCCCGGCTCACTGTCCTTGAGAGACACAAGAACGAATTCTCCGGCCTTGCCAAGCATCGCAACGCTTACGTCGCTTTTGCAAGCCAGCGGCTCTACCACGTCCATAGCTCTCATTCCGCCCCCCCGCTTCGCCACTTTCACAACCTCATCGCTTTACGTGAAGCATGAAACGTGACAGTGCACATCCGGGGTCAGCGTTTTCCCGTAGACGTTCATGGTGGTTTCAATATTCGAGTGCCGCATCAGGTCCTTCATCTGTACGAGGCTCATCTCCGCAGCGGCCATCAAAGATTTGCAAGAGTGGTGGAGCGTGTGCCACCCTAATCGATTGATGCGGAGCCGCAAAGCGGCGAGCTTGAGATGCTTGTTGAGGGTGGTTGGGTCACTGCACAGGCTTCCCGTCTCGGGGCTGGAAAACACCCACGTGTGCTGATGCGGCTGGAGGCCGCACCGAACGGCAACGTGTCCATTCACTGCTTGAAGCTATCGCGCTTACATCCGCAAGAATCACGTCCTGCCACTTCGGGCGGGCGTGGAGATCGATGAGGCTCTTGTTGGTTGTCTGTGTGGAGTGGCGCAAGGCGGGGAATTATTCCGCCATGTAACGGTCAATGACGGACCCGAGTGTGGCTGCAACTTTGTCCCCGAGCGTCCCGGCGTTGAGCGCGAAGAGCTAGCCTTCCACGGCCTTGCGTACATCCCGCACCGTTGGGTACTTAGCAGAGTCGAATGTCTGGACCCGGAGTTTACGTTTGCCGTCTGGGGCCGTAGAATAAAATCTGAACTCGCGATCGAACCCTCGGGGCGGGGAACCTATCGGACGCTGCCATACTGACACCGCTCGCGTTTGGTTCTCATCTGGCCAGCCCCCTGTGTTGAAGATGAGTATATGGTAGCAACCGTGGTGTTTTGTGGTGTTTACGAAGGTTCAAATAGGCTGCAAATCGCTGTAAAAAAAATAGGTTGCGGGAGTAGTTCAGTGGCAGAACGTCAGCTTCCCAAGCTGAATGTCGCCGGTTCGATCCCGGTCTCCCGCTCCATAAAATCAATGGTTTTCGAAGAGGCCAGGGAGTCTCTGCTCCTTTCT
>Ga0181520_10008395_pt1 | contig 14710 bp, 6 predicted proteins | sample PEATcosm2014_Bin_29_FD_132451 | JGI IMG/M metagenome (GOLD analysis project Ga0181520, IMG submission 132451) | Peatland microbial communities from MTU Mesocosm Facility, Houghton, MI, USA - PEATcosm2014_Bin02_30_metaG | ecosystem: Environmental > Terrestrial > Soil > Wetlands > Peat | place... | reverse complement strand
TGAACATCCCGTCCTGAATTCGCTCGTCGCCACGCATCTCTGTTAGACGAATGGCAGCCAGCCTCCGACCTTCAACGGGTACCTATTTCAACAAGTTCCTAGATGAACTTGTACCAAGTTAGATCGGAACTTCCTAAGCCGCTGAAAATATAAGGGCATATAAGCGTATTGAATTTCAGCTAACATGCCCCGTATAAGATTATGAGTCCCCTGCTCTAACCGTTGAGCTACAGGCCCGAACGTTCTTTATCGAATTGAAAACAATATCTTTATAAAATAGACGCTCTCTTGCTCGCCCTAAGGCGCCATTTTCCGACCGGTGCCGGTTCTGGTGCCGGTTGCATTTCAAGTTTGACACAGCCGCTCGGCAACAGTCACGTCGAGAACCAGGCAGTAAGAGGCAACTGCGCGCTTTGGTTGAACCAGTAGGTCTGAGCCATACACCAGCCTCAGCCGTCGTCGAAGATCCTATGAGTCGTCCGACTTCCATTTTTGCCGATCATCGGGATCAGTCAACCGAAGGGTGTTCGCCAGGTTGTATTCTGCCGGCGCTCTTTGCTTCGTGGTCCGGTGTTGACAATGGGCTGCCTTACGGTTTCACAATCGGCGATCTTGCAACGATTGACTCGGATTGTCTCAGCTCACGGGCCGCCAAAGGCCGGTGAGCTGAGACCGAGAAACGGTTGCGGACCTCAACAGACAGGGCTGGCTTGCTGACCTGCTTCAATTCGCTTTCCCTACCAGCGTTCGCAAGGGAAGCCCCGTGTGCCAGTCAAAGGTATAGTTCAGTTGAATTGACAGCTGCTGCCTGCTTAATGAGTTCGGGTGAACAGTCGATTCATCTTTGAACGCAAAGACCGAATACTGCGGACCAAGAGAAATATTGGCAAACACGTTGAAGTTCAACGATTCGGACATGTTGGCCGCATACTTGGTTTCTGTGGATGACCGGGTCGCAGGATTACCCGATTCATATATGTTTCCGAAGACCACTGTCTGGCTCGTGATTTGGCGCAAATTGAATAGGTTGGCGTTCCAAAACCCCAGCACATACGCCCCATTCTGGTGAACCTGGTTGTATCGGTAGGTCAGATGTGCGCCCGTCGATGGATTGTTCAGGCATGGTTCCGTCACCGTGGCCGAGCACACTTTGGCACTCACTACACTCGCAGCCGATTCGTTCGCCGCAAGGTTCTGAAGGGGCAGCACTGTAGCGCCAGAGCTCGAATCCACGCCGATTCCGTCCAGGATGTTCATCGAATACTGGCGCAGATATCCAACCTCCACGTAACTCAGGTTTGAGAGTTCATATCTTGTTCCTACCGCAGGGGCCCAGCCCCATTGCGGCTTTGTTCTAAGGGTGAAATAGACCGGTTCGGTCGGCGAAGTGCAATTAGCCGAACTGCACGGGATCGACCAACCCGACTTGAGGAACTGCTCTGTGCTCGAGAGGTCGTGGTTAAAAAGGCCCCTGAATACCATGGGAATCCAGTGCGGCTGAGAACGGAAAGTCGCGATCGCGAAAAACGGACTGGCGATCACTGTGTTCGCTGCAACAATCGTCGGCCCCGGAGGAACCGGCGCGCCGCTGCTCAGTTCACCTGGTGCGGAGGGCGTTGTGGACCCGGTGTGCGAACGCGAATACGCGACAATCTCGTCGGCCCCAAATGCAAACTGCCGCTCCCACGGGTGCAGAACTCGCGCGTTGCTAGCAGCGGAGACTGAGTCGCTATGCGCGGAAATCACATTGGGATTGGTTACGCCGCTGAAGTCATTGCCAATTCCAGTGTCGCTCAGATTTGGGTGCGTATAAGCCCAGGAAGCTGAGAGTTGCTGCATAGTCACATCCCAGTATCCTCGATTCTGCCATTGGTACTGTTCCTTCTGGCCTAAGCGCGCATTCGCATAAAGCGATTTCGGAAGCGGCGCGTGGCGGCTCGTCTTCAGTTCATCGAAAGGTGCAAACCACGCATTTTTGAATCCAGTCGCAAGCTGTTCCACAAATCCCTTCTTCATTTGGTCCTTTGAAGCAGCGGGCAGCGTCACAGTCCCAACAACCTCAACCATCTTCGGCGTTGGGGTTTTAGTCCCGCCGACAACATCGGCGATGAGCTTTGCGTTTTCCTTCGGCCAAAAGAACGTGGTAGGACTTTCAAGGTCCTGCTGTGCGAGTTGTGGGAAGATCGGCTCGGCCGTGGCTAAATGCTCGGACGTCGCTATCGAGTAAGTCTTGGTAGGGTCAAGCGGAGCACCGTTAATGTAGTAAGTCGATTCAGGCTGGATCAGGCCGAGTGGCAGCTTTGGTGAAACGCCCTTTGATGAATGGCCAGGTTTCTTGAGGGTCACGCCGCGCGTAATTCCATAGAGGGCCAAGGCGCGGCTCTGCTCCGCGGCAATTGGCTGTGTTGCTGTTGGGGATTGGGCGAGGATACTGTCATTCACCTGGAGCAGCGTTTGCAGGGTCGCCCCAGTGATCGAAACCCGCGTTAAGTAACCGGTTTCCGGCAGCAGCCGCTTCACCAGCTCCTGAAAACTCTTTGGCGGATTCGCTGCAAGATTCAACGCGCAGCCAAGGTACACATCATGGTGCTGCAGCATGGCAATGTCTGTCTGCAGGTTATTCGCCATGCTTTGCAAAATGCTGGTCTCCACGTCACTGGAATTCTTCACACCCAACCAATTCTTCGGGAGCATCACCCCTGGCGGCTGCTTTCCTGCGGCCAGATATTGGTCAAGACTGTCACATGTCTCCGTACTGTCTACTAATCCGGGAGTATAAGAAAGCGTCGCAACACCCTGCGGGTCACCAGAGTGGTTGCGTGTAAGAGTAACCTGACTAACCGGGTCTTTAAGCTTGAGGGCCGGGTGGTCCTGAGAGACGTTGAAGCTACCGGCGCTCAGCACTTTTGGCAACAGTAGCGGCCGTGGCGTGATCACCGGAATGATTCGGGAATCCGCTAGATCCGCCGGATCCGCAGAGCCTAATGTCTGGGATTCAGCCCGGGTGTAGGCGTAAGCATCCGCCGCGGAGATAACAACATCCCACGGGTGAGCCTGCCAGTTTAGGTTCCTGTAGTTTGCGTAACGATAGCTGAGCGAGCGCGCGAAAGCTACAGCCTCGTCCGGCGCCATCTGCGCCATCACAAAATATGTATCCCTGTCGTTCGGATTGTAAGGCTCTTTCTCGTCCGGCGGCATTCCCCTGTGGTTCAACTTCTCATACGCGAGTGTGGCCTGGATCAGTGCGGAGGTGCCTTCATTGAAGGCAACATGAGCCGCATCTTTGCTGGTCGCGCACGGCTTTCCAGTCTCACATAATTGGCGGTCTGTAAGCGGAATTTCTCCCTCAAGCGACGGAGATACGACGGCGAAAGCCACATTCTGTCCTTCCGCCGCATTCACACTGCAGTCCTTTTTGCCGTCCTTGTTGCATTTCCAGACAGAACTGAAGAATGGAATCTGCACCTGGAGGGAGACAGATTCCTCATAGGAGGGATCCGAATTGTTGCTTCCCGCCAATTTATACGTAAACTGAAGCGTCACCTGGCTGCCGGGGTAAAGCCGCCCCGGGTTAGTTTGTTTGTTGCCCGGAGGTGGATCATTCAATTCACAATCGCCGCTGCTGGTGTCGCCGATATCGCCATTGGGGCAGACTTCTACAATATTCTGCAGATCCACTGTCGTGGTCGAGTCCGCTGACCTTGATGTAACTGGGCATCTGCCTGCGGAGGCGGCAACCGGGCAATTAATCATCTGAATATCTTTCAGGCCATATGGGTTGGTAAACACCAACCTCGTTGTCCATGGATAGATCTGGCTCGGGGCCGGGTACACCAATTGAATCGGGCTTCCAGTTCTGGCGCCTCCGCCTCCTTGTGAGGCATTGCAGCCAACCGTCTGCGCCTGCGCGGAAGCGCCCTGAGCCGAAGGACTGGAAGACGATCCACCGCCCGGTCCACCGGCCCCGGAACTGCCGGACCCGCCGCTGGATTTTCCCTTGCCGCCTCCGCCTCCGCCAGATCCTCCCCCGCTACTCGACCCACCCGGCGTGGCAACCGCAGTCGGAAGGGAACCTTCTGTCGGCAGCATGATCTGGACCTGTGGTGCAGGACCGGTTGGCGCCTGCTGCTGGCTCCTGCAAACTACCATATTGGATCCCAGCAGAGGTAGCACCGAAGGCTGAGAGAGAGCCCGGTTTCCGAGCCTGTATAGCATAGCGGCTCCGAAATGAAAGTCCCGGACGCCAGGCACCATCGCCGTATAGTGTTTGGATCTTAGATAATTCGCAGCAGGAGGCGCATTCTTGAAGTCGGTTCGGCTTACGGCTATGCCGTTCTCATGTGTCGAATAGTAATCCAGTGCCAGGTTGTCGCCCATACCCAACAGGACTCTCGACTCTGTTACATCAAAGAAGGGATCGAAAACGGCCTGATTTTCGTCGGTGGCATAGCCATCGAGTTTCCCGGTGACGTAAACACTGTTCTGGCCCAACGCTGAAGGCAGGAGCTGAAAGCCAACAACAAGAACCGCAAGAAGAGAGCAAATTGTGCTTTTCATATGACCTCTTTCAGAGAATTCAATTCCCACTGACAACACAGAGCCTAAGAATTGGACTAGCGACAGCCGCGGGGATTCCGGCAGCAAGTCCTTGCGGAGTGATCTGAAGAAGTGCATTTTTGGCTTCGGAAGCCCGTCATTCGAGTTCAGATGGGACCACGGCCCTTTGCCTCGGACCGATCGAGGTTCCTGAGATGGAACAGGTCTCCACTCGCAGTGGAATCTTGTGCATCGAGCCACGCTGAGCGATAAACCTGCGGCTGGAGCAGTCACCACATATCGAAGACCAACGCAAGTGAGGTTAACTATTGTTCATCGCAAATGAGACCAGTATTCCTCCTCGAAATGAAGAAAATACTCGGATTCGGGAGTGAGAGCGTCCAGAGATCCGCTCGTGTGTCCTCAAAACCGTCCAGGTGAATTGAGAAATCGGACATCACAAGAAAGCAAGCCCGCTTATACCACAGACAGTAGGCGCGCAGCGCGGTCGAAAGGCTGCGCTATGCAGATGCGCACCGCTTGCCAGACCGCTTAGCAGCTCACTACTGGCCTGACGGCTTAGACTTCTGTGGCGAGAACGATACGGCCAGATGGAATCCGCCGATACGGCTTGTCGGTGTTGTGGAGGTTCCGGTTGTAGATGTTCCCGTCGAGGTGGCTCCCTGGTAGATCTGATTCGGGCCATAGATGTATTGGAATGAGAGTCTGACACTGCTCGAAAACTCAATGCCTATCGCCGCCTGGCCCAGGAAGAATCCTCTGGAGCTGGTAAGTTGAATTTTCTGGGCAAGATCCGAAGAAATGAGCTCCGCAGCGGGCTTCAAATCCAGGAAGACAGTCGCCGACGGAACCGCATTGGACGTAGGATCGATTGACTTGGACTGCATATAAAGCTCCAGCGGTATATTGACGCTGTACTCAGTGCCTTGGGTGATGGTGCTCTGGCCGGAGATCCCGTTGATATTGAACCCGACATTGGGTGAGAAATAGCCAACGGTGCTCCCATGCTTTCCCTGGTGTAGGAAGACGGGCGCTGGAAATTTGATGTTGAAATCCCCGCCCGCCTCAATCTTCGCGACCGCGGTTGCTACAGAGTCGGTCGTTGTGCTGCTCCCACTACTGGTTCCGCTTGCCGCTCCGCTGGAGGATCCGGTCGTTGTCGAACTCGAGGTACTGCCTGATCCAGATGTAGCGGTTCCGGAAAGAACCGCCTGAAGGCCCGGTGCAAAGGTTGCGGTCAGCAGTTGAGCGTTCACTTGGCTTGCGGATTGCTGTGCGTTGTAGAGGTACAGTGCATTGGTCGCAGTCTCTGTCGCGTTATTAACGGAGAAGAAGTTCAGAATTGCGGCATCCGTGCATCCAGGCCCCAGCAGCGGGAACCAGTTCCGGTATTCAAACTGAAGATCCGGTGTGCTGGCAGTAGTGGTTTTCTTTGGCTTGACCTTTCCTGATGGCTTCTTCGCAGTCGCGGCTGGACTTGGGCTGCTCGACGCAGAGGTGGTGGAAGCGTCGCTATCATTGGCCGGCGTAACCACGGCGTCATCCCCCGGAGCCGGAGCGGGCTTGGCGCCAGGCTCTGCGGAAGCGGTAGGGTCCGGCGCAGGATTGGCAGGTGGGGTGTTGTACCCGCAACGCATATTGTCGATTGCATCGACAATTTCCTGGGTCGCAGCATGAATGCTGTCCGTATCGGCCGTTCCGAATTTCGTATCTGCCACACACTTGGCAGCCAACACAACCTTCTTGGCGGCGCTGAGCGCCAGGCTGTCGGAAACTGCCGATGCGACCGATCGCGCAGCCGCAAGCGCATTAGGCAAATATGGGTTCGGATATTGAGAATCCATATCCACCATCTTTTGCCAAACGGCGTGGCTCGCAGCTCCCTTGGCATCGTCCAGATTGCTTTGATCGTCAGCCGCCTGCTTGGAGGTGGACTTGGACATGACTAAGTCGAAGCCATGGAAGATTCCTGCCGCTGGGGGTTTTGGATGAAGAATTGAATCGATAATGGTTGCTGTTGCCGCTTCTGACTGCGCGGGTGCGTTTGCCATGCGGCGGCTAGTCTGCCCGGCAGGCATTGACTGTGCTTGGGAGATGATGGGTGACAACAGCGACAGCGAGATCGCCGCCGACAGAAGAGCGATCGTGAAGAATTTGTGCTGCATGGCGAACCTCCTGAGTGAAGCAAGGGGAATGACTGCTCACTCAGGAAGGCGTAAGTGGGATGCGAAAAGGGACATAGGCGTGTTGCAGTTGTCGTCAAGGTGGAACTGAAGACTGCTGGCACTGAGCGGGCCGAGTCTTGACTGGCGCGCAGCCAAAGAGGCCCTCAAAAAGACCGGTTGCGCGCGTGTAATTCGAATTTGAATGCAATGCCGACAAAGTACCCTGCCCCTGGAATACCGGGTTTGAGCTCAGCCGATGTGCCCGCTCCGCCAACGCCACAACCGCACTCGGTTTCGACGTCAGAGTTAGAATCTGCCACATCTCTGAATCCGTCCACCGCCTGCGAATGCAGTGTTGCATCCCCTCCGACTCAACCATGAACACATCGTCAGACGCGCACAGGCAAAGATGCCGGAGGGGAACCGGACGCCTCGAAGCATCAGCGGATTCGTCTTGGCAGGTAGCAAATGTATTCCATCCGCCGACAGAAAAAGTGAACTAGTGACCCCGCAACGCAATAGAACTACTATCGCAGGCTCACGTGGAAGGTCGTATGGACGGCGAAAACTCGAAAACCTGGGTTACCAGCATTGTCTTCGTGCGCTGGATTCTCTCAGCCGTAGTACCGAGTACAAATGTTCGACGGTCGAGCCTCAATTGAGAATTTACTGCAGTTTGTCGACCCTTTCAAAGTACGCTTCGAGCCGCGATGCAAATTGCCTATGTGCTTCGCTTTCAGCTTGGTTCTGGCTGGTCGAGAGGTTCCAGATAAAACCGGTCTGCACCGACTCCATAAAGTACTGCTGTTCTTCCGTTTGACGCGTGGCAGGGTCCGGATCTGCCGCTGCCAGAGTTGCAGCGGCCGTCGCCCGACCAGCATTATTCTGTGGACTGTATGCCGCCAATCTGTGGCAGTTGACGCAATTGGCGTGGATACCATCGATTATCGCTTCCATGTATGGGCTGTAGGCATATTGATGCCCTGGAAATGCTTCGCTGCGGAGCTTGTCCGTAGACATCAAGTTGAAATATCGCCATGGGCTCTTCCAGTTATGTTGATTGTCTTGATTTGTCCAGTAGAACGTCATCCATTCCCATTGTGGGCGCTCCCGGGTGAGCCTCATGATATGGATTCCAACCAGAATCGCGTACACGTCGCTGGATTTGATGCAGGAGGGATCCCCCAACACAACATCTCGCGCATCCTTGGTGAGTTGGCGGATCGCCTTGGCGTCGGTTCTCTTGATGTGATTGGAATACAAGCAAGATATCGGAATCGACTGCCCGAAGGCGGGGAGAGAATCCGGACATGGAATGGAGTCTTTGAAGTTGACCTTGTACGTGTTCTGCCAACTCGAAACCGGGGGAAGAGTGAGTGTTGTAGGGTCAGCCGCCTGCAGGATGCTATCGTCAAATACCCGTAGAGGCTGTTCGCCATTGGAGGGGAGAAGTTCCCAGAAGAGTTTCACCGCAATCGATCCTTCTTCAAAAGTTCCGTTGGGCAGATGCCGATCGGATCCTTCAAACGACGAGTTGTCCAAGTCCTTAATGAGGCTGTCGAGCGTTGAACGGTCTTTGAGCTGGTGTCTTCGAATAGACTCCGCAGCCAATGGGTTAAACAAAACGGAAGCGAGTTGAGGAGCGCGCGCATAAGCGGTGAAGTAGGCGTCCTGCCAAATCGGGTCGAGCGGAACGTGGCTATAGGTATGGATGGTTTGGGTCGGATACTCCATCGCAAAGAAATCAGGGTGGGTCAAACTAGGTCCGGCAGGGCCTGAACAATCGTCGGGTAGACCCACACCGCATTTGGTCCTCCAGGAATTCCAGGCTGGATTCCGTCGGACGGAGTCATTCGGCCTTGCGTGTGTCAGTTCCGAAAAGAGAGTAAACGCGGACCGTTCTTCCTCGTCGAGGGAAGAGGCCGTTGGCCCGCCTGGAGAAGCCAACGCAGGATCTAGGGGTTGACTCGCCGCATAGGCGCTGCCAATGGGATTTGCGGTCCCCAACCCTGCGACTGAGGTGGATCCGGCGACCAGAGCGACAAGGAGTCTTATACAAGCCAAACGAATTCTTGAATTCATAGGATCGGCGCCTCCTGGTCGCCGGAACGGAAGCCTGTTAGGGCGCAATGAAGATTGAATCCAACTCTCCGGTTGTCGGATGCACGTCCGTCCCCGACCAGCCGCCGTTGAATGGAGGGACTGTGAGCAAAAGCGCTTTGGTGTCGGAAAGGGTTCCAAAGTTTGTCGGATCGAGCAGATTGGTGACGATTGCCCTGAGAGTGTTCGCGTCAATGGTCACCGCAGCAGCACTCAGGAGTCCTTTCACGTTAGCGATATTCTGGTCGATGTTAGTAGAAGAGAGGTCGCCGACATTTACGGCATAAGGCAAGTACGCTAACGTCACGTGAAGCCAGAGATAGACTGCGTTGCGGAGCGGCTTCGGGGGAATCGGTCCAGATGTTAAGGGTTTTTTCACAGTCATGAAGAACCTCCTCAGTTCTTGGTCGGGTTGGTTGTGGTTTGCACGGCGGAGAATTGGTGGAGAACCGCTGATCCAGCGCGAATTGACGCCAACTCATCTCGGGTACGCGAGGTGAGAGTATCGGACCTTCTTAAGAGCCGTGACACCTTGAGATAAGACTCCAGCTGGTCAGCGAAGAAGCCGGGAGGAAAGCCAAGCCAATTGCACCAAACCAAGGCTGGCGATTTTGAATCGACGGAGAAGGTTCCGGCGGCCTCGATGAACAGAGTCTTTTTGATTTCCGGATCGCGTTCTCTCCGAGCCAAAGCCAACAGCCCGCGTCCCAAATACTCTCGGCTGTTCGCTGGGGCGTCCTTGCGACTCGCGTCGCGAAATGATTCCACCGCTGCAGCACTGTCGCCCCGTGCCAGAAGTATTTCGCCACGAGTTCTTAGTTTCAGAACAACCGAGATGTTCCCATAGTTTTCAGACGGTATGCGCTTCCCAATGTCCTCTAGACCCTGACGGATGGCGGGAGCGAATGTGGAAGGGGCGACAGCAAAGGCATTGCCGAGCACGGTTTCTGCAGCAAGCAGGATTTCAGGGCTGCTGCTGAGAGCGAATCCCGAACGAGCGTCTTCGACGCAGCCTCGGAAGTCGTTGAGCTTATATTCCAAGTACGATTTGTCGAGAATGGTGGCCGCATGTTGGTCCGGGTTGCTTTGGGAGTCATCGGCGGCTATCGCCCGGTTCAACAACTCAATAGCCTCCCGAAAGTTGCCGCGTTCGGCAACCAATCTCGCCTGCTTCCGAAGCGTGGCGTTGATTTGATCCGGCCATCCGAGGCCGTTCGAGGAGCGAAGAGCATCAGCTGCTTCGTCGTACTTGTGATTCATGAGCAGGAGGATGACTTTGATCTCGCTCGCTGCTCCCGGGTAGGCGTGACCGTTGAGGTGCGAAATCCAATGGGGAACCTCCTCGAAACTTCCGGTGATCATCAGTTCCTGCGAGAGCGCGAAAGGAGCGAACGCGCGGCCTGGGTCTAGCCCAATCGCTCGGCGCAAATTCGCAATTGCTTCCTGGTCTCGTCCCAGCATGCGCAACGGTACCGTCGGGTAGACCCATCCTAGGTAGTCGTTCTTGTAGTAGACCGAAAAGTCGTGAAATGCGTCGATCGCGAGTTGATAGTCAGCTGTATCCTCGGCGCGCATTCCCCGTATTCTGTCCTCTTCTTTGCGGGTTAACCTATCCTGTTGGGCTGCGGCCAGGGCCATATCATAGAAGTGGTAGCCCTCGGCATCTCTGTGCAAAGACAGAAGAATATCGCCCAATCTGCCATAAGCAAGCGCGAATTGCTGGTCTTCCCGGATGGCGTTTGCCAACAGCGCTGCTGCCCCATCGAACTGATTGTCTCGGGCCAGCCGCTCGGCTTCGCTGTAGTCTGATAGAGCCGTCCAACTTCTGGTCGTTACATCCTCGGGCGGTACATCGAGCCGCGCAATGTCGTTCTTAGATTCGCCCACTTCGAATCGAATCCAGTCGTTAGCGTTGCGGACGGCATTGAGGAGTTCCGGGGGGATGGCGCTGTTGGTCGTAAAGCCAGAGGTCTTCCAGGGGAAACTCTCCGTCCAGTCGTCGCGGTAGCGCATGGGGCTGCCGCCGTCGGGCTGCTGAATATCGATGTTGAGTCGGTAGCTTCCTGCCGAGCCGGTCACCGTTGCAAAGACGACGCGGACGGCTCCGGTGCGCATCGCGATCTCTCGCGCGATGGGCGGGTCGATCGGGGTGTCCGGGGCTTTCGTCATCAGTTGCAAGGTATCTCCCACGCGGCTTTGGTCGAGAAGGTTGATTTGTGCGGACTGGCTCAAGCCAGCCTGGAGCAGTTCGGTGATGTTGTCGAGAGAGCGTTCGCCGGTCTCATTCTTCACCGGGGTGAGATAGACAAGGGCGCCGGGGGTGACCTTGGAATCCGCTCTTGACCTATATAGGCGGAAACCAACCACAGAAAGGGCCACGACGGCCAGAAGAATCACAGCGGCAACGAGAAATCTGCGCCGACGCTTCCACACGGTGCGCACGGGCGGGCCTGAATGGACCGGAACTGTCGGCCGGGAGACTGCCGGAATTGTGGGCGTCGTGCCACCGAGGGCCTCGACGACCTGTCCGGCCGCTTGGAAGCGGTCTTCCGGGGCAAGACGTAGACAGCACTGGATGACGGTTTCCCAGACTTGAGGCAATTGCGGGACAAGGGCACGCGGGGAAGGTGGAGGACCAGCGAGGCGCTGAGCGATCCCGCTGAGGAGGTTGGCGGACGGGAAGGCCCGGGCACCGGTGACCATCTCAAAGAGGACCAGACCGAAGGCGTAAACATCGGTACCCGCTGAAACCGGGCTGCGGGGCTCCAACTGTTCCGGCGCCATGTAGGCGAGAGTCCCGACGGCGCCTCCGTGGCTGAAGGCGGAAGCAGCTACGGATGAATGAAGGGGATCCTGGCGGGCCAGACCGAAATCGGTGATGACGGCGCGGGTTTGTGGACCGGAACCATTTGGTGTAACCGCCAGCATGATGTTGGCAGGCTTAATGTCGCGGTGGACGATGCCTGCAGCGTGGGCGGCATCGAGGCCCGAAGCAATCTGGTAGGCAATAACAAGAGCTTCCTTCGGGTCGAGCGGGCCCGCCCGCCTTAACCGGGCTGCCAGCGTCTCCCCTTCAAGAAACTCCATTGTGAGAAAGAAGAACTCCCGTGGAATGCCAGTCGTCTCGTTGAGACGTCCACGATCCAGGTCGAAAGTGCGGCAGACGTTTGGATGAGTGATGGTGCGCGCTGTTCGCACCTCGCGACGAAAGAATTCCAATGCCGTTGGATTGGTGGCGATCTCTGAGCGGATTGCTTTCAGCGCTACCCGGACCTTAAGTTCCGTGTCGTATGCCTCAAATACATGCCCCATGCCACCTTCGCCCACCTGCCGGACAATGCGAAAGCGACCCTTCAGCACATCCCCGGGCTTAAACGGAGAGGGCGAGGTCTCTGGATCCGCTATTGTCTCTCCGGGCAAGAGCGGGGATTCCAGGTAGCTCCCCGCCTGCTGGTCTGCTCTGAGCATACGGTCTACTTCGGACTGAAGGTCAGAATCGCCCTGAGAGGCTGTGCATACAAATTCCCTGCGTTCACTGGCAGGAAGTTCCAGCGCGGCATGGAATATCTCATTGACAGTTTTCCAGCGGTCGCGATCCATCGGTCTCCAGCCGAGCGGTCTGTTCCGCTCAACCGCCCCTGTCAGCAATTCAGTTCTGCAAACAGCCATGCCTTGGCAGCTCGCCAGTCGCGTTTGACGGTCCGAGATGAGATACCAAGGACATGCCCAGTTTCCTCTTCACTCATTCCGGCAAAGAACCTAAGCTCTACTATTTTCGATTGCCGCTCATCGAGCCGGGCCAGTTTATCCAGTGCTTCATCCAGAGCCAGGATCTCCGGCTCACGCTCGGGAGCCGGAAAGAGAGCGTCGTTCAAAGTGATCGTCCCCATGCCATCCCCACGCTTCCTGGCCTGGTTGGCTCGGGCGTGATCTACAAGAATCCGACGCATCACCGTTGCGGAAACAGCGAAGAAGTGCGACCTGCTCTGCCAGTCAATCTCCCGCAACTGGGTGAGGCGCAAATAAGCCTCATGCACAAGCGCCGTCGGCTGAAGGGAATGGTGCGCGGCTTCCTGCCTCAGGCGTGCCGAGGCAATGCGACGGAGCTCTTTGTAAACCAGGGGAATGAGCCGATCTTCCGCCGCACGGTTCCCCGCCCTCAGCTCAACCAAAAGCCGCGTGACCTCGCCGGGATCGTTCTCCAAGGGAATCCTCGACACGTGAAATATCGGGTAATCTGTATATATCACTTCCGTAACATCCCGGAATGGATTTCTTCCAGGGCCAATGAGAAAACCGGGTGTCCAATGGGCCGAAACCCGGCAACGCAGATCAGTCCACGCGAGTAGCAATCGATGGGCGGATATTTTGGGGTCAAGATTGGCCCGTTTAGTTCGAACACAGTCCCTATCAACAGATGGTGGGCACCGATAGCCTGAGTTCACTTGACTGCTTCAAACGTCAACTGCGCAGGTCCCCGCGTAGTCATTGGGGCTGATTGCCGTCCCTCACATTGGGCTTGCTGGTCCTTTGAATTCGAATGGCCCAGGAAATGGGCCTGGGCCTCCTGGCTCCCTGAGATACCCCCTCGTTTTCGGCGCAAAGAAAAAGCCCTCCCCCCGGCGGTTACCGGGGAGAGGGCCAGTGCAGCCGGAACGCGACTTACTCGCCGTCGTCGTCGGCCTTGGCAGGTGCAGCGTTGTGGAAGTCGCTTGCCGGACGAACCTTCTTTTCGCCAGGGAAGGGGCGCGTGAAGTTGGTGGATTCGTACCAGATCAGGTGGTTGACGGTATCCGGATCTTCGGAGTCGGGTTTCTGATATTTGCCAGCGAAGATCTCTGCCTTCTTGGCCATCCATCCGGCTCTCAGAGCCTTAACTGCAGGGCTCTCATTTGCGACGTTCTTAGCCACCACCGCAGGAACCGCGGCCGGAGCCGGAATGGCGGTCTGAGTCGGAGTCTGGTGAACGCCCGTAGTCAGCGCGATCCCATTCGCCACGTGCGTCCACGGTTGGAAGTTGTCCGCCGGCGGGTTGTCGGTGAAGGCCGTCCGCATCGGCGAGGCCCAAAGGTCGAACTGGTTCATCTGCGTCAGGCCGAGAATCTGCTCGATGGTGCGGACCATGTTGACCTGTGTGTAGAAGGTGGAGTCGGTGACTCCGCCCTGCTGGACATGCGGGCTGATGATGTAGCCCGGGCTGCGGTGACCGTCGACGTGATCGACGCCGGTCTGCGCGTCGTCTTCCGTGACGAAGATCGCCGAGTCCTTCCAGACGGAGCTGTGGCTGATGATGTCGATAAAGCGGCCAAGGGCCAAGTCGTTGTCGGCCTGCATAGCCTGCGCGGTCGGCGGGCCGCCCGTGTGATCAGAGCTGATCCACATCATCTCCAACTGCGGCACCGTACCGCCCGCCACGTCCTTGGCGAAGTCCTGTGACCAGATATCGACGCGGAACTGGTCGGGGATGCCCAGATCGAACTGCGGGTAGTTCTGGACCGTGTTGTTGATCAGGTTCGGGAGCGGTGAGTGCGAGGCAACCGTGTTGTAGTTGTAGAGCTGGCTCTCAGCACCAGACTCGTAAGCCTGTGTGTCGTTGTAGAAGTCGATCCAGAGTGGCTCGGTGGTCGACCCGGTTGGCGTCAGGAACGAGTTGTACTCGATGTACTCGCCGTAGTTCTTGAACGAGACGCCTTCTTTTGCAGCCGCGTCCCACAGGTGACCCTTCTTCTGGTAGGCAAGCGCATCGCCGCCGTTGGAAGGATAGTCGCGGTTCCAGTCGGGCGACTGGATGTCGTCGGAGTAAGGAGCCATTGCCTGGACGATCCAGTTGTGACCGTCGGCCGACTGCCGGCTCGGGTTGTAGTAGTTGTCGAAGAGCGGGAAGCGCT
>Ga0181520_10008393_pt1 | contig 14715 bp, 10 predicted proteins | sample PEATcosm2014_Bin_29_FD_132451 | JGI IMG/M metagenome (GOLD analysis project Ga0181520, IMG submission 132451) | Peatland microbial communities from MTU Mesocosm Facility, Houghton, MI, USA - PEATcosm2014_Bin02_30_metaG | ecosystem: Environmental > Terrestrial > Soil > Wetlands > Peat | place... | reverse complement strand
GCCCATGTAGGCGCGGTCGAGGTAGAGGCTGAGGATCTGCTTCTTGGTCAGATGATGCTCGAGCCACAGTGCGAGATAGGCTTCGTTGATCTTGCGCGAGATCGAGCGCTCGTTGGACAGGAATAGGTTCTTGGCGAGCTGCTGGGTGATCGACGAACCGCCCTGCACCACGCCGCCCGCATGGGCGTTGACGGTCAGCGCCCGCAGCGTGCCGACGACGTCGATGCCGAAATGCTCGAAGAAGCGGCGGTCCTCGGTGGCGAGCACCGCCTTGATGAAATGGTCAGGCAGCTCGTCGAACGGAATCGCGTCGTCGTGCTTGATGCCGCGCCGGCCGACCTCGACGCCGTAGCGGTCGAGGAAGGTGACCGCAAGGTCCTGCCGCTTCAGCCAGTCCTCGTCGCTGGTCAGCCGGTATGCCGGCTGCGCCAGCGCCAGAACGGCGAGCAGGCCGACGATGCTGAGGTTGAGGCCCTCGCAAGTCAGGTCGATCAGCGCCTTGCGCACGCCGGCGACGTGCAGGCCGTCGGAGAAAGCCGCGATCGCCTTGAGAATCGCCAGCGAGCGGCGGCCGCCCTCGTACATCGTCGAGTCGACGAAGGCGTCGATGGCGAGCAGCGCGTGCTTCACGCGCCGCCACAACCGGGAGAAATTCACCGCGGCCGACACCCGTCCTGGTCTCCGTTTCCCGCTTGCGCCGATCCTTAGCACGATCCGTCGCAATTTGAACGACTTGACGCGCCACGCCGGGCGCCCCAAGCGAACCCGTGGGGCGCGGATCGGGCCGGCGGGCGGCGAAGGGATAAATCATGGTTCAGCGCCCTGCCGAGACCTCGCCGTTCTGGGAAGTCAAAACCCTCGAGGAGATGTCCCGCGAGGAGTGGGAGAGCCTGTGCGACGGCTGCGCGCGCTGCTGCTTGGTCAAGCTCGAGGACGCCGACACCGCCGAAATCCACTTTACCGACGTAGGCTGTACGTTACTCGACGCCAAGACCTGCCGCTGCCGCGACTACCGCCGCCGCCAGAGTCGCGTCTCCGACTGCGTCAAGCTGACCCCCGAGGCGGTGCGCAGCCTCGCTTGGCTGCCGGTCACTTGCGCCTACCGCCGCCTCGCCGAGGGGCGCGGCCTCGCCTGGTGGCACCCGCTGGTGTCGGGCGCGCCGGAGACGGTGCACCAGGCCGGCGTATCGGTCAGGGGGCGGGTTTCGGCGAGCGAGGACGACCTGCCGGCCGAAAACCTGGGCGATCGGATCGTCAAATGGCCCAACCGGCCGCCGCGCAAGGCGCGCAGCTAGCCGTTTGGAATTGACGTCCGGCCGGTCGCCAGGCCTGCCGCGCACCCGCGATCAAAGAAGATCCGTCGCACGCCGACGAAGAATCGGCGACCAACGGAACGACGTTGACGCGCGCCTCAGGACGCCAGTCGCCGTCGGTTGCGCTTCAGCGCGTCCGCGTCGGACTCGGGGTCCAAGTAGGTGGCGGAAATTTGTCGAAAGTCCGGAATGCAGCGGCTGAACGCGTCGATGATCCTCGGATCGAAATGCCGGCCTCGCCCGTCGAGAATGATCTGCACCGCCACTTCGTGCGCGAACGCCGGTTTGTAAATGCGGCGGGTTGTCAAAGCGTCGTAGACGTCGGCGACCGCCATGATGCGGGCGGAAAGGGGAATCTCCTCCCCCGACAGGCCTTTGGGATAGCCCGAGCCATCCCATTTCTCGTGATGGGCGCGAATGATTTCGATTGCGTAGCGAAGGAAATCCGTCGAAACGCCGTTCTCGGCGATCGACGAAACCAACGCCCTGCGGCCGAGTTCGACGTGAGTCTTCATCACCTCGAACTCGTCAGGCGTGAGTTTGCCAGGCTTGAGCAGGATGTGGTCAGGTATTCCGACTTTGCCGATGTCGTGCAGCGGCGCCGACTTGAACATCAGATCGACTGCGCGGTCGTCGAGCTCGGCGGCGAACTCCGGATCGTGGCGAAGCTCCTCGGCAAGGCGGCGGACGAAATGCTGAGTGCGCAAGATATGAGCGCCGGTGTCGTCGTCGCGCGTCTCAGCCAACGAGGCGAGCGCGCGGATGGTGATGTCCTGCGTCGTCTCGAGTTCGCGCGTGCGCCATTCGACCGCTTCCTCGAGCCGGTCGTTCTGCCGCTCGAGCTCGAGTCGGCTTCGCCGCAGCGCCCAGTGGGTTTGGACGCGCGCCAACACGAGCGGCGGCGAGATCGGCTTGTTGATGTAGTCGACGGCGCCGATCTCGAAACCGCGCGCCTCGTCATGCGGCTGCCCGAGCGCCGTGATGAAGATGACGGGAATGTCGGCGGTGCGCTCATCCGCCTTCATCCGCCGGCACAGCTCGAAACCGTCAATGCCTGGCATCACGACGTCGAGCAGGGCAAGGTCGGGGAGGGCGCCGGCTTGCAGACGCTCCAACGCCTCCTCGCCGCTCTTGGCGACGATGACCGAATATCTCGGCGTCAGCAGGTCAACGAGGACCGTGAGGTTGATCGGCTCGTCGTCGACGACGAGAACGCGCGGCGGCATGTCAACTGACCACATTTCGGACCTCGCTCATGAGTTCGGCCCGCAGTTCGTCGAGCGTGCGGGTCGCGTCGGTGAAATCAAAGCGCCCTGTCAGGCGCGCCACGTCGTCGGCGACGGCGCCGACGTCGGTTCCGGCCAGCAACTCGGAAAGCTTCGCCGCGTCCGTAATGGCCGCGGCGTCGCCGTCGGCGAGCTTGACGGATAGCGCGTCGATGACCGGGAGGACGAGGTTGAGCGGCGGTCGCGACGTCTTGACCGTCCGCGCTCGGCCGTCGCCGGAATGCGCCGCCGTCGTCGACGCAGCGACCTCCGCAGACGCTTCCGCGATCGCGACGGAGAGGCTGGCGACCGCCGCAGCGATCCGATCGAGATCAACTTCGGCGCCGCCCGCCGAGGCGACGCTTTCCAGCTCGGCGGCCGCGCGCGCCACGGCGGACGCGCCGAGAGTCAGCGCCGCGCCCTTCAGATTATGGGCGAGTCGCGTGGCGACCGGCCAGTCCTTGCCGGCGATCGCCGCTTGGATCCTGGCAGCTTCGTCGCCGCGCTCGGCGACGAATTCGTCGAGCAGGCGCGTCAACAGGGCGCGATTGCCGCTGACGTGGCGCAACGCGGACGCGCCGTCGAAATGAATCAGCGCCGGAGCTTCTGCGGGTTCGGCGGCGGCGAGCGAAGCGCTGGCGCGACCGCCGCGGTCGCGCAGGTCGGGGCGCCTCAACCACTTCGCCAGCGTCCGGGCGAGCCCAGCCGGATCGATCGGCTTTGCGATGTGGTCGTTCATCCCGGCGGCAAGGCAACGCTCGCGGTCGCCAGCCATCGCGTTGGCGGTCATTGCGATGATCGGCGTGTCGACGATCCGCAGTTGTTTGCGGATCACGGCGGTCGTCGCCAGACCGTCCATGCCCGGCATTTGGATGTCCATGAGAATGACGTCGAAGGCGCGGCGGCGCAGGATGTCGATCGCCTCCTCGCCCGATTCGGCGATATGCGCGCGAACGCCGATTGCGCCGATCAGCTCGGCGGCCACCTGCCGATTGACGGCGTTATCCTCGACCAGCAGCGCCTCGGCGTCGAAAAGACCCGCCTCGGAAACGTCGCGCTCGGCGCCGGCGGACGGAGCGAAGGGCGCCGAATCGCCAAAGGCGGCGCGAATTTGCGCCCGCAGCGCGTCTGCCGCGATCGGCTTCTCGAGGATGCCGACCGGAGCGTCGCGCGGCGCGAATTCGCCGTCGAGCGCGCGTTGCAGCGTGTCGCGCCCGGATGCGGCGGCGATGGCGACGGGCGCCCGAACGCCCGCCGCGCGCAGGCGACGCAGCGTCTCGACGCCGTCCATACCCGGCATCTTATGATCGAGCGCGATGAAATCGAATTGCTCGCCGGCGCCCACGCGCTGCAACGCTTCGGCGCCGCTCGCCGCCGTTTCCACCGCGGCCCCGGCGTGGCGAATGATCGCGCTGGCCGCCGCGCGCGCCGCCGCGCTGTCGTCGACGACCAGGACATTCTTACCGACGAACTGGCGCTCGGCCCGATCGACGTTCGGCTGCGCCTCGACGACGGCGACCGGCGCGCAGAAGCGGAAGACGCTGCCCGCGCCGGGTCGGCTTTCCACCTCGATCCGACCGCCGAGCAGCTTCACGAGTTCGCCCGTGATCGCCAAGCCAAGTCCCGTTCCGCCGAAGCGCCGCGAAATCGACGCGTCGGCCTGCGCGAAGGGGTGGAACAAAGCGGCGATCTGGTCGGCGCTCATGCCGATGCCGGTGTCGACGACTTCGGTTTCGAGACTCAGGCGACCATCGTCCAGCGGTCGCGCGCCGATCTGTAGGACAACCTCGCCGGCCTCCGTGAACTTGGCGGCGTTGCTGAGGAGATTCGTCAGGATCTGCGACAGCCGAAGCGGGTCGCCGACCAGGCGGCGCGGCGTCTTCGGATCGCAGGCGACGATGAATTCGAGTCCCTTCTCGCGCGTCTTGAGCGCGATGACCGCGGTCAGGTTGCGCAGGAGATCGTCGATGTCGAACTCGACCGATTCGACGGTGAGCTTTCCAGCCTCGATCTTGGAGAAGTCGAGGATGTCGTTGATGATCGCAAGCAAGGCGTGCGAAGCCGACTGCAGCTTGCCGAGATATTCGCTCTGCCGCAGCGTGAGCTGCGTGCGGCCGAGAAGATGCGCCAGGCCGATGATCGCGTTCATCGGCGTGCGGATCTCGTGACTCATCGTCGCGAGGAAGTCGCCCTTGGCCTTGTTGGCGCGCTCGGCCTCGTCCTTCGCCGCCGCGAGTTCGCCCTGGGCCTTGTGGGCCTCCGAAACATCGATGTGAATGCCGATCAGCCGCGGCGGGGCGCCGGCGGCGTCGCGCTCGATCACCTTGCCGACGGTCTTGATCCAGGCCCACTCGCCGTCTTTGCGGCGCATGCGCAGCTCGACGTCGATCGCCTCCCGACCCGTCTCCATATGCGTGGTCATCGCGGCGTCGTACGCTTTGAAATCGTCTGGATGGACGAGCGTGACGAATGTTCTTCCGGTCGATGGCAACTCGCCGGGCGCGTAGCCCAGCATCGTGAACCATGTGTCGCTGTAAACAGCGCTGTCGTCGCCCGGATAATAGTCCCAAAGTCCGGTCGAAGACGCGCTGAGCGCGATGTTCAGCCGCGCTTCGCTCTTGCGCAGGGCTTCTTCGATGCGGCGCCGCTTCGTAATGTCCTGGAACACCGTGACGGAACCGACGACCTCGCCGGCCTTTTCGAGCGGCATCGAAACGACCGAAACAGGAAAGATGCGCCCGTCGCGATGCGTGAAGTATTGGTCTTCCGATCGGAGCTTGCCGCCAGCGGTCACGGTCTTCATGATCTCGCAGTCGCAGGCCGCGATCCTTCGTCCAGAGCCGTCCTGGAAGTGGACGAGGTCATGGAATGATCGGCCCTTGATGTCGGCGAGACTCCAGCCCGTCAGCCGCTCGCCTTCAGTGTTGAGGAACGTGCACCGACCTTGCGCGTCGAGGGTGTAAACGCCTTCGCCCATCGAGTTGGAGATGCTCTGCAGAAAGGCGCGGCTCGCTTCGAGATCATGCTCGAGCTGCTTTCTGGCGGTGATGTCGGTGCAGATGGCGATGAACTGCGCGACCGTACCGTCGCGTGCGATCAGCGGCACGACGGTCGAGTGCAGCCAGTACAGCTGGCCCGTCGCGTTGCGATTGCAGAATTCGCCGCGCCACACCTTGCCGGAAAGGATGGTCGACCACAGCTGAAGATAGAATGCGCGGTCGTGGCGACCGGACTTCACGATATTGTGGTTCGCGCCGATAAGTCGGTCGCGCTCGTAGCCGGCGATGGCGCAGAATTGATCGTTGGCGTAGTGGATGACGCCCTTCGCGTCCGTGATGCTGACGATCGCGTGCTGGTCGAGCGCGAACTTTTGGTCTTCGAGCGCCTTCTCGCGTGCGGCGACCAGCTGGCGCTGCCGGTCGGTGACGACGAGGACGAAGCCGCTGGCGAAAGCGGTGAAGAGAAATCCGCCAAGCAGCACGAAGTACGACGTGTAGTCCGAGTGGCGCGCGACAAAGGACGGCGTGGTCGCGACGCGTAGCGTCCAGGTTCTGCCGCCAAACGCGATTTGCGCCTGACTGACCAGAGCCGTGCGCGCGCCGAGTTGGGGCGGAGGGGTGGTTGTGCAGCCGAGGAGCGTCGCCGAACTGTCGGGGGTCAAGGGCGTGGGCGCGCTCGGATCGGTTTCGTCGGCCAGACAATAGTCGAGATCGGCGACGTCCCGTCCTCGCAACGCCGCGCCGAGGAGATCGGAGATTGCGAACGCCCCGAGGGAGAAGCCCTTGACGGCGTTCGCGCCGCCTGCGGCTCGATCGTACGCGGGGACGAACAGCAGGACGCCGGTCCTGTCATTCTGCACCAGCTTGACCGCTGCGGTGGCCGCCGGACCGCCGGTCCGCTGCACCTGGAGGAGAGACCTGGCTCGCTCGGGAGTGGAGCCTAAGTCGTAGCCGATTACGCCTTCGTTGCTTGTCTCGGGGTAGACATAGGCGACTGGAAAATAAGTCGAACGGCCGGAGGCGGGAATCTGGCGACCGCCCGTGCGTTCGAAGATCGAGAACTCGCGCCCCCATTCGGCGCTCATCTTCCGCTCGACCGCAAGTTTGTCGGTGTCCGCGACGACCGGAATCCACTCGATCGCCTGCATGCCGAGGCCGAAAGCGAGGAGCCGCCTGGCGACATTGTCGAAATCGCCGCGATTGCGCTCGGCGGCGCTCTCGAAAACGCCAGCCATTCCGCCGACTGCATTCTCGCCGAGCTGCAGCGTCGAGACGATGCGGTTCGCGAAGTCGCGCGTCTGCTCGTGCAGCTTGGCCGTGAGGTTGCGTTGGGAGACTTGTTCGTTGAGGGCGAACAAGCACGCGGTTGCGGCGAGCGCCGCGGCCATTGCGGCGGCGATCGGCGCGACGCTTCGGCGCCGTTCGCCGCGCGGCGCTCTGACGACGACCATGATCGCCGGCGCGAGGACGAAGACGCCGATCGCGTCGCCGCTCCACCACGTCGCCCAGTTCAGCGGGGCCTCCGCGACCGTGAGCCGGCCAAAGATGAACAAGACGAAGTTGGCGAGAGTCGAGTTGACGAGGCTGGCGACGGCGCCGCCCAGCAAAAAGAGACGCGCGACCGAAGTCGCGTCGATCGGCGCGAACGGAAAGGCGTTGGTTCGTTTCAGCAGCCAGGCGCCGATCACCGCTTGGAGCGCCGCCGCGCCGGCGATCGCCGCCGCAACCGCCGCCGACACGGTCGCATGCGAAGCGGAGTCGAGTTGCAGACCGAGGCCGAGATTGATCAGGAACGAGCCGAGCGCGACGCCCGGCCAAACGCGAGGCCCCGCTAAGGCCGCGGCGGCCAGGGCGATGCCGGCAGGCGGCCATATGATCGTGGCATAACCGGGAGGAATGGCGAGCGCCAATCCGAGTCGGCCGGTCAGATAGTAGGCCGCCGCCGTTGCGAGGATGACCAGGACCAAGCGCGGAGGTCGTCGCCCAGCGTTTTCGCTGGCGACGCCCGCTAGTGCTCGCGAACCCGATATCGCGTTCATCTGTCTCACAGCCATTGGACGACTAAAGACATGCACAACGTCACGCGCGCGTATTCGGCGGATTCCACCGTCGCGGCGTTGGCGTCGAAGGCGCCCCTAAGGAGAGATGTTCGCCAGCGGACGGCGGGCGTCATGCCCGGAGCAGCGCCGTCGGCGCTGGCTGTCTTCTACCGACAGCATAATGAGAAATACTCTAAGGAATAACTTACAGCGTCCGTTAATAATCTGCTGCGCGCGCCGGTTCACATTAACCGTTTCAATGGCCGCAAGCCAGGTTCGACTGCGCGCGGTTCCTTTGTTCGTCGATTGGATCCATCCGGTGTTGTGGCGGACCGGCTGCGCGAGGGATAGACCATGGTTGAGCGCCGCGCCGGACACTCGCATCTCGGTTCATTCGCAGGCTGGCCGCCCCGTTCTGACAGCGACACGAGGATTTCCGATGAAGATATCGATTATCGGCATGGGGGCGGTCGGAACGGAAGTGGTGAGTTTCCTCCTCAACGCCGGCCTCGCCAGCGAAATCGTGGTCGTCGACAGCGCGGCGAAGAAAGCGCAGGCGGAGATTTGGGACTTTTCCCATGTCACCTCGTTCATCTACGCGCAGAATCCGCGGCTCTGCGCCGGCGACTACGCCGACGCCGCCGGCAGCGATGTCGTCGTCGTCACCGCCGGCGCGCAACTCAAGCAGGGCGAGACTCGCGATTCGCTGGCGGGCGTGAACAGTCGCGTCATTCGCGAAATTATCGCCGACGTCGAGCGCTCGTCGCCAGGGGCGATCGTCCTGATGGTGACCAACCCCGTCGATCTGATGGCCCAGGCGGCGCTGCGCTTCTCCTCCTATCCCAAGGCGCGCGTGATCAGCCTCGGCACGATCGTCGACACGGCGCGATTCATGCGGATCGTCAGCGATCACGTGGAGATCGACCCGAAGAACATCTTCGGTTACGTGATGGGCGATCACAGTCAAACGGGGTTCATTCCCTGGAGTCTCTGCAACGTCTGCGGGCTCGACGTCGACGCCTATTGCGCGCTGAACGGCCTGCCGCCGCTCGATCGCGCCGCCGTGCGCGAGCGGGTGCTGCAGATCGGGCTCGATATCTTCGCCAGAAAGGGCAACACCAATCACGGCATCGCGGCGAGCGTGTTTCGCATCATCCGCGCGATCGCCGGCGACGAGCGCTCCGTGCTTCCGGTCGGCGCGCTGCTGGAAGGGGAATACGGCGTATCCGACGTGGTGATGAGCGTACCTTGCGTGATCGGCCGGACAGGCGTGCAGCGCATCGTCGCCTGCCGCCTCACCCCCGAAGAGGACGCGGCGTTTCAGTCCTCCTATCGGCACAAGCGGGAACTGCTGATCCAGGCTGGCCTCGCCGCCTGAGATCGGGGCCAAGCGTCAGCCGCCGCGACAGCAAATCCGCCGGGCGGCGCGCCTTGCGCGGTGCGAGCGGCCGATTGGAACAAATCGACGCGCCTATCGCCCCCACCGCGCTAGCGTCGCGGCGATCCAGTCGCGCTGCGGGGCGATGAGCGGGCCCTGGGTCAGGCCGCCGCAGCGCCTGCCGCGCTCGGCGCCGGACGTCCAGGCGACGATCGCCGCCACCGTCTCGCCGTCGGCGAGAAACAGCGGCGCGCCGGAATCGCCGCCGCACGCGCCGGCGCCGCCCGCCGCATCGTCCGCCCACAGCAGGATGCGCGACAGCGGCGCGCGCACTTTGAGCCGGGCGCTGCGCAAGGTCCCGCCGCTCGTCGGCGCCCCTTCGCGCGCGACGCCATAACCGGCGAGAATCGCGTCGTCGCCGACCGCCGGACCGTCGCCTTCGGCGAGCGGCGGCGGGATGAAGCGCGAGTCGAGCGGCGTCTCGGTCTCGACCAGCGCGAGGTCGATCGACACCTGCCGGTCGGCGATGGCGTTGGCGCGGTAAAGCGGATGGCTGACCGCCGCCGCGACGGCGATCAGCACCGGCTTGTCGGCCGCGTCGCGGTAGACGACCGCCATGTCGCGCGTCGGCCGCAAGCAATGCGCGGCGGTCAGCACGGCGCGCGGCCCGAGCACGATCCCGGTGCAAAAGCCCTCGCGGTCGCCGCCGCGCGCGAGCACCATGACGAGATGGTCGGCGAAGCGCGCGCCTGATTCGCTCGGACCCACCACTGCGCCCGCTGGCGCCCCCGACAGGACGGCGGCGAGAGCGGCAAGCGCGCCCAGCCGCGCCAATCCGGTCAAATTGTCGCGAAACATGCGGGTATATCCATAGGCGGGATTGGCGGGCGGCGGCCCGGGCGACTATAGTCGCGCATTCATCGCTCATTCAGGGGCGCGGGGAAAGACTGCGACATGCTTCGTATGTCGACGACCGTCCTCGCCCTGGCGCTCTTTGCCGTGGCCGCCGGTTTGGCCCGCGCCGGCGAGGCCGAGGTTCGCGTCGTCATGAAAAGCGGCTGCCTGCCGCCGAGCGAAACTCGTGAAGAAATCAAGAGCCATCGCCTGCTCGAGCCGTTCGCCGCGCTGAAGTCGGCGGCGACCCAGTTCAAGGCGGAGGCGCTGTCGGCCAAACTCTGCCGCAATGGCGACGAATTGGTCTACGAGATTGCGCTGCTGCATCGCGACGGCCGACTCGTCCACGTCGTCACCAACGCCGCGACCGGCAAGCTGATCGGCGTACGCAACGCGCGTGAACCAGCGCCGAAGAACTGAGCGAAAGGGCGGCTGAACGCTATGCGTCTGTTGATTGTCGAGGACGATCGCGATCTCAATCGCCAGGTGGCCGCAGCGCTGGAAGGCGCGGGCTACGCGGTCGATCGCGCCTTCGACGGCGAGGAGGGCTGGTTCCTCGGCGACACCGAGCCGTACGACGCGATCGTGCTCGACATCGGCCTGCCCAAGCGCGACGGCGTGTCGGTGCTCGAAGCTTGGCGCAAGGCGGGCCGATCGACGCCGGTGCTGATTCTCACCGCGCGCGATCGCTGGAGCGAGAAGGTGCAGGGCTTCGACGCCGGCGCCGACGATTACGTCGGCAAGCCCTTCCACATGGAGGAAGTGCTCGCCCGCATCCGCGCGCTGCTGCGCCGCGCCGCCGGCCATGCGTCAAGCGAGCTCGTCGCCGGTCCGGTCAGGCTCGACGCGCGCGCCGGCCGCGTGACCGTCAACGGCGTCGCGGTCAAGTTGACCAGCCACGAATATCGCCTGCTCTCCTACCTGATGCATCACGCGGGGCGCATCGTCTCGCGCAGCGAGATCGTCGAACATCTCTACGACCAGGACTTCGACCGCGACTCCAACACCATCGAGGTCTTCGTCGGCCGTCTGCGCAGGAAGCTCGGCGTCGACGTCATCCAGACCGCGCGTGGGCTCGGCTACGTGATCGAGCCCGATGCGGAGAGCGGCGCCAAACGCAGGAGCGCCCGCTGAATGCTTCGCTGAGCCGCAGCGGGTTCGGACTGGCGGCCATCCGCAAGGCGCTCAACGCTCAGTCGATCGCTTCGCGGCTGTTCATCTCCGCCGCGTTCTGGAGTTCGTCGATCCTCCTCGTCGCCGGGCTCGGCCTGTCGGCGCTCGACGCGCGCTCGACCGAAGCGAATTTCGACGAGCAGCTCGGCGTCTATCTGAAGGCCCTGGTCGCCAACGTCGCCTCGACCCACGACGAGCTCGAGGGCGGCCAGCCGCCGGTCATCGATCCGCAGTTCGAGCTCGCCTTTTCCGGCTGGTACTGGCAGATCACCCGTCTCGACCTGTCGCACCCCGAGATCCGCACCTCGCGCTCGTTGTTCGCCACCCAATTGCCGAGCTTCGCCGACGGCGACGCGAGCGGCGCCCGCGGGACGATCAGGAGCGGTTACGTCGTCGGCCCCGGCGACAAGCCGCTGCGCATGATCGAGCGCGAGATCGACGACGACGAGGGGCGCTATCTGATCCAGGTCGCCGCCAACGCCGACGTCATCCAGACCCAGATCGAGCGCTTCGAATACGCGCTCGCCGCGACGTTCCTGGTGCTGGCGGTGGCGCTGCTTGGGTCGACCGCGCTGGCGGTGCGTTTCGGCCTCAGGCCGCTGCGCGTGCTGCGGGAGGGCCTGGCGGCGATTCGCCGCGGCGAGGCCGAACGCATCAGCGGCGACTTTCCGCAGGATGTCGCGCCGCTCGCCGCCGAGGTCAACCTGCTGCTCGAGTCCAATCGCGCAGTCGTTGAGCGCGCGCGCACCCAGGTCGGCAACCTCGCTCACGCGCTGAAGACGCCGCTCAGCGTCATCGTCAACGAAGCCGATTCGAGCAGCCCGCGGCTCGCCGACAAGGTGCGCGAGCAGGCCGCCGTGATGCGTCGCCAGGTCGGCTTCTACCTCGACCGCGCCCGCGCGGCGGCGCGCGCCGGAGCGGCGGGCTCCGCGACCGAGGTCAAGCCGGTCGTCGAACAGCTGATCCGCACCTTCGAGAAGATCTACCGCGATCGCGACATCGTCTTCGTCGTCGAGGCGCCGGACGGGCTGCGCTTCCGCGGCGAATCGCAGGATCTCACCGACCTGATCGGCAACCTGCTCGACAACGCCGGCAAATGGGCGCGCACGCGCATCGTCGCCCACGCCGAGCCGGAGCCGAAATCCGAGATCGCCGGGCGACACTACTTCACCGCCGCGATCGACGACGACGGGCCCGGTCTCGACGAAAACGAGCGCTCGGCGGCGCTGGAGCGCGGCCGGCGCCTCGACGAATCGCGCCCCGGATCGGGCCTTGGCCTGTCGATCGTCGTCGACCTCGCCGCCGCCTACGGCGGCGCGCTCAGGCTGGAGCCGAGCCCGCTCGGCGGCCTCAGGGCGACCCTGCGCCTGCCGCGGCTTTGATCGACGACAAAGCGCGGACCCGTCGCGGCGGCCAAGGGGCGGCGTTGCCTATTCCTGATGCGGCCGACTTGCTCTAAGAACCGCCGCATCCGGCGCGAAAGGCCGAAAAGCGATGTTATGGGTCGTGCTAGCGGCAATGACGGGGCTGGCGGCGCTTGCCGCGGTCTGGCCGCTCATCCGCGGCGTGCGACGCGGCGCGTTCGTTCCGGCCGACGCGGCCTTCTACAAGGCGCAGCTCGGCGAGATCGAGCGCGACGTCGCGCGCGGCTTTCTGCCGGCCGACGAGGCCGCCGGAGCGCGCGTCGAGGCGGCGCGGCGGCTGATCGCCGCCAGCGAGGCGACCGTCGACGGCGCCGTCGCCGACGCGCCGGGACTGCGGCGCGGGTGGGCGATCGCGATCGTCGTCGCGGCGCCGGTCGTCGCGTTGGCGCTGTACGCCGACCTGGGCCGGCCCGACCTTCCCGATTCGCCGCTCGCCCAGCGCAAGGTCGACACGCGCGGCATGTCGGGGGTCGAAGCGGCGCTCGCCCACGTCGAACAGCAGCTCGCCGCCAATCCCGACAGCGGCCCCGGCTGGTCGTTGGTCGCGCCGGTCTATATGAAGCTCGGCCGCTTCGACGACGCGGTCGAGGCCTACAAGCAGTCGCTGCGACTCAACGGCGAGAATGCGGCGGTGCGCGCCGATTACGGCGAAGCGCTGGTCGGCGCCGCCGGCGGCATTGTCACCGCCGATGCGCGCGCCGCCTTCGACAAGGCGCTCGCCGAAAAGCCGGGACTGCCGTCGGCGCGCTTCTATCTCGGCCTCGCCGCTGAGCAGGACGGCGATCTGCAGAAGGCGATCTCGATCTATCGCGCGCTGCTCGGCGACGCGCCGCCGGGTGCGCCCTGGAGGCCGGCCTTGCAGGCGCGGCTCGCCGCGCTGACCGGCGGCGGCGCCCAGCCGGCCCAAAGCGACGCCGCGCCGGCCCAAGACGCCGCGCAGCAGGACGCGATGATCCGCGGCATGGTCGAGCGGCTGGCGACGAGGCTGGCGACCAGCGGCGGCGGCGCCGACGAATGGCAACGCCTTATTCGCGCCTATGCCGTGCTGCACGAGACCGACAAGGCGAAGGACGCGCTCGCTTCGGCGCGCAAAGCGCTGGCCGGCGACGCCAAGGCCGGACAACAGCTCGACGCGCTGGCGCGCGAACTCGAGATCGGAGGCTGACGGTGACGCGCAAGGGCCGCAGATTGACGCTGATCGGCGTCGCGCTGGTCGTGGTCGGCGTCGCGGTCGGCCTTGCGCTCTACGCGATGAGCGACAGCATCGCGCTGTTCCTCACGCCGAGCGAGGTCGCGGCCAAGGCGCTGAAACCGGCAACGCGGCTCAGGCTCGGCGGGCTGGTCGAAACCGGCTCGGTCGCGCGCGGCGCCGACGCGATGACCTTCGCCGTCACCGACGGCGTCAAGAGCGTCGGCGTCGACTGCGCCGGCGCCTGCTTCGCCAACGTGCCCGACCTGTTCCGCGAGGGGCAGGGGGTGGTGGCCGAGGGAACGCTGGCGGCCGGCGGACGGCTCAGCGCCGAGACGATCCTCGCCAAGCACGACGAGCGCTACATGCCGCGCGAAGTCGTCGAAGCGCTCAAACGCCAGGGTCGCTGGCAGGAAGGCGGCGCCAAGCCATGATCGTCGAAGCCGGCCATTTCGCCCTGATCCTCGCCTTTGCGCTGTCGTTGGCGCAGGCGAGCGCGCCGCTCGTCGGCGCGCGGCGCGGCGACCCGGCGCTGATGGCGGTCGGGACGAGCGCGGCGCTCGGCCAGTTCGTCCTGGTCGCGCTCGCCTTCGCCGCGCTCGCCTGGGCGCATCTGGCCTCCGACTTCTCGGTGCTCAACGTCGCCGAGAATTCGCACAGCGCCGCGCCGGCGGTCTACAAGTTCTCGGGCGTGTGGGGCAATCACGAAGGCTCGATGCTGCTGTGGACGCTGATCCTGGCGGTGTTCGGCGCCATCGTCGCCGCCTTCGGCCGCTCGCTGCCCTCGCGACTGCGCGCCGACGCGCTCGCCGTACAGGGGATGATCAGCGCCGCCTTCCTCGCCTTCATCCTGCTGACCTCGAATCCGTTCGAGCGCCTGTCGCCGGCGCCGTTCGAGGGCCGCGACCTGAATCCAATCCTCCAGGATCCCGGCCTCGCCATCCATCCGCCGCTGCTCTATCTCGGCTATGTCGGCTTCTCGATCGTCTTCTCCTTCGCCGCGGCGGCGCTGATCGAGGGCCGCATCGACGCCGCCTGGGC
>Ga0181520_10008392_pt1 | contig 14722 bp, 10 predicted proteins | sample PEATcosm2014_Bin_29_FD_132451 | JGI IMG/M metagenome (GOLD analysis project Ga0181520, IMG submission 132451) | Peatland microbial communities from MTU Mesocosm Facility, Houghton, MI, USA - PEATcosm2014_Bin02_30_metaG | ecosystem: Environmental > Terrestrial > Soil > Wetlands > Peat | place... | reverse complement strand
TTGCACGGCGTGACCCGGTTTCAAGTTGCCCCCTGCAGGGAGGACCGCGGTTAGGCACCGGACGTCGCCCCGAAACGGCTGCTTCTCGGCGAGCGAGCAGCTCTTTTTCGATTTCAGAGTAACAGGCGTGGTGAGGGAACCTGGCGTGATGGAAGCGGCAAAGTATTGAAAGCGAAAGCGCGAAGTTTTTTCTCGGGCGGGGTGATTGTATGAGAGCGCTGCAGCAACTCCGAGGCTGATCGGTCAAAATCAGCCTTGTGTAGCCAACACAGGAGGTGCTGCAGCGTGGAACAGTATATCGGGTGTGACTTGCATCGGGATTACTCGGTGTTCGCCAGTGTGGACGAAAACGGCCGGGTGGAAGGGCCTTGGCGTGTGAACGGGGGTTGACGGCGGTTTGGCCGAAGTCGCATCGGTCGCCCGGTACCGGGCGACGTCGTACCTCCAAATCGCCGTTGACTCTCCGACTCTGCGGCCTACGACGGTGTCGGCGGCTACTCGCCTTCGGGAAGGGGCTGCGCGATCCCGATCCCTATTGGATTTGGATCGGGCGCTTCCGATAAGGGAGGCTCGGGGAGTGGCGCGGTTTCGGCTTCCGGTGCGGGCGCCTCGGATAAGGACGGCGCGGGTTCGGATCCGCCTTGAACTACACTCTCACCCTCGGCTTCGATTTCCGGTGCGGGCGGGGTGTGGACAGTGTGGGCGATGCGGGGGGTTGCGTCAAGCGCCACTTCGCATTCGCAGCAATCGCTGCACTTCAAGCATTTCTCGCAGATATGGTTGTCGCACGCGTCTTTGGTGCACCGGACGCAAATCCGCGTGGAAGGCTCATCGCAAATGCTGCACTGGAATGGCATAGAATGGCTATCTTTTCTTCGGCGGCTGGCTGGGCGCGGTCAACGAGGCGCGGCAACGCTGCGCCTCACTGTCCATCACTTGCAATTGTTGTTCCTGATCGGCGGCGAGGCTGACCAGGTACCGTTCGAGGCGCGAGCGGTTGGCGCCATTTTCGGCGGACAGAGCGGCCAGCGCCGCGGCGTCGGCCGGCGTCTGGTATCTGCGCAGGCCCTGTTCGAGCGAGCCGGTCATGGTTTCCAAAGCCTGAATGCGGAACAGCACGTCGAGACCAGCGGACAACTTCTCCGGATTGTGAGCCAGCGCGCCGGCGGTATCGGCCAGAGCCTTGGCCTGCTCGGTGGCGGACTCCCACTGTTCCAGGTATGTTTCCGGAGCTCCGCGATCGATCCAGGGCCGCACATTGATGTGGCCGAGCGCCGCCTCCAACCGCGCGCCATGGGCGGAAATCTCTTCCAGCACCGGGGCAATCTCCCAGGGGTTGAGCATGCCCGCGGGCTGCTGCGCGGGTTGCGTTTGCGCCCACAGCGCCGCGGCGCCGGCCAGAATCGTAAACGCGCGCAGAGCGGGACGCACCATGCTTTCAATCTATCATGCGGAAGCGCCAAACCCGGCGTAGCCCGTGCCGCCGACGCGGGAGGCTTCGCCGTGGCTTCAAATCCGCGGCCGGCACTTCCTGGTAACGACACCTGGACCTCGTCCCGTCGAGGGCTGCCGCCTATTTCGCGGGCCACTCGATTCCGAGCAGCAACTGGCCCTCGTTCTGCGGCACCGTCAAGTAATACGCGGCATCGTTGGGAGAAGGACTCGCCGGAACCTTGCAGCGCAAATAGCGGAGTTCCGGGGTAATGCGGATTTTCCAGAGGCCAATTCCGATTCCGCCACCCAGCACCCATGCCTGGTCGTGCGCGTGCCAACCTACCGAAGAGAACGTCACATCTGGATCAAATGGAGGAAACCCGTAGTTGATCGTGTTGATCTTCCCGCTGGCATATCGCGGCTCGAATCCCAGTGACAGAAACGGATGCGTGCGAGCAACCGGTAAACGGTACTTGACTAGAACGGGAAACGCCCACGAATTGGCAATGGTACGGCTCACCCATGAATCGCCTATCAACCAGAAATTCAGGGTGTTTCCGAGGCGGCTATAGAGCACATCGGCCTCTAATGCAAAGTGAAGTGGGAGCCCCACCTCGATTTTCGGACCGACCAGGTACGGCTTGGAATCCGAGGAGCCGGAATAGCCCGCGTAGCCCGGCGGGCCGTAGTCCGGTGAGTCTCCCGTGAGCCGCAGGCCGCCTTCCGCCCCGATGGTCAGGTGTTGGGCCAATACGGAGGTGGCGAGACAAAGCAATGTGAGGGTCAGGCGCATGTCAATTCTAAGACCAGCGGGGGCGCGCTTGCACTACACCGCGCCGCGATTTTCTTGAAATGACTCAGCCTTACCGGGAATGTCCGGTGTCACCTGGCCGTGTTGTCGCCATCTCGGACTCTGACCGGGACGGCGGTCGCCACGTTGGGAACTGACGCGCTACCGGCGGTCTCCAGCGGGGGCCGAGCCTTGCAGCTCGGCTGTCGGACCGGGGGGTGACGCGAGGCAGGCCCGGGGGCCTGCCCCACAGCTACTGCGACAGGTGGGACATCACTCTGTCCAGCGGGGTGAGGGAATTCGAGGGCGACTGGCAGGACTTAGCGCGCAACTCCCATAATTGGCCGGCCAGCGCGATATTCACGTCGGCGGCGTCGGCGTAGGACTGCGGCCTTCGCCGTGAGGCAAGCTCATGGCGCGCGCGATCCGCCAATGGCGCGGCAGCATCCCGCGAAGGGTCATGCGCGCGCGCCGCCGCGCATTGATCCCACGCCGCGAGCACCAGTTGCAGCAGCGCGCGGCTGCGATTGAAGCGTTCCGTGGCGGAAAGGCGGGCCGGCGAGGGATCGAGTGCGAGCACCTGTTCGCAGGACTCCAGCCGTTGGCGGGCCGCGTCGTCGTCCGGCGTGATCCGCAGCGCGTGGCGAAAAGCGGAACATGCCAGGACGTACTTCCATTGGGCAGCGTCCGCGTCGCCCAAGCCAACGTACACGTCCGGGTCGTTCTTGCCGGCCTGGAGGACCTCGCGAAAAACGTCAGCCGATTCTCGCGGCAGGCCAAAGGCGAGCAGCAATTGCGCCAGGCGTTTCCGCATCGCCGGATCGGCCGGCATCTCCGCCATTAGCGACAGCAGTTCGGCCTGGGCCTGCCGGTTGCGGCCGGCCTTGCCCAGTTGCGTCGCCAGTTCCATCTGCGTCTCGACCCTGTGTTCGGGCGCGTTGGACGGCCAGACGCCATAGAGTGCCCGGTGATAATAACCGACCGCCTCCTGAATCTGGCCGCTGCCGGCGTAGACTTCCGCGAGTCCCAGGTTGGCGGGCCCGCTGGTCGGATGTTCGCGGAGGATTTCGCGAAGGTAGATGCCGGCTTCGTCCAGGCGCTGGGCGTGGACCAAAGCCAGAGCCAGGGCGAGGCGGTGTTCGTCGCTGGGCGAGATGGAGAGCGCGTGCCGATAGGGCTCGATGGCGTCGGCAAAACGCCCGATGGCAACCAGTTCATTGGCCGCCTCAAAGTACTTCCGCGCGCCGGCGGCGCGTTGCGAGCGGTAGGCATATCCCAGCGACACGGCCAGCAGCAGCATGCCGGCGACCACGGCGACGACGACACCCAGCTTGGCGACGGGGGCTTTGAACTCATCCGGCGGCGCCGCGGCAGGACTGCGCTTGGCGCCGAATCCGTAAGCGCGGAGAGCATCCTGCAGGGAAATGACGCCGATCACTTTCCCGAGACCGGTGCGGCTGACGACCGGCAGAGTATCGACACCAGCCTCGGCCATGCGGCGCAGGGCGGTATCGAGAGGATCGTCCCTGTGTACATAGGGATAGCCCTCGGGCGCCATGGGCGGAGCGTCCGGACCGGGAACGAGGTCGGCGAGTTTAGTCTCCCCGCGCCCGTCGCGCACGGCCTTTTCCAGTTGGGCGGTGGCGATCATGCCCAGCACTCCGGCGGGTCCGGCCACCACCCAGGTGCCGGAAGCTCCACCGATTGCCGCCAGCGCGGCGGCGGCCGTATCATCCGCATGGAGGAACTTGGAAACCGGGCGGATTCCATCATCGACCACGGCGACTTCCTGGCGGTCCCGCGCGCCGGAGGGAAGATACACTCCATCCTGATGCTGCAAGGCCTGGTAAATCGGTTCCTTTTGCAGACGGCTGGATATGAAATAGCTGATCAGGTTCGCGATCATGAGCGGAACGATGATGGAGTAGTCGCGGGTGACCTCGAAGATCATGATGACGGAGGTGAGCGGAACGCGAATGATGCCGGCGAACGCGGCTCCCATCCCCACCAGCGCGTAGGCGCCAACGCCGGCGGTGTAGTCCGGCAGCAGAAAGTGGGCTGCCCCGCCGATGACTCCCCCAGTCATCGCGCCGATGAACAAGGAGGGGCCGAAGATACCGCCCGCGTTGCCGGAAGCGTAGCAGGTCGCGGTGGCTACGAGCTTGAGGACCACCAGCAGCGCCATGGTGCCCAGGGCGATCTTCCCATTCAGCGCCAGGCTGACATTGCCATACCCGACGCCCAGCACCTGGGGAACGAACCAGCCGAGCACGCCGACCAGGAGGCCACCCGCGGCAGGCTGCAGCCACTGTGTTGACGTTGGCATGGCGCGAAAACGCTGGCGGAGCCAAAGCAGCAGTTTGACGAAACTGACCGAGACGAGCCCGCCCACCACGCCGAGAACCGCGTACATTAGGAACTCGACCGGATGAACGAGTTGGTAGGCGGGAACGTGAAACAGCGGTTCATCGCCCAGCAGCAGGTGGAGCACGATCCAGGAGGTAGCCGAACTGAGGACGATCGAACCGAGCACCGGAGCGTGCAGGTCGCCCATGACCTCCTCGAGGGAGAAAAGGACGGCCGCAATGGGTGTATTGAAGGCGGCCGCCAAAGCCGCCGAAGCGCCAATCGGCACCAGAGCTCTTACCCGTCTGGGGCTGAGCCCCAGCCGGCGTCCGAGCACCGACGCGATTCCGGCGCCGACCTGAACGGAAGGCCCTTCGCGGCCCAGTGCGATGCCGGTGGCCAGCGAGAGGGAAGAGAGGCAAAACTTGCCGACGACGGTGCGCAAGCTGATGTATCCATCGCGGAGGAACAGGGCTGCCTTGGTCTGCGGGATGCCGCTGCCGCGGGCATTTGGAAAATAGCGGGACAGCAGGACGCCCGTGGTCAATGCGCCGATCACCGGCAGAACGAGACGCCGCCAGGGCGCACCTCCCGGCGGATACATGCGTGCGCCAAGGTTCTCGGTCACGTATATGAAGGCGACCACCACCAGGCCGACGATGGCGCCGATGATCAGCGTCAGCAGCAGGAGGATCTTATCTTCGTGATCTTCGTGGCGGCGAGTTGGTGGTGCGCCCATATCCCTCTTGATCTTTTATTATCAGGATACTGGGATCTGGGCCGGCAGAGCGGCGGCGCCGGTCGGCGCAGATGGACTTCGCCGCAGGGAACGACCGGCAAAAACTGCTTCCGAAGTGAAGAATCTGCGCGGCGGGCGAGACGGGAATCCTTTGGTTTGAGCGCTGGGAGGTTGGACCCTTGATTGCAACAGACTCCACGATCATCCTGTGCAGGGTGACGGTACGGAGGGTGCCCAGGGTGCAGTGTGCACTGTTGCCCTGGGCAGAACTGAACTGCGGGCAAAGCGTCTTTCTGGTGCGGCAGGAGCCCTGACGCGCAGGTTTGGCGCGGGTCGGAACGCTGGAGGTTTGACGTGGACCGTAGTCGAGACAATGAACGCCGGAAGAGCACGCGTTATCCATTGGCCTTCCCGATCCGCTACCGGGTCGCGCCACGACACCAGCCGCCGCTGACCGGGAGAGGGACGACGTGCGACATCAGCCCGGCCGGTCTCAGCTTTCTGTGCCGCGAGGCGTTGCCGGTCGGCTCGCACATCGAACTGGTGGCCGAATGGCCCGCGAATGCCGACGGGCGCTGCCCGCTGGACTTGAAGATGACGGGATTCGTGGTCCGCAGCAGCCCTGGCAGCACGGCGGTACGTGTTACATCGCACAAACTCTGCGCCGATCTTGCGGAAGCGCTGCTGTACCGCGCCAGCGCATAAGATAGCGATGGCCGGTCCGGCACCCGACGGTTGGCAGGTCGTTGGCAGGTCGGGGACCCGCCGCACGGGTTACGATATAAGTAATGCGAGTCTGTCTGTGGGTTGTGGTGCTGGCAGGGGCTGCGCTGTGGGCGGCCGACGCTCCGGGCGGCGCGACGGTGCGCGGAAAGCTCATCTTGCGTGCGGGCAGTCCGGCGGTGGTCGAGACCGAAGACCACAGGCGCATCACCTTGGAGGGCGACGAGTCGACGAGCAAGGTGCTGGCCGACCAGCGGCTCAACGGCTTTGAGGTGGAAGCGCGAGGCCGTTTCACGGCGCCGGACCATTTCGTGATCGATCCTTTTCACACCCGGGGATTGGTGGCACGGAAGGACGGCAAACTCAAACTCATCACGTACTACTGCGATGTCTGCGACATTCGCAGCTACACGCCCGGACCGTGCGTGTGTTGCCAGCGCGAGACCACACTCGAGTTGCGCGACCCCGATCAGCGCTGACCGCGAAGTTTACAGTTGCAACTATAGAGACAGTGCGAGTTTTGTCCTGTATGTTTCGGTACCCGCGTAGTACAAAAGTGCGGAATTGGCACTGTATCGGGACCGCTCCAAAATGCGATAAGTAACCTGTAGATGTTGCCACTATGAGCTATCGACATTTTTCACTCAGGTGCGGATGTGGGGCCGTGCCGGCACGGATCGACGAGGTTGGGGTTACCGACGAACGGGAACTGGTCATCCACTGGTGGTGCGACGAATGCCAGAAAACGGTGTACGCGAGCAAGCCGCTGGCCGACTGTTGGCGGGAATGCCCGCGCCCGGAAGATCCTGCCGACTTCGACGAGCAGTTTCTCGAAAGCATCGGCGTCAGGCTGGCTGAGTAGGCGTGGAAAGGGCGCGCCCGCAAGCGGGCGCTGGCAAGCTAAAGCATGCCCCACCTCAGCGGAAGTCCTCCGTCAACACGAGAGTCGTTTGAGCGTGGTCCACGGTTGGGTAGAGAATGTACCGGCCGTCCGGGGAAACGCTGAACGCGGACGCGGACCCGGCGTCAGTGACTGGCAGGCGCACGAGTTCCCGGCTCTTCTTGCTTTGGAAATCGTAAAACCTGAGGGCGACGGTGTGCTCGTCGCGATCGAGCTCCAGATAGTACAGGCCCGCAGCCGCAGTCTGAAAGGCGGTCCAGCGGGCATCGTGGTCGGGCTTGATCACTTCTTCTGCGGCGCCGCCCGCCGTGGGAATTCGCCAGATCGAACGGTCCCGGCGAAAATATACATACTGTCCGTCGGCCGATTCCTCGGGTTCACCGTCGCCCCAGTTGTCGGTGAGCTTCTGCCGTTGTTGGCCGTCGCCTAGCGAGGGTTTCGTGGTCGTCGTCGGGCAGTCGCAGCTAACGCTCGCCTTCCAGATCTGGGCCATCGACTGGAAGTAGATCCATTGTCCATCGTGCGACCAGGACATTTGCCGGCTGTCTCCGGGCAGCGGAATGCGTGTGGGCGGAGTACGCCCATCGATTGCCACTCGATCCACGTCCGTGGAGCCATTGCCGCGGATGCCGAAAAGAATCCTTCGGCCGTCGGGTGACCAGCGCGGCCGGTCGAGCCGCCACATCTTGAGATGGGTGATGGGCGCGCGGTGGTTGCCGTCGGCATCTCCCACCCATATCTCGTCGTTGCCGGTCTTACTGGAAATGTTGACGATCTTCGTCCCATCCGGGGACCAGCCCGGCGCATATTCGCGGCCGTCGGAACGGATCAGGAGGCGGGCAGTGGAGGCTGGATCGGATGCGGTGAGATCGATACGCCAGATGGCGTCGAGCGCCGGCGTCTCGGTGAATGCCAGGCGATGGCCAGCCGGCGCGACGGCGGGGAAGGCCGGATCCTTGCCGCCAGCCAGGACATTGCGCGGGCTCCCGCCGGAGGCAGCGACGCGCCAGAGCTTCTGTCCGGAGCCGACGCCGCGCCGGGCCGCATAGATCAAGTCGCGGCCATCGGCCGACCAGGCGATACCGTGGATGAAGATGTTCTCGAAGGTGAGGCGCCGCGGGTTGCTTCCCGACAAATCGGAGAGGAAGATATCGCTGCCGTTGCCGCGCTCGTCATCGCCACCATGCGCTGACGGATCGGAGGATTGCCGCACGAACGCGAGCATGCCGCCGTCGGGAGAGATAGCGGGGGAGCTGTCCCCGAGCGAGTTGGCGGGCGGCTGGGTGATGCGGCGCGGCTCGCCGCCGGCGGCGGGCACGGCTGCGATGAAAGGCGGAGATGCTTCCGCCCACTGAACGACGTAGAGCGACTGGCCGTCGCGGGTCCAGCAAACGGCGGGCTGCGGACCCCATTCCGGCTTGGGAATCGGAAAATCGGCCACCTGGCGGGGCTCGCCGCCGCCGGAGGGGAGCACCATGTAGCGGGCGCGATCCTCATCCGCGCGCAGAAACGCGATGCGGGCACCATCCGGCGACCAGGCCGGACCAAGGTCACTGGCGAGCCCAGAGGTCAACTGCGATGCAGCGCCGCCAGCAATGGATCGCACCCAGATGTGGTAGGGACTGCTCCCGCCGGCCTCGCGCGCACTGAACGCCAAGCGCTTGCCATCGGGAGAGAAGGCGGGCGCCGCCTCGGCAACACCTTCGTGGGACAGCGCCACGCGTTTGGGCTCGGCGGAAGGCCCGGAAGCCAGGCGACTCAGGACGCTCACCCCACCGCCGATGAGGCACAAACCAAGAATCAGCACGACTGCCGGACGGCGGAAAAATGCGGCGGAAGACATAATCTTCGTATTATCGCCTTTCCCCATTAGGACGGCCCCGGAGGGAAGGTATTACGGGGCGGCGCTACAACATAAGCATCCTGTTAGAATCGGGATCTCCATGAGGCTGAATTCTCTTTTGTTACTCATGCCGGTTTGCCTGCTGGGGCAGACCCAGGACGCGAACTACCGCGCGTTGCGGGATGGGAAGCTCACGGAATCCTTTAACACTGAGAACATAGTCCTCCAGCGTGACGTTGGGACTCTTACTTTCAAGTCCGGGGAGCTCAGCTTGCTGGCTCCGGTTCTCGGCCGCCAGGCGGTCGCCGTATTTACCGGTGAGGGACGGTTTCATTTGAAGCCAGCCTTGGCGACCGAATCCGCGCGTTTGCGGTTCACCATCGGCGCCGGCGAGATTGACGAGGAGTTCGACGCGGCGCTGCTGTATTTCACCGACGCGACCGGCGCGGAAGTCCGCGGGCAGGCGAAATCGGGACCGGTATCGGCGAGAAACGAGGCCGAGTTGCAGAAGTTCCGCTCCCAGTTGCGCGCGCGCACCGAAACTCCGCGCAGTTTCATGGAATACGCGATGTTCGGCGAAGAGATCCCGAATTTGGACGCGGAGGTGCTTGCCGAGCTGTACAATCCGGCGCACGCCGGCTCCTTCGTGGCGCTGCTGCACGCGCATAAACATCCGCAAATGCGATTTCTGATCCGGCCGCAAGGGGCCATCCCCTCGATGGGCCCGGAAGAGGTAGCCCTGATTAACGTGGATCCGGGCGAGGAGCAGGATGGCATCTGGTACATGGCGCACACCGTGGCGGAGATCCACGCGCACACGTATTCCTCGAGCGAAGAAAAGCACCTGATCGCGCCGGAGCACTATCAGATGGACGTGCACGTGGGCCGCAACGACCACTTGGCCGCCAAGGCCAGCCTGCGCTTCAGAGCCGTGCGCGACGGCGATCGAGTGATCGCCTTCAGCCTGCTCCCGCATCTGCGCGTTTCCAGCGCCAGCCTGGACGGCAAGCCCATCGACTTCATTCAGGAGGGGGTGAAGCAGGATGCGGAACTATCGCTGATCCTGCCCCAGGCCACGGTGAAAGACCACGTCTACACGGCGGAGATGGAGTACGAAGGCAACAAGGTGGTTTCCAAGGAAGGCAGCGGCAATTACTCGGTGGGCGCGCGAGAGAACTGGTATCCGGCGGTGTCGGTATTCCGCGACAGGGCCACATACGACATCACTTTCCACTCACCGAAAGGGCTGACCCTGGTCGGCGTGGGCAAACTCGCCGGCGAGAAACACGAAGGCGGCGACGTGGTTACCGAATGGAAATCGGACGAGCCGCTGCTGGTCGCCGGGTTCAACTTCGGCGACTTCAAGAAGAAGGAACGCACCGACGATGTGAGCAAGACCGCCTTGGAAGCATACGCCACGGTCGAGCCGCCGGACTGGCTGAAGGGCGTCAGCGAATCGCCGCTCGACGACCTGGGCGGCCGGCACCAGGGCGGCGGCGAATCGAGCAGCATCCTGCTGACGCCTTCCGCGATGGCCGACCATGTCCTGGTGGACGCACTGAACGCAGTGCGCCTGTACACACAGTGGTACGGGCCCACCGCGTTCGGGAGGCTGGCGGTGACGCAACAGCCGGCCTTCAACTTCGGACAATCCTGGCCCACGCTCATCTACCTTCCGATCAGCGCGTTTCTGGATCCTACGACGCGCTGGCGGTTGCTGGGCCGGAACACGTTCCGCTTCTCGAAGGAATTCATCAACGTAGTCACGGCGCACGAGGTGGCCCATCAATGGTGGGGCCACACGGTGGGCTGGGCCAGCTACCACGACAACTGGCTGTCGGAAGGCTTTGCCGATTTCTCCGCCGGGCTGTTCCTGGAGGCGACACAGCCCACGACCGACGACGCGCAGAAGTTCTGGGACAGCGAACGACGCATGCTGCTGGAGAAAAACCAATACGGCAACCGCGCCAACGACGTCGGCCCGCTATGGATGGGCGAGCGCCTGAACTCGTTCAAAGCGAATGACGCCAGCCGCCGCGTCACTTACGGCAAAGGCGCCTTCGTTCTGCACATGCTGCGCTACCAGATGCAGGACCGGCAAACCGGCGATCAGGCTTTCATCGAGATGATGCACGACTTTCTGACCACCTACCGCGGGAAGTGCGCTTCCACCGAGGACTTTCAGCGGATGGCGGAGAAACACATGCGGCCGGACATGGATCTGGAACATAACGGCCACCTGAACTGGTTCTTCTTCGACTGGGTTTACTCGACCGACGTGCCCAGCTACCGCCTGGATTACACGCTGGTCGACGCGGACGGCGGCAAGACCCTGCTCACGATGAAGATCACCCAGGAAGGCGTCGGCCCACTGTTCAAGATGCGCGTGCCGGTGTATCTGGACTATGACGGCAAACCGGCCAAGCTGGGAACCGTGCCGATGACAGGCTCTTCCACCAGCGACGAACTGAAAATCACGCTGGTGAAGCGCCCGCGCCGCGTATTGCTGAACGCGAATGACGACATCCTGGCTGCGGCGGTGGTGGAGAAGTAGGGCGCAGCGACCAATCCGCGTGAGCGCTGCACGGGAGCGGGCCAGCCGCGGGCCGGCGATTTCTTCCTGGCCGGTGTAGTTGAAATGACCACCAAGAAGGTCTTTGTATGTGAGCGTCCACAGTTCTCACACCAGGCCGATGGCCGTCACTTGGGCCGAGGGGAGATTCCCAATGATCTCAATGACTAAAGCAGGCAGGTGCCTCCTTGTGGCGCTCTTGTTCGTGGCATTTCCGTTGGCCGGCATTGCCGCCGGCAACACGCTCGCGTTTACTTCGCACTCGTTAGGCCTCAATCCGGGAGACTCCGCGCTGCTGCTCGCGCTGGATGGACAAGGCGACGCTTACGAGGTGGCGACGGTGAAGGATTCGTCGGGGCGTGCGCGGATTCGCGTGACGAAAACCAATCCGCAGGGCGCGGTGGTGGCAAGTTACCAATTCGGCGGCACGGGCACCGATACGCCATCGGCGATCAAGGTTGACCCGCAGGGTGAGGTGGTGATCGCAGGTTCGACAACCTCCAGGGACTTCCCGGTGACGACCACCCTGGTGCCCGCCATTCAGAAGAGCGCGGCATTCGTGGTGAAACTGGATTCGGGGCTGGCCGGCATCATCGCTTCCACCGTGATTGGCGGCAGCCAGTACGCTGCCTCTTACCTCAGCGGCACTGGCGCCGGTGCGGTGGATGTGGACTCCGCGGGCAATGTCTACCTGGGCGGCTACACGGCGGCGCTGGACTTTCCCGTCACCGCGGGCGCCTACCAGACCACGCCTCCCGGTTACGACAACTTCGGCGCGGCCTCACTGGGATTCCTGGCGGAGATATCGCCGGGTCTCAACCAGATTGTCTTCGCGACTTACTACGGGTCGAGCACAGTACAGTGTTTGGGCAGCACCTGCATTGGCGCCTGGGGATCGACGAGTATTGCGGCACTGGCGGTGGACACATCCGGGGCGATTGTCGTGTCCGCAAACGGCATCCTGTCCGTGGAGGTCTTCACGCAGGGAATCTCTGTCGTCAGTTTCGCACCGGGGGGCGGCTCAGTCGCCTGGAGCACGGGTGTCGGGCCTGAGGGGTCCGGCGGCAATCAGTACGCCGACGCGCTGGCGCTCGATGGCAGCGGGAACGTCGTGGTGGCGGGGAGCGCCACGCACGGCGCCTACGAGTCAGCCGGCGCGGTGCAGTCGTGCGACGAGTCCGGCGGTTTCGTCGCCAAGCTCTCCGGCTCCAGCGGAGCGAGGCAGTTCCTGACATACTTCGGGTGTTCGGAGGGTGCGGCGTCGCAGGGCGTGCCCCCCGCGGTTAACTCGGTTGCGGTAGACGCATCGGGCACGATCTGGATTACCGGTGTGGCGAACCCATCGGCGCTGCCGCTGACGGCGAACTCGAGCGGGGCCGGCCCCAGCTACCTGGCAGCACTGGCGGCGGATGGGTCATCGGTTCAGGCGTTGTACGAGGAGCCGGCTGGGATATTCGGGCAGGCGTTGGCGCTGACCGATACCGGCAGCCCAGTGATCCTGGGCAACGCTGGGTTCCTGACGCTGGCGAGCTCATCGGGTGGGCCATCGCTGCTGGGCGTTGCCAACGCGGCGGGCAGCGCGGCGTCCGGCTGGATTGCGCCGGCGGAGTTGGTGTCGTTTTACGGCTTGGGCCTGGGGCCCTCGACGCCACTCGACGCTCAGATTGCGGGCGGCGTGGTCGAGAGCGCGCTGGGCGGTTACCGGGTGCTGTTCGCCGGCGTGGCCGCGCCGCTGCTTTACTTGAGCGCGAGCCAGATCAACGCGGTGGTGCCTAACGAAGTCTCCGGGCAGGATTCGGTCGCCGTTACTCTGGTGACGCCAATCGGAACCTTCCCCTTGGCGAATCTGTACATACGGCCTTCCGAGCCCGAGATCTTCCACGACCCGGCATCGGGTTACGCCGCGGCAATCAATCAGGACGGACAGCTCAACTCGGCTTCGAACCCGGCGCACGCGGGTGAGATCGTCTCGATCTGGGGCACCGGCTCCGGAGCGCCAGGCAATATACAATTCCCCGCCGATGGCACAATCGTCCCCGTCACGGGAAGCGTGCTCAGCTATCCCGAGTTGCCCGTTTCCATGATTGCCGCGGGCGCGGTTGCCGGAGGCGATTCGCTGGAGGTGGTCTACGCGGGGGACTCGCCCGGTGAAGTCTTCGGGCTGTTGCAGGTGAACTTCCGGATGCCGCAATCGGTGGCGGCGGGAGCCAGTTCGCTTACGGTGGAACTTCAGGTTGGCGCCGCACTCAGTGCGCCGGTTTCGATTTACATAGCACCCTGAGCGGGTCGCTTACCAGTGGAAGATCTACCGATCCAAGGCCAGGGTTGGAAAAGTGCCGGAGATATGATCCTGCCAGGCGAGGCTCTCTTCATCCACCAGAGACCACAACAAGCCCACCGCGGTGCACACGCTCAGGCAGGAACCGAGCATGCGGAGCAAGCGGTGGCGCGGTTCCAATGGGAAGCCATCGAAGGTGGTGAGCCGCAGGCGCGCGAACCGCATCCCCAGCGTCTCGGTGCCGGCGATTGCCGGCAGCACACCGTAAGTGAAGCCGATCAACAGCAACGCAGCGCCGAAAACCATCAAATTGGCTTTGTTCAAGAAGACCTGGCCGCCGAGGAGGCGAAACGCGAGCAGAAAACAGCCATAGGCAATCAGCACCATGGCCCAATCCAGGGCCGCCGCCACCGCACGATGCAAGGGATTCGCCACCGGGGCATCGCAATAAATCCTGGCCTCGACGGTAGTGCCGAGAGTGCGCCGCTTGGAAGGGGCTGCCTCCAGGAATTCCAGTTTTCCCTGCCCTTCCGGCACGCGCGTGCCGGTCTTGGTTCTGGGCTTGCGAGTCGTCGTCTTCACTCGCGCGGGTGTGATCAGGACAACGCTCGAATCCAGCGCGTTAGGAAACAGCGAAGCTTGCACGGCGCGACCCATGTCGCGCGGGGGGCGCAGCGCCGGCGGACGAGGCGCACGTGTCTGCGGCGTCCGCCTCGGGGCAGTCGCCAGGGCGCCGGCGGTAATCACAGTGAATCCGCCCGTCAACCGATCGTCGTCTTTGCGCCCGCAATGCGGACAGCGCTGTTCGCCTTGCCCGAGCCGCGTCCCGCAATAGCTACAAGTCATGGTCTTCACACTGTGAGCGAAGCGCACGGAACCTTAGCTGGCATTCTGTGGTACCGTCTCTGGTTGGGGCCCTTTTCGCCAAGCTCTCTTCCCTTTCTTAGCACAATAGGTAAGTCTTGTCACGGAAATTCGTGTAATCCTATCTGCGTTTTTCTAGTTACTGCATTGGTTTGGCTGGCGATGGTCAATGCGGCAAGCGCCCAGCAGCCCTCCCCTGCCCCACCCGCGGTACAAGCCGCTGCGGCCGCAC
>Ga0181520_10008391_pt1 | contig 14722 bp, 11 predicted proteins | sample PEATcosm2014_Bin_29_FD_132451 | JGI IMG/M metagenome (GOLD analysis project Ga0181520, IMG submission 132451) | Peatland microbial communities from MTU Mesocosm Facility, Houghton, MI, USA - PEATcosm2014_Bin02_30_metaG | ecosystem: Environmental > Terrestrial > Soil > Wetlands > Peat | place... | reverse complement strand
GGAGGTCGGTACGCTTGCGCTGACGCCCGGACGGCGGAGCTACATCTCCCTTCAGCGGAAAGGTCCAGAGGCCAGTCTGTATGTGGATGGAGCGGCGGTGGCGCACAAGACTCTGCCCGCGGACGTCGCGGAGAGCCCGCATCCCTTGCACATCGGCAATTGGCTGGGAGAAGATCGGCCGTTCAACGGGTGGGTTGAGGAAGTCCTGATCTCGCGGGGGGAAAAATCGGAGGCCACGGTCGCGCAGGAGAGCCGGCATTTGGCGGCGCCTACGGCGCCGGGCGCGCCGGTTACGGCGATGCTATTGAAAGGGGGCCCGCAGCCGTTGGTGCACGAAGTTCCGGGAGACGGCGGCCGCGCGCCATTCGCTCTGCCGGCGGCTTTCGCCGTGCCGGAGAGCTTCACGCTGGAGCTTCTGGTGCGGCCGGAGGCGTTTCAGCTTCCCTACGCGACGATAATCAGCAATCATCCCGGGAAGAATGGCTATCAAGGCATGACTATTGAAGAACCGGCGGGCAAGACCAACTGGTACAACTTTGCAATGGGAAATGGGAAGTCGTGGATGCCTTCGGATGAGTTTTTTCTCTCGCCGGAGAGATTGCACTATCTGGTTGTGACCAAGGAAAAGCGGCTGGTTAAGGTGTACGTGGACGGCCGCTCCGTTTCGAATCGAACCCTGGAGGCCGATCTAGCCGCCAGCGAGTTCCCGCTGATGGTTGGTAATTGGTCTAGCCAGAACCGACGCTTCAATGGCGCGATACAGGAGATTCGCATCTCGCCTTCGGTCGCATCGAGCGGAGCGGTGGCGGAACAAGCCGATGCGCTGCGCAAGGCCCTTGCGCCGTAGCGGGGCGGATTTGCAGAAGGCTCCCGCCGATCTGGCGGCTGTCCGGCCTCAATCCCTCAACCGCCGCTCGTCTCGCCGGCGCCGCCCGCGGGAACGTCGAAATTGACTCGCTCTCTTTCGATGACCAGCGGGCGGTCCTGAACCATGGTGTGAATCGACCCTATGTATTCGCCCAGGACGCCCAGGCCGATGATCTGGATCGACATGAAGAAAAAAAACCCGATTACGACGGGGGCGATGCCTACAGTGAACTTATTCCAGAACAAGAGCTTGTAAACAAGGTAAAACAACGCGGTCAACAAACTCAGAATGGCCAGCGCGAATCCACAAAACGTAAATACGCGCAGCGGCACTTTGGACAGGTTGGTGATGTTGAGCATGGCCAGATCGTACAGGGTATAGAAGTTGTTCTTCGTGATCCCGCGCGAACGGCGCTTCTGCGTGTACGAAATCTTGACGTGAGGGAAACCGACTTCGGCGATCATCCCGCGAAAACTCGGGTACGGGTCGTGGAACTTGGTGCGCAGCACCTCGATGACCTTACGGTCGTAGAGCCCAAACCCGGTGAAGTGCTCGAATACCTGAATATTCGCAAGTCGGGCGACCAGGCGGTAATAGGCGGTCCGGATTCGAAACATCAGCCCGCTTTCCTCGCTGGTCGTTTTGATTGCGAGCACCACCGGCGTGCCCCGTTCCCATTCCCGGAGCAAATCCCGCAGAAGTTCCGGCGGGTCCTGCAAATCCGAAAAGAGAAGGGCCACCGCGTCTCCGGAAGCCTGATAGATCGCGTGCATGGGCGAACGCAGGTGTCCGAAATTGCGGCTGTTCACGATGATCTTCAATGCGCGGTCGGAGCGAGCCAGTTCCTTCAAGATGGCGACCGTGGCGTCGCTGGAGTTATTGTCGATGAAGATGTGCTCGTACCGATAGACCGGGAACTCGGATAGCGCCGCGCGAACGCGTTCATAGACCTCACGGACATTCGCCTCTTCGTTGTAGCAGGGGGTCACCACGCTGATGAGTTTCATATCGATCCTGTGATGGTCCCGCGATTGAGCCGCGGGGCCGTACGCTGCGCGGCCGCGCCGGCTGCGATCGGCAGGGAGAGGCTTTGACTCCGGAATGCCCTCCAGCCCCGGAAACGGCAATCTCGTTCCATGATAGGTCCTATGGCCTCAGGAGGGACAGCATCGTCTCGACAATGTCCGGCGCCGCAATCCCGTGCATCGCGTGCATCGCAGCCTGTGAGCCGGCGACGACGGCCGGCTGGGGCTTTAGATGCATAGCGGTAAAGCGGGGGTGAATGCGCGAAGCGGCGAGCACCTCCGCGACGGCGCTGCCAAGACCTCCGACGCCATGATCCTCCACGGTGACGATTCTTCTGGTGTCTTTCGCCGCGGTCAGGATTGCCTTCACGTCCAGCGGCGACAAGGATGGCATGCTGAATACCGAAACCGAGACGCCCCGCGCAGCAAGATCGGCCGCCGCCTTCATCGCCGTCCCCAGAGTTCCGCCGGCGCTGAACAGCGCGCCGTCGCTTCCTTCGCGCAACAGCGCCGCTTTACCGATTCGGATGTCCGGCTGAGACGTGTGAATCACCGGCTCGCCGGCTTTTCCCAGGCGCAGGTAGCAGGGCCCGGATCGCTCTATCACAGCCCTGGTCAGCGCCTTGGTTTCCACCGGATCGCCAGGGGCCAACGTCGTCATGTTTGGCAGCACCCGCATGATTGCGAGATCTTCCACCCCGTGATGTGTGTAGCCGGCGGGGCCGTAGGCCACGCCGCCGCCGACCGCGACGATTTTCACGTTCAAATTGTGGCAGCAGACATCATTGCGAATCTGCTCCAGGCAGCGCATGACGGGGAAATTGGCGATGGAATATGTGAAGACGATCTTTCCGGACATCGCCAGGCCGGCTGCGATCCCGGTCATGTCCTGCTCCGCCACTCCGGCATTCAGGTATCGTTTCGGAAAGCGGCGCGCGAAGCCCTCCAGGACCGAGTAGCCCAGGTCTCCACAGAGCAACCATATGCGCTCGTCTTGCTCTGCGGCCTCTTCCAACGCATCGATGAAGGCGGTTCTCATAACGGCGAATCGAGTTCCTGAAGGGCCTGGGCGAGTTGGCCCTCGTCGGGAGACTGGTAGTGCCACGCCAGCCGATTCTCCATGAAGCTGACGCCCTTGCCCTTCACGGTGTGAGCGATGATCGCGGAGGGCTTCCCGGGCTCAAAGGGAACCCGGTTCAGTGTGCTTTCGAGGTCCGTGAAATCATGCCCGTCAATCTCCATCGCGGACCAACGGAAGGCCCGCCATTTCGCCGGCAGAGGGTCCAGGTCGAGAACCTCCTTTACGGCCCCAAAACTCTGGATTTGGTTGTAATCGACGATGACGACAAGATTGTCCAACTGATGATGCGGGGCGAAAAGGACGGCTTCCCAATTGGATCCTTCGTCCAATTCTCCGTCGCTAAGGATCACAAATATGCGGTGTGGCCGGCCCTCCCGCCTGGCCGCCAGAGCCATACCGCAACCGATCGGCAGCCCGTGCCCGAGGGATCCGGTGGAGACTTCCACCCCCGGCACATGGTGGCTGGCGTGGCCCATCAGTTTCGATCCATCCTTGCAGTAATCCGCCAACCAGTCTACGGGAAAGAACCCCCGTTCCGCCAGGGCCGCATAGAGGATCGCCGCGCCATGACCTTTACTGACGATCAGGCGGTCGCGTTCAGGCCAATCCGGCCGTTCGGGATCTATCCGCAGCGTCTGCGTGTACAAGACGCTCAGGATATCGGCCATGGAGAGCGAGGTCCCGATATGGGAAGCCTTGGCGCCGTGCACCATTCGCAACGCGTGGGCGCGGATCTTCGCGGCGAACTCAGCCGCCGGGCGCGTTTGTGGTGGCATCACTCCTCAGAATATCCGATATGGCTTTCACCGCGGCGGGAGCGGCCGCCCCGCCGGCTACTCATCTCAGGTCGCGAACAGCGTCGTGGAAAATGTCCACCACGTAAGCGATAGCCTCCGTCACCAGGCCCGGATAGACGCCGATCCAGAAAGAGCGGTCCATCGCGAAGTCGGACCACCTCAAATCGGACGCCTTTCGATACGGGATGTCGTGATACGCCGGTTGCCGGATGAGATTGCCGCCGAACAGCAAACGCGTCTTGATGTGGGCTTCCTCCAGATAGCGGATGACCCGCTCGCGCCCGAAGGGAGCCTCTTCCCGAACCGCCAGCGGAAATCCAAACCAACTCGGCTCCGATCCGGCGGTGGCTTCCGGCAAAATGAAGAACTCGCGCAAATCGCGAAGGCCCTCGTAGAGCACGGCGAAGTTTCGTCGTCTGGATTCGACGAACTGAGGCAGTTTCTGAAATTGCGACAGGCCCACCGCCGCCTGCATATCGGAAAGCTTCAAGTTGTACCCGATGTGGGAATAGGTGTACTTGTGGTCGTACCCATATGGCAAATCGCCAAGTTGCCAGTCGAAACGCTTGCCGCAGGTGTTGTCCTTGCCTGGGTCGCACCAGCAGTCGCGGCCCCAGTCCCGGAAAGATTCCACTAAGGTCTTCAATTGCGGCGAATCGGTCACCACGCAGCCGCCCTCGCCCATGGTGATGTGATGGGCGGGATAAAAGCTGAAGGTCGCCAGATCCCCGAACGTCCCCACTTTGCGGCCGGCGAAGGTGGCCCCCAAAGCGTCGCAGCAATCCTCCACCAGCCACAGCCGGTGTTTGGCTGCAAACTCGCTCACGGTCTTCAGGTCGAAGGGGTTGCCCAGGGTGTGGGCGATAATGAGCGCTTTCGTCCGCGGACTCAGGGCCGCTTCCAACTGGCTCACATCCACCTGGAATGTCGGGACGGTCACATCCAGGAACACGGGGACCAGTCCGTTTTGCAGAATGGGGTTGACCGTGGTGGGGAAGCCAGCCGCCACTGTAATCACTTCGTCGCTGGGCAGCAATCGGCGGTCCCCCAGTTTGGGCGAGGTCAGGCAGGATAGCGCCACCAGGTTGGCGGAGGAGCCGGAATTCACCAGGCAGGCCGCGCGTGCGCCAAAGTAACGCGCGAATTGGCGTTCGAACTCGCTTGCGAACCGGCCCGTGGTAAGCCAGAAATCGAGCGAGGCTTCCACCAGGTTACGCATGTCGGCCGCATCCAGGACTTTCCCAGAAACGGGCACGGACGATTGCCCCGGCGTGAAGGCCTTCGCGGGGAACTCTTCTTTGTGAAACTCCGTTACCAGATCCAGAATCTGGGCGCGGAGTTGTGCGGCGCGCTCATTCACTTCTTCAGAAACTCCTTATACCAATCCACGGTGCGGGCGAGGCCCTGTTGCAGCGTGAACAGGGGCGCCCAATTCAGCATCCGCCGCGCCTTCGCCGCACTGAGGTACTGGTGCCGGATTTCATTCTGAACCTCATTGCGGATGTCCGGTTCGATCGCCATTCCCATGACGCCGGCGAGGGCCTCTGTAAGCTGTAACACCGTAACCTGCAGTTCATTGGAGAAGTTGAAGGCGTGTCCCCGCAGCGCAGGATCGGCGGCCAGCATCTCGGCCAGCAGCATATACGCCGCGGCGCCGTCCTCCACGTAAAAGTAGTCCCGGATCAAGCTGCCGTCCGAGCGGATCACCGGGCGCCGCCCCGCCAGCAACGAGCGAATCGTCCCCGGGACGATGCGGCTCCAGTTGAGATCGCCGCCGCCGTAAAAATTTCCGCAGCGCGTGATACCCACCGGCGAACCGTACGTCTTGGCGTAGGCCTGGGCGATCAAGTCCGCGCACGACTTGCTCACGTCGTACGGGTGCCGCCCCGCGAGCGGCGTGTCCTCATCGTAAGGCAACACCGGCTGGTCCCCATAGGCCTTATCCGAGGACGCCACCACAATCTGGCGGACGGCCGGACTTCGCCGCGAAGCTTCCAGTAGCGCCCAGGCGCCCTGGATGTTCGTCTCGAAAGTGGAAACCGGGTTTCGATTGGCCGTTCCTACAATGGTCTGCGCGGCAAGATGGAAGACCGTGTCGATTTCGAACTCGCCCAGCGCGCGCTCGATCACGGCCTGGTCCCGCACGTCGCCGCGCACCACGCTGACGCGTTCGATATCGCGCGACCGCACCAATTCGCTTTGCGGAATCCAGTCCCGTACCAGACAGACCACGTCCGCGCCGGCGGCAAGCAACCGCTTCACCAGCCAGCCGCCCACCAGGCCGGTAGCGCCCGTGATCAGAGTAGGCCGGTCGTTCCAGAAGGCGGTACTCACCCCCAGACCTTCCATGGCGCTTCCCCGGCATGCCAGAGATCGTTGAGATACTTGAATTCTCGATACGTGTCCATCGCGAAGAAGAAACCCTCGTGACGATAGGCAGCCAACTGTCCCTCGTTCGCCAGGCGCTGCAACGGCTCATTTTCCAGAACGCAACTATCGCCGGGAAGATAGTCGAAGATCCTGCGGCTCAACACGAAAAACCCCGCGCTGGCCCATCCCTCGAGCATGGGTTTCTCGGAGAACTGGCGAACCGCACCGTCGGGAGCTACATCCATCAAACCGAAGCGAGAAATGGGGCGTACGGAGGTCACGGTCGCCAGGCGGCCATGGGCATGATGAAAATCGACGAGACTCTGAAGGTTGATGTCTGCCAGACCGTCGCCGTAAGTCAGCAGAAACTCCTCGTCATCGATGTACTTCTCGACTCGCTTCAGCCTGCCGCCGGTCATCGAGTCCGAGCCGGTTTCCGCAAGCGTGACGCTGAAGCCGCTCTCTTCGTGTTCCCCGTGGTAGGTGATCTGACGGTGGCGGCCGAGAGACACGGTACAGTCGTTGTTCATGGCCTCATAATTCAGGAAATACTCCTTGATCATGTTGCCGCGATAGCCAAGACAAAGAACAAATTCCCGAAAGCCATAATGCGCGTAGCCCTTCATGATGTGCCAAAGGATGGGCCGCCCGCCGATCTCGACCATGGGCTTGGGCCGAAATTCCGTCTCTTCGCGAAGCCGGGTCCCCTGTCCGCCGCAGAGAATTACGACCTTCATATCGATGTCCGATCCGTGTGTGGATGAAGCGATGATAATAACACGCGGCGCCCGGGAGCTATGCTCGGCCTGACCCTCGCGCCGCGTCGGGCACAGCCTGCTCGCCCGGCCGGCGCGGATTGCGCAAAGCAGCCGCGAATTTCCGCGCGATGACGTCCCAGGAGAACCTCGTGGCTGCATGACTGCGGGCGGCTTCCACCATGGTCGCCGTGACGGTCTCGTCCTGATTCCGCATTTCTTCGATGGCCCTGGGAAAGTCGGTAAGAGCCGCAATGCGAGCGTGGATGCCGTTCTCGATGTCCAACCCCCGGGCCCCGAACTTTGTGCTCAGGACCGGCACTCCGGCGCCCATATAGTCCAGCATCTTCAAGTTCGATCCGGATCCGCTCTCCATCGGATTGATGCCCAGATCGACCCAGCTCAGGATTTCGTCTTTGGTCCGATCGTCTACTACGCCAAGCGATTCCAGATTTGGAGGCAGCGCGAAGTGAAAGTGCTTCAAATATAGGGCCGCGCTGCCCATAAGGAGGAACCGGATGTGCTGCATCTGTAAGGCGATGTGAAGCACGCACAGCGCCGCTTCGATGTTGGGGCCGTGCCAACTGGCCACAAAGAGCGCCGTGAATGGCGCCTCGCCCCGGTACTGGCGTTTCATGTGGCGGCGGAGGTCGAGCGGGCGGTATGTCACCGAATCGAGATCCACGCCATTGGGCGCCAGAAGAAGCTTCTCCCGCGGCACGGCATATATCCGGCTCAGAGCGCGGGAGTCTTCCTCGGAACATGTCAGGACCAGGGAACTCGTGTTACAGCATCGCTCTTCCACCGAGCGTGTGAGCCTGAGAAAATATCGCCCCAGACGGTTGGCCGGCAGGATGGTCTCCTTCAGCGTCGATTCCACGTCCTGGGCTTCATAGATGAGAGCTTGACCCCTACGAACGCCTTCCAACGCGGGCAGCAAGTAAGGGTGCGATGCCACCAGGACGCCGCTGCCGGCAGCCGAGTGCTTTAATGCTTCGACGTAGCGCGGCGTAAGCCGATAGAGTTTCGGCATCACAACGTCGGCCGCCGCGGCGCCGTGCATCTTTCCTACCAGCCGCCACTCGGCCTGGGCATGCTCCCTCGATTTCGGAATGCGGATCTCCCGCATGTTCGGGGCAATCAGCTCGTCGAACGGCGGCTGGTCGAAGTCACTGAAGGAAATGATATCGACGTCGAATTCCGACGCCAGATTTCGATACAGGTGAAACACCCGGCTCTGCCCGCCGCCGCGGGGAGGATAAATCGGAAACGTCGTGGCCAACGTAAGTTTTGGACGCTGGCTGGCCGGGGCCCGCCGGCTGCGGGGGGTATCCGTCGAGCCCAGCAAAGCCCGGCAAACCGCCGCCCATGTGATGGGTTTGACCGTATCCCGGCATGCCGGCTTCATCTCCAGGAGCGCCTGGCGGTGGCTAGCCATGAAATCGAGGCGTTCGGCCAGCGCTTCCGGATCGGGCGCGACGACGAAACCCGTTTCGCCATTGCGGACGAACTCGTTCGGGCCGCCGGCATCGGTTGTCGTCAACACCGGCTTCCCGCTCGCCATCGCCTCTATGGTGACCAGCCCATAGTCTTCGTCATAGGGCACATAGGGGACCGCGAGGGAATCTCCGTACAGTTGAATGACTTCCCGGTCAGGCGCGAAACCAAGAAACTGAATGCGCGAATCGCCGCCGGCAAGGCGCCGCAGAGCCTCTTCGTCAGGCCCCGTGCCCGCGATCTTCAGCGTTACGTCCGTTCGGGCGCGGAGCATCGCGGAGACCAGCAGGTGTATCCGTTTTGCGCCATCCAGCCGGCCCACGGTAAAGAAATACTGCTGCTTTCCATGGATGAAATAGGGCAGGTCCGATGGAGGGTAAACAGCCGTGGCGCCGGCGCCGCGCGGGAAATAGCCCTCTCTCCCCACCACATTGCGAGAAATGGCCGCATACCTTCGAATGCGGGATGGCGCCAGTCCGGCGTCGTCCAGAAAGCGCACAACCTGGCGAATCAGCGGGCCGGGGAAAATCAAAACCTCCGGTGGAATATCGGCGCCGCGGAGGCGATCGGCGCCGGCGAAGAATTCGTCAAGGCGTGTTGGGTCGCCCTGATAGCGCTTCATAAAATCAATCAGGGCTCTAACCTTCGGGTGCGCGCTGTCGCATTCCAGCGGAAGCCCGGTGAAGTGGTAGGTGTCATACAGACCCCTGAGCCGGTGCAGCATGTAGCAGACCTGGTTTGGATGGCGAACCATCCAGGACGGATATTTCGTCGAAACTACGACATCGAAATGCGAAAGATCCAGTCGCGTGAACTCACGATATGTATCGATGAGCTCCCAGAAACTGTGCTCCCGGCTGGGCAGCTTAATGAGCTCGGCTTTATGAGGAGTCTGCTGGTTGATGTAGTCCAGCAGCCCCCAACAGAGCTTCTCCGCGCCACCGATGCAAAACGGAACGGGGCTCGGCGCTACAATTCCGATCTTCATCACGTACTCGCAAGAACAGGAGGCTTGAGCAATTCGTTTACAACATCGCCCCAGGAGAGGCGTAATGCGTGGTAGCGCGCATAACCGGCGGCGCCAAGGCGCACGGCGCGTCTTCGATTCGCGTACAGAGCTTCGATGGCGTCTGCAACGGCTTCGGATGCCGGGTCGGTCACCAGGCCCGTTTCATTATCGATGACGAACTCCAGCGGGCCGCCGGAGTCGCTACAGGTGATGACCGGCTTTCCGGCGGCCATGGCCTCCAGCGTGATGTAGCCATAATCCTCGTCGAGAGGGCCGAAGAAGACGCCTAGGGAGCAGGCGTAGTACGCTGCCAATTCTTTCTCCGTGAGGCGGCCTACCAGTCGGACTTTGTGGCTCAGGCCGAGATTCTCGATCAGCCGCTCGTATTGAGGAAGCTGCCCGCCTGTTCCTGAAATCAGAGCCGCGACCGGCGCACGCACGCGCTGCATCGCCTGAATCAGCAGCCACTGCCGTTTCAGGCTTTCCAGGCGGCTGGGCGCAAAGATGTAAGCTTCGGGTTCGGCGCAGTACAGCTTTCCGGCCATGGGAGGCGGATGATACAGAGGAGTGGATGACACGTTGTTGAACCGGTGCAACCTGCCGGTTACATTCTTCGAGATGGTGTAGACCAGGGCGCGGGACAGGTGAGCGGTATCTTTTTCGGTGACCAGCAGCCGGACGGCCTTCTGTTCGGGAGAGGCGCTCGCCGCTGCCTGGTCCCACAGGTCGTAAAAGGCGCGATGTTGGTGAGGGAGCCAGACTACCTTTCTACGGTGGGTAAGGCAATATGTTGGAAAACGCAGGCAGATTGCGATATCGGGGCTGTACCCATTCAGGTCGTCGAGGTTTTCCGATTCCCAGGAGGCGAGGGCGCGGGCGACTTCCTTATCCGGCGAAAAGCGGAAGGGCATGGTCACGCGCTCGGCTTCGTGCCCGGCTTCGCGGCAAGCGTTTAAAAGACCTTGGGCCAAGGCCTCCGCGCCACCCGCGATAAAAGGAACTTGAACGTCGGCGATTACAATTCTCATGACGGTTTGACTCCGATCCAGACAATGTCACGAGAAATTTTGATATAGTCCTGCAAGTCGTCGAAGCGATATTCCGAAAGAGGGATCAGGGCCGTTCGGGCATCGTTAAAACAGTAAGCCGCGCTTTCCGTGAAACCCCTAAGCTCGGCCAAGGATTCCAAGGTGTCGGGAAAAACCGGGTTCCGGTGCGTTGGGTCGCGGTAGAAATCGCCGGCCGTTACCAGGAGGTTACGGGCATTGGGAGTTTCGAAGATCGCCACGCCGCCAGGCTTCAGCGTGCGCAGGGCTTCGTCCAGCAACGCCACCAGAGAGGCGTAGTGGACGTGCTCTATGTAATGGAAACAGGTTATCGCCGAAAAGCGGTTCTTGGGCTGCGTACGAATATACTCGAGGGCATCGGCTTCGGCAACGTTCAGGCCGAGCTCCTTGCATTGTTGTATGGCCACGCGATTCAGGTCCACCCCTTTTGCCGGATAGCCCTGTTCCTGCAGTAGTTCAAGCCACTCTCCCCGGCCGCATGCAACGTCCAGCACGGGAGCTTTCTTGTTCTTGAGGAAGGTTTTTTGAATATAAGGCAGATAGACCCGGACGCCCTCTCTAATGGCCTCCCGGCTTCCGCGAAAGCGATCCTCGAACGCTACGTACAAAGGATCCAGTAAGTGTCGTTCTTCCGAGACGAGCCCCGCGACTTGCTCGACTGTAAACGCTTCCGGCATCCTCTTGCGGGCATGTTCGAGGAACAGAGTCACCCTTCGCTGCTGGTCCTGCAGATCCTGCCGGCAGACGGTAATTTGGTGTTGCGCGGTCTGCAAGTCATTTCCTAGGGATGCGACCTGGCTCGGATCGACGCGAGTACTTTCCTGTTGAGCGATCCGCTGCTCAACTGCGCTCAAGTGGATCTGATCGGCCTTGGCTGCTTCCACCCCGCGGAGCTTCTCGGCAAGGGCGGCAACCTCTTGGTGGTCGGCCTTGATGGCCACCTGATCGGCCAGGGCCGAAATTTCCTGACGGTCGGGCTTGGTCCCTAGCTGCTCTGCGAGCGCGGCAACCTCCTGGCGGTCAGCTTTGACGGCCACCTGGTCGGTCAAGGCCGAGAACGGTCGGAGATCCGCCTTGGCGGCCACGAGGTCGGCAAGGGCGGCAACCTCCTGGCGGTCGGCTTTGACGGTCACCTGGTCGGCCAAGGCCGAGAACTGTTGGAGATCCGCCTTGGCGGCCACGAGGTCGGCGAGGGCGGCAACCTCCTGACGGTCAGCTTTGACGGTCACCTGGTCGGCCAAGGCCGAGAACTGTTGGAGATCCGCCTTGGCGGCCACGAGATCGGCGAGGGCGGCGACCTCCTGACGGTCAGCTTTGACGCTCACTTGGTCGGCCAAGGCCGAGAACGGTTGGAGATCCGCCTTGGCGGCCACGAGGTCTGCGAGGGCGGCAACCTCCTGACGGTCAGCTTTGACGGTCACCTGGTCGGCCAAGGCCGAGAACTGTTGGAGATCCGCCTTGACCTTGGCCGCCACCTGGCCGGCGAGGGCGGTGACCTCCCGACGGTCAGCTTTGACGGCCACCTGGTCGGTCAAGGCCGAGAACTGTTGGAGATCCGCCTTAGCGGCCACCTGCCCAGCGAGCGCGGCAACCTCAGGGAGGCCGGCTTTTAGAGAGAGAGCCAAGTCAAGACGCTCTTCGAAGGCGGCAAACTCCTTCCGGTTGGCTTTCATAAACTCCAGCCGGGCTAAATGATGCTGGAGCTCGACGACCACATCCATAGAGGCGCTTGCGTTCGTGACAGCGCGCAGGTCCGCGACCTGCCGGCGGAGTTCTTCATTGACTTCTTGAACGCTGCCGGCCAACCGGCTCACCGCGGCATCTAAAGCGCTCTGCTCCGCTTTGTTTTTCGTCTGATGGTGGATTTCGGAAAAACGGAAGGCCGAGTAAGCCTCCTGCTTGGCGAGGTTGCGCGCCAGCACGGGAACTCTCAACAGGCTGTACCCCAACTGCAGGAGATATCCGACCACGGGTATCTTTACAATGCGACAAGTCCAACCTGCCCGCGCCAAGCCGGGGATTTGGGCGTCGGCGCGCTTGCCTTCCTCTGAAAAGCGCAACTCCACCAAAACCTCGAGCTTGGTGAGGGACCCTTCTCTCAGGAGCGATAGGTAGTGCCCCAACCCGCTCGGATCCGGCGATCTGTGCAGAATGCGCCGATAGGCTTCATGAATGAATTCCTCGTCGTGGAACCCCAATAAATGCGCAATAGTCGTTTGCCCCATGCCTGCTTGCGGTCCGACGGCAGGCGAGGAACCGGTTACTCCGGCGGCGCCGGGTGCAGCCATCTCCGATGGGTGCGCCTCATTTCTCTCGCGCAGAGCAACCTCAGTCTGCACCCTGCGCAGAATAGTGTCCATGTCGACGCCGTGTTTTTCAGCCATAAGGAAAGCCTTAAGGACTTAATGTAGCAGTGTTGGGATGGTTTCAAGACCGGGTGAGTTCCAGGCAAGCCACAGCGCCGGCCGAGAAACAGGCGGTACGGTATTCCACATGGCAGAGCGCCGCGGGATCCACGGGACCGGTCCAACCGTCGGCGCCGTAAGCGTAATACTCCGCCAGGGTCGGTTCGCAGCCGCTGAATTCCACCAGCGCTTGTATCCGGCGCAGGTCGTATTGGATAAACCAGCCGTGGTCTTCCAGGCGGCCGAAAGGCAGCGTAATCAGCAGACGCCCTCCGGGCCGCAACAGCGAAGCCAGGCCGGCCGCCGCTTCCAGGTCGCCGAATTCCCGCTCCGGTCGCTCACGGCCGTAGTAGATCGAGTTGTCGCGCCCGATGTGCTCGATCGCGGAGATGGCCAGGACCAGATCGAAAGCGCCCGACCGGAACGGAAGCGCCAGCGCGTCGCCGGCTACGCCTGAAATGCGGGATTGCCGAGCCGCGGCCAAGTCCAAACCCACCAGCAAGGGGATTCTCAGCGCGTCACGCGCCTTGAGATAACGGGGCTCGGCATTGGCATAACCAATATCCAGCACCCTTGCTTCTCCGTGGCGCCGCGACAAGACCCACGGAATCTCGATACAACGCTCCGAATCCTCCAACCCGTACAGCGGCGTGTCTATCGAGAAACCGCTGGCGCCTGGCCGGTTCAAGGCGTATTCGCGACCCGTAGCGTCGCAACGGAAAAGTACCGAGCCATCCGGCCTTCTTTCGGCATCCAGCGCCAGGGGAGTATGACCGCGGTCCGACGCCCAGAAGCGCAACTCCACCACCGGCTCAATCTGCACGCGGTAGCGTCCCGGCTCCAGCGGAATCGTCAACGGCAGTACCGCAAGTTTGCCTTCGGGGCCGCGGCAGGGAACCGTGCGTGGTCCATCGAAGAGAATCGCGCGGCCGTCGGCGGGGGCTAGAACGTGAGAGGAGAGATGAAGTTCGGCGCCCTCGGCCTCCCGGCGAAGCGCCGCATCGGGGACCCACGACAGAATCGCTTCGATGCGCCCTGTAACCTCGCGCACCGCAAGCAACCGGAGGTTTTCGCCACGTGCGCCTTGGGATAACCCGCTAGACATCAGCGCCGCCGTCGCAAGTCTTGTGGATTAGCCCCAAAACGCACAACGCCCATTCTCTGCAAGCAGAGAATGGGCGCGTCGGTGAGCCAGGATCTCGAAACGACTACTTCTTTCTTCGGAGGGTGAAGCCCAACGCCAACAGTCCACTGCCGATCAAGCCGATGGTGCCGGGTTCTGGGGTGGCATCGGCAGCGATCTCAGTCGTAAAGGCGTCGTCGTGCGTCGTGTCCCCTGCTCCCGAGTTGGAAGTCGTCACATCATACAGAATGTACTGGATAGGAGAAGCGGTCGATACAGAATAAGTATCGTTCCACGCCGTCCCATCTGCTTGAATGATTTGGCTGCCACCGGTGATTGGGGTGCCTCCCTCCAGTGTGGCCACGCTGGAACTCGTTCCCACGAAGACCTCAAAGCCAATGCTTTCACTCGCGTTGCCGACTCCCGAAATGGTAACGGAATCGATGGTATAAAGCTGCCCGAGATTGACCAGCAAGTAGGGGCCTACCGTCCCACCAGGTGCGACCCATTCCGTGGCCAGACTCCCGTCAATGGCGTTCCCTGGCACGAACGTCGTCAGCGTGCATGACGGAGTGCCTCCGCAAGTTGCGCTTGCCCCCAGCCCACTGAGGGCAACGTTGCCCGCAAAAGCTGAGCTTGTCAAAGCGACAGCCAACATTAAAGCCGTTACGAAAATCCGCATTTTCATTCCTCCGATTGGAACTCGGTACTCCGATTTGAAATTC
>Ga0181520_10008390_pt1 | contig 14722 bp, 9 predicted proteins | sample PEATcosm2014_Bin_29_FD_132451 | JGI IMG/M metagenome (GOLD analysis project Ga0181520, IMG submission 132451) | Peatland microbial communities from MTU Mesocosm Facility, Houghton, MI, USA - PEATcosm2014_Bin02_30_metaG | ecosystem: Environmental > Terrestrial > Soil > Wetlands > Peat | place... | reverse complement strand
CGATGAGGCGCCTCACGACCTCGATGGTATCCGCGCCCTCGCCGATATCCAGGGGCGCGATCAGAGGCTCGAAGACGCCGGCCAGCTGGCGCTTGAGTATCTCGAAGCGGAAGCGGTAATCCGTCTTAAGAGGCTTCCTCGAATCTTCCGAGCCTTCGGGCACGATGAAGAGCGTGTCGGCCTCGCTCGCGTCGGAGGCGAGGAAGCGCAGGGCCATCGCCAGATGGGTCATCTGGAAAGGATCGAAGGAGCCGATGAAGATCCCGACGCGAGCCGAGAGTCGGGGATAGCGAAGCTCCTGGGGAAAACCCCGCAAATCTATGGGCACGAGGCGACCGCCCTGGACCTTGCGGTCGATGCGCGCGAGGGCATCGTCGAAGAGGGCTCGGAAATAATAGAAGTCCCTGAGCTCGGCGACGCCCAGGTACGGCAGATTCTCCAGGGAGTCGAAGACTCGCGCCAAGCGGCGGGAGACGCGCCTCACGGACGCCGAGGAGATCGAATGCCCCGTGGGGATGGCTGCGCCCATTGGCTCAGTATAGCCCTTACCGGGGATCGGGCAAGGAGTATTTCGCGCGCGAGTCGTCTCGCGCGCGAGAATCGCGATGGTCGTCGTTGCCAACGCCGCGAGTTCTGCTACAATGGAAGCCATGCCGCGGGAAAAGGCCGAGCAAGGGAGAATAGGCAGCCTGGTCGATACCGAAGAGCGTTTCCTCGAGCTCCTCGACCTCCTGCCCTACCCCATCATGATCCACGACGAAGGCGGAAGGGTCGAGTTCGTCAACCGCGAGTGGACGCGCCTGACGGGCTACTCGCGCGAGGACCTGCCCACCTTCGCCGATTGGGAGATCAGGGCCTTCGGCGCGCCGGAACTCTCGCTCGGTACGGAAGGCGAGCGACAGGTCCGCACGAAGGAGGGTCTCATCCTTTCATGGAAGTTCAGCTCGGCGGCCATAGGCGCGAGCCCCGACGGCCGCGAGACCATCCTCCGCACCGCCGTCGACCTGACGGCGAGGCGTCGCGCCGAGCGGGCCCGTCGCGAGAATGCCGAGAAATTCAGCGCGTTGGCCGAGGAATCGCCCCTCGGCATCGTCATCGCCCGCGACGGCGGCATCATCTATTGCAACGTCACCGCCGGCGCCCTCTTCGGGATACCCCCCCGCCGATCGCAGGGAATGTCCCTCGAGGAATGGCTGTGCGCGCTGCCGGCCGACGCCCTTCCCGCGCTCGGTCCCCTCCTGCGAGGCGAGACCGCCCGCGCCGGTCCCATTCGAATCGGCGAGGGAGAAGGCAGGTGGATCGAGGCTTTCGGCAAGGAGGTGGAGGCGGCCCTGGGCGACATGATAATGGCGACCTTCCTTGACGTCACGGACAGGGTCCTCAACGAGGAGCGGGAGCGGATCCAGCGACGGAAGCTCATTCAGGCCGAGAAGCTCGCCTCCCTAGGCGAGCTCGTCGCCGGCGTCGCCCACGAGATCAACAATCCCAACCACGCGATCGCGATCAACGCCGACATCATCGCCGAGGCATGGGCCTCCGCGGCGCCGATACTGGACCGGGCTCTAGAGGGCCGCGAGGGCGATCTCATCGGCGGCATGGAATGGCAGGAGGCGAGAGAGGAGGCCCCGCGCCTTCTTTCGGGAATCGCCGCCGCCTCCCGCGACATCGAGGCCATCGTCCGAGGGCTCAAGGATTACGCGCGCGGCGAGGCGAAGCCCGAGGCCGAGGAAGTAGCCCTCAACCTCGTCGTCAAGGCGGCCCTCACCCTTCTTTCCAACTACATCAAGAAGGCGACCCGGCATCTCGGGCTCGACCTGGCCGAGAGCCTGCCGCCCGTGCGCGCGCACTTCCAACGCCTCGAGCAGGTTACGGTCAATCTCATCCAGAATGCCTGCCAGGCCCTAACCGATCCCGAGCAGTCGATACGCGTCTCGACCCGGTTCGACGAGGCCTCCGGGATGGTTCGGCTCGTCGTCGAGGACTCCGGCCGCGGCATGTCGCCGGGGATTCTCGAGCGGATAAAAGACCCCTTCTTCACGACCAAGCACGACATGGGCGGAGTCGGCCTGGGCGTGTCCATCTCGGAGTCGATCATCGCCGAGTACGGCGGGCGGCTCGAGTACGTTTCCGAGCCTGGACAGGGCACGGTCGCGACGGTCTCGCTGCGGGCCGAGCCCGGGGCCGCGGGCCACGGAGCCGCGGGCCAGAGCGGCGAAGGCAGGGAAGGCATATGAGCTCGACCGGCCCGAGCTTCAGCGTCCTCGTCGTCGACGACGAGGAGTACGTGCGCCACAGCGTCGTGGCCGCTCTCAAATCGGCCGGAATAACCGATGTGGCCTCGGCCGGCGAGCCCATCGAGGCGATGGAGCTCCTCTCCTCCCTCGACGTCGGCCTCGTGCTCCTCGACCTCACCATGCCGGGCATTTCGGGCGAGGCTCTCCTTGCCCGGATACGCGAAGACCAACCCGGCGCCTCCGTCGTCGTCGTGACCGGCAACCGCGACGTCGAGAAGGCGGTCGAGTGCATGCGCGCCGGGGCCGCCGACTACCTCCTCAAGCCGGTCGAGCGCGAGCGTCTCGTCGCCACCGCGAAGCGGATCATAGAGCATCAGGAACTGCTCCGCGAAAACGAGGCGATCAAGGAGAGGCTCCTCTCGGGCTCCGCGCAGAGAAGCGCCGCCTTCTCGGCGATCGCGACGGCCGATCCCCGCATGCTCCAGCTCATGGGATACGCCGAGGCCATAGCGAGGAGCGCCCACCCGGTTCTCGTAACCGGCGAGACCGGAGTCGGCAAGGAGCTTTTCGCGCGCGCGGTCCATGATCTCTCGGGACGCAAAGGCGAGCTCGTCGCCATAAACGCGGCCGGCCTCGACGACGCTCTCTTCGCCGACCTCCTCTTCGGACACCGAAAAGGGGCCTATACCGGAGCCGATTCCGACCTCGAAGGGCTTCTGGACAAGGCCAGGGACGGGACACTCTTCCTCGACGAGATCGGGGACCTGAGCCCCGCGTCCCAGCTCAAGCTCCTCCGCGTGATAGAGACGGGCGAGTACTTCCCCCTCGGCTCCGACCTCATGCGCCGCGGGCGGGCCCGCTTCATCGTAGCGACGAATCGCGAGCTCGACTCGGTGGTCGAGTCCTCGCATTTCCGAAGGGACCTCTATTACCGCCTGCGCGCCCATCGCATCCGCATCCCGCCCTTGCGCGAAAGGCTCGGAGACCTCCCCCTCCTCGTCGAGCGCTTTATCGCCTCCGCCGCGGCCGAGCTCGGGAAGAAGCCGCCGAGCGCCCCGCCCGAGCTCTACCCCCTGCTGCGAAGCTACGACTTTCCGGGCAACGTACGCGAGCTCCAATCCATGGTGTTCGAGGCGGTCAATTCCGAGCGCTCGGGCAGCCTGCCGCTATCCGTCTTCCGCGACGCTATCGGCATAGTCGAAGGCAGGCCCAAGGGAAGGCTCAACGCGGGAGAGCGGCTCGATTCCCAAACGCCCGCGGGAATAGCCCTTGTCTTTCCCAATCCCCTGCCTTCCGCGAGCGAGTTGACCGAGCTCCTCTTCGACGAGGCGCTGAAAAGGTCGGGAGGCAACCAAAGCGTAGCCGCCAGACTCCTCGGCGTTTCACCTCAAGCGGTAAGCAAGCGTCTCAAATCGCGTAAAGTCGCGGAATGAGCGAATCCGAAGAGTTTTCTATTTCAACCCCGGTTGATTCTTCAACCGAAAGAGTCCCGATAATCAACCATGGTTGAGAATACGAAATCCCTTGGAAGAGACCCTGACGCATAAATATTTACCATATAGCAATATACTGTTTACCGTTTTTTTGGCAAGGTACTTGCTCTTATCCTTTTCGTGGAAGAGAGCGAATCGGACGATTCCCTATACCTCACCGTCGTCTCCGAAACGGCGCGCGTCCCAATGGTATTGGAGCGCGTAGCCGAATTCGCGCGACGCCAGGGCATATGGGATTCCGACGGACTCCTTCTAGTCGTACGCGAGCTCCTCGTGAACGCCATAGTGCACGGTAACGAGTCAAGGGCGGACAAGATGGCCCTGATACGCGTAGCGCAGCGGGGTGGGCGCTTCGAGGTCCAGGTAGACGACGAGGGAGAGGGCTTCGATTTCGAGTCCCTTGTCTTAAATCTGCCCGAGAATCCGCAATCCCTCACCAAGCGTGGTCTCGTTCTCGTACATGAGCTCTCGGAGGAGCTCCGATTCGAGCGAGGGGGCAGCCGAGTACGGGCGATCGTCGACCCGGACGGCCGGCTCTTCGCCGGCAGTAGCGGTCAGTATGTCTTTATGACTGAAAAAGCTAACAGGGAGGCAACATGTACAAGCCCAATGGCGAAGAGCCCATGACCAAGCAGGAAGAGATGAGCCGCAAGGCTGCGCTCGCCGAGCGAAAAATCGAGAGAGCCGGTCAGAACCTCACTGCCGAGGTGCTGCGTTCGGCTTTCTACGCCGCTCTGTTCCGATCGTCATCCAACCAGCGGCCCGTCGTCGAGGCCAGCTTCGAAAGCGTGCGCTAGCAGTCCGATTCGGGTTGCCGTCGCCACATAATCGGCGCTTCACGAGCCGTCCCGCGAGGAGAAATTCCACGAGGGTCAGGCTTCAGTGAAGCGCTATTTTTTTAGATAATTAATTATCTAATAAACAGCATTTTTCGACTCTCAGCAAAAACCAACGAATCATACAAAATAAATCGATAAATATTTCTTGACAACTCTTACAAGTGATGATAATAGTCCCTTTATTATCGGTTCGGATTATTAGGAGGTTTCCATGGCATCGACCGCCGTCGCCCAACGCAAACCGCAGGAGCGTTCGCAGGAAAGCGTATTAGGCGAGCTCATCGCGAGCTACAAAGGAAAACCTGGCGCCCTGCTCGGGGTTCTCGAGAAAGCACAGGGACTCGAACGCTTCAAATTCCTATCGGAATCGACCCTGCGGCAAATAGCCGAGGGAATGGAGATTCCGCTTTCCCAGGTATATTCGGTCGCCACATTCTATTCCTTCTTCAACCTGACGCCTCAAGGTCTCCATTCCATCGTGGTCTGCAGGGGTACGGCCTGTCATACCCGCGGTTCCCTCGAGCTGCTCGAGACCTGCCTCCGGCGCCTCGGTATCCAGGGCTTCCGGGAGGACGAGGCCAATTCGGTTACGACCGTCGACGGTTTCGCCTCGGTGCGGACGGTCGCCTGCTTCGGCCAGTGCGCCTTGGCTCCCGTCGTTCAGGTAGACGGCGTCATTTCCTCGCGGATGACCGTAGGAAAACTCACCTCCGCCCTCGAGAAACTGCGGAAGGAGTCGAAATCATGAGCGCCGAATCCAATGCGTCGGGGTCGGCTTCCGCGAAGACGGATCTAGGCGCCCTGCGCCGAGTGGGACTCGAGCGCATAAAGCCGAAGAAGCCCTTCGTCTCGGTAGGCCTCGGTACCTGCGGTATCGGCAACGGCGCCGATGCCCTGTTCGAGGCCCTCAAGGGAGCGGCCGCGACGCGCCGTTCCGAGGCCTCGGTACGGCGCGTCGGGTGCTTCGGCTTCTGCGCGGCCGAACCTCTGGCGATGGCCTACAGGCCGGGAAAGCCCGTTCTCCTGTTCACCGAGGCCAAGGCCTCGCGCGCGGCTCGCCTGATCGATGGCCTGGCGGACGACGCGGCCTTCGACAAGCTCGCCAAATCCGCCTTGGCCAAGATCGAGGCTTGGGACTTCCGCACCTCCTCGGTCGAATTCGGCTCGGGCTTTCCCTTCCTCCCCTCGTGGAACGAACTGGCCTTCTTCAAGGGCCAGGAAAAGCTGGTGCTGCGCGATGCGGGCCTGATAGACCCCGAGAGCATCGAGGAGTATCTAGGCGCCGGCGGCTACTCGGGCCTGGTAAAGGCCTTGAGCTCGATGAAGCCGGAAGTCGTGATCGACGAGCTCAGGAAGTCCAAGCTGCGCGGCCGCGGAGGCGCGGGCTTCCCGACTTATAAGAAGTGGGAGATCATGCGCTCCCAGAGCGCCACGAGCAGGACGGTCATATGCAACGCGGACGAGGGCGACCCCGGAGCCTATATGAACCGCAACGAGATCGAGTCGGATCCGCATATGCTCTTGGAGGGCATGGCCATCGGGGCCTATGCGATGGGGGCGTCCGAGGGCGTTGTCTACGTGCGAGCCGAATACCCGCTGGCGATCGACCGCCTCGACAAGGCGATCGCCGAGGCGCGCGCCGCCGGCCTCCTCGGGAAGAGCATCCTCGACACCGGCTTCTCCTTCGATATAGAGGTCGTAACCGGGGCGGGAGCCTTCGTCTGCGGGGAAGAGACGGCCCTGATCGCGAGCGCCGAGGGAAAGGCGGGCAGGCCCATGCCGCGTCCGCCCTTCCCCGCCCAGCGCGGCTACATGGGAAAGCCGACCAACATCAACAACGTGGAGACCTGGTGCAACGTACCGCTCATCGTCGCCCGCGGCGGCGAGTGGTTCGCGGGATTCGGTACGGAGAAGAGCGCCGGCACGAAGGTCTTCTCCCTCGTCGGAAAGGCGCGCAATACGGGGCTCGTGGAGCTGCCGCTGGGCACGCCTATCGACGCGATGATCTACGGAATGGGCGAAGGGGCCGGCCAGCGCAAGCGCATCAAGGCCGTGCAATCGGGCGGCCCCTCGGGCGGCTGCGTGCCCGCCAGCCTCTTCAAGACCAAGATCGACTACGAGGAGCTCGCGAAGCTCGGCGCCATCATGGGCTCGGGCGGCATGGTCGTCATGGACCAGGACAACTGCATGGTCGACGTGGCCCGATACTTCGTCAGCTTCACGGCCGGCGAGTCCTGCGGGAAGTGCACGCCCTGCCGCGAGGGTACGAACCAGATGCTCCGCATCCTGGAGGGAGTGTCGCGGGGCGAGGCGGACGCGGGCGACCTCGAGCTCCTCGAGGAGCTCGCGCTGACCGCTAAGGACTCGGCGCTCTGCGCGCTGGGCCAGGGCGCGGGCAACCCCGTCCTCACGACCCTGAAATACTTCCGCGACGAGTACGAGCGCCATATCCGCGACAGGCGCTGCGAGGCGGGGGTCTGCGAGAGCCTCTACCTCGCGCTCTGCGAGAACTCCTGCCCCATGCACATGAACATCCCCGGATACATCCAGCTTCTCAAGGAAAACCGGATAGAGGAGGCCTTCGAGCTAACCCTGCGCGAGAATCCGCTGCCGGGCACGGTCGGCCGCATCTGCCACTTCCACTGCCGCATGCGCTGCAAGCGCGACCAGCTCGACGAGCCGGTCTCCCAGGGCGAGATCCATCGCTACCTGGCGGATACGATGTACAAGATGGGCCGCGAGCGCTCGGTCTACTCCAGGCTGATCAAGGAAAAGCTCCCCGAGACCGGCAAGAAGGTGTCGATCGTCGGAGCCGGCCCGGCCGGGCTCACGGCGGCCTTCTACCTCGCCCGGCTCGGCCACGAGGTGACGATCTACGACGAGCGCGGCGAGGCCGGAGGGATCCCGCGCTGGGGCATCCCCGCCTACAGGCTCCCCAAGGACGTGCTGCGCAAGGAGGTCGGCCTCATCCGCAAGCTCGGAGTCCGCTTCGTCTTCAACGCCCGCATCGGCCGCGACATGAGCTGGGCGCGCCTGGGGGAGATGAGCGATGCCGTCCTCGTCTGCGTGGGCGCCCTCAAGGACACGCGCCTGGGCATACCGGGAGAGGACCTGCCCGGCGTAGTCCCCGGCTACCAGCTCCTCGAGTCCATCAACTCGGGCAAGAAGCCGCCCATCGGCTCGGAGATCGTCGTCGTGGGCGGCGGCAACTCTGCCGTCGACGTCGCCCGATCCGCCCTGCGCTCGGGCGCGCACGTGACGATAGTCTATCGCCGCGCCCGCGGAGACATGCCGGCCAACGTCGACGAGCTCGAAGGGGCCCTCGAGGAGGGCGTCGACCTCGTCTGCATGGCCCAGCCCCTGGAGGCCGTCGCCGGCGACGCGGGCAAAGGCGCCGTGCGCGCCCTCAAGGCGATGCGGATGAAGGCCGGCGGCATCGACTCCAGCGGGCGGCCGGCTCCCGTCGCCACGGGCGAGAGCTACGAGATCCCCTGCGATACGCTGGTCATAGCCGTCGGGGAGCGCGTCGACGCCGCCGGCATCGAATCGATAGGGGCCGCCCTCAAGGACGACGGACGCGTGCGAGTCGACCCCTTCAGCCTCGCGACGGCCAACCCCAAGTTCTTCGCGTCCGGCGACGCCGTCACCGGTCCGGCCACGGCCGCGGAAGCGATGGGCCAGGCCAGGACGGCGGCCGCGTCTATCGACGCCGCCCTCATGTCCGACGGCTCGACGGTCGCGGGCGCGGTCTCCGAGCGCTTCGAGAGCCTGTTCAGGAGATTCGAGTACGGGATGGAGGTTCCGCTCGCGCCCGCCAAGGCGAAGATGATACGCGCGCGAAAGCTTCCGCCCGAAGAGAGGCGCGGTAATTTCATCGAGATATCGCAAGGCTTGACCGGCGAGCAGGCGCGGATCGAGGCGGAGCGCTGTCTCCGCTGCGACGTGCGCGAGCATGCCAAGAAGCCGATGGGTATCGCCGACGCCCTTCGGGCTTCGGCGGCCGAGGCGCGAAACGCGTCGGCTAAGGCGGAAACGGCCAATTCGGGGAGGGCGTAATGAGCGGGAAGATGGTCGCCATAACGGTAGACGGGGCCTCGGCCCTGGTGGATTCGGGTTCGAGCCTCCTCGAGGCCTGCGCCGCAGCCGGCGCGAAAGTCCCCACGCTCTGCCATCTCAAGGACGTCTCGTCCAATGCGTCGTGCGGTCTCTGCGTCGTCGAAGTCGAGGGAGCCAAGTCCCTCGTGCGCTCGTGCGTCGGCGGCGTCTCCGAAGGCATGAAGGTATCCACCGCCACGCCGAGAGTCATGCGGGCCAGGCGCAACGCCGTGGAGCTCCTCCTCGCCAATCATCCGGCCGACTGCCTGACCTGCGCGCGATCGGGGTCCTGCGAGCTGCAGGACGCCGCGCAGGCCCTCGGCATCCGGACGATCCGCTTCCCGCGAACGCGCGCCGTCCCCGATCTCGACGCCTCGACCGACGGCATAGTCCGCAACAACGACAAGTGCATCCTCTGCGGCCGCTGCGTGGCCGTCTGCTCGGAGGTCCAGGGCGTTTCCGCCATCGGCTTCGCGGGACGAGGCATCAGGACGCGGGTCTCGGCCTTCATGGATCGGGGCCTGGCCTCGAGCCCCTGCGTACAGTGCGGGCAATGCTCGGTGGTCTGCCCGACCGGCGCCATCACGGAGCACGACGACACCGAGGAAATCTGGCGCGCCCTGGCCGAGCCCGACGGGACCACGGTGGTCCAGACCGCGCCGGCGATCAGGGCCTCGCTCGGCGAGGCGCTCGGGATGGCTCCGGGAAGCCTCGTGACGGGAAAGATGACGGCCGCCCTGCGCCGCCTCGGCTTCGACAAAGTCTTCGACACCCAATTCACCGCCGACCTCACGATCATGGAGGAGGGGAGCGAGCTCATCCATCGCCTCACCAAGGGCGGGACCCTGCCCATGATAACGAGCTGCTCGCCGGGCTGGATCAATTTCATCGAGTACTTCTACCCCAAGCTCCTGCCCCATCTTTCCACCTGCAAGTCGCCGCAGCAGATGTTCGGCGCGATCGCGAAAAGCTACTACGCCGAGAAGGCGGGCCTCGATCCCGCGAGGATGCGCCTGGCCTCGATCATGCCCTGTACCGCGAAGAAGCACGAGGCGAAGCGGCCCGAAATGCGCGGCGCCTGGGAGTATTGGCGCGCCAAAGGCGCCGCGGGGGCATCCGACGCCGCGTACTTCGACGTCGATTGGGCCCTGACCACGCGCGAGCTCGCGCGGATGATCACCCAGGCGGGGATCGACATCGAGCGGCTGCCCGAGGAGGATTTCGACGATCCCCTCGGGAGGTCGACGGGGGCGGCGACGATATTCGGCACGACGGGCGGCGTCATGGAGGCCGCGCTCAGGACCGTCTACGAGATCGTCACGGGCTCCACCCTCCCCTCCCTCGATTTCGAGTCGGTCCGCGGCCTCGAGGGAATAAAGAAGGCCGAAGTGGACCTCGCGGGCACGAAGGTCAGGGTGGCGGTCGCGCATACGCTCAAGAACGCGCGCGTCCTTCTCGACGAGATAGCCGCCGGGACGAGCCCCTACCATTTCATCGAGGTGATGACCTGCCCCGGCGGATGCATCGGCGGCGGCGGACAGCCGGTGCGCGTGGATTCGGCGAAGCGCCAATCGCGTAATTCCGCCATGTACGAGGAGGACAAGAGGCTGAGCATAAGGAAGTCCCACGAGAACCCGGCCGTCAAGGCGCTTTACTCCGAATTCCTGGGCGAGCCCCTGGGCCACCTCTCGCACGAGCTCTTGCATACGAGCTACGCGCACAGGACGAGCTGAGCCGCGTTCCGCCGAGGAGAGACGGGACGAGCTCGTGGACGCGGCTCGCCGCCTCTTCCCGGCCTCGGAATTCCGCGGAAAGGCCGGCTCGCGAAAGCCGCGGAAGCCTCTCGACGATAGACAGGAGACCGGGCTTTCCGTTATACACTGATTATGCGATTCGATGCCGTGGCCTTCGACCTCGACGGGACGCTCTACCCATCCCTTAGCCTCTACATCCACGCCTTGCCGATAATGCTGGGAAAGCTGCGCGAGCTCGGAGCCTTCAACTACACTCGCAGGCAGCTCCGCGCATCGGCTTCCCGCGAGGGTATCGAGTCCACCTGTCTAGCTTTCAGGGCACGCGAAAATGATCTTTTCGCGGAGAGGATGGGCATCGCGGTACCCGAGGCTGCCGCGATGATCGAACGCGACTTTTACCGCGGCGTGGAAGAGCTTTTTTCGAGAATCAAGCCTTTTCGCGGCCTAAAGACTGCCTTGGATACGATCGCGGCCTCGGGTCTTCGCCTCGGCCTCCTCTCCGATCTCCCCCCCCATCGCAAGCTCGAGCTCCTCGGCCTTTCCGGCCGATTCGACCCCGCCCTCTGTTCCGAGGATTCCGGATTCCTGAAACCCGCCGAGGAGCCCTTCGAGATGCTCGCCTCGCGCTTGGGCCTGCGCCGCGATCGCATCCTCTACGTCGGCAACTCGCCCTCGATCGACGTCGCGGGCGCAAAGCGGGCGGGAATGTCGGCTGCCATCATCTCGCTCCGTCGCGTCGAAGGCGCCGATCTCTCCTTCTTCAGCTGGCGTAGGCTGGCCGAATTCGCGACGAGCTAGTCCCTCCAGGCTTCGACGACGGGGCTCACCGATCGTAGGCGCTCCAGGGCCTCCTCGGAGGAGGAGCAGGTGATTTGAACATGGGCCTTAACCACCGCATCCGCGGTGGTTGCCACCGCATCCGAGGCGGTTCTCACCGCATCCGCGGCGCTTGCCACCGCATCCGCGGCGGTCGGCGGCTCCGGAGGCGCGTCGACTCCGGTCGGAACGTGAAAATACACGCTGCACGATCCCGGTTCGTCGAAAAGGGCGTCGCGCAGGGCGTATAGATCCTCCTCGTGCGAGGGAGGGATGCCCAGGCGCAGGTGCACCGCATTCCAGGACTTCTCGCGGAGCGAGGCCGGGTCGACGAATTCCTCGACCTTGAGGCTCGGCTTGCCGCGCGAGAGGTCGATCTTGCCCCTCAGGCAGAGGACCGAGTCGACCACGAATTTCTCCTTCCAGCGCTCCAGCGCGTCGGCGAAGACGACGATCTCGATCGAGCCCGCCGGATCCTCGAGGGCTCCGAAGGCCATCTTCCTGCCCGTCTTCGTGAGGATCTCGCGGAACTCCTTGAGCATCGCGACGAGAGTATAGGTCTTGTCGGGATTGGCCCGCTCGGGATGCGCGAGGTCGGCGTCGCTGCAGCGTTCCCGGATCTTGCGCCACTCGTCCATAGGGTGGCCCGAGAAGTAGAAGCCGAGGAGCTCCTTTTCTATGCGCAGGATCTCCGCGCGGGGGTACTCCTCGGCCCTGTTGACGGCGAATGGCGGGTATTCCTCCTCGCCCGAGCCGTCGAAGAGGCTCGCCTGGCCGTACTTGCCCGCGGCTTCCTTGGCCTGGGCGTATTCCACCGCGCGCTCGATGTCCAGCACGATCTCCCGCCTCGTATTGCCGAGGGAATCGAAGCAGCCCGCGCTCGCCAGGCATTCGAGGGTTTTCTTGTTCATGGACTGGGTGCCGAGTCGCTCGACGAACTGGATGAAGGAGGCATAGGGGCCTCCCTTCCCGCGCTCGGAGGCCACGGCTCGCGCGAGGGCGTCGCCGACGCCCTTGATGCCGAGCAGGCCGTACACGATCTTCCCGTCGGCGACGGAGAAATGCGGCTCCGAGCGGTTCACGTCGGGCGGCAGCACCTCGAGCCCCATGGACCGCGCCTCGCCGATGTACTCGGTGAGCTTGTCGGTGTTCGAGATCTCGTTGGTCAGGTTGGCGGCCATGAACTCGGCCGGATAGTTGGCCTTGAGGAAGGCGGTGCGATAGGCGACGACGCTGTAGGCCGCGGCATGCGACTTGTTGAAGCCGTAGCCCGCGAAGGGGATCAGGATCTCGAAGATGCGGTCGGCGTCGGCCGCCTTGAAGCCGTTCTTGACCGCCCCCTCGATGAACTTCTCCTTCTCCTTGAGCATGACGTCGTGCTTCTTCTTGCCCATGGCGCGCCGCAGGAGATCGGCCTGGCCCAGGCTGTAGCCGCCGATTCGCTGGGCGACCTGCATGACCTGCTCCTGGTAGACGATGACGCCGTAGGTCTCCTTGAGGATCGGCTCGAGGCAGGGATCGGGATAGCTTATCGGCTGGCGCCCCCACTTGCAGTCGATGAACTGGGGGATGTTGGCCATGGGGCCGGGACGGTAGAGCGCGTTGAGCGCTATCAAGTCCTCCATGCAGTTGGGCTTGGCCTGCTTGAGGATGGCCTGCATGCCGCTCGACTCGAACTGGAAGACCGAGGTCGACCTCCCCTCGCCCAGGAGCTCGTAGGTCCGCTCGTCGTCCTCGGGTATCGCGTCCTCCTCGATCTCGAGTCCCCGCCGGCGCAGGAGGTCGATCGTGTGCTTGATGAGGGTGAGGGTCTTGAGGCCGAGGAAATCCATCTTCACGAGGCCGCACTTCTCAAGGTAGTCCATCGTGAACTGCGTGGACACGATGCCGGTCTTCGGGTCCTTGTAGAGGGGGACGAAATCCGACAGCGCGGTCTTGCCTATCACGATGCCCGCCGCGTGGAAGCTGGCGTGCCTATTCTTGTTCTCGAGCTTCCTGGCGACGGCGAAGAGATCCCTGTACCTTTCCTCCTCGGAGAGGGAGCGCAGCTTCGGCTCGTCCTTGAAGGCCTGGGCGAGGGTCATCTTGGGGTCCTCGGGCACGAGCTTGGCGATGTTGTTCGCGTCCTCGAAGGGGATGTCCAGGGCCCGAGCCACGTCCTTTATGACCGCCTTCGCCTTGAGGGTGCCGAAGGTGAGGATCTGTCCCGTGCGATCGGCGCCGTACTTCCGCGTCACGTAGTCGATCACCTCGCCGCGGCGCTCGTAGCAGAAATCGATGTCGAAGTCCGGCATCGAGATCCGCTCGGGATTGAGGAATCGCTCGAAGAGGAGGTTATACTTGAGCGGGTCGATGTCGGTGATGCGCAGGGCGTAGGCCACGATGCTGCTCGCGCCCGAGCCGCGGCCCGGCCCGACGGGTATGCCGTTGCGCTTCGCCCAGTCGATGAAGTCCCAGACGATGAGGAAATAGCCCGTGAACCTCATCTTGATGATGACGTCGAGCTCGTACTCGGCGCGTTGCCTGATCTCGGCGCCGACGACGGGGTAGCGCCGCCCCAGGCCCTCGAAGGTCAGGTGGCGCATATACTCCTCGGGGCTCGAGTAGTCGCGGGGTATCTCGTAGTCGGGGAGCATCGGCCCCGGATAGGCGATCTTGAGATCGACCATCTCCGCGATGCGCAGAGTGTTCTCGAGGGCCTCGGGGACCTCGGCGAAAAGCGCCGCCATCTCGTCCGGGCTCTTCATGTAGAACTCGGGGGAATGGAAGCGCATCCTCCCGGGCTCGTCGCGCTTGCTGTTGGTGCCGATGCACAAGAGGATGTCGTGGGCCTCGGCGTCGGAGCGCTCCAGGTAGTGCATGTCGTTGGTGCAGACGAGGGGCAGGCCCGTCCGCTTCGCCATCGCGACCAGGGCCTTGTTCGCGGCCTTCTGCTCGGGGATGCCGTGATCCTGCAACTCGAGATAGAAGCGCCCCGGCCCGAAGAGCTCCGCGTAGCGCAGCGCGACTCGCTCGGCCTCGCTCTCCTTGCCCATGAGGACGAGGCTGGGAATCTCGCCGGCGATGCAGGCAGAGCTCGCGATGAGCCCCTTCGCGTGCCCCGAGAGAAGCTCGAAGTCTATCCGCGGCTTGTAGTAGAAGCCCTCGGTATAGGAGGCGGAGGACAGCTTGAGGAGGTTCCGGTAGCCCTCGGCGTCTCGGGCGAGCAGGACGAGGTGCCAATACTTGTTGCCGTTCTCGGTGCCCGTACGCTCGAAGCGCGAGCCCCCCGCCACGTAGAACTCCACTCCGATTATAGGCTTTATCCCCGCTTCCCTGCAGGCGTCGTAGAACTTTACGGCTCCGAACATGTTGCCATGGTCGGTCAGGGCGAGGGCGCTCATGCCCAGGGCCTTGGCTCGGGCGACCATGCCGCCCACGGAGGCGGCCCCGTCGAGGAGGGAGAAGTCGGAATGGTTGTGGAGATGGACGAACTCGGCCATGGTTTAGCT
>Ga0181520_10008388_pt1 | contig 14727 bp, 12 predicted proteins | sample PEATcosm2014_Bin_29_FD_132451 | JGI IMG/M metagenome (GOLD analysis project Ga0181520, IMG submission 132451) | Peatland microbial communities from MTU Mesocosm Facility, Houghton, MI, USA - PEATcosm2014_Bin02_30_metaG | ecosystem: Environmental > Terrestrial > Soil > Wetlands > Peat | place... | reverse complement strand
CCGACGGCGATGCTGATGCCTCCGGTTTCCTCCGAGACAATGACGGAGACGGCGTCGGTCTCCTCGGTGATTCCGATGCCGGCGCGATGACGGGTACCAAGCTGGGTGGAGAGCAGGGGGTTCATGCTGAGCGGCAGAAAACAGGCGGCGGCGGCGATGCGATCCTTCTGCAGAATGACGGCGCCATCGTGCAGGGGAGCACTGGGACGGAAAAGGGTTGCCAGCAGATCGTAGGAGAGATGGGCATCGAGGGCGACTCCGCTCTCGATGTAAGTACGCAGCCCGATTTCGCGCTCGATGACCACCAGGGCTCCGGTTTGATCCTGGGAAAACGTGCTGGCCGCCATGACGATGTCGTCATAGGCATCAGCCGTGCCGTTTTGCGCACCGCGGGCGAGCGTGAGGTTGCGGCCGAGCCGCGCCAGAGCCTGACGGATCTCGGTTTGAAAAATGACGATGAGGGCGAAGATGCTGTAGGGCAGGATGGTTCCGACCAGCCAGTCCAGGGTGCGCAGATTGCTGAGATGCGCGATGTAGAAGGCGATGACCAGCGCGCCGACTCCGGTGAGCATGGGCATGGCGCGGGTGCCACGGACCAGCAGCAGGAATTGATAAATAAGAAAAGAGACGAGCAGAATGTCCAGAACGGATCCGGTCGTCAGGTGCGGCGACAAGTTCGGGAGGGTCGGCATGGTCTCCTTCCGGGAGCGTAGTGTGCTGGCAGCGCGGCACTTTGGTACCGGGTCTTCTCATTGTAAAGCAGGGGAATGGATAAAACGCGTGGTGCGCGGTGAAGTTCTGTTACGTTCGGCCGGATTCTGGCCCGGCTTTGCGCAAGGATTCGACGCGGGCATCAACCTCGCCGCGGGCCAGGCGAGCCTGAATCGGGTCGCCGGGGGCGAGTTGCGAGGCATCCTTCACGAGCGTGCCGTGGGCGTCGAAGATCAGCGAATATCCCCGCTCCAATATTGCCACGGGAGAGAGTGCGGCGAGTTTGGCGGAGGTCTGCTCAAGGCGCGAGCGGTGGCTCATGAGGTATCGCCGGGTGGCTGCCGAGAGAGCTTCCAGACGGGAGAGCAGTTCACGCTGGCGCATTCTGAGTTGCTGCCGCAGGTCGCGCTGGCGCAGGCTCGAAACGCCACGATCGAGACGGCGGGAGGCGTCGCCGAGACGTGCGCGCATCAGGCTCTGCAGACGGAAGCGGAGATCGTCAATGCGTTGCTGGCGGCGGGCGATGGCGTCTTCCATACGGGCGAAGACGCGATTCTTTTCGAGCGAGGTGAGGTTCTGGCGCTGGTAGAGCAGCTTGTACTGCACGGCGCGGCGCAGGCGTTCGCGCAGGGCAGCCACGCTCTCCTGCAGTTCCTGCTTGGAGCGGATCACGATTTCGGCGGCGGCCGAAGGCGTGGGGGCGCGGAGGTCGGCCACAAAATCGCAGATGGTGAAGTCCGTCTCATGGCCGATGGCGGAGATGATGGGAATGCGGCTGGCGGCGATGGCACGCGCCAGTGACTCATTGTTGAAGGCGGCAAGGTCTTCGACGCTGCCTCCGCCACGGGCGAGGATGATGACATCGACGGCGAAGGCGGAAGGCTCGTTCAGTTTCTCTTCGCCCTGCTGATTAAAGAAGCGAATGCCGGCAGAGACTTCGGCGACGGCGCTCTCGCCCTGCACCTGAGTGGGATAGATGAGTACGTTCAGCGATTGATGGCGGCGGTGCAGCACGTTGAGGATGTCGCGAATGACGGCACCGCGCGGCGAGGTGACGACGCCAACGCGGCGCGGCAGGACGGGCAGCGGTTTTTTGCGCTCGGCGGCGAAAAGCCCCTCGGCGGCGAGCTTGGCCTTGAGCTGCTCGAAGGCGACCTGCAGGGCTCCGGCACCCATCGGTTCCATGTATTCGGCGAGCAGTTGCATCTCGCCACGGGCCTCGTACATGGTGATGCGTCCGCGCACGATGACCTGCATCCCGCTCTGCGGACGAAAGCGCAAGAGGCGCGCCTGGGCGCGAAACATCACGATGCGAAGCTGCGAGTCGCCGTCCTTTAGGGTGAGGTAGAGATGGCCGCTCTCGGCCGGGCGGTAGTTGGAAATCTCGCCCTCGACCCAGACGTCCGGGAAACCTTTTTCGAGATGGGTGCGAACCGAGGTGACCAGCTCACGCACGGCGTAGATGCGGCGCGAGGGTACTTCGGCGGAAAACTCGAACGAAAACTGAGAATCGCCCACGTAGCGAGTTTACAGGGGAGGGTAGAGTAAGCGCCACCTCCCGAACAGAGGTGGCGGGAAATTCAGGAATGCGAAGCAGGAGCCGCTAGGCAGCGCGCTCGGCGGGTTCCATGGCTTGATGAACATTGAGCTGCTCGGCTCCGGAGCTTTGCAGAATGCTACGTGCCTTCTCAACCTCTTCGGCGGTGCCATGAGCGACCAGCATGAACTTGCCGGCTTTGAGAGAAGTCTCGTATTTGACCACGCTGTCGTGGGGAATGCCAAAGCTGACCAGGGCTGCGCCGAGGGCGCTCAAACCTCCAACGACGGCGGCACCCTCCAGTGCGGCGACAATCCAGGCGACGAGCGAGCCGGCGGCGACGACTGGGCCAACGCCGGGTACGAACAGGACCGCGGCCCCGAAAAGCAGGCCCCAAATGCCTCCCCAGAAGGCGCCCAGCGAGCCCCAATACTTCATTCTGTCGCCCGTGTTGTAGAAGCCGACGACCTGGTTCTCGGTGTGGTAATCGCGTCCGATGATGGAGAGCTTCTTGATATTGAATCCACCGTTTTTGAGTTCCTTGACCGCGTTCTCGGCCGTAGCATGCTCGCCGAAAATTGCGACGACAGAGTTTGGATCACGCTCTGTTGTGTTCGCCATTGCAAAACCTCCATGTCTCTGGGTTGCCGGTTGTGTGGGTGATAGATGTGGTTAACAAAAGAAGATGCGCGCCCGGCAGGACAGGATGGTCGGGCAGCGAGCGATTCTATCGCCGGGAGCTGCGCAGCAACCAGAGGATCAGCGTGAGGAAGATGCTGAGGAGGATAGACGTTGCGAGAGGGAAATAGATCTGGGTGCTGCCACTGCGGCTGCGCCAGTGCAGGTCTCCGGGCAGGCGCCCGAACGGGAGACCGAGGCGCGAGGCGAACACCATCACAGCGCCGAGGACGACGAGGATAAGACCGAGGCCGAGGATTGTTTTGCCTAACTCCGCCATGGGGTGATTTTAGCAAATGCGGGTGGATGAAGCGCGGAGGGCAAGCGAAAACGAGGGCAGACCATAGGGACAAAATCAATGATCCCGCATTTGCCAACACGCGAAAAATGGGGAACCAGAACAAAACCAAATCAAAAAAATGACCCGCAAACTTATTGCGGGTCGAGGAGGGAGTGAGGGTGAAAGTCTTAGTCGAGCTTCTGCGGACGGGGCAGAAGAAAACGTGGGACGCTGGAGACTAGCTTGCGTCGAAATCGAACCGGCTTTACGGTTTCTCCCATTTGCGGCAGCTCGCGGCGGTAAGCCTCATATACGGAGGCGAAGACCGAGTCCCAGGAGGCGCGCTCGGCGCGCTGGCGGGCGGCGACAGACATGTCGCGCTGCAGACTGTTGCTGGCGATGAGGCGCAGCACGGAGGCGGTGAACTGGTTGTCATTGGCGCAGATGAATCCGCAGCGCTCATGCTCGACAATGAACTTGGGGCCGCCTTTGTCGGTAACCACGGCGGGGACGCCGGAAGCCAGCGCTTCCAGCACGACGTTACCGAAGGTGTCGGTCTCCGAGTAAAAGGCGAAGAGGTCCATGTTGGCGTAGGCGCGGCTGAGCGGTTGGCCGCGCAGTACGCCGGTCATCTCGGCACCGGGAATATGCTGGCGGAGCCACTGCTCCTCACCACCGTGTCCGACGAATACGAACTTGACGTGTTGGTAGCCAGCAGCCTTGACGGCGGTGGCGAGCGAAGCAAAACTGCGGACCTTTTTCTCGGTGGAGAGGCGTCCCACGTAGCCGATGACGAACTGGCCGTCGTCGCGGCGGTCGCGATGCGCAGGACTGAACATGGTGAGGTCGACGCCGCGCTCCATCAGCGAGCAGGGCTTGTGGGTTGCGCCATGCAACTTGTCGATGAGCTCCTGGTTGGGAGCGAAATGAAAGCGGCCTACGCGGAAATAGTAGGCGGAGAGTTGGAAGCTCACGTCCTCGATGGTTTGCAGCAGTTTCTCACGGCGGGCTCCGGAGATCCACCGCGGCAGGATGCGGTCTGAGCGACGCGCGGCGTACTCATGCACATTGGTATGCCAGGAGGCGGCGACCGGGATGCGGAGATCGTGGGCGGCAACAGCGCCAAGCATGCCGATATCGCTGGGCCCGGTGATGTGGACCACGTCGGGATTAAAGCGGCGCAAGGTGTCAAGCACGAGGCGGTAATAGCGGAAGAGCGCGAGGTCGAAGCGCAAGTCCTTTTCAAGGGCGAAAGAGATGGCTCCGCGCTTGAGGCCGAGGCGGGTTACGCTGCCGTCCTGGACGATGGCGGTTTTTTCTTCGCCGCTCACCACGAGCAGGGGAGAGTCCGTGCGGCGGGCGTAGGCGACGAAGTTGCGGCAGGTGTTGGCGACGCCGTTCACTTCGTTGAGCGAATCGGGGAAAAGAGCGACGCGAATGGGACGGGCGATCATCAGGCGCTTTCCTCCTGACCAGAGATATCCGGCATGCTGCCGGCAGAAGTTCCGCCATAAACACGGAGCTGGTTCAACAGGTGAGTGGTTTCGGCCAGGCGGGCGACACCGAGAATCGCGCTGAGGAATCCGGGAATGTGCTGCCAGATCATGCTTAACGGCTGCACCGAGCCGTCCCGGCCGGGATGAAAGGTGCGCTGATCCCAGCGCCACGCGCCGTCGGAGTGACCCGGGTATTCGCGGATGGCATCGAGAAAGGTCTGGTAACAGCGCGCCACGAGGGAATCATTGTATTGGGGCATGAAGAGCATCTGGCTCTTGCGTTCGACGCGCAACTCGTGGACCCACTCGGCAAAAGTGGTGGCGTTGGTGAGGTTCAAGTTGGCGTTGGGCTCGCAACCATGACGGTCGCCACCGGAGATGAGAATCTGCTGCCACTGCGCGGCGAGATGCGCGACCCGGCAGTTTTCATCCCAGCGCCGCAGTCCGTTCAACTCAAAGGCGTGCAGGTTTCCGTTGTTGAGGGCGAGGAAATCTTCAAGGTTCTGCTGAAACTCGGCGGCCGGATTGGCGTAGAGATTCCATAGCGGATGATTGAAGACGATCAGAATTTCGGGCACGGCGTGCAGCGTGCGCAGCATGTCGCAGACGCGCTCGGTGCTGGGTTGGGCAGTGCAGGCGGCCAACTCGTTCATCCACTCCTGGGCGGCCTCGCGGGGCAGGTTATGCACGCCGAGGTGAAACTTGGAGGTCTGGAAGGGAACCGTCCACTCGAGCGAGACCGGTGTGTCACGCATGGTGGGGACGACGCGCAGCAGCATGGGTGCTTCAATGCAATCATGATCAGAGAGCGAAACCAACGCTTGCATGCCAAGGGCTTGCTCAATCTGATTCTTCTCCGCTTCATAGGCCGAGCGCGGACAGAGCGGCGGAGTCCAGTAACCGTGGGCGAGATCGAGTTGCAGGCCGGCCTTGGTGGCCGCGCCCGCCTTGGCATGAAGAAAGGTTCTCAGCAAGGGATGGGATTCGAAAACACGGCCAACAAATTCGAGGCTTTCCTTGGAGCGGCTGGTGTGGCTGTGGATGGAGACGCCTGTCTGGAATTGACGAATGAGCGGTTGATCCCTGTCAAACCACGCAACCTTTGCTTGCAAGAGTTTCCTCCCGAACGGGCGAGTTGTACCGCGTCCCGTTGACCGTGCCCTGGAAAAGTTTCGATCCACTGCAGTATGGGGGAGAGATGGTGACGGTTTGATGACGACGCGGAAAATGAAGGATGAAATTCAGAACTGCACGTCCGGTACAAGTCACAAGGGCCGAGCTATTCACCGAAGTTTGACAAAATCGGAGTCTGGTTTTTACAACAATCTTCCACTCGCATCGTATTCTGCTGGCATGAATCAGTTCAGCGGTGAAGGCGCTCCGGCGCTGCCCAAGTCTGTCTCGGTAGGGCAGGCTCTGCTCGCTCTCCTGCGGAACCCATGGCGATATGTTGTCCTGCGCTGGAACGGCAAGGCGGCGCTGCTGAGCGCGATGTTTCGCGGAGGAATCTTTCTGGCCGCATCCATCAAGTCGCATCACGCAGGCCGTTCGAGCGGAGTGCTGGCGGAGGCGCTGTTTGGCGCAGTGAGCGCAGGATTCTTTGGGACATTGACGCAGTCACTGCGTTTTGCCGAGCCGGAGTGGGTGGCCGAGTTACTGCTTGCCGGAATTTTTCCGCTGGCGTTTCAGATTGGCGACTTCTTCTTTCACGCCGCGCTGGGCACACAGGTCTTCCGCATTGGCATGATTGCCTCGGCGGTGTTTACCGTGTTCTCCTCGCTGTTCAATCTGTACATCATGCGGCGCGGCACCTTGCTGGTGGGCGAAGAAGGCAAACCGTTCAAGGAAGACCTAGGCTCGTTGCCGCGATTGGCGCTGCTGTTTGTGGTCTCGGGGGTGATGAAGGGCTGGCGCTTCGCAGGCAGCTTTTTTCGCGAGATTCCGCAGGACGCGGTAGCGCCTGAAAGCGTTGCGCCGGACACGATCGCCTCCTCTTGAGAACGATGCGATGAAGACACTTCACCTGACGAACGCATGGCACGAAACATCCGGTGGAATCGCTACTCTTTATCGCGCACTGCTGCAGGCCGCTGAGCGGCGCGGACAACAAATCCGGCTGATTGTTCCGGGTGAGCAGGACCGTGTGGAGAAAGTGGGTACCTGCGGAGTGATCTATCATCTGCAAGCCCGCCGCGCGCCGTTCAATGCAAGCTACCGAATGCTCCTGCCCACTTCCTATCTGTATCCCGGTAGCGTAATTCAGCGGATCTTGAAAGAAGAGCGGCCGGACCTGATTGAGGTTTGCGACAAGTATAACCTGCACTACCTGGCCGCACTCTCGCGGTTAAACCTGATGCAGGACGTGGACCTGCGGCCGACGACCGTGGGCTTTAGCTGCGAGCGTATGGATGACAACTTCGCTACCTACCTGGGACACTCGCAAGTGGGGCGGGCATTCTGCCGCTGGTACATGCACTGGATCTACTTTCCATTCTTCGATCACCACATTGTCATCAGCCAGCACACGGCGGCAGAGTTGCGCGCCGCGAGTCACGGGCATCCGGTGGAGCGCGGAGTGTGGCTGCGTCATCCGGGTGTGGACCTATCGGTATTTCAGGGATCGCTACGTAGTCTGGATGCCCGCGCGCGTCTGCTGCAGCGGTTGGGACGCCCGGCACAAAGCCGTTTGATGGTGTACGCGGGACGCCTGGCGCCGGAGAAGAATCTTGGATTGCTGCTGCAGACGATGCGGCAACTGCGCGAAGAGCATCCCGAAGCGCTGTTGCTGATTGTGGGCGACGGCATTGAGCGGGCGTCGCTGGAAGAACAGGCCAACGATCTCACAGACATGGTGGGATTCCTGGGGCACATCGGCGATCGCAGGGAATTAGCAGAAATACTCGCTGGCTGCGAGCTGTTTTTGCATCCAAACCCGAGAGAACCATTCGGCATCGCGCCGCTGGAGGCGATGGCTTCTGGCCTTGTGCTGGTTGCGCCGAATTCGGGCGGAGTGACGGAGTATGCGAATGAAAGCAATGCGATGCTGGTTGAACCGGCTCCACGCGCTTTTGCCGGCGCGGTGAGTACGCTGTTGCGCAATCCGGAGCTGCTGGCCGCAAAGTCACGCGCGGCGCAGGAAACATCAGCCACTTTCTCGGTAGAACGCACCGCGGACGCATTCCTCGATCTCTACGAAAAGATTGACGCCGCCACGCGAGGCCGCTTACCGCTGAGCGAGGCAGGGACGGCTTTTTGTTCCACCGCTCCGGCGTTGGCGGGTAAGCAGGTGACCGGAGCCATTGCAAGTCTATTTAAACGCGGCTTCCGCGCCTGGGTTCGTCTGCGAACCCGCGCGGCGGCAATAGGGAGCCTGGGATGAACAGTCAGCTACGAACGTCCTCACTCATTCGAATCGCCGCGGCGTTGGTCTTCATCGCCGGTGCTGCATCATGGACGTTTGGCGCCGACGCTGGGCCGGTTGCCAGCAGCAGTGCAGTGTCTCCGGGGCTGAGCGCGGAGGAAATTGTCTCCCGGCTGAGCCGAAATAACGAACAGCGCGCGGCCGCGCTGCGCTCCTATGAGAGCAAGCGTTCGTATTCGCTGCAGTATCGCGGCTTTCCCTCGAACCGGGAGGCCGAGATGGAAGTGGTGGCGCACTACGACGCTCCGGAGAACAAGAACTTCGATGTGGTCTCAGACAGTGGCTCGAAGATGATCCAGACCAAGGTGTTTTCGAAGCTGCTGGAGAGCGAGCGCGAGGCGGCGCACGCCGAGAACCGGCGGCAGACAGCGCTAACGCCGGAGAATTACAGGTTCACCTTGCTGGGTTCGCGGCCGAGCCGCTACGGTGGTTGCTATCGCCTGGGCGTGGAGCCACGGCGCGACAACAAGTTTCTCTATCGCGGCGAGATCTGCGTGAATGCCACGGATTTTGCGGTGGAAACCATTGACGCCGAGCCGGCGAAGAATCCCTCGTTCTGGATCAAGAAAACGCGTATTGAACAGCGCTACCAGAAGATCGGCCAGTTCTGGCTTCCGGCTTCGAATGCAACCGTGAGCACGGTCCGGCTGGGCGGCACGGCGACGCTGAGCATCGTGTATTCGGGATACGAACTGCGCTAGCCACAGGTTGCGCGCAAGAAAACGGCCGGAGCAATTTGCTCCGGCCGTTTCTTGAGGGGAGAAACCTTAGAAGTGATACACGATCTGGATCGAAGGCTCAGGCACGTGTGAGCGCAACGAGGTTCCAAACCCGGCGGAGCCGTTGCTGGCGGTGGCTGCGGCGGGGCTGACGTAAAGTTTGAAGTCAGGATCGGCACGGAGCAGCCCACGGTATTGCAGACGCAGGCTAAAGTGATCCGTCAACTTGAAGTCGGATCCGAAGCCGTAGGCAAAGGCGGGCTTCATCTCGGTTTGCGGGATGCCGTTGGCCTGGTAGCCGGAAACTGGAGCGAAGCGCACCATGCCGCCGCCGAACATGGCGTAGGGCTTAACGCGCTCGTTCGAGGGAAGGCGGAAGATATAGGTTCCGATGATTTCAATGTTGTTGCTATGGATGCGCGACAGGGCTCCGGAATCGGGGGCGAAGAAGACCTCTGCGCTGCGATTGAAGGAAACTGCTGCTCCTACGGCGCTATGGCGGCCGAAGTCATAACGCGCATCTACAACTCCGCCGATGGAGTTGGTGGTGCTCTGAGCGGCCGGACTGAAGCCGTTTCCGGCGATGTAGGACGCCCGGTCGACGGTCGCCGAGGGAAAGACTCCTTCGCCACCCGCAGCGATCGAGATGTTGGACAGGATGCCCTGTGCATGAGCCAAGCTGCCAAAGGCCAGGACGGTGATGAGTATCAGCTTAAGTTTCAAAAGTCTCTCCTTTACTTAGGAACAACCGCGACGAAGCTGGGAATGATGTCAACGGTAGCCGGGGCAATGTCTTCCCCAACTGATCCTGCCGTCGGGTCAAAATTGATGCGATGCAGTAGCGCGGTCTGGGACGGTTGGTCGTAAGTTCCGAAATACAGTTTTCGGCCGTCGTTGAGGAGGCCGCCGCTCAGAGGTATAACGGGGTTCGCGGTGGCGATATTGATCTCCGTACCGCTGGTCACGTCGTAGCTGTGAATGACCGACTCCGGTGTGGCGCAGGTGGGGTCCACGCCGGTTACAAACTCACGCAGCAACGACAGATTTGGGCTCCCGAGTGAATTCGGCGTCGGAGAATCGATGGGAGAGAAACTGACCTGATTTGCCGTGCACTTCAGGGAGGAGGTTGCGGTCGCAGGCGGGTTGATGGTGACCTTCGAGAGGCAAACATTGCCTTCGGCGGTCGCATTACCGACTTGCGCGGTCGTGGTCACAGAATAGTTGAACCAATTGGTTCCGGAGAGACCAACCAGGTGCGGTACACCGGCCAATGTATAGGTCGAAAGGCCGCCAGTGACGGATGCCGGCAAGTTGGGGCTGGGCGATTGCGGGTTCTGATCGTCGCAGGTGGAATAGTTTATCAACTGATCGCCGCTGGCAAAGTAGGACTGACCATCCGGCATCCATGCCAGCGCCTTAACGTGCGTGCTGAGGCCGGCATCCGCCGGGTTGAAGGAGGAGATAGGGACGAAGGTGTCGGCGGAAAACGTGAAGACGCCGGAATCACCGGCGACCCAGAAATTGGAGCTATCGGCGGCGAATGTGACGGCGGTGATGCGTCCGAGATTGGTATAACGCGCCGCTACCTTGGTTCCGGTGGTGTCGATCAGGAAGAGCAGGTTATTCGCTGGGTTGGGATCGGAGGTGTCAGAGATCACCACGTAGCGGCTGTCGGACGAGACTCCGAGAACCGTTCCAGTGACCAACTCGGGAGGATTGGTGGATCCGCCGGCGACCGGGTAGTTGAGGATTGACGACTGGAAGGACGTCAGGTCCACGACGACGAGGCCGTCACTGCTGCCCAGGTAAGCCTTTAGGCCGTTGGGAGCGATCACCATCGAGTTGGGTGTATTGGCTAGCGCGACGGTGTGAGTGACTGCCAGCGACTCGCTGTCATAGGCCAGCAGGCGGTGCGCCGGAGTGGTGCCGTCAGCAAAGAACTGCCCAGTCACCAGCACCGTGCTGCCGCTGGTTCCCTGTACGGTGACGCCGATTGCGTTGCTGTAAATGGGGTAGCCGAAACCGGCTGCCTTGGCTGAAACCAGGGTTCCGCTGGGTGCAACGAAATCAGGTACCGAAGTGTTGCAGGTGGATGGTTCGCAGGCGGCCATCACCGAGAAGACTCCCGAGGTGTTCGCCGTGAGTTTGGCGGTGAGGGGCAAAAGCGGAGTGAAACTGCCACTCAGCGTGTCTGAAGTAACGAAGCCAAGGGGCAACGTGTTCAGCGGATTGCCGTTGAGATCCACCAAGGGAAAGGGATTCCCGTTGGCGTCGACTGCAGTCGCAGTCAGGTATTTCTGGTCGCCCTTGTTCAGGTTCAAATCACTCGTGGTATAGGGCGCAGTCGGGGTACCGTTGGTGAACCCCGACGAGGCCAGAACGATGGCGGCGGGCGGGCAGGTGGCAAACACCAGGGGTTGGCTGACGGTTCCATTGAGCCTGGCGTAGACGTTGGTTACGCCGGGATTGCGCGCGACCACGTATCCGTAGGTGCTGGCGGCGGCCACGTTACCGTCTCCCACAACCCAGGTGTAGTCATTGTCGAACACGCAACCTGAGGTCTGGCTTGCGGAACAACTGGGGATCGGTTGGCCGGCGGCGTTGAAGGCGGTAGCGATGTATTTGACCTGGTTCAGAGTATTGGGAGGCGCACTTGTCGTGCCTGGAGGCAGCGTCGGAATGGTTTGCGAGATGCAACTACGCGATCCCCAGTCGGGAGCGCTCAAGACAATGCTGGCGGCGCGCTGGTGCACGCTGACCAACATTGTGCCACTGACGTTGTGACTGGGATTGTAAGCCGTGATCGTCACATAGCCGGCGGGAAGGTCGGTACCGGCGGGGAGCGTACAGGTCAGATAGCGGGAGTCCCACTGGCCGGCGCAGACTTCTCCGGCGGGGGAAACCGATACGCGTGGATCCGAGGAAAGATACTGAATCGCAGGCTGCGGTGAGATTGGCTTGGGTGCGCTGTTCAGGTACGACAAGTCGACTGTCGCCGAAACAGTGGACCAGTCGCCGGCATTCAACGTCAGCCGGTCCGGTGCCACCGCGACCGAATATACATCGTTGGTGCCAGCCTGGGTGCTGCTGCTTACGGTTGTGCCGCAGCTTGACAACAATCCAGCGAGCCCAATGAGAGCGAGAGTTGACAACCGATTCATGTACCGCACCTATCGGATCGTGATCCAGGTCGGATTGCTTGTGGCACTTTCAACGGGGACTGAGGCCGGATTCTGGGCTCTCACCCTTCCGGTGGTCTGGTCGATCCTGAACTGGTAGAGTTTGTTGCTGTTGGGTGTGCTGTCCAGCAAATACAAGCCGTTATTAGCAAGCGACACGGAGACGAACGACGGCGAGGTGCAACCGCAATCAAAGGGCGACGCAGTGGAGGTCGGGATTCCGTTGACCGAAGTGGTGGTGCCGAGAACCTCGACTGGTTCGCCGAGTTGCGTGCTCACATTGATCTTGAAAACGGAGATGTTCTTTGAGCCCTGGTTGGCGATGAAGAGATAGCGGTTGTCATTGGATGTGACGCCACCGATGGGACTTGAGGGATAAAGGCCGTTTATGTCCGGGTTCTCGTCGAACGGAGAGCCTGACATCTGCGTCAAGACGCCATTGCTGGCCGTGGTGAAGGCGTAGATATTGGGGCTCTGGGCGATCACCTGGCCATTGTTGAAGATGGGGGTGGTGGCGACGCTGTCTGGCACATAGATGTAAGAGCCGTTCGCCGACAGAATCAAGAAGCTGGGTTTGGGGCCGACCGGCGTGGAAGCCGCCTGGGTGACCTGAACATTGGTAGAGTTCAGCGTCCAGCTCACGATCGACTGCTTTTCCCGGGAGAGACCGTAGAGAATCGATCCGCCAGGAGCCATCACCAACTGCTCAATCGGATAACCAACCTGAACGGGAGTGCTTCCCGAGAGCTCACCGGTCGAAGAGTCAATCGAGAGGACCTGAAGCTCGCCATTCTGTGTGTTGGGAAGCGCAACGTAGAGGAAGTTATTGTTCGGCGAGATGGCCAGCGAACTGGCTCCGGACAGTGAATAGGGCAGGCCGGGGATTGCGGTGTCCAGCACGCCTTCACCGGTGCGGTGATAGCCGTAGAGATTGGTACCATCCTTGTCCAGGTAGTAGGCCCATTGACCATTGGGCGCGAACACTATCTGTTTCGGACCGTTATTAGCAGCGGTGGGAGTGTCCTGTGGTGAAATGCTGGACGTGGTCAGGGTGCCGTCGGTATTCACGTTGTACACGGTGAAACCGGTACCTGTGGAATTGCTAATGTATGCCAGCGTTCCGGTGCTATTAACTCCACCGCAGCCGACCATGAGTGCCAAAAGGCAAAGCACGGCCGTATAGCCGATCAAGCGCTTCATGCAAGCTCCCAGGGCGGAAGGATGTCCCAGCCCATTTTTTCGAAAGTCAATCTTATCCAATCATAATTCGGCCAGACCACAATTTACCCTTTCGTTAAGCAGCAATTCGGGTAAATTTTCCTATCTCGGATTGTGAGATTCTACTCTAAGTGGTCCTTTTAAGTCTCTTTTGCATAAAGGAGACACATTTCACGGAGAACCCATCGCGCCCAGGAGGCTTGCCCCAAGGGTGCGGGCAGTCGCAGAATCATCGACGGAGGTGGAGGCCATTGGATCTGCATCTGGACGCGGTAGAGGTGCGAATATTGGGTGCGCTGCTGGAAAAAGACATTACCACGCCGGATTATTATCCGCTGACCCTGAATGCGCTGCTGGCGGCCTGCAATCAGAAGTCGAATCGGGAACCGGTGATGGAGCTTGACGAGGCCACGGTGCGCGAGGCCATGCGTACGCTGGAAGAAAAAGGGCTGGCAGGCCTGGCGCGTGCCGAGGGACGGGTGGCGCGCTTCGAGCATCGCATGGGCGAGGTTCTGAACCTGGGCCGCCGCGAGACGGCCCTGCTGTGTACACTGCTGTTGCGCGGCGCCCAGACGCCGGGCGAACTGCGCGGACGCAGCGAACGCATGCACCGGCTGGAGGATGTTGGCGAGGCGCTACTGGTTCTGCAGAAACTGATTGAGCACGATCCGCCGCTGGTACGGCTTCTGCCACGGCAGCCCGGAAACAAGGAGGCGCGCTACGTCGATCTTCTGGGGCCTCACGATGGCGAGGGGTGCGACGGGGCGGGTGAGGGCAGCTTGCCCGCTTCGCGGGAGGAGCGCATCACGGTTCTGGAAGCGGAAGTGACGCAATTGCGCGCCGCACTGGAGGCGCTGCAGCGGCAATTTGATGACTTCCGACGGCAGTTTGAAGGTTGAGGCTTCCGATTCTGCGCGGAGCGGCGTAGCATGCTAATTTTGGGAGCGATGATGAGCACAATCAGTGAAACTCTAGCGAACGCCGCAAGACTCTCCGTTCATCCGCCCAAGCGCCTGCTCTACGGACCCGGCCCCAGCCAGGTGTATCCGCGGATCTACCAGGCGATGGCGCAGCCAATTGTCGGCCATCTTGATCCATATTTTTTCCAGATTTCGCAGGGCGTGCAGAAGGGACTGCGGACGGCATTCGGCACGGAGAATGCACTGACAATTCCGATCTCGGCCACCGGCTCAGGTGGAATGGAAACCGCGATCTCGAACTTTATTGAGCCGGGAACGAAGTTGGCGCTGCTGGTCAACGGATTTTTTGGGGAGCGCATCACCGACATGGCCAAGCGGCATGGCGCCGAGATTGTGCGCCTGGAGAAGCCGTGGGGAGAAACGTTCAGCGACGATGAGGCTTCAGAGTTCATCCGGCGCGAGCGTCCACAGGTGGTGATGTTTGTGCAGGCGGAGACCTCGACGGGTGCATTCCAACAGAGCAAGGCGCTGTGCGCCGCGGCGCACGAGGTGGACGCCATTGTGATTG
>Ga0181520_10008387_pt1 | contig 14727 bp, 11 predicted proteins | sample PEATcosm2014_Bin_29_FD_132451 | JGI IMG/M metagenome (GOLD analysis project Ga0181520, IMG submission 132451) | Peatland microbial communities from MTU Mesocosm Facility, Houghton, MI, USA - PEATcosm2014_Bin02_30_metaG | ecosystem: Environmental > Terrestrial > Soil > Wetlands > Peat | place... | reverse complement strand
CAAGGTGAAATTACGGGACGTTGAGTCAAATATTGTCCGCTGCCCTGATTTGAAGGCGGCGGAGAAAATGATCCGCCTCATCGGGAAAATGCGGCGTGAAGGAAACACCGTTGGCGGCATTGTCGAAGGCGTTGCGCGCGGCGTTCCGGCGGGCTGGGGCGAACCGGTGTTCGACAAACTGGAAGCGGACTTGGCGAGGGCCATGTTGAGCCTGCCGGCGTCGAAGGCATTTGAAGTCGGCTCCGGCTTCGGCGGCATTTTGCTGACAGGCCGCGAGCATAACGATGCATTCCGTTCGCGCGGCGGAAGAGTTTTCACCACGACGAACCATTCCGGCGGGATTCAGGGCGGCATTTCAAACGGCCAGACGATTTTCTTTCGCGTGGCGTTTAAGCCCGTCGCCACCGTCATGCACGAGCAGGACACGGTGGATGAGCAATTTCACAACACGACGCTGAAGGGACGAGGCCGACATGACCCGTGCGTGCTGCCGCGCGCCGTGCCGATGGTGGAAGCGATGACCGCGCTCGTTTTGGTTGACCACGCCCTGCGGCACAAGGCACAGTGCGGCTGATTTTTTGCCCTTTGGGGTGATTTTCGATTTATGGCTGAAAAGAATCTGAATGAAATATCGCGTGACGCGCGAACCCTGTTCGCCCGCGGCACGGAGGCATTGGCGCATGAGAACCTTGATTACGCCCTCACGCTGCTCAACAAGGCGCTGGAGATGGAGCCGGGCTTTTTCGACTGCCGCAAGGCGCTGCGCGACGCCCAATTCCGCAAGGCCGGCGATGGCGGCAAGGGCATCTTCAAAAGAATGTTGAGCAATACGGGCAACTCGCCGCAAATCATGAAGGCGAAGATGGCGTTGAGCAAAAATCCCGCCGAGGCGCTGGCGATCGCCGAGCAGATTCTGAACGGCGACCCGAACAGCTCCGCCGCCCACCGCATTATCGTGGACGCCGGCAACGCGCTGGAACTGCCGCGCACGGTTGCGATGTCCTACGAAACGCTTGCTAAAAATTCGCCCAAGGACAAGACACTGATCATCGAGTTTGCGCACGCCATCTCCGCCATCGGCGAAAGCTCCCGCGCCGAGAAAGTCATCATGGACCTGCTTCGTGAGATGCCCAACGACGGCGACTTGAAGATGGCGCTCAAGGATTTGTCCGCGCGCAAGACGCTGGACGAGGGCGGTTACGGCGCGCTCGAAGGCGGAGGCGGTTCCTACCGCGACATTCTCAAGAACAAGGAAGAGGCCGTCTCGCTCGAACAGGAAAACCGCGTGCAAAAAACCGAGGACGTCGCCGAGCGCCTCATCGGCGAATATGAGGCACGCCTCCACACCGAGCCAAACAACCTCAAGCTCATCCGCTCGCTCGCCGAATTGTTCACGCAGAAAAAACAGTTCGACCGCGCTCTCAATCTTTACGACCGCATCAAAAACTCCGACATGGGCAACGACCCGTCGCTCGATCAAGCCATCGCCAACACCATTGTCAAGCGGTTCGACTTTCAGTTGGAGCAACTCAACCCTTTCGAGCCGGAACACGCCGCGCAGATGGAGCAGATCAGGGCCGAGAAACTGGCCTTTCAGGTCGCCGACTGCCAGAAGCGCGTGGAGAAATACCCGACCGACCTCGCCATCCGTTTCGAGATGGGCGCCTTCTATTTTCAGGCCGGCAAAATCGGCGAGGCCATTGCTGAATTCCAGAAGGCGCAGGGCAATCCGCACAAACGCCTCCTCGCGATGAGCTATCTCGCCCAGTGCTTTGCCAAACGCAAGATGTTTGATCTCGCCGCCCGCACCCTCCAGAGCGCCATCAAGGAAAAACTCGTTTTCGACGACGAAAAGAAAGACCTCATTTACAACCTCGGCTGCGTCTTTGAAGGCATGGGCAAAAAAGAGGAGGCCGTGGAGCAGTTCAAACAGATTTACGAAACCGACATCAGCTACAAGGACGTCGCCGCCAAGGTGGACGCCTTTTACGCGGCGCAGTGAGTCCGGGAATTTTAGCTGTCACACTTTAGAATCATGAAAACACTTTCGTCTCTGATTCTTCTCATCGCACTCACTTCGACGCCATGTCGCGCCACAGACCTCGATGATTTTGAGAAGCAAAACCCCACGGAAATTGACAAGATTGCGAGCCAGATTCAGGCCGTGCTGGCCGGTCCGGGATGGCAAATCACGCAGGACTGGAAGTCCATCACTGTGATTCGAACGAACGTCCAGTTTTTGAATCCGCTACAGTTACCTTATGGAATCAAAGACCAGGAACTCTGGAAACCCGTTCATTTACTTCCAACTACAGAATCACAATTACGTTTGATACGAAATTGACCCAAAGCGAATATGACGATATCGCCAAGCTGCGGCATGACTTGATCGCAAAACGCACTGCCGGGTTGAAGCCGAGTATGGAATATTATGAGGCGAATGGCCAAGCGCAAGGTGTCATACAACTGCCGGATTACTACATGGATCGTTTCACCGTTTATTTCTATTATTCAGACAAGGATTCCATTTTTGAATTGCGACCGGACTCCGTCAAGAGCACGCGCGACAAGATTACAAAAAATCTGGAAAGCTCGTGCTCAAAATATGTCACGGCATCCGGACAAAACGGTGCAGCGAGCGCGAGCCGGCCGGTTCACCCGCAAACAAATTAAAAATTTAAACTCCACCTGGTGAATTATCGAAAGCTGATACTGGAACTGCATTGATCCGCCAATACCACGGATTAGTGCAACACTTCCCCGCGCGTGGCGTCGGCTGGCGGCCCGTCTAAAATCAACGCGCTCGAAATGGTGCGGATATCCCTGCCGCCGGAAAACGCCCAGACGACACGTTTGTCCGGTGTGACTTCAATCAAATCCGCCGTGGTGCCAAATTGATTATGACCCAGCCAGTTTGCCATGAGCGTGTCGCCATTGGGCAACCGCTCCAGGCCGGCCATGAATTTCAACTGGACGCCCGCCAGTTCATTGCTTTGCACCTGCCAGATAGTTTTGCCGGCGGCATCCACTTCGACAACGCGTGAGCCGCCCGGACCGTCGGCGTAGGAGATGAGCGTGTTGCCATTGGGCAGCCGCACGACGCTGTGCGGTCCGCCGGCGGCGGGAATTTCCCAGACCAGCCTGCCGGTGGAATCGTATTCGCGCACAACTTTCAGGCCGTAATGGGCGACGAGATAATTGCCGTTGTCCAATTTGCGCGCGTTGCGCATGAAGGCGTGGCCGCCGGTTGTGCCTTCTGGCAGCAGGTGAATTTCCTTCACGATCTGGCCGGCGGGGTTCACTTCGAGCAGCCGGCCCGCGCTGCATTCGCCGATGAACGTGTTGCCGTTAGCCAGCCGCTGGCAGGCGTAAACGTCGCTGGCGGATTCGTAGTCGAACACGACTTTTTTGTCGCGCGTGACTTCCTTCACGCCGTGGCCGGTGTTGAACAGAAAATTGCCGTTCGGCAAAACCCAGAGGTCATTGCAATTCGTGGCGCCATCGTATTCCCACTCGATTTTTCCGGAGGACGAAACGATGAACACCTTGCCCTGCGTGTAATCCGTGCAGACGAAGGAATGTGTCACCGCACCGGGAACCGGGTTTGTCGTCGCAGCCTGTCCGAAATCGGGCCGGGCGGCAATCAGTCCCAGCACGCCGGCGAGCATCAGAAATTTATTCATGCGCAGGCGGCGGTTGTGGTCATTTCTTTTTCAACTGCTCCAACTGCGGCTTCTCGACGATGGCGGTGGCCCATAGAAAACCCGCGTTGCCTTCCTTGGCGTTGATGGATTTCCGAAAATTGATGTAGTGCGCGTAATCCGTCTGCACACCGACACCGTCGCACGCGCTGTAAATGTCCAGCAATCCCCGATCGTTGATCTTCGCGTTGGCGATGATGCCTTGGTATCCCTTTTCGACGACGGGCGCGTATTCCTTTTTGTCGAGCAGGCCCAGTTCAATTCCCCGCGCGATGGTGTAGGTGAACATCGAGCTGCCGGAATTGTCCGTCCAGTTGTCCGGTCGGTCGCCCTTGTCCACAACCTGAAACCAGCGTCCGCTCTTCGGGTCCTGCGTGCGTTTCAGCCCGGCGGCGAGCCGGTGGAAAATGCCTTCAATCTCGGCGCGGCGCGGATGGTCCTTCGGCAAATCCACCAGCGTCTCGACCAGCACGAGCGAATACCAGCCGAGTCCCTCGCTCCAAACTTCGGGCGAGAGGCCGGTTTTCGGATCAGCCCAACCCGGATCCCTACCGCCGTGGCCGGACTCAAAATAGCCGTGCAACAACATCCCGGAATCGCCCCGCTCGGCGCGTTTGTCAAAGACTGAAAGCTGCTTTGTCGCCTCGTCCCAGCAATACTGGCTGTCGCCAATGGATTTGCCGTAGCGCGTCAGAAACATCTGCCCCATGAAAATGCCATCAATCCACATCTGCCCGTTCATGCGCTTGTTGTGCCAGAAGCCGCCGTCGCTGTTGCGCGGATAATCGTCAAACGCGCGGCGGATTTTGTCGGCGGCCTTTTTGTAGCGTTCATCCTTGGTGGTTTCGTAAAGCATCACGAGCATGTTGCCCGTCATCATGTTGTCGAGATTGCTGAATTCTGGCGTGCTCGTCTGGCCCCGGGCGTTGGCGACGCTCCGGAAATTTCCGTCCGTGTCCACGAACGGGTCAATGTAATTCTTGATGTAATCGAAATATTTTTGGTCGCCGGTCTCGCGATAAAGCATTTCAAATCCGTAAAGCTCGTAACCGTTCACATAGGTCCAGGAATTGAAATACGCCTTCGAGAAATCCGGCCAGCGCGCCATGACGGTTTCGGCGGCGGCGATGGACCAGAATTTCGGTGACTGGCCCGGTGCATAATCCAGATGCGCGCCCGGTGCCGCCGTGGTCGCGGCGTCCCGGACGGGCGGATTGGCGGGCGCGTTGGTGGTCGCCGGTGATTCCGCAGCCGTCGCGGCCAAGGCGGTTTGAACGAGAAGAAACGCGGCCAGAAGACCGCGCGCGATGGTCGTATGATGTTTCATAAATGTTTCGGTTCCGGTTGATCAATTTCAAGCCATTGTCCGTTGCACTGATTGGATTTGCCAGAAAATGTAACAGTCGACGTGAGCCGGCTCAAACATTTATAGGAGTCGAAGTCATGAGTGGCCTCGCTACTATTTCACCACCCGCTTCACCACCCACTTGCCAAATCCTCAAGCCTGAATCGGGTTTTGGACAAGTGGAACCGTGAGTGAAGCATTGAATCACTTTCACTGTACCGGCGGGCTATCGTGGGAGCGTGCCGTTCCGCCACGAGTTGGAGTTCAAGCTTCAGCTTGTTCCCGGAGCACGCTAAAGCGTGAACTCCAACCCAACACGCCGGCGGGACGCCAGCGCTTCCAAGACTGATTTTTTCGCTGGCAAAAAATGACGGGCCAAGGTTTACTGTGCAAAAGTTGGCGATCCCAGATTTATGAAGAAATATCTCGTTGAATTCATCGGCACGTTCTTTCTCGTCCTCACCGTCGGCATGACGGTCATTGAACCGGGTGCGGGCGCGCTCGCGCCGCTAGCCATCGGCTCGGCGCTGATGATCATGGTCTATGCGGGTGGCCACGTCTCCGGCGGCCATTACAATCCGGCGGTGACGCTGGCCGTCTGGCTGCGCGGGCGCTGCCCAAGCGGCGATGTGCCCGGCTACTGGATTTCACAAATACTCGGCGCCTTCGCCGCCGCATTTCTGGCAATTTACTTCAAAGGCGGGAGCGACCATTTGCTTACAACGCCGCCAGAAATACATGTTGTTCCCGCGCTGCTGGCGGAATTGGTCGGCACATTCGCGCTGACTTACGTCGTCTTGAACGTCGCCACGGCCAAGGCTACGGCGGGCAATTCCAATTACGGCCTCGCCATCGGTTTCACCGTGATGACGATGGCGTTTGCGCTCGGCGGCGTTTCCGGCGGCGCGTTTAATCCCGCAGTCGCCACCGGAATCACCGTCATGCATCTGGCCAAGGCCGTGAACTTCTGGATTTATCTCGCCGGCAATTTTGGCGGCGGCGCGCTGGCGGCGGCGGCGTTCAAATTCATAAATCCGGAGGACAAATAACCTGCCGTCGCCTAAACTGGCGTCGTGACGGCAATTCCGAATTTTCTCCGTGTTCAAGCGGATTGCGTGCTGGTGTCTGTGAAACTCCAGCCGCGCGCCTCCAGAAATGAAATCGGCGGGCCACTTGGCGACGAGTTGAAAATCAAAGTCACCGCGCCGCCGGTGGACGCTGCGGCGAACCAGGCGTTGATAGAGCTGCTTGCCAAAAAACTGGACTGCCCGCGTGGCAGGGTTGAATTGATTCGCGGCCGGACTTCACGGCACAAGACGATCAAGCTGCACGGATTCACGCCGGAGGAAGTTTTGAAAAATTTGCTGTAGCAGCCGACGTGAGCAGGTTCATCCTAATGGGAGCGAACTCACGTTCGCTCTACATTAAAAATTCCCTGTCACCTCTTCGCGCTTTCCTGCCACTGATGCGAAGATATGATGACAGGCAGAATGATGCCCGTGGCGGCTAACAACGATGCGGAACTGGTCGGCGCCAGTATATCCGGCGACCGCGATGCCTTCGGGCAAATCGTCGCGCGCTATCAATCGCTCGTCTGCTCGCTGGCTTACAGCGCCACCGGCAGTTTGAGCCAGAGCGAGGATTTGGCGCAGGAAACATTTGTCGCCGCGTGGAAGCAACTGGCCGGATTGCGCGAGCCGGAAAAATTGCGCGCGTGGCTCTGCGGCATCGCGCGGAACCTCATCAACAATTCGCTGCGCAAACAAGGCCGCGAGCCGAGCCACCAGGCGGAGTCGCTCGAAGAAATTTCCGAATCACATTCACCGGAGCCATTGCCGGTGGAGCAGACCATCAGCAATGAAGAACAGGCCATTCTCTGGCGTTCGCTCGAACGCATCCCGGAAATTTACCGCGAGCCGCTCGTCCTATTTTACCGCAAGCATCAATCCATCGAAGCCGTCGCGCAAAATCTGGAACTGACCGAGGACGCCGTGAAACAGCGGCTTTCGCGCGGCAGAAAAATGTTGCAGGAGGAAGTCATTGCCTTTGTCGAATGTGCGCTGGAAAAAACTTCGCCGGGCAAAGATTTTACGATGGGCGTGATTGCGGCGTTGCCGCTGCTCGCCACGACAGCCAAATCAGCAACCGTCGGCACGGCGGCGGCCAAAGGGAGTGCCGCCCTCAAATTGCTATTTATGACCAAAACCACACAAGCCATCATCGTTGCTGCGGTGACTGTCACCGCAGTCCTAACCACACAAACAGTCATCCATCATTATCGGACGCGGGATTCATCAAGGGCGGCCCGGAATGTTCAGGTGAAGCTGCCGCCGCAACAGGCCGCGGAAGCCACCCAGGCCGCCAAAGATTTTCTTGAAGCCATGAAAAACGAAGATTGGAATACTGTCGCCAAGTATTGGCCGCCGAATGCGCCCAAAGGTAAACATTTTGAAGATATATTCACGGCCGACAACAAGGCCATCGTCGGCGGCTTGGAAATTGTCAGCTTGGGCATGCCTTACAAAGAGGGGCCGAATTCGTGGATACTTGTGCCTTATGAAATCCGATGGAAAAGTGGCGGCACGCAAAAAAACAACCTCCGCTTGGGAAAAGAAAGCGACGGTCAATGGGTTTGGGAAGGCGGGTTTTAGCCCAGATGGATTCGTCCGGCCAACTCCTCCGCCGGGTAAGTCCAGATTTCCGCGAGCGTCGGATGATAATGCGGCATCGCCGCGAGATCGTGAACGGTCATGCGTTTCGCCATTGCCGCGACAATTTCGTGGATCAACTCACCGCCGACCGGTCCGACGCAACTGCCGCCGAGGATTTCGCCGGATTTGGGGTTCGCCAGCAGTTTTACGAAGCCGTCCTTCGCCTCCATGATGAGCGATTTGCCGTGGTCATTGAACGGATAGCTTGCCGCGAGAAATGGAATCTTGCGCGCCGCCGCTTCCTTTTCGGTCAGGCCGACAAACGCCACCTGCGGCTCGGTGAACACGACCGAAATCAGCAACCGGTAATCCATCCGGCGCGGCGACTTTGGCTGTGCGATATTATGCGCGGCGATTTCGCCTTGTTGAACAGCGATGTGGACGATTTCGTGCGGCCCGGCGCAATCGCCCGCCGCGAAAATGTGTGGCGCGCCCGTTTGCATTTTGCCGTTCGTAACGATGCGGCCATTTTCGGTTTTCACTCCGGCATTTTCCAGGCCGAGTGACGCGGTGTTCGGCACGCGACCCAGCGCGAACAAGATTTCTTCGGCGGAAATGGAAACTTTATTGCCTTCATGCTCGAATGAAATGGTTTTCAATTTCCCTTTGCGCTGCGCGTCCAAAAGTTTTGTGCCGGTGAAAACCCCGATGCCTTCGCGCCGGAAAACTTTTTCAATTTCCGTTCCGGCATCAGCATCAAACTCGCGCAAGATATGTTCGCTGCGCTGGATGAGCGTGACCTTAACGCCGAAGCGGGCGAAGAACTGCGCGAACTCACACGCGACCGCCCCGCCGCCGAGAATGATGAGCGACTTGGGCAATCGCTTCAACGCCAGCGCGTCGTCGCTGGTGATGAAGCCGGTTTCATTGAGTTGCGGCAACGGTGACGGCGCGATGCTGGAGCCGGTGGCGATGATGAACTGTCTGGCGGTGAGCCTGGCAGGGACGCGCTGCCGCGCGTCCTGGCCGACCGGCAGGCTGGCCCTGCCGAGTTTCACCGTGTGCAAGTTCACAAACCAGGCGTTGGCGCGGATGAATTTGAATTTCCGGCTGTTGAGCTGCCGGACGCGATAATCCGCGAAATCCCGGATGAGCGCATTTTTTCGCGCCATTACCCTTTTGAAATCGAATCCGGTTCTTCCGGCGCGGATACCCCACGGTTCCGGGTGACTGGCGATGTGCATGACTTCCGCCGCGTAGAGCAGCGCCTTCGTCGGCATGCAGCCGCGCAGAATGCAGAGTCCGCCGACTTCCGCGCCGCCTTCGATGACGACCGTTTTCAATCCCGCGCCAGCGGCGGTTCTGGCCGCCGCATAACCGCCGCTGCCGCCGCCGATGACGGCCACATCGAAATCAAACCGTTTCATGCCGGAAAAGATGGAAGCGCGGGACGGAAAAGCAAATTTCAAATTTGAAATTTACCGCCGTCTGTTGGAACATTCGCGCATGAACGAAATCATTTACCCGCGCAGCCCGCGCGAAACGATGGACGGCTGGAGCTACCTGCCGCGTTACATTGACAAAATCCGCCTGCACCTCGCCGGAAAATTGCACGCCGATTACCAGGAAAATTTCGGCAAGGGATTCGATGGTTTCTGGCTCAAGGCTGCCGGCGTCACGCATGAGCAGATGATTGGCGTGGTGAAAAATTCCATCACGGACGGCGAGGTGTGCGATTGGGTGCGGAAGAACGTCAAGCGCACCGCCGCCGAAAAGGCCGCGCACTGGCAGGATGTCTTGAGCCGCCCGCTCGCCGACGACGCCAGCGCCGTTGCCCGGCTGAAGATGCGCAAGGAACAGGCCGGCATCGGCCACCGCGACGACATCAAATGTTTTGTGGACATGCTCGACGCCGACGAGAAGCGGAATTAGTTTGCCGGACGGTCCTGCGGAAGTTTCGTCTCGCGAGTTTTCTACTTCACGGGATTTTCCTGAAGAACTTCATGCAGAATGTTCAGCATGGATTCGAGGGTGTAGGGTTTGGTCATGAAGTGCCGGATTGCAGGGTTGATGGCTCCGGTCGAGCTGTCATTCATGTTCATACCGCTTGAGCCGATGACCTTGACTTTCGGATTGATGGCCTGGAGCGCGGCAATTGTGGCGTGCCCGTCCATGACCGGCATGGCCATGTCGGTGATGACCACGGCAATCTCGTTCCCGCGCGAGGCGTAAAGCTTGACGGCCTCCGCGCCGTTGGCGGCCAGCAGGACGCGGTAATCAAAACGTTCCAGCATGGTTTGAGCAAGTTTGCGGATGGGTTCCTCGTCATCCACGACCAGCACCAGTTCATTATGGCCGCACGGCAGGGTGGATTGATCCGACGCCGGCTTATCCGTGACTGCCGGACCGGAGCTGGCTGGGAGATAAACCTTGAAGACGCTGCCCTTGCCCGGCTCACTGTAACAATTGATGAAACCGCCGTGGCTTTTGACGATGGCCAGGGTCGTGGACAAACCCAGACCGGTCCCCTTGCCCTGTTCCTTGGTGGTGAAAAAAGGCTCGAATATCCGGTCCTGGGTTTCCCTTGTCATTCCCTCTCCGGTGTCCGTCACACTGATGACCACATGGCGTCCGGGCTTGGCATCCAGATTCGTGGCGGTGTCGGCTTTGCCGAGCAGCCTGTTTTCCATTCGGATGGACAATATCCCGCCGCCGGGCATGGCGTCGCGCGCGTTGAGACAGAGATTCAGCAGGACTTGTTCGATCTGCGTCGGGTCGCCGGTGATGGACCAGAGATCGGCGGGGGAATGGAATTCAAACGCCACGGATTTGGGGAAGGTTTCGAGGACGATATGCTCGATTTCACGACCGATGTGTTTGGGTTGAACCATGATGCGTTCGCCATGAATCCCGCGTCCAAAGGCCAGCACTTGTTTGACCAGGTTCGCACCGCGAACGACATTGGCCTCCAGGATTTTCAGCGTGTTTTGCCCGTCGGCGTCGGAAATTTTTTCCTTCAAAATCTGGACCGAGAGAAGGAGCGGCGTCAGCACGTTGTTGAGGTCGTGGGCGATGCCGCCCGCGAGCGTGCCGATGCTTTCCATGCGCTGGGCGCGCAGGAGCTGGGCTTCCAGTTTTTTCCTTTCTGTGAAGTCGCTGAAAACGAGCAGCAGGTGGGGTTCGTCGTTCTGAACGAAGTGGCTGAAATGGCACACCAGCCAGACCTCCTTGCCAAACGTGGTGACGAAATGGGACTCGCACTGGCGCGGCTCCTTAGTGGCCAGCGTTTCTTCGGCGGTCTGGAGCATACCCGAGGCGGGCCAGGATGCGATGTGCCGGAAATCCTGTTTCAGAATCTGGGACACGGTGGCGTTGAGCGCCTGCGCGGCGGTTTCATTCGCAAACACGCAGGGGCCGGACGCCTTGAAGACAACAATCCCCGTCGGGGCGTCCGAGATGATCTTCCAGTTGAAGTTGAACTTTTCCATCAATTGCTGTTCCACCCGCTTGCGTTCGGTGATGTCGCGCGAAATGCCCATGATGCCGATGATTTTCCCGGTTTCGTCGTGCAGCGGCATCTTCGTGCTGGACACCCACGTGACATGCCCGGGCTTACGCTCTTCCCACTCTTCCTTGGCAATCATCGGCCGGCCTGTGCGGATGATTTCCTGTTCGTCCTCAAATCTGGAACGGGCATCCGCCTCCTTGCAGAAGTCAAAATCCGTCTTGCCGACCAGCGCGTCGGGGGATTCCACCCCAAAGAAGCGTGCCTGGGTTTTGCTGACTTTGATGAAGCGGGACTGGGTGTCCTTGAAATAAATGTTGTCCAGCGAATTGTCCAGCAGCCTCCGCACCAAATCACGTTCCTTGTCCAGTTCCGCTTCCACCCGTTTGCGCCCGGTGATGTCGCGGAAGGACCAAACCCGGCCGATGACCACCCCATCCATCAGCATCGGGAAGCCATGGCGTTCAAAAATGCGGCCGTCCTTGAAGTCCAGTGTGTTCACGGTCACCGTGTCCATCCCGAAGAGCGATCGCACGTTCTTTAAAAACGCGTCGGGATCGGACAACTGTTCCAGCACAAAATTCAACAGGGCATGGTTATCACCGGCATCAATGATGGATTGGGGAATGCGCCACATCTCGGCAAACCGCCGGTTGGCTTTAATTATCCTCTTCCCCTCGTTGTCCACGGCCAGAATTCCGTCGCCGGTGGATTCGAGGACTGATTGGAGCTGGGTTTCGCTCTTGTGCAATTCCGCCTCCGCCTGCTTGCGCCCGGTGATGTCACGGGCATAACCCGTGGTGCCAATCACACGGCCTTTGTCATCATGAACGGGGGTTTTGAAGGTCTCAAACCAGACATGGCTGTCCCCGATGAAAATCATCTCCTCCTCGGCAATGGCGTTGCCGGTGGACATCACCCGCTGGTCGTCATTGCGATACTTTTCCGCCAGTTCTTTCGGCCAGACATCCAAGTCGGTCAGGCCGTGAACTTTTTCGGGGTCACTGCGGCCACAGGCTTTTGCAAAGGCTTTATTGACCATCAGAAAACGGCCCTCGGTATCCTTGAGCCACAGCAACCCCGGTTGATTCTCGGTGATGGCGGAGAGAAACGATTCCCGCATCCTCAACGCCAACTCCATCCGCTTGCGCTGCCAGATGAGGAACGCCATCACCCAGAACAAGCCGATGCCCCTCATGCGGCTGATGAATGCCGCACCCGCATCAATCTCCGGCGACGACAAATAGAACAAACAGTAACCGGCCAGTGTCAGCACCGAGAAAACGGCGGCCAGCAGAAAGGATGCATACCTGCCACCCACATAAAACGAAAGCAGCAGCGGAATGCAATACCAAATCCAGCCGGCCATCCCCAGCGGTCTGAACATATCCATGGCCCATCCCCCGACTGCCAGAAAGGAAATGAGCACCACAACGACCGTCCGGTGTCGTGCAGGGTTCATATTATAGTTGCCACAACCGGCGATTTGAAACCACTAATCCCGTTTCATGAATGATAATTGATAATTCATGACTGCCGCAACGTCAATTTGAATTTCGTTCCAGTTATTTTTGTGCGGGCATTTCCACGGGAAGGCGTTTCAGAATTTTTATGCCGAACGCGCCGTTCTCAAGCGGTTCGCCGCCGATAAGCTCGACCGGTTCGTAGTTCCGCCCCACCCATTGCATCACGTCGAAGCCGTAACCCTTTTGCAGACCGAAATACGGAACGCCATATTCGGAACTGTCGCGTTGAATCAGGATGATGTAGTCCGGCGGATGATTTTGATAGGCGGCCAGCATGGCTTGTTCGCCGAAAACCCAAACCTCGAACGCGAAGACCACGTAGGGCGTCGGGTTGTCGCGGCGCGTAAGATAATTGAGCATCACGCCCTCGGGCAGGACGGCGAGCGTGCTGGTCGGCGCGGTGCGGGCTTCAATCCAAGCCGCCGCTGCCGCCATTGCCGCGCCGGTCGGGGCAATCTTTGGGTCATCAATCTTCGGATCGTAGGTGACCATCCGATCACCTCCCGATCCCAGGGTAAAATCCTTGACTGTGTAGAAAACGGCGGATTGAATGGTCAAGCGAGCCAAACCCACCAGCAGGAAAATTAAAATGGCAACGCGGAATGTTTTTGCCGCCAGCCCGAATTGTTCGAGAAAACGCGGCAGCAGATGGAGCAGCAGATAAATGGCGGACAGAAAGGCGGGCATCGCCAGAAAAACGCCGTAGTGCGAAATGCGCGGGTTGAAGCCCAGCTTGGCCAGCATTGAAAAACTGAACGCCAGCCACAGGACGGGAAAAATCAGGCAACCGCACTGTGCGGAGAAACGCCATTCCCGCCACCACAGGATGGCCGCGATGACGAGCAGCAGCGGCAGGCAATGGCCGCTGTTCTGCCAGCCGTAATTGATGGACGCCCCGCCCGCCAGCGCCAGGAAGACGACGCGCTCCAGCGCCGTCAGCGCTGGCCGCGTCAACCGCCACGCGCAAAGCCCGACAAGGATTGCCAGCCCGCCAAATTCGAGCAGCGTTTGCCCGATATGAAACCACGGCGCGTCCAGTCCAGTCATTTCGCGGTAAATGGGGATTTGAAAGCCGGTAGAATGCAGCAATGGCCGCCACGCTCCGAAAATGGCGCGCACCGCGTCCGCTGAATCCATCTCCGACCGGAACCCGGCGAAAAATCCGGCGAGCGGAACCAGACCGCAGCCCGCCGCCAGCAGCAAAGCCCTGGCCAGTTCAAGAACCGGAACCCGCCGCCATTGCAGAATCAGGGCGACGGCGAAAGGCGCTGCGGCTCCGACAAACACCTCCGGCTTGGTCAGAAAAATCAATCCCAGGCAACCACCGGCGAGAGCGAGCGGCGGCTTCCGGCCCGTTTGCAACCAGCGCGCGAGACAGGCCATCATCACGACCGCAAACACAATCCCGTGAAACTCCTCGTGCGAGTAGGGGCAGATGTAATTGTAATTGCCCACGTCGAGAAACTGCCCGAAGGCCAGCACCGTCAGCGCCAGGCCGGCGGTTGTCGCCGTCCACGCGTCGGAACTTTTCAGGAACAGGCGGTAAATCAAGAGCAGCAGAAAAATCAGGATAAGAAAATTGGAAGCCAGCAGGACGTTCAGTGAGACGCCGAAGATTTTGAACAGGACGGCGTGATAGCAGACCGACAGGCAGCCATAAACGTAGCTGACATTGTGATAGAGGACGGCGCCGCGTGACAGCCGCCACGGCACATAAAGCTGCTGGCCAAAATCAATCAGCGGGTCCGGCCATTTGCGCCAGCCCATCCACGCCAGAAGGATGAAGGCGATTCCCATTGGAATCGCCCCCAGCCATGAATGTTTTTTTTTCACCGCCCCGTTTCCGAAGACTTCGGCTGTCGAAACTCCAGAAGCGGGGTTCACCATCGTCAAACGGTGTAAGTGCTGCTGGCGGTGGTGCCGCCGCGTCCCGTCCAGTTGGTGTGGAAAAATTCTCCCCGCGGCTTGTCCACCCGCTCGTAAGTGTGCGCGCCGAAAT